>Ga0247803_1000065_pt1 | contig 70085 bp, 72 predicted proteins | sample UWRJL014104B1_FD_180928 | JGI IMG/M metagenome (GOLD analysis project Ga0247803, IMG submission 180928) | Plant litter microbial communities from Arlington Agricultural Research Station in Wisconsin, United States - UWRJ-L014-104B-1 | ecosystem: Environmental > Terrestrial > Plant litter >... | reverse complement strand
GAGCTCGGAGCGATGGAGCTGACTTGCCAGGCGCTCTACGATCCGAGCCAGTCGCACGCGTTGCTGGTCTACACCGCCATCCCCGGCAGCGAGAGCTATGAGAAGTTGCAGCTGCTCTCGGTCATCGGAGCGCAAGCGCTTCGCTGAGAACCAGCGCCCGTCACACCCCGCCCGCTATTAAGCGGAGAGCCGCTACTCCAGTGCAGAGAGCCGCCACTCCTGAGCGGAGAGCCGCTACTCCAGTGCAGAGAGCCAGGCCGGCTGATCGCTCGGAAACGACCGGCTCGTGCTCTGCGGCAGATCAGGCGCCGGTGCGAACGTGCCGGTCAGCGGGTGCGGGCGCAGCGCCCAGGTCGTGGTGATCGGGCGGCTCGGTATGGCGAGCAGGTCGCCGACCCTGAGATCGAGGGGCAGGTCCACGGATGCCACGTCGGCGGTGAACGCGAGCTCCGGGTCGACCGGGCGTCGTGCAATCAGCACGACACCGCTGTGTGCGGTGGATGCGCGATTGATCAGCCGTGTCTCCGACCAGATCAGACGAAGGTTGTCGAGGCGTGCATCGGTCTCGATCACGGTATTGCCCGAGGCGTGCAGTGCGACTTCGGTGACCCGCACGACGAGCACGGCGGTCTTGGCGGTGTCAGACGGACGGCCGTTGGTTCCGGGCACGATCGCGGCGCCGCTGTGAATACAGGGTGTGCCGCACACCTCGACGAGCCGGAGCAGCGAGATCCCGGAGACCACGACGTCGGTCGTGGTCACGATCGTCGCCTCCGGCCAGAGGTCATGGGAGATCGGGTCGGGAAGCGTACGCCGCAGGGAGGGCAGTAGGCGGGTCAGGGTCATGGACTCAGGTCTACGCCCGCCTTGCCCCGGTTCGACCGGTGCTAACGACACCCATACGCCCCACCCGAGCATCCTTACAGGTCTCATGCGCAGGGGTTCCGCGGCGACGCCTAGTGGCCGTCGTTAGGAAGCCGTAAGGGTTCGGCGACCCTCCGTAAGGACTCCATGAGGATGGGAGATTGCCGCTGTGAGCGGGTATTTACTGATCTGCTGTGCCTCCCGTTGGCACCGGATCCCGATCGGGGTCCCGAAGTTCCGTCTCAGGAAAGAGTTGTCAGTGCTCGACATTGTGTACGTCCTCGCCGCGATAGCCGTGTTCGCGGTTGTCGCGTTGGTCGCCCGGGGGGTGGAGAAGCTGTGATCGCCTTTGACATCGTCGCCGCGGCTCTCGCCGTCGCCGCCCTCGTGTACCTCGTATTCGCGCTCGTGAAACCGGAGAAATTCTGATGACTGTGCTCTTCGGTATCCTCCAGATTCTCACCGTCGTCGTGATCATCGTCGCCCTGTACCGTCCACTCGGTGACTACATGGCCCGTATCTTCACCACGAAGAGAGACCTCCGAGTCGAGCGGGGCTTCTACCGCCTCATCGGCGTCGATGCGCAGTCCGAGCAATCGTGGATGTCGTATCTGCGGAGCGTCCTGGTCTTCTCGCTGATCGGCGTGCTGTTCGTCTACGGCATCCAGCGGGCGCAGGAGATCCTGCCCTACTCCCTCGGATTCCCTGCCATCCCCGAGGGGCTGTCGTTCAACACGGCGGCGTCGTTCGTCGCGAACACGAACTGGCAGTCGTACTCGCCCGATGTGACCATGGGCTACTCGGTCCAGATCCTCGGACTGGTCGTGCAGAACTTCGTCTCCGCGGCGGTCGGCATCGCTGTCGCGGTCGCCCTCATCCGCGGCCTCGCACGGCGCAGGTCTGGCACCATCGGCAACTTCTGGGTCGACCTCACCCGCGGCACGTTGCGCCTGCTGCTGCCCTTGGCCGCGGCATCCGCCATCGTGTTGATCGCCGGCGGCGTCATCCAGAACTTCGCGGGATTCACCGACGTCACGACTCTCACCGGCGGCGCCGCGACCGTCCCGGGAGGGCCGACCGCGTCGCAGGAGGCGATCAAACTCCTCGGCACGAACGGCGGCGGCTTCTTCAACACCAACTCCGCGCACCCGTTCGAGAACCCGACGGCGTGGACCAGCCTCTTCCAGGTCGTGCTCATGCTCGCGATCCCGTTCGCGTTGCCGCGCACCTTCGGCACGATGGTCGGCGACAAGCGGCAGGGCGTCGCGGTCGCGGCCGTCATGGCGACCATCTTCGCCGTCTCTCTCACCGCCATGACCCTCTTCGAGACCCTCACCGGCGGTGCGGCCACGCGGCTCGCCGGAGCCGCAATGGAAGGCAAGGAAGACCGGTTCGGCATCTGGGGCTCGACGCTGTTCGGGTCCACGAGCACGCTCACCTCGACCGGCGCCGTCAACTCCATGCACGACTCCTTCACGTCGCTCGGCGGAATGATGGCGATGATCAACATGATGCTCGGCGAGATCGCGCCCGGCGGAACGGGCTCCGGCCTCTACGGCCTCCTGGTACTCGCCATCGTGACGGTCTTCATCGCGGGACTCCTGGTGGGACGCACGCCCGAGTACCTCGGTAAGAAGATCGGACCGAAGGAGATCAAGCTCGCCAGCATCTACATCCTGATCACCCCCACCCTCGTGCTCGTCGGAACCGCGTTGAGCTTCGCGATCCCCGCCGTGCGCGACGACGTGATGGCGACCTCGATCTGGAACCCGGGGCTGCACGGCTTCTCCGAAGTGCTCTACGCGTTCACCTCCGCGGCCAACAACAACGGCTCGGCATTCGCCGGGCTGACCGCGAACACCCCGTGGTTCAACACCGCTCTCGGAGTCGCGATGCTGCTGGGACGTTTCCTGCCGATCGTGTTCGTGCTGGCTCTGGCCGGATCGTTCGCCGCTCAGGACAGGGTTCCCGCAACCGCCGGCACCCTGCCCACCCACCGTCCGCAGTTCGTCGGACTGCTCCTCGGAGTGTCGGTCATCGTCACCGCGCTCACCTACTTCCCCGTTTTGGCCTTGGGACCGCTTGCTGAAGGGCTGCACTAAACCATGTCCGTACTCACACAAACTCCCGTCCCGGAGCAGAAACCGGTCGACGCGCACTCCACCACCAGCGCTTTCACCGCTGCGCAACTGATCGCCGCCCTCCCCGGAGCGCTGCGCAAACTCGACCCGCGTCAGATGTGGCGCAACCCGGTCATGTTCATCGTCGAGATCGGGGCGGCATACACGACCGTCCTCGCGATCGCCGAACCCTTCCTCGGGGGAGCGGCCGAGTCGGGAGGGTCGACCGTGCCCGCGTCCTTCACCTGGGGCATCGCGGTCTGGCTGTGGCTCACCGTGGTGTTCGCCAACCTCGCCGAATCGGTCGCCGAGGGTCGCGGCAAGGCGCAGGCCGAGAGCCTGCGCAAGACCCGTACGAGCACCACCGCCAACCGTGTCACCGGCTACGACGAGAGCGGCGACCCGTCGGCGCAGAGCGCGGTCACCGCGCCCGTCTCCTCGGCAGACCTCACGCTCGGCGACGTCGTGGTGGTGGTGGCCGGTGAGCTCATCCCCGGAGACGGTGACATCGTCTGGGGCATCGCCTCCGTCGACGAGTCGGCTATCACCGGTGAGTCGGCGCCCGTCATCCGCGAGTCCGGCGGCGACCGCAGCGCCGTCACCGGTGGAACACGCGTGCTCTCCGACCGGATCGTCATCCGCATCACGTCGAAGCCCGGCGAGACCTTCGTCGACCGCATGATCAGACTGGTCGAGGGCGCCTCCCGTCAGAAGACGCCCAACGAGATCGCCCTGAACATCCTCCTCGCGAGCCTGTCCATCGTCTTCGTCATGGTCGCTCTCACACTGAACCCGATCGCCGGGTACTCGAACGCGTCCGTCAGCGTGCCCGTGCTCATCGCCCTGCTGGTCTGCCTCATCCCGACCACCATCGGGGCGCTGCTCTCCGCGATCGGCATCGCCGGCATGGACCGGCTTGTGCAGCACAACGTGCTCGCCATGTCGGGCCGCGCCGTCGAGGCTGCCGGAGACGTCACCACCCTGCTGCTCGACAAGACCGGAACGATCACCTACGGCAACCGCCAGGCGGCCGAATTCACCGCGATGAAGGGGGTGGATGACACGGAGCTGGTGCATGCGGCCGCGGTGTCGTCGCTCAGCGACCCGACGCCGGAGGGCAAGTCGATCGTCGACCTCGCCCTGACGCGGGGATTCCGCAGCGACGACGTCACATCGGGCGAGATCGTGCCGTTCACCGCTCAGACGCGGATGAGCGGGCTCGACCTGCCCGACGGCTCGCAGATCCGCAAGGGTGCCGGCTCCGCCGTCATCGCGTGGGTCGAGCAGGACAGGCGTCTCGCGAGCAGCGAGCACGAAGAGCTCGCTGGTTACATCGAGACGGTCTCGAACGCCGGCGGCACCCCGCTGGTCGTCGCGACCAAGGGCGCTGCCGGGGTCGGACGGATCCTCGGTGTCGTCTACCTCAAGGACATCGTCAAGGACGGCCTGCGCGAGCGCTTCGCCGAACTCCGCGCGATGGGCATCCGCACCGTCATGATCACGGGTGACAACCCGCTCACGGCGAAGGCGATCGCCGCCGAGGCCGGGGTCGACGACTTCCTCGCCGAGGCCACGCCCGAGGACAAGCTCGCACTGATCCGCAGGGAGCAGGACGGGGGCAACCTCGTGGCGATGACCGGTGACGGCACCAACGACGCCCCGGCGCTCGCCCAGGCGGACGTCGGTGTGGCGATGAACACCGGCACGTCGGCCGCGAAGGAGGCCGGCAACATGGTCGACCTCGACTCCGACCCCACCAAGCTCATCGACATCGTGCGCATCGGAAAGCAGCTGCTCATCACCCGCGGCGCCCTGACCACCTTCTCGATCGCCAACGACGTGGCCAAGTACTTCGCCATCATCCCGGCGATGTTCGCCGGAGTGTTCCCGGGCCTCGGACTGCTCAACATCATGGGCCTGCACTCGCCGGCCTCGGCCATCCTGTCGGCGATCATCTTCAACGCGATCATCATCGTCGTGCTGATCCCGCTGGCGCTCCGGGGTGTGAAGTACCGGGCGATGTCCGCGTCGAGGGTGCTGAGCCGCAACATCCTGATCTACGGCCTCGGCGGCATCATCGCGCCGTTCGTCGGCATCAAGATCATCGACCTCGTGATCACTCTGATCCCCGGTTTCTGAACCCAAGAGAACTGGAAGTAGAACACACATGTCACCACGAACAGCAGCCCGCCAGTATTGGGTCGCCATCAGGGCCATGCTCGTCTTCACCGCGGTGCTGGGCGTCGGCTACACGGCCGTCGTCACCGGCATCGGTCAGCTCGCCCTCAGCGCCAACGCTAACGGATCGCTCGCCCGGGTCGACGGGGAAACCGTCGGATCGCGGCTCATCGGCCAGTCGTTCACCGACGAGGACGGCGCCGCTCTGCCCGAGTGGTTCCAGTCGCGTCCGTCGGCCGCCGGCGACGGCTATGACGGCTCCGCGTCGAGCGGCAGCAACTACGGGCCGGAGAACGAAGACCTGATCGCCGCGATCACCGACCGCAAGACCGCGATCGCCGAGCTCGAGGGCGTCGATCCGGCGCAGATCCCCGCCGACGCGCTCACCGCGTCGGCGTCGGGTCTCGATCCGCACATCAGCCCCGAGTACGCGCGACTGCAGGTGGGCCGCGTCGCCGAGGCGCGCGATCTGCCGGTCGAGGCCGTGACCGATCTGGTCGAATCGAAGATCCAGGCGCGGGATGTCGGATACCTCGGTGAGCCGACCGTCAACGTGCTCGAGCTGAACATCGCTCTCGCCGGGCTGAAGGGCTAGAGACAGTGAAAAGAGGGCGGCTCCGAGTGCTGCTCGGCGCCGCCCCCGGCGTTGGCAAGACCTACGCCATGCTCGAAGAGGGCGCCCGCCTGGGTGCCGAGGGCAAGGACGTCGTCATCGCGGTCGTGGAGACCCACGGCCGCAGCGCGACGGCGGCGCTGCTGCACGGCTTGGAGATCCTGCCGCGAGCCGAGATCGAGCATCGCGGTGTGCAGCTCGCCGAGATGGACCTCGCCGCGGTGCTGGATCGACATCCGGCCGTCGCCCTCGTCGACGAACTCGCCCACACGAACGCCCCGGGCTCGGTCAATGAGAAACGGTGGCAGGACGTCGAGGACCTGCTCGACGCGGGGATCAACGTCATCTCCACCGTCAATGTGCAGCACATCGAGTCGCTCAGCGACGTCGTCGAACAGATCACGGGAGCCCCGCAGCGGGAGACCATTCCCGATCAGGTGCTGCGCGGCGCCGACCAGATCGAGGTGATCGACCTCGCCCCGCAGGCGCTCCGCGACCGCCTGGCCGAGGGCAACGTCTACCCGGCCGCGCGCATCGACGCCGCGCTCTCCAACTATTTCCGCCTCGGCAACCTGACGGCGCTGCGCGAGCTGGCCCTCCTCTGGTTGGCCGACGAGGTAGACAGCGCGCTCAAGGCCTACCGGTCGGAGCAGGGCATCGACAACAAGTGGGAGGCGCGCGAACGCGTCGTGGTCGCGCTGACCGGGGGACCGGAGGGTGAGACCCTCATCCGACGCGGTGCTCGCATCGCCGCCCGCTCGGCCGGCGGCGAGCTGCTCGTCGTGCACGTCAGCGGGCAGGACGGCTTGAGCGACGCCCACCCCGGCGCGCTCTCCGCGCAGCGTTCCCTCGCCGAGAAACTGGGCGGCACCTACCACCAGGTCGTGGGAGAGGACGTGCCGCGGGCCTTGGTCGACTTCGCCAAGGCCTCCAACGCGACCCAGCTCGTCATCGGCGTCAGCAGACGCAGCCGCGTCGCGGCGGCACTCTCCGGCGCCGGCATCGGGGCGACGGTCATCCGCGAATCCGGCCCAATCGACGTGCATATCGTCAACCATGAAGCGGCGGGAGGACGATTCGCCCTGCCCCGGCTCGGTGGGGCGCTCACTCCTCAGCGCCGGATGCTCGGCCTGTTTGTCGCCCTCATCGGCGGGCCGCTGTTGACGTTTCTCCTCGAGTCGTTCCGCAGCGACGAGTCCATCGCGAGCGACGTTCTCGGCTTTCAGCTTCTCGTCGTGGTCGTCGCGCTCGTCGGCGGCATCTGGCCCGCACTCTTCGCGGCCGTCCTCTCCGGGCTCACCCTCGACTACTTCTTCATCGAACCGGTGCGCAGCGTCACCATCGCCGATCCTATCCACACCCTCGCCCTGGGGCTCTACATCGTCAACGCGGTACTCGTCAGCTACGTCGTCGACCAGGCGGCCAGACGGTCGCGCTCCGCCGTGCGGGCGCTCGCCGAATCGGAGCTTCTCGCGACCATCGCGGGAAGCGTGTTGCGCGGCCAAGACGCCCTCGAAGCCCTCCTCACGCGAACGAAGGAGGCGTTTCGGCTCACCAGCGTGCGGCTGCTCGACGGAGGCGACGTGGTCTACTCCGTCGGAGAAGCAGGCACCGGCGAACACGTGTCGACGATGCCCGTCGGCGACCGCTGCACGCTCGAGCTGATCGGCCCCGACCTGCTGTCGTCCGAACGCCGGCTGCTGTCGGTGATCGCGGCCCAGATCGACGCCGCGATGGAGCACAACGCCCTCACAAAGACCGCGGAGGAGATACGCCCGCTTGCCGAGGCCGACCGGATGCGCAGCGCTCTGCTCGCCGCCGTCGGGCACGACCTCCGTCGCCCCCTGGCCGCGGCGACGGCCGCCGTCAGCGGGCTGCGCTCCACCGACGTGCAGTGGACGGACACCGACAGGTCTGAGCTTCTCGCCACCGCAGAGGAGTCCCTCGACTCCCTCGCCGCGCTGGTCACGAATCTCCTCGATGCCAGCAGGCTGCAGGCAGGAGCGCTCGCCGTGGTGTCGCGCCCGCTCGATGTCGCGGACGCGGTGCTGCCGGCACTGGACGAACTCGGACTCGGGCCCGCGGATGTCGAGTTGGGGCTCGAGGAGGGGCTGCCCGAACTCGTGGCCGACGCCGGCCTGCTTCAACGCGTCCTCGTGAATCTGCTCGACAACGCGCTGAGGTTCTCCCCGCACGGAACGCCACCGCGACTCTCGGCCAGCGCCTTCGCCGGATCGATCGAGATACGGATATCGGACCGCGGCCCCGGTGTCGCCGTGGAGCGGAAGGACGACATCTTCGTGCCGTTCCAACGGCTGGGCGACACCGACAACACGACAGGACTCGGGTTGGGTCTGGCCCTGTCGAAGGGCTTCGTCGAGGGAATGGCGGGAACCCTGCACGCAGAAGACACACCGGGCGGGGGACTCACCATGGTCATCACTCTCCCCGCGGCATCCGCCACCGGCTCCGACCTCGAAGGCCCCGCATGAAGCTCCTCATCGCAGATGACGACCCACAGATCCTCCGCGCCCTGAAGGTCACCCTCGGGGCGCGCGGATACGACATCGTCACCGCCGGCAACGGCGTCGAGGCTCTCGACCGGGCGATGACGCACCACCCGGATCTCGTGATGCTCGACCTCGGAATGCCCGAGCTCGACGGGATCGAGGTCATCGTCGGGCTGCGCGGGTGGACGCAGGTGCCGATCCTCGTCGTGTCCGGACGCACCGGCGCCGCCGAGAAGGTCGAAGCGTTGGATGCGGGAGCGGATGACTACGTCACAAAACCGTTCTCCATGGAGGAGCTGCTCGCCCGCATCCGCGCGCTCACCCGACGGCTCCCCTCGGAGGAGACGGAACCCGTCGTCACCTTCGCCGGCGTCAGCGTCGACTTCTCGTCGAAGCAGGTGCGTCGCGGCGACCAGGTCGTGCGGCTGACGCCGACGGAGTGGCGCATCCTCGACATCCTGCTGCACAGCAGCGGAAGGCTCGTCACGCGGGAGTCGCTGCTCACCGAGGTGTGGGGCCCGCATCACTCCACCGACACCGGATATCTTCGCTTGTATTTCGCCCAACTCCGCAAGAAGCTCGAACCCGAGCCATCCCGCCCCCGCTATCTCGTCACGGTTCTCGGCATGGGGTATCGCTTTGTGCACGACGGCGACGCGACCGCGGAGTCGGGGACCAACCTGCCCTGACAGTGATGCTGCACGGATGGCGTTACGAAAGTCCCGATCGGCGTATGGACTCCGTGAGGTTGCTGGTCACTGCCGTGGTCGACCGCGACGCTTAGAACATGAACAATCTCGAATCGTCCCGCTCATGACCCGAGTCCAGGCCGCCCGGGTGGCGACGCGTCGCGCGAAGGCCATCACGGCCGACATGTGGCCGGCCTTCACCACCCACACCGACCACGATGTGATCATCGCCGCGCTGTCGATCGAGCGACTCGTCGAATGGTGCGGTACCCCGTGCGTGCACACCGCCGACGCCGCCGTCCCGGGTAGCGGCGGTCGCCCGTCGGAGTCCGAACTCTCCTCCGTGATGGCTGCACGGGTCGTCGCCGTGGAATGGCGCAGCGATCTCCGCCTTCACGTCGCGATCGACGCCGATCTGTCGGGCTGCCGACCGATACTGGAGGAGGCCCGGCTCGTGGGCCGTGAGTCGACGAGCGGCCCGGCATCCATCGTTCTCGAGTCTGTTCGCGGTGTCGCGGACGGCTACGCGACCTCTCTGCCCGGCGACATCGCCGTGGGAGACCTGGTGGTGATCCCGTGCCTCGGCGTGACCCTGCTGCACGACATCAAGCTGGGCCGCTAGCGCCTCCGCGGCGGATGCCGTCCCTCCCTAGCGAGGCGGATCGGTACAGTGCGAGGCTTACGTCATGGAGATCGAGGAATGGTGGCCGAATCTGAGCGCCTGGGCTGAGGAATGGTTGGTCGCGAACAACGGCGATGCTGTGCCGCCGTCGGTGCTGGATGCAATTGTCGCCGCGGGTGGCGCCGTCGGCACGGATGCCCGCTGGGTCGGTGACAGCGGACCGGATGGGTTTTTCCTGTCCGATGAGGCTTCGGACTGGATCGAGGCTGTCGCCAACGACGAGGGGTAGTCGAAGGCACACGTTCCGGGTCGCCGTGTAGTACGGCGATCTGGCAGCACCGATCAGGCGCGTTCTACCGGGAGCCACAGCTCGCAGACAGCGGCGCTGAAGTCCTCGGTGCGCTCGAGGATGGCGACGATCGAGGGCCCCGGGCGGAGCCGCCAGGGATTCGACGGAAACCAGTCCGTCGCGGTGGCTGCCCAGATCACCTGCAGTGAAGCGGGGTACTCGCCCTCGGTGCGGAACACCGCCCACGTGCCGGCGGGCACCGCGATCTCATCGAGGTCGTCGGGCAGGTCGGCTGAACCGGTGACGGCGACTCCGTGCAGGTAGGTCAGCTCGCTGCCCTCGGTGTAGTCCGGATCGACGTCGGCGCTGACCTGGAGCAGGCCCGCGGGCTCGGTGTCTCCCAGCCCTTTGAGCCGTTCGTGCTCCGTCGCGGGCAGTGAAGCGATGTGCGCCTGGATGTGAGGATTGACGCCCTCGTGGATGAGGGGCACGCGGGCGGCGTGGCCGATGAGTCGAAACGCCGGTCGATCTGTGATGCGCGCGTCCATGGTGATGTTCCCTTCTACTGTCAGGCGGAACCTGATCTGCGGTTGTGTACGAAGGGGGCCGCCGTCTCGCCGCACGTCGCCGGGGCCGACGCCGTGCACCGATCTGAACGCACGACCGAACGCCTCGGTCGAGCCGTAGCCGTAGCGCACGGCGATGCTCAACAGGTCTTCATCGCCGAGAACCTCTGCCGCTGCGACCGCCATCCGCCGACGCCGGACGTACTCCGACAGGGGCATCCCGGCCAGCGACGAGAACATCCGTCGGAGGTGGTACTCCGTCGTGCCCAGCCCTGTCGCCAGCCCGGCCACATCGAGGTCGTCGGTGAGACGCTCCTCGACCAGCTCGACGAGCCTGTTCAATTCAGCGATCACGGTTCTCCCTTCGACACCCACACTTCCGGGTCATCCCGACCGGCACCCTACTATCGCGGTCCGATCTAGTCGCGCATGGTGTGTGCAGGGTCGCCCGGTAGCGGCGCGGGAGCCGGGAGCTCCTGCTGCGTCTCGACTTCTTGAGCGGCGTGGCAAGCGGAGGGCGGTGTCAACGTATCGCGCGTCTCCGCCGACCGCCTTCACCCGACGGGGAAATTGCCGCAGTCGAACGCGCCGACTCAGGGCACGATCGAGTCCACGTAGCCGCCGTCGACGCGCACCGCGGCGCCCGTGGTCGCGGAGGCGAACCGCGAGCTGAGGTAGACGACCAGGTTCGCGATCTCCTCCGGCTCGATGAGGCGCTGCAACAGCGACTGCGGACGGTGCTTGATCATGAACTCGTGCTGCGCCTCGTCCCACGGCAGCGCCGGGTCGACCAGTTCGTAGACGAAGTCCTCGACGCCCTTGGTGTGGGTCGGGCCGGCGATCACCGAGTTCACCGTGACGCCGGTTCCCGCGGCCTCCTTGGCGTAGCCGCGGGACACGCCGAGCAGGGCGGTCTTCGACACCCCGTAGTGCACCATCTCGGTGGGGATGACGATGGCCGAGTCGCTCGCGATGTTGAGCACCCGTCCCCAGCGGCGCTGCATCATGCCGGGCAGGTAGAGGCGGGTGAGGCGCACGGCGGTGAGCACGTTGACGTCGAAGTAGCGCTTCCACTCGTCGTCGTCGATCTCGAGCACGGGCTTCGCGCCGAAGATGCCGAGGTTGTTGACGAGGATGTCGACCTCGGGCACGACCTCGAGAGCCGTCGCGCTGCCCTCCTCCGTGCTGATGTCGGCGACGAGGGCGATCACGTCGGCTCCGGGCACCGCGGCGCGCAGCTCGGCTATGCCGCGCTGCACGCTCGGCTCGCTGCGGCCGTTGACGACGACCCGGGCGCCCGCCGCGGCGAGCCCCGTCGCGATGGCCAGGCCGATTCCCTGCGTGGATCCGGTGACGAGTGCGGTCGTGCCGTCGAGGTCGATGTTCATGATTCGAGCCTAGGCGGATGCTGCGTGCTCGTGTCGATCACGATGAGTCACGGCGACCGACCGATGGTTGCGGGTGGTGCACGGCGCGGCGCGAACTACAGGATCGTCGCCCACGAGGTGACGACGAGCCAGGTCTGGAACGCGCCCATCGGGATTCCTGCAACGGCGAGCCCGATGCCCCACCACGCGAAGGCGCGGCCGTGGGGCGCGTCGCCGTCGAGCTCGGAGCGTCGTGCCCGCCTCAGCGCCTGTACGCCGCGGACGATCGCCACGACGGTGGCGAGCAGGAAGGCGTTGATCGCGAGAGAGATTATTCCGAACGTGAAGGCGGTCACGGCCGGTGCAATCGACTTCCAGGTCGGCTTGTCGGAGACCTGCGGCGAGTAGGGGATGCCGGCGAGGGCGCGACCGGCCGGCTGCACATTCGCGGTCCAGCCCCGCCCCGACCACCAGCGCTCGGTTCCGGGGAACTGCGGGTCGGCGTACCAGCCGGGCGGCGGGGTGAGGGCGGGCGTCTCGGTCATGGGGATCCTCGGGTCGATCGCTGGGGAAGCTGGGGCGACCCAACGTTAGCGGTCGTAGCGCCTTTCGTGATGCGTTATCTCGTTTAACGTCACTTCGAACGGGATGACAGCACTCGCGGCACGGTCCTACGATCGGGCATGGAGATCATCGACATCGAGAGCATCGCCGCCACGGTGGGCGGATCAGCACGATTCGAGGGCGACGGGCACGGGTCATCCGTCTCGTTCTTCGTCGTCCGCAACCAGCCGGGCAAGGGAGCCGACAAGCACCGGCACCCCTACGACGAGACCTTCGTCATCCTCGACGGTGACATCGAGACGATCATCGACGGAGAGCTGCGGATGCTTCGTTCCGGAACCATCGCGGTGGTGCCGGCTGGCGCGTGGCATGAGTTCAAGAACCGTTCCGACCACGTGTCGCTGATGGTGAACATCCACCCGTCGCCGCGCATCATCCAGGAGAACTGGGCCGACCTTCCCGGCTAGGGGCGGGTTATCCACAGGCCGCCCGATTTCTTCGCCCGTTTTCGCGGGATCGCCACCACAGACCACACTGCTCGCTTAGCGTCGTGCCCGTGCCGGGATTCGACAAGACAAGAGGAGCAGAGTTGTGAACAGTTCAGAAACCTCGTCCCGCGCGTCGCTGTGGCGGTCGCGGAAGACGGTCGTCCTCGCGGCGATCGCGGCACTCACGATCACCGCATCGACACTCACGGCCAGCCCGGCACACGCCGTGGGTGTCGATGCGGCCGCCGTCGAGCAGGTGCTGCGCGATGCCGGCGCGGTGACCGACGTGGCGTCGGCCGGCGCGTCGAAGCTCGCGAGTCCCGATGCGGCCGGAGGCGCCTCACCGGGGCTTCCGGCGCCCGCTACCAAGAGCGCCGCGAGCGTCTCGATCAAGACGGGCCTCACCGTGCCTTCGGGTGAGAGCACGCTCAGCATCACCCCCGTGATCGACGGCAAGGCGGGGGCGGCCAAGGCGCTCAGCCCGTCGGGGCTGGCCGTCTACGCCAACACGTCCGACTCGACGATAGCTCTCAGCAAGGCCAGTACGGGCGGCAACGCCGGCTACGCCGTGATCTCCGGACCAAACGCGCCCACCGCCTACCGGTTCGCGTTCGCGGTCGACGGCAAGCCGGCCGTTCTGTCGCCGACCGAGGGTGGAGGAGTCGACGTTCTGACCGCGGACGGAACCTTCGTGAACTCGGTCGCCCCGGCATGGGCGAAGGATGCGACCGGGGCCGAGCTGCCGACGTCGTACTCGGTGAACGGCAACATCCTCACCCAGACGGTCGCCCACGAGGGTGCCGCCTACCCCGTGGTGGCCGATCCGCGGGTGCGCTGTGACAGCCTGTGGTGCACCCTGGAGCTGACCCGTGGCGAGACGCGCAGTCTCGCGGCGAACGTGCTCTACGCGGGTGGACCGTGTGCGGTGTTCGGGGGTGGCGCGCCGGTCTGCGTGTCGGTGCTCACCGGGGCATGGGCGATGGCCAGCATCGCGCTCTCCCGTGGCGAGTGCGTGGGCTACCGGGTGTGGAAGGCCAACTTCGTCTCCTACCCGCACCCCGCGTACATCCGGTGCTATGCCTGACGCAGCGACGAGAGGATCGGACACGAGAATGCGGCCAACGGCGTTCGACGAGGCCAGCCGGCAGACCTACGGGCGCCTGTACTGGACGATCACCGGCCTGCTCTTGTTGGCGACCATCGCGGCCTGGCTGTGGGGCGAGCGCTGGATGCAGACGACGGTGGGCGTGACCGCCCTCGGCTTCATCGTCGTGGTCGGGGTCGTCAACCACCGACGAATGAACCGCATCGTTCGAGAGAGGGAGCGGGAGGGCGACTCCGGGGTCGGCCCCGACGGCGGCTGACGATAGCGACGGGCTCCTCCCGCATGGGGAGGAGCCCGTCGCTAGTTCAGGTGGTCAGACGCGGTCGCTGCGCGCGGCGCTCGCCGAGTCGTGCGCGTCGACCGGGGCTCCCGAGTCGGCAGCATCGACCACGGGGATCGCGGCGGTGGCCAGAGCCACGCTGGATGCGCCGTCGACCTCGAGCGACTCCGGCAGGATGTCGCGCTCGATCGTTGTCGCCAGCGGCTTCTCCTTCACGAAGCAGAGCAGGATCACGGCGACGACAACGAGCGGCACCATGTACAGGAATACCGGTGTCAGCGCGTCGTTGTACGAGCCCACGATGATCTCGCGAACCGCATCGGGCAGATCGCGAACGATCGCCGGGGTGAAGGAGTTCGATCCGCCGCCGTCGGCCGCGCCCGCGGGCATGCGGTCGGCGAGCAGGTCGGTGAGGCGTGCGACGAAGAGGCTGCCGACGATCGCGGCGCCCAGCGACGCACCGATCTGGCGGAAGTAGTTGTTCGACGCGGTCGCCGTCCCCACCTCGCGCACCGGGAACGAGTTCTGCACGATGAGGATGAGGATCTGCATGCTCATGCCGAGGCCGAGCCCCATCAGGGCGAGGAAGGAGCACAGGATCCAGATCGGCAGCGTCGGTGTCATGGTCGACATCAGCGCGAGAGCCACGGCGACGATCGACGTACCGACGATGGGCAGCCACTTGTAGCGGCCGGTGCGGCTGACGAGCTGGCCGGAGACGATCGACGAGACGAGCAGTGCCGCCATCATCGGGATCATCAGCAGGCCGGCCTCGGTCGCGTTGACTCCGGTGACCATCTGCAGGTAGGTGGGCAGGTAGGCGAGAGCGCCGAACATCGCGATCCCCGTGATCAGGCCGGCGATGGTGGTGAGGTTGAAGTTGCGGTCCCTGAACAGGTGCAACGGCATGATCGGCTCTGCGGCGGTGCGCTCCACCATCACGAAGGCGATAGCGGTGACGACGAAGCCGGCGATGAGCCCGATGATGACGAGCGAGTCCCAGTCGTAGGTCGTTCCGCCCCAGGTGGTGACGAGCACGAGGCACGTGGAGGCGATCGCGAGCAGGCCCATTCCGGTGAAGTCGATGCGCGGTTTGTCGTGCGCGACCTTCGGCAGCTTGAGGAACACGACGGCCGAGACGATCGCGAGAATGCCGAGCGGGATGTTCATCCAGAATGCCCAGCGCCAGCCGATGCCCTCGGTGAACCAGCCGCCGAGCAGCGGTCCGGCCACGGAGGAGAGCGCGAAGACGCCGCCCATGATGCCCATGTACTTGCCGCGTTCGCGGGCCGGCACGACATCGGCGATGATCGCCTGCGACAGGATCATGAGTCCGCCGCCGCCGAGGCCCTGGATGGCGCGGCCCGCGATGAGCCAGGTCATGTCTCCGGCGAGGCCGCCGACGACGGAGCCGGCGATGAACAGGGCGATGGCGCCGATGAACAGGCCCTTGCGACCGATCAGGTCGCCGAGCTTGCCGTAGACCGGGAGCATGATCGTCGAGGCGAGGATGTAGGCGGTCGTGACCCACAGCATGTGGTCGACGCCGTTGAGCTCGCCGACGATGGTCGGGAGGGCGGTGGAGAAGATGGTCTGGTCGAGCGACGCGAGCAGCATCGTGACCATGAGGCCGGCGAAGACCAGCAGGATGTTGCGCTTCATCGCCGGATCGCCAATTGGTTGCGCTGTGGGCTGCGCTTCGGTGTGTGCGGTGCTCATTGGAGTTTCTGTACTACCTCTCTGACGAGCTCGACGGCTCGTTGTTGCAGAAGTTCGGGGTCGGGGTCGCTGTGGGTGGCAGCGAGTTCCATCACGGCGACGCGCACGGCGGCCCCGCAGATGGCGAGCATGAGTTCGGCCGTCGGGGCGTCGGCGTCGGCGAATCGTGCGTCGCGCGCGAGGATCGCGCCGACCGCGTTCGTGAGCCGCTCCGCCATGCGCGTCATCTGGGCGAACTGGCGGCCCATGAGCTGCGGATGCCTCGCCACGAGTTCCAGGCGGGTGGCACGCACCTCGCGCTCGGCGATCGACGTGCCCAGCATGGTGGCGATGAGTCGCACGATCGACTCGACCGGGTCGACGTCGGGATGCGCCGCGATGTGTCCGGCGATCGCCTCGTCGGTGATCTCGACGTCGCGGAGGCCGAGTATGGCGTCTTCCTTGCTGTCGAAATAGTTGAAGAACGTGCGTGGGGAGACGTCGGCGAGATCGCTGATCGCATCGACGGTGGCGTTCTCGAGTCCGTCGCGCATCACGAGCGTGACCGCGCACCGTTCGAGGCGCTGACGCGTCTCGATGCGCTTGCGGTCGCGCAGGCCAAGGGTCTCGGAAGTCATGCGACTATTATTGCGCTTTCTGCAAACTTACGCAAGTGCAACTTTGCAGAACTGCAAAGAGCGGGCCGTTGACGGCGCGCGGCGCGGCCTCCTACCGTGGAGCGCAGAACCGGAGGTGTGGAATGACCACTGTGTACTCGTCCGCGTCGATGTCGCTCGACGGCTTTATCGCCTATGACGACGACAACCCCGGCCCCCTCTTCGACTGGTACCAGACCGGCGACGTCGAGATGGCGACCGCGTCGGAATCGGTCGCCTTCCGCCTGACGGCCCACTCGGCCGACTACCTGCGCGAGCAGACCGCGCGGCTCGGCGCGCTCGTGGTGGGGCGCCGGCTGTTCGACGTCACCGACGGCTGGACCGGGACGCACCCGTGGGGCGTGCCGGTCGTCGTGGTGACGCACGAGGCACCGGTCGACTGGCGCTACCCCGGTTCGGAGGACTTCCACTTCGTCGGCGGGGTCGCGGAGGCGGTCGCCAAGGCGAGTGAGCTGGCGGGCGAGCGCGACGTGTGCGTCTCCGCCGGCGACATCGGCACGCAGGCCCTCGAGGCCGGTCTGCTCGACGAGGTGCGCATCGACCTGGCACCCGTGGTGCTGGGCTCGGGCCGGCCCTACTTCACGGGCGGGCGGTCATGGTTGCTCGGCGAGCCGACCACACTGATCCAGACCGCGCGGGTCACGCACCTGGTCTTCCCGGTGCTCGGGGCGGCTACTCGCTGAGGTTGTCGCTCAGGATCGACAGCACGCTCGAGCGCGCGGTGCGTGAAGCGTCGCCGAGCCGTGTGCCGACGACCTCGACGAGCGACTCGAGCAGGATCACGTGCGGCACCCGCGAGGTGTGCTCGAGCTCGTGGCGGAACGACCCCGTCGCCGGGGCTACCACCAACGCGACATCCGCCAGACTCACCAGGGGCGAGCTCGCGAACGACGTGACCACGATCAGTTTCGCTCCGGCCGCGCGCACCGCCCGGGCCGACCGCAGGCTGGATTCGTTGGCTCCGCTGCCGCTGATGACGACCGCGGTGTCGTCGGCGGAGAGCTGGCGGGCGGCGATCTGCTGGCCGATCGGGTCGCCGACGAATTCGGTGGGGCGTCCGATGGCGGTGAGCCGCATCGACAGGTCGCTCGCGAGCGGCGACGACAGGCCGGTTGCGAGGGCGATCAGGCGGCGCGCGTCCACGATGAGCGAGACGGCGGTCTCGACGCTCTCCTCGGTGAGCACGCTCGCCACCTGAGGAAGCGACGCGGCCAGGGCGTCGATGTCGGCACGGATGCGCCCGAGCGCGCTCGTTCCGTAGTCCTGCTCGCGCTGCGACACCTGCGCCAGCTCGCGGGTGAGGGCGACCCTGAGTTGCGGGTAGCCGCGGTAGCCGAGGCTCTGGCAGGCGCGCACCACGGTGGAGCGGGCGACACCGGCGCGGTCGGCGAGCTCCTGCGCGGTGCTCTCCATCGCACCCTCGGTGTCGGCGAGGATGAGTTCGACCACCCGGCGCTCGCTCGGCAGCAGCGCGTTGATCACGGTCGCGATGCGGGTCGTCGGTGCGACGTCTTCACTTCCGGTCCAGCTCATCTCGCGCGTGCTCCCTCGGTGATTCTGCGGCGGATAGCGGCGGAGACCGCGTCGATCGACATGGTGACGACCACCACGACGATGAGCAGCATGCCGACCGTCGACCACTCCCGGTACTGAGTGTAGGAGGTGAGCATGTCCCCGATGCCGCCGACGCCGATCAGGCCGAGAACGGCCGAGGAGCGCACGTTGATCTCGAAGCGGTAGAGCCAGAACGACAGGAACTCCGGGGTCGCCGACGGCCAGACGCCCCAGCGCAGAACCTGCGCGGTCGAGCCGCCGGCTGCCCGGGCCGCCTCGATCGGACCGTTCGGCACGCCCTCGATCGACTCGTAGCCCCACTTGCCGAGCGTGCCCACTCCGTTGATGGCGAGCGCGAGCGCTCCGGTCAACGGGGTGAGGCCGGTGACCGACAGGATGACTATCGCGATGATGATCTCGGGCACGGCGCGGATCACCGAGAACACGCCCCGCAGGGCCCAACGCACGGGCGCCGGTCCGAAGCCGCGGGAGGCCAGGAAGCTCAGCGGTGTCGCGACGATGATGCCGAGCACGGTGCCGACCCACGCCATGGCCACCGACTTCCAGGTCTGGGCGAGCGCCTCCGGCAGCTTCTCCCACGTCGGGTTCGAGAACATCAGCCAGAGGTAGCGCGCCACCTCGGCAGGCAGGTCGATGAGCCTCGACCACGTGACATCCACCGACCAGAAGGAGGCGAGCACGACCGCCGTGACCACGACGGCGGAGACCGTCAGAATGCGGTTGCGCGGCTTCGGCGGGGCAGTGACGGCCGGGGGTGACGGGGCGATGACGCTCATACGAGTCGCTTTCGGATCGCGCTCGACACCACGTCGATGACGACGACGATGACGAGGATTTCGAGGATGATGAGCGAGAGCTGGTCGTAGCGGTAGTAGGTGCGCACGGCGTCGATGAGCAGGCCGAGGCCGCCGGCGCCGACGAGGCCGAGCACGGTCGAGGCTCGCACGTTGAGCTCGAAGACGTAGAGCGTCTGGTTGATGAAGCTCGGCCAGACGTCGGGGAGGGCGACCGCGCGGTTCACCTGCAACTGCGAACCGCCCGCGGCGCGGCCGGCCTCGAGCGGACCGGCGTCGTTCGACTCGATCGCCTCCGAGACGAGCTTGACGATGATTCCGACGTTGAAGAGCACCAGGGCGATGATGCCGGGCAGGGCGCCGACACCGACCATGGCGACGAGGACGGAGGCGTAGAGCAGGTCGGGCACCGACCGCACGACGTTGAGGGCGGTGCGCACGATGCCGCGGCTGACGCGGTCCGGGTTGGTGAGCGTCGCGGCCCAGAGGCTGAACGGGAGCGAGACGGCGGCGCCGACGGCGGTGGCGATGACCGCCATCTGCAGAGTCTCGAGCAGGGGCGCGATCGTGCGCGGCCAGAACGCCCAGTCCGGCTGCAGCAGTTGAAGCACCTTCTCGGCGCCGTTCTGCCAGTTGCGTGCGATGGCGTCGAAGGCGAAGGCGACACCCCACTGCGGGCTCATCGTGATCGCGGTGATGAGCGCGATCACGCCGAGGGCGGCCCAGGGCTTCCAGCGGCCGCGCGGTCGCCGGGGGATGTCGAGCGGCGGGATCTTCGCGGTCACGCGCCGAGCACGTCTTCCGCCTCGATCGAGCGTCCGTAGATGCGCTCGAAGTCGGCGTCGGTCGCGGTGGCGGCCGGTCCGTCGTAGACGACCGTGCCGGCGCGGAGCCCGATCATGCGGGTGCCGTAGGTGCGGGCGAGGTCGACGAGGTGCAGGTTGGTCATCACGGTGATGCCGAGCTCCTCGTTTATGCGTCGCAGGTCTCGCATCACGGCGTGGGCCGTGGGCGGGTCGAGGCTGGCGACCGGCTCGTCGGCGAGCACGAGGCGAGGCTGCTGCGACAGCGCCCTGGCGATCGCGACGCGCTGCTGCTGTCCGCCGGAGAGCGATGACGCGCGGTCCCATGCCTTGGCGAGGATGCCGACCCGCTCGAGCGCCTCGAACGCGATCTGCCTGTCGGCCTCGGTGTAGGCGCCGAGCAGTGTGCGCCACAGCGACGAATGCGCGAGGCGGCCGACGAGCACGTTGTTGAGCACGCTCGTGCGGCCGGCGAGGTTGAAGCCCTGGAAGATCATGCCGATCTCGCCGCGGAGCGCGCGCAGGCGGCGGCCGCTCGTCGCCTCTAGTGCGACGTCGCCGACGGTGAGGCTGCCGGAGGTGATCGGCACGAGTCCGTTGATCGTGCGGATCATGCTCGACTTGCCGGATCCGGAGAGGCCGACGACCGAGACCATCTCGCCCGCCTCGATGTCGAGGGTGATGCCGTCGAGTGCGACGACGCCGTTGGGGTACCGCACGGTGACATCGCGCATGCGGATCGCCCACGGCGCGGAGGCCGGAACCGTGGTTCCGACCTCCGCGCTTTTCTGCGAGTGGAGGGTCAAGTTACTTCAGGCCCAGCTTCTCGGCTGCGCGAGCGACGACGCCGAGCGAGTCGGGGTCGGCGGGGGCGAGCTTGGTGATGGAGTAGATCGAGGTCAGAACGGCGGAGCCCTCCTCGGTGTTCGAGTAGTCCTCGAGCGCGGCGGTGATCTTGTCCTGCAGGGCGGGGGAGAGGTCGCTCGAGAGTGCGACTCCGTCGTTGGGGATCTCGTCGGAGAGGGCGAACACGACGACCTTCTGTCCGACGTCCGGGACATCCTTCATCACGATGTCGCGGGCGTCCCAGAAGCTGAAGCCGACCTCGGCGTCGCCGTTGTAGACGGCGAGCACGCTCGCGTCGTTCGCGGTGACCGGCAGCTGCTCGATGTCGGTGTCGGTGTCGATTCCGGCCTCCTGCAGCGCGAGGATCGGGTAGATGTAACCGGCGGGCGAGCCGGGGCCGAGCATCGCGACCTTGACGCCGTCGGTGATCTTCTCGATCGACTCGAGGCCGGCGGGGCCGGCGGGGCCGACGAGCGCGTCGGCGCCGTTGCAGAACAGTTTGCCGTCGCGTTCGACCGGCTCGTCGTCGCAGTACTTGTCGGGGTTGTTCGTCATGAACTGGGCGGGGTAGCTGATGTTGCCGTTGCGCTCGGTCTGCAGCACGACGGAGGCGTCGTACATGTCGCTCGCCTGCCAGAGCTGCAGCGACGGAAGGAAGCCGATCTGCGCCTGACCGGCACCCATCGCCTCGACCGACGCCTGGTAGTCCTTCGACACGACGCCGGTGACCTCGATGCCGAGCTCCTCGGTGAGGAAGTCGGTGAGGGGTGCCGCGGTGTCGACGAGTGCGCCCTGGTCCTGCGAGGGGACCAGTGCGAGCACGAGCGATTTCGGGTCTTCGACGGGTGCGTCGGACTCGGCGGTCGCGGCGGACGAGCATCCGGCGAGCGAGAGGGCGGCGACCGCTGCGAGCGATCCGGCGACGAGGAGGCGCTTTCTAGAGAACACTGGGTGTGCCTTTCATGGTGGTTGTGGTTGCAGTGGTGGTGCGGTCTGAGTGGTTGTCTTCGTGGGGAGATTCGAGCCAGGCCGCGATGACCGGGTAGAGCTCGTGCAGGTGGTCGGCGCGGTAGGTGGGGGCGGATGTCTCGTCGGGAGAGCCGACGAGCGCGGTGAGCGCGCCGCGGGCTGCGGCGGGTGCGAGGTCGTTGACCCAGACGTCGCCGATGCTGAGGAGATCCCCGGTCGGCAGCCAGTCGTCGAGCACACTGTCGAGGCCGCCCGGCTTGCCGACGGAGGTGTACACGGCGTCGAACAGCCCGGTCAGACCGAGGGCGCTGATCGCCTCGGCGACCCGGATGTCGGGGGCGTTGGTGGCGAGCACGGTGTTCGCGTGGTCGCGGGCGAAGCCGAGGAACTCGGCGAGGCCGCGCGGTGCGACGACCGGTGCCGCGTCGCTCGCCAGCAGCCCGCGGCTCGCGAGGTAGGCGTCGCCGAGGGAGGCGGGGTCGACCCCGTGCTGGGCGGAGAGCATGCGCACGAGGTCGTAGCCGTCGATCGCCCCGGTGCCGGGAAGCTGGCCGCTCGGCGCCTGCTCCAGTCCGCGTTCGACAGCCGACAGGAAGGCCGAGGCGTCGTCGGCAGCGAGTGTGGTCGCAGCCGCTCGGGCGTAGGCGAGCACCGGGCCGGTGCCGAGCGAGACGGTACCGTCGAAGTCGAACACGAGCGTGCGCGTGTGGGCTGGGGTCAGGTGCTGCGTGGTCATTGCGTCCATGGTAGGCAGCCGCTAGGGACGAAAAGGCCGCCGTGGTGTGAACATCGCGTTAACTCGTCCGGCGCCCGTCCTACGATGGAGCCGTGTCCACACCCGCCCGCGCCGCTGTCCTCGCCGATCTCGCCGATCTCGACTCCGTGACGGCGGTTCCCGGCTGGCTCGCCGAGCAGATCGAGGCGGATGCCGCGGCGGACCGCTTCTCCCGCTGGGGACGCTCCACAGTCGTCGACGAGAACACCCGCTCGCCGGTCGTCTCGGAGGCGCTGTTCGCCGAACTGCACCGCATCGCCGGCCTCGGCGCCGTGTGGCCGATCGGCAATGCCGGCCTGCTGCACGTCTACGGTTACCTGCTCTCGACCGTCGACACCCCGCACGGTCGCAAGCGCGACCGCTGGCTCGACGGGGGAGTCGCCCGGGCGTTCGGCCTGCCAGACGACGCGTTCGCCCCGTGGTTCGTCACACCGTCGGCGAAAGACTCCACACCGCTGGAGCGCATAGCCGCGGTGGCGATGCCCTACGTCGAGGATCCGGCGGCTGGCGACCCGACCCTGATGTGGGTCGACGAGAGTGGGCCGGGGCCGGGGCCGGTGCCGGTGCTGCCGGAACTGGAGCTGGGGTCGGAGCCGGAGCTGGATCCGGAGCTGGCGTCCGACGCCCACGTCACCGTCGCCCGCACGGTCATCGTGCAAGCCCCGTCGGGTGCGACGGCGCTGCTCTACGCGGTCGGAACCGGGGGATCCCTGTCACTCGTCACGCTCTTCCCGCTGGCATGGCCGGCGTCGGATCGCGACGGCGCCGCCTGGCTGGCGGCGATCGAGGCCGGTGTGCCGCGACTGCGGTACAACGCGGTCGACCGGCGGAACGTGGCATCCGCCCCGCTCGTCGACCGCCGAGTGTCGCGCCGCGAGGGCTGAGAATACCGGCAACCGGACGCCTGTGGAGAAGTGGGCGACCGGATGCTACAGGTCGATCGATTCGCCGGGCGCGAGCACGAAGAACTCGCCGCCGCCGAGCGCGGTGGCCGTCTTGATGCGCCCGTTGTTCATGTCCTTGCCGATGGTCGAGAGCACCATCTCATGCACGGGGAAGGAGCGTTTCGGCGCGACGGCCTCGACGTAGTCCATGACCTCGCCGATCTTCAACCAGGGGGCGGCGGACGGCACGGCCAGCACGGCGACCGGCACGGGCGGCACCGTGAAGGCGTCGCCGGGGTAGAAGAGGATGTCGTCGACCATCACGCCCACGTTGTCGATGACCGGGATGGACGCGTGGATGACGGCGTGCCTCTCGCCGAAGAACTTCAGATCGAACCCGCCAGCGGCGATCTGGTCGCCGTCGGTCACGACGGTGACGGGATAGGCGGATGCGGCGATCGCGACACCCTGCGGACCGTAGATGCGCGCATCGGGGTTCATCGTGAGGATGCGGTCGAGCTGTTCCGGGGTCCAGTGGTCGGGGTGCTCGTGCGTGATGACGATCGCGATGACGCCGCGCAGCTCGGTCATCGGGGTGGTGAATGCGCCGGGATCGACGACGAGGGTCTCGCCCGCCTTCTCGATCACGAGATTGGCGTGTTCGTGCTTGGTCAGCTTCATGTCACGACCATAAACCCGAGGGTCTGCGAGGGGTTGACCCATATACCCCCCGGGGGTATCCTATTGACATGATCGACGAAATAAAGAAGCGCGCGTTGCACCGCACCAAGATCCTCGAGGGGCAGATGCGCGGCCTCGAGAAGATGATCGACAACGAGGACTACTGCATGGACATAATCACGCAGTCGCTCGCGATCCAGAAAAGCCTCCGCAGCCTGAACAAGCTGCTCGTCGAGAACCACCTACGCACCCACGTGGCCGACATGTTCGCCGCCGGGGGCGACCAGCAGGACATGGCCGTCGCCGAACTGCTCAAGGTGTACGAACTCAACAACAACAGGGGAGAGTAGAAAATGCAGCACGACCATTCGGTCGCGGCCGTTCCGGAGGCGGTCGAGGGGCACGACCACCGCGCCGACCACGACCACGAGCACCACGGCGGGCACGACCACGGCGATCACTCGCACCACGATCCGGCGCAGTTCCGTCGCAAGTTCTGGCTGAGCCTCGTGCTCACCATCCCGACGCTCGTCTTCTCCACCGGCCTGCAAGACATCCTCGGGCTCGACGGGCCGCGCTTCCCGGGCAGCCAGTTCATCCCGGCCGTGTTCGCGATCACCATCTTCTTCTACGGCGGTCTCGTCTTCATCCGCGGCGGCATCCAGGAGCTGCGGTCGCGGCAGCCCGGCATGATGACGCTGATCTCCCTCGCGATCGTCGTCGCGCTGGTCTACAGTTTCGCGGTGCTCCTCGGGTTCCCCGGCATGGACTTCTGGTGGGAGCTCGCCACCCTCATCACGATCATGCTGCTCGGCCACTGGGTCGAGATGAGCGCCATCATGGGCGCGCAGAACGCGCTCGGCGAGCTCGCGAAACTGATTCCGGATGAAGCGGACCTCAAGCACGGCGACCATGTGATGACCGTTCCGGTCGCATCCCTGAGCGTCGGCGACCTCGTGCTCGTGCGCCCCGGCGCCGCTGTACCGGTCGACGGCGAGGTCACCGAGGGCGCATCCGACGTCAACGAGTCCCTGCTGACCGGCGAGTCCAACGCCGTCTCGAAGCAGCAGGGCGCGGGCGTCATCGCCGGCAGTATCAACGGCTCCGGATCGCTCACGGTGCGTGTCACCAAGACCGGCGACGACACGGCGATCGCCGGCGTCATGAAGCTGGTCGCCGACGCGCAGGCCAGCAAGTCGGGCGCCCAGGTGCTCGCCGACCGCGCCGCCGCTCTGCTCTTCTACGTCGCCGTGGCCGCGGCCGTGATCACCCTGATCGCCTGGACTCTCATCACCCCCGACGACCCGGCCTTCGTCATCGAACGCGTCGTGACCGTGCTGATCATCGCCTGCCCGCACGCCCTCGGCCTCGCGATCCCGCTGGTCGCCCAGCTCTCGACCGCGATCGGCGCCCGCAAGGGCCTGCTGATCCGCAGCCGGGCCGCGCTGGAAGACGCCCGCAACATCCAGGTCGTGCTCTTCGACAAGACCGGAACCCTCACCGAGGGCAAGCAGGGTGTGGCGACGGTGCTGGCGGTCGGCGGGGCGTCGAGCGGAGACATCCTCTCCCTCGCCGCGGCGGTCGAGGCGTCGTCGGAGCACCCGATCGCCCGCGCCATCGTCACGGCGGCGCAGTCGCTCACCGTTCCCCGCGCCGAGGAGTTCGAGTCGCTCGCCGGTCGCGGCGCATCCGCCCTCGTCGACGGCCGCCGCATCACGGTCGCGAGCCAGCGGGTCGTGATCGAGCGCGGACTCATGCTCGACCCCGACCTCGTGCTCGCGAAGAAGGACGCCGCCCGGCGTGGCTCCACCGTCGTGTTCGTGTTCGACGAGACCACCGTGCTCGGGCTCATCGCCCTCGCCGACGTGATCCGCCCCGAGTCGGCGGAGGCCGTCGCAGAGCTGCAGAAGAGCGGCGTGCGTGTCGCGATGCTCACCGGCGACTCGCGCGAGGTGGGCAACTGGGTCGCCGCGCGTCTCGGCATCACCGAGGTGTTCGCCGAGGTGCTGCCCGGGCAGAAGGCCGGGGTCGTGGCCGAGCTGCAGAAGGACGGCACCCGAGTCGCGATGGTCGGCGACGGCGTGAACGACGCTCCCGCGCTCGCGCAGGCCGACGTCGGCATCGCGATCGGGGCGGGCACGGATGTCGCGATCGAGTCGGCCGGCATCGTGCTGGCCTCGAGCGACCCGCGGGGTGTGCTCGCCGCGTTCCGGCTGTCGCGGGCGACCTACCGCAAGATGCAGCAGAACCTGTGGTGGGGCGCCGGCTACAACGTGGTCGGCATACCGCTCGCCGCGGGCGCGCTCTTCTTCGCGGGCATCCTGCTCTCGCCCGCCGTCGGCGCGATCTTCATGTCGGTGTCGACCATCGTGGTGGCGCTGAACGCGCAGCTGCTGCGGCGGGTGAAGCTGTAGGGCGGGGTCGGGCCGGCACGCTCGACGCTCGACCGCGAGTTGTCGCTAACGGGGGAACCACGCGTGGAGATCGCCCCGTTAGTGACAACTCGCGCGGGGTGCCACAATGAACCGTGCCGACATCGAAGCCGCTGACGATTGTCGTCGCCATCAACCCGTCCGCGTCGTTCGGCAAGAGCCGCGAGGTGGGGCCGGCCGTCGTCGCCACGCTCCGCGCCCTCGGACACCTCGTCACCAGCCTGACCGAGCCGGACTTCGAGCAGCTGCGTGACTCGGCCCGCCGAGCGATCGCCAAGAAGCCCGACGCGCTCGTCGTCGTCGGCGGCGACGGCATGGTGAGCCTCGGCGTCAACCTGCTCGCGCACACCAAGGTGCCGCTGGGCATCATCCCCTCCGGCACGGGCAACGACATGGCGCGCGGGCTCGGCATCCCGGTGGGCAACACCGAGGCCGCGATCGAGGCGCTCGTCGATGCCCTCGCGCGGCCGGCCCGCGCGATCGACGCCGGGCGCATCCGCCATCTCGACTCGGAGACCGGCGAGGCGACCACCACCTGGTTCGCCAGCGTGCTCTCGGCCGGCTTCGACGCGATCGTCAACGAAAGAGCCAACCGGCTGCGCCATCCCCGCGGCAAGAGCCGGTATCTCGTCGCGCTCGTGATCGAGCTCGCGCGGCTGCGCCCGATCCGCTACCGGCTGGTGCTCGACGGGGTGGAGACGGTGACGGATGCCGCGCTCATCGCCGTCGGAAACAACCAGTCGATCGGCGGCGGCATGCGCGTCACGCCGAACGCCGTGATCGACGACGGCCTGTTCGACGTGCTCGTGGTCACCCCGCTGTCGCGGATCGCGTTTATGCGGGTGTTCCCGCGCGTGTTCGCCGGCACCCATCTCACCGACCCGCGCGTCACCGTGCACCGGGCGAAGCACGTGCGCATCGAGGCCGACAACGTCGCCGCCTACGCCGACGGCGAGCGGGTGGCGCTGCTTCCCGTCGATGTCGAGATCGTTCCGGGGGCGCTCCGCGTCCTCATGCCGTAGCCACCGGGAGCGGATTGGCTACGCCGGGTGTCGGCGGATGCTGCGAGCATGGAGCCATGCCCCCAGAGATCCTGCGCTTCGCCGCGTTCACCTCCACGCCCGAGGGAGGCAATCCCGCGGGCGTCGTGCTCGATGCGACCGCGCTCGACGACGTCGACATGCAGCGCATCGCGGCCGAGGTCGGCTATGCCGAGACCGCCTTCGTCACAGAAGCCGGCGTGGGCGGAGACCCCCGCCGCAGCCGCCTGCGCTACTTCTCGCCGATCGCCGAGGTGCCGTTCTGCGGCCACGCGACGATCGCCACCGCCGTGGCCCTCGCAGCGCGCGACGGTGAAGGAGCTTTCGACTTCGAGACGCCGGTCGGCGCGATCACCATCGAGACGTCCCGCACAGGCGGGCAGCTCACCGCGGCTTTCACGAGCGTCGAGCCGGAGGTGGTCGACATCGACGGAGACGTGCTCGCCAGCCTGCTCGCGCTGCTCGGCGCCACCCGTTCCGACCTGCACCCCGACCTGCCGCCACGCATCTCGTTCGCCGGCAACCGGCATCCGGTTCTCGTCTTCTCCTCCCGCCGGTTCTTCGACTCGTTCGCATTCGACCCGGCGGCCGTGCGCTCGCTGATGGACGCGCAGGGCTGGTCCGGCACCGTCACCACGCTGCGCGTGGTGGGCGACGCGGAATTCGAGGCGCGCAACCTGTTTCCGGTCGGGGTGATCACCGAAGACCCGGCGACCGGTTCCGCCGCGGCATCCGTCGGCGGCTACCTGCGCGCGCTCGGCAGACCGCCGGGGCGCGTCGTCATCCACCAGGGTGCGCACGTCGGCCGGCCGAGCCTTCTGACGATCGACATCCCGGCTGCCGGCGGCATCGTCGTCAGCGGATCGGCCGTGCAGATCACAGGAAGAGTGGAGATCGCATGAAGACCGTGACGACTGACGTGCTCGAGATCGCGTTCGAACAGTGGGGCCCCGACGACGGAGCACCGGTGGTGCTGCTGCACGGCTTCCCGTACGACGTGCGCGCCTTCGACGAGGTCGCACCGATCCTCGCCGACGCCGGCCACCGCGTCATCGCGCCCTACCTGCGCGGCTTCGGACCCACCCGCTTTCTCGACGACGCGACGCCCCGCTCGGGGCAGCAGGCAGCCATCGGCGCCGACCTGATCGGGCTGCTCGACGCGCTCGACATCGACCGGGCGGTACTCGCGGGCTTCGACTGGGGCGGACGCGCGGCGTGCATCGTCGCGGCCCTACGGCCCGAGCGGGTGACCGGCCTGGTGTCCGTCGACGGCTACAACGTGCAGCAGATCGCCTCGGCGAACGAACCGGCGCCTCCGGCGTGGGAGGCGACCTACTGGTACCAGTACTACTTCCACGGTGAACGCGGCCGGGTCGGACTCGAACGCAACCGCGACGAGCTGTGCGAACTGCTGTGGCGCAACTGGTCGCCCACCTGGAACTTCACGCCCGAGACCTTCGCGGCGTCAGCGCCCAGCCTGCACAACCCCGACTTCGTCGACGTGGTGATCCACTCCTACCGGCACCGCTTCGGCCTGGTCGAGGGAGATCCGCGCTACGACGCTCTCGAGGCGGCGCTCGCCGAGACGCCGCCGATCATGGTGCCGACCATCGTGCTGGAGACCGGCGCCGACGGCGTGCTCGGCGGCCCCGTCGACGACGACCGCGATCACTTCGTAGGGCCGTACGGCCAGGAGCGGCTCGACGGCGTCGGCCACAACGTTCCACAGCAGGCGCCGCGCGAATTCGCGCGAGCCATCCTCGACCTGGCTACCGGCTCGTGACCCGCACCGCGCGTCTCGCCCTCGACCGCCTCTCGGTGGTCGACTTCGACGAGATGTGGAAGATCCACGCCGATCCGCTCACCAACGAGTTCAACCCGGCGGGCCCGCTGACCGACCGGTCGGCCGCGCAGCGCATGTTCGGCGAGTGGCTCGGCCAGTGGCACGATCACGGCTTCGGCTACTGGACGGTGCGCGACGACGACGGGATCGTCGGCTTCTCGGGCATCCGCTATTCCACCTGGAACGACCGCACGGTGCTCAACCTGGCCTACCGCTACACGCCGCGGGCGTGGGGAAAGGGCTACGCGACCGAGGTCGCGTGTGCCGCGGTCGACCTGTGGCGCGACGAGCACTCGGCGCATCCGCTCATCGCCTACACGACCCCCGCGAACATCGGGTCGCAGCGCACAGCGCTCGCCGCCGGGCTCGAACGACGCCCCGACCTCGACCGGGTCACGGGTGAGGCGCTGGGCGACGACATCGTCTTCGCTCTGGGTTGGTGAGAATCCGGGTTGGTGAGAATCCGGGTTGGTGAGAAAGCGGGCTGGTGAGAAACCGGGCTGGTGAGAAACCGGGCTGGAGCTAGACCCGCGGCAGCCAGTATTCGCCGAGCCACTCGAGAAACTGCTGTGCCTCGTTGTCGGCGTGCTCGAGCCTCGCCCTGCCCGTGCGGGCGAAGAAGTCCTCGAAACCGTCCAGCTGCTTCAGCGACTCGTCGGAGAGGGAGCGGAACCCCATCGTCCACTGCGGAAACTGACGCGCCCCGATCTGCCGCTCGCGCATCTTGTGCACGCTGCGGTGCCGCGGGTCAGCGGCGATGATCTCGAAGCGCGCGAGTACCGTCGCGTCGTCGCCCTCGACGATCTGGATGAATCGGTCACGATGGTAGAGGAGAGCCCCGGTGATTCCGTGACGCTCGTTGTTGAGCCGCGACTTGGTCAGCAGCTCCGCGATCTCGTCGTCGGTCATCGGCGTGGTGGCCACGCTGACATAGGCGATCGAGAGCATGGCGTCCTCCGGTTCTCGTCGCGCGACAGACCCGCAGGAAGCGGCGAGACGCAGACAGTTCTATCGTCACACACGCGTGGCGAATCTCCCGCTCCGGCGACAGCCCGGATCTGCCGACGGCGGAATCGCTAGGTCGGAGCCGACGACTGCGCCACTCTGGACCCATGACAGCGACGCGCGTACTGATCCTCGGTGGCACCGAGTTCGTGGGCCGCGCCTTCGTCGACGAGGCTCTCGCACGCGGGCACGACGTCACCGTGCTCAATCGCGGCACGCGCGCTCCGTCGGTCGGCGTGACCGGCCTCGTCGGCGACCGCACCCGATCGACCGGCCTCGACGCGCTCGGCGCGGGGGAGTGGGACATCGTCGTCGACACCTGGTCGTGGGCGCCGCGTGCGGTGACGGATGCCGCGGCTCGACTCTCCGGACGCGCCGGCAAGTACGTCTACGTGTCGAGTCGCTCGGTCTACGACGAGCCGGTCGCGCTCGCCGACGAGAGCGCGCCGGTCGTGGACGGCGCGGCCGACGACACCGGCTTCGACGACTACGCCCGCGCCAAGCGCGGCGGCGAGCTCGGCGCCCTCGCCGGTTTCGACGATCGCGCGCTGCTGCTGCGAGCGGGACTCGTGCTCGGACCGCACGAGAACATCGGGCGTCTGCCCTGGTGGCTGTCGCGGATCGCCCGTGGCGGCGACGTGGTCGCGCCCGGACCGGCGGAAGCGGGCATCCAGTACATCGACGCCCGCGACCTCGCCGGGTTCGGTCTCGACACGGCAGCTACCGGTGCCGTCAACGTCGTGAGCCCGCCCGACACCACGACGATGCGCGACCTGCTCGAGGCGTGCGTCTACGCCACCGGGGGTGGGGCACGGCTGCGTTGGTTCACGCCTGAACGGCTCGCCGCCGCCGGCGCCGAGCCGTGGATCGGGCTGCCGGTGTGGCTTCCGCCGGGTGCCGATGCCGAGGGCATGCACCGCGGCGATGTATCGAAGGCGATGGCCGCCGGCCTCGCGATCAGGCCGCTCGGTGAGACCGTCGCAGACACCTGGGCGTGGCTGACGTCGATCGGGGGAGTCGCCCCGCAACGACCCGACCGGCCGGTGGTAGGGCTGCCCGAATCCGCGGAGCGGGCGCTGCTCGACGGCCCCTTCTGAGCCCGGGCGAGACACGAGGGCATCTCGGTTTGTGAGTGCCCTCGGCGTATGGCATACTCATCTAGTTGCTTTCGGCCCCATCGTATAGCGGCCTAGTACGCTGCCCTCTCACGGCGGTAACACCGGTTCGAATCCGGTTGGGGTCACAACAGCCCGGTTCCCTTGTTCTACAAGGGGGCCGGGCATTTTTTTGTGCGCGAACTTCGCCCGGCGCGACCAAGCGGCGGCGAGCACGAAAAAAACACATAGACTTACATCTATGGGAATCGCGGGATCGACGAACGAGCTCAAACTCCTCGCCGACCCGACCCGGTCGCGCATCGTGTCGTTGATCAGGGACAGCCCGGATGGTCGCCGCATGGTCGGCTCGCTGGCGTCGGAGTTGAATCTCCGCCAGCCCACGGTCAGTCATCACGTCAAGGCGTTGTTCGACGAGGGGCTGCTCAAGCGCCGGCCCGAAGGACGTTCCGTCTGGTACTCGATCGCCCCAGACCAGGCCGACCGCATCTCGGAGGTTCTGCAGGGCACCCCCGATACCGAGATGACCGACGGGGTGCTCGAGCGTATCTCCCTCGATCTCGCGACGCGCTTCGCGGGCACGTTCTCTGCCGAGACCGTCGAACGCTATGTGCGCGAAAGCCACGCGCTGCTCGCCGAGCAATCCCGGATCACCCGCCACCTGCCCTCGCTCACGTCACGATTCGCCGTCGACCGGCTCACCGCTCTCGCGACGGAGGGCATGCCCCACCTCGACCGCACACCCGAGGTGCTGTTCGTGTGTGTTCAGAACGCGGGGCGATCGCAGATGGCGGCCGGGATCCTCCGCCACCTCGCGGGCGATCGCGTGCATGTCAGGACGGCGGGTTCCGCCCCGGCCAACGCGGTGCGGTCGGTGGTCGTCTCGGCGCTCGACGAGATCGGGGTACCCGTCGGGGGCGAATACCCGAAACCGCTCACCGACGAGGTAGTGCGGGCCGCCGACGTCGTCATCACGATGGGGTGCGGCGACGCCTGCCCGGTCTATCCCGGGCGTCTCTACCTCGACTGGGATCTCGAAGACCCCGTCGGACTCCCGCTGGCGCGTGTCCGCGCCATCCGCGACGACATCGAGGCCCGCGTCCGCGACCTCATCCCGACCCTGAAAGCGAACCCATGACCACCACACCCACCGTGCTCTTCGTCTGCATCCACAACGCGGGACGGTCCCAGATGGCCGCCGGCTACATGCGCGCGCTCTCCGGAGGGGCCGTCGAGGTGCGCTCGGGCGGTTCCGAGCCCGGCGACCAGATCAACCCGGTGGCAATCGCCGCCATGGCGGAGGAGGGCATCGACATCAGCGCCGGCCTCCCGCAGCTGATGACCACCGAGCAGGTGCGCGACTCCGACGTGGTCATCACCATGGGCTGCGGCGACGTGTGCCCGATCTTCCCGGGCAAGCGCTACGAGGACTGGGAGCTCGTCGACCCGAAGGGCAAGTCGATCGACGAGGTGCGCCCGATCCGCGACGACATCAAGGCGCGCGTCGAGGCCCTGCTCGCCGAGCTGCTCCCCGCGACGGCCTGAGGGCGTTTCCCGCAACCCTTCGCAATCGGCCTCCCTCTCGGCTATACCGGAGTAGACCAACCGAACGGGAGAGAAATTGATCGACAAAGAGCACGACGCGGCCGACGAGTACCACGACGGCAATGAGCGCGACGTTGAGCAGAAGCAGTCGGAGACGACGCGGTCCGAATCGTCGCAGTCGAGTGAGGCGCTCAACGACCCCGAGATCGACGACGACGCGGTGAAGGTGCTACCCGGCACCGGCGGCCCCGACGACGTGGGCGACATCGACGTGGATCCCGGAGAGATCCACCCCGAGGGCTGAATGCCGGCGTACGTCGCCCTGCTGCGCGGGCTCAACGTGGGCGGCAGAAACCCAGTCGGCATGGCCGACCTCGCCGCGTGCTTCGCAGACGCCGGCTACGCAGACGTGCGCACCTACATTCAGAGCGGCAACGTGCTCTTCACGACGGATGCGACGGACGGACCGGCTCTCGAGACGGAGGTCGAGCGCATGCTCGAAGCCCGGCTCGAGAAGCCGATCCTCGCCGTCATCCGGTCGCGCGACGAGCTCGCCGAGATCGTGGCGGCGGCTCCGTCTGACCACGGCTCGCAGGCGTTGCGCAGTGACGTGCTGTTCCTGAAGCATCCGCTCACCCCTGACGAGGTGTTGGCGCAGATGCCGGACCTGCGCGAGGGTGTCGACGAGGTCGCCGCCGGCCCCGGCGTCGTCTACTTCTCCCGGGTCGCCGCGAGGGCGACGGAGACCCGCTTCACGCGATTTATGGGCATGCCGGTCTTCCAGCGGATCACCATGCGCAACTGGCGCACGACCACGCGGCTGCTCGAGATGCTCGACGGGCGCTGATCGCCTACAGCTGCACGGGGGAGAGGCCGCGGATGGTCGCCGACCGTGCCTCGACATCGTCGACCTCCTCCACGCTGACGGTCACATCGCCGCCGCCCAGGTCGACGAGGGCCGACTGAGTGAGGGCGCCGTTGCCGGCGAAGACCTCCATGCTCGACGTGTCGACGATCACAGTCAGCGCCATGACGTCGTCGGCGCCCGGCAACGGCTCCGCCCGTTCGGCGGAGTAGTCCTCGGACTTCAGGACGGCCGCCGCGGTGTCGTCGTCGCGCGCGACGAAGACCTCCGGCGCCGCCCGGCCGTCTGACCGCACGCCGATCGTCGCCGACGCGCCATCCGCCCCTGTCAGGACCAGCCGAACCTCGCCGCTCCCCTCGATCGAGAGGTCGAGGTCGACACGGAACGGCGTCGAGACCGTGGACGAGTCGCGGATGTCGCGGGCCGGTCCGGCGAGGCGGTCGAGGCCGGGCAGCGGAGTCATAGCGAGCCGAGGAGGGCCGCTCGTCGACTCGAGTCGCAGCACCCGGGTCACCGACTGGGCGCCGCGCGTCCACCCGGATTCGGGCAGTTCGCGCGCGTAGGCCCAGTTGTTCAGCCAGCCCAGCGCGTAGCGTGACTCTGCTTGCTGGCCAGGGGTCAGTCGTGGGTCCGGCCAGGTGACGCCCGCGTAGTAGTCGGGCCCGGAGTCCATCCAGCGGGGCTCCGCGGAGTCGCCGTCGACCGTGAACGTCGTGCCGTCCCAGTCACCGGTCCAGTAGGCCACTCCCGTCGCGCGTCCGAGTCGCTCCCCGTTGGCGCTCGCCGCGAGCACCCAGACCGGGCGCGCGGGATCACCGTCGAGGTGCATCCGAAAGAGGTCGGGGCATTCGAGCAGTCCGAGCGCACCGGGTGCGAAGTCGCTCGCGTACTCCCAGTCAGTGAGGTTCGTCGAGCTGTAGAACCCCAGCCGTTCGCCCTCGGCGAGAACCATCGTCCACCGGTCACCATCGGAGTCCCAGACGACCCGCGGATCGCGGAAGTCGGTGACGCCGGGGTTGTCGAGCACCGGGTTCTCGGTGTAGCTCTCGAAGGAGTACCCGCCGTCGGTAGAGAAGAAGAGCGACTGGCGTTGTATCCCCTCGACCTGCTGGGTCAGGATCGCGACCAGCGTGCCTTCGCCGTATCCCGCGTCGCCGCGCTCGTCGACCACGACGGTGCCCGACTCCACGTCGCCCCACTCGGTGCGGAACTTCTCTATCGCCACGCCCTCGTCCGTCCATTCGACCAGGTCGGGACTCGTCGCATGGAACCAGGCGGTGCCGTTGCCCTCGGGGTAGTCGGCGTTGTAGAGGTAGTAGAGGTGCCACAGCCCGTCGACGAACACCGGGCGCTGTGGGTCGTTCATAAACCCGTTCGGCGGTGTGACGTGGACGCCCGGGCGCAGGGGATCCGCCCCGGCCGGGCGCTGAAGTGCCTGCTTCGTGGCCGGTTCCGGCGCGACCGACCACCCGACATCCGCGAGCAGGGAGTCGACGGCGACCCGGGTGACACAGGGGGGAAGCTGAAGGTCATCTGCGGGAGCCGGGTGGGTCGCGTCGGCGACGTTCGAGCGCAGGGCGACCCTCTCGTCGACGGCGACCGCTGCCACCCATCCGTCGTCGCAGGCGATGACCATCGCGTCATCGACACCCTCGCCGATCTCAGGCTCGAAGTTCGCGAGCTCTCGGTCCGTTCCGTTCGCGGCGAACGACAGGTAGCCGCCGCCGGAGTCGAAGGCGCGCGACTCGGCCGCGGCGATCGTGGTCAGGGCGCGCGACTCGGGGCTTTCTGGCAAAACTTTAATGCGCGGAACCAGCACTGCAGCCGCGATCAGGGCGATGACGCAGAACCCCGCGATCCACAGGGATTTTGTCGTCGCCGGTCCGCCTCGCCGGTAGCCAGCCGTCATCTCGCGATTCACCTCCCCTTCGAAAATAGTTGAATCTCTTCCACTTCGAGAGTAGAACGTCGATAAAGGGAGGGCCGATCACGGCGCCTCCGGACCAAGCCGCTTCCCGGACCCGAACGAGCAACGGACCCACCGGGCCATCCCGAGGGATCGCCCGCTCAATCGGATTCGAGGAGAAACAATGTTGTTTCACAACCGTTCCAAGCGATTAACTGTCGGCGCTCTGGCGCTGGCCGCGATCGTCACTGGAGGCCTCATCACCGGTGCCGGAACCGCGCTAGCGGAAGAAGTGCCGGAAGCCCCCATCGTCACACAGACTCCAACGCCAGACCCGGCCGACCCGGGCACCGATCCGGGCACCGATCCGGCCGATCCCGCACCTCCGGCAGATGATCCACCTGCGCAGGAGACACCGGCGCCCGCGGTGCCGCCGGCGCCCGAGGCCGTGCCCGCACCCGAGGCCGCTCCGGTATTCCCGTCTGCCGTGCCCGGGTTCCCGAACCCGACCACGCACTCCCAGCAGAAATACCACTGGAACACGAACTACACCTCGAAATGGACCCGCGCCGATGCGCGTCAGCTGGCTGCGATGTCGGACCCGACCGCTCCGCCGCGCACGAACTCGATGCCGGAGGAGTACACGATGCCTACCGTGCCGCAGAGCTTCCCCGACATGAGCGGTGGCGAGGTCTGGGTGTGGGATTCCTGGCCGCTCACCGATGCCCAGGCCAACCAGTACAGCTACAAGGGCTGGGAAGTCATCTTCTCGCTCGTCGCCGACCGACGCCTCGGCTTCGACGACAGGCATACCTACGCGAAGCTGGGCTACTTCTTCCGGCCGGCCAGTATCCCGTCGGCCCAGCGACCCGTCGACGGCGGCTGGACATACGGCGGTCTCGTGTTCCCACCGGGCGTCTCCGGCGAGATCTTCGACGACCAGACGTTCACACACCAGACCGAGTGGTCGGGTTCGACGCGGATCTTCAGCAACGGCCAGGTGAAGGTGTTCTACACCGCGGTCGCGTTCTATCGTGACGCAGCGGGTCAAGACGTCAAACCCGCCGACGCACGCATCGTGATGAGCCCGGGCAAGATCAAGGCGAACGCGAACGGCGTGTGGTTCACAGGGTTCAAGAAGCACCACGAGCTGCTCAAGCCCGACGGCCTGTGGTACCAGAACGGCGCGCAGAACCCGTTCTACAACTTCCGCGACCCGTTCACCTTCGAAGACCCGCAGTACCCCGGCCGCACCTTCATGGTGTTCGAGGGCAACACGGCGACGCAACGCGGCACGCGCGCCTGCGTCGAGAGCGATCTCGGATACCAACCGGGCGATCCGTACGCCGAGAATCTCGAGACGGTGATGGATCAGGGCGCCAACCTGCGGATGGCGAACGTCGGTCTCGCGATCGCCGACAACGCCGCCCTCACGAAATGGCACTTCCTGCCGCCGATCCTGTCGGCGAACTGTGTGACGGATCAGACAGAGCGACCGCAGATCTACTACAAGGACGGCAAGTACTACCTCTTCACGATCAGCCATCGTTCGACGTTCGCGCCGGGCATCGATGGCCCGGAAGGCGTCTACGGGTTCGTCGGCAACGGAGTCCGCAGCGACTACCAGCCGGTGAACAGGGGATCGGGACTCGCGCTGGGCAACCCGACGAACCTGAACTACGCGGCGGGCACCCCCTTCGCCCCGGACTTCAACCAGCATCCGGGGGCGTTCCAGGCGTACTCCCACTACGTGATGCCGGGCGGCCTGGTGCAGTCGTTCATCGACACCATCGGAACGAGCGATAACTTCCGCAGGGGAGGAACCCTCGGGCCCACGGTGAAGCTGAACATCTCGGGCGATACGACCACGGTCGACCGTACCTATGGTGTGGGAGGACTCGGGGGCTACGCCGACATCCCCGCGAACCGGGCTAAGTTCTAGACAGGAGCGATGTGCAGCGGGGCGCGGTCGAGAGGCCGCACCCCGCTGTTGCCGGCGGGGCGGCTAGTCCGTCGGGACGAGCCAGGTGAGCGCCGAGGCGTCTTCCTCGATCAACGGGTTGAGAGCGGCGTTGAACTCTGCGCCGTATGCCGCTCCCATATGGGCGTCGAAGGCTGCCCGGTCGCGGTAGACCTCGTAGATGAAGTACCTCCGGGAATCCTCCCGGCGGACGTTCGGTTCGAAACGCACGTTGCCCGGTTCCGCTCGGACGAGCGGGGTCAACCCGGCCACGAGGCGCGCCACTTCCTGTTCCGCCCCCTCCTTGACGGTGAACTCGGCGAAGAGGACCTCGGTCATGCCTTCGCCGCTCCGGTCATGATCGCGACCGCGTCCGTCATCGAGTGGCTCTGCGGCGTGATCGTCGCCGCGCACTTGCCGAGCCGCTGGATGTGGATGCGGTCGGCGACGTCGAACACCTGGGGCATGTTGTGACTGATGAGGATCACGGGAAGCCCGCGTTCTCGCAGGTCGCGGATGAGCTGCAGCACCTGGTTCGACTCGCGCACCCCGAGGGCCGCCGTCGGCTCGTCGAGCACGACGACCTTCGAGCCGAAAGCCGCCGCTCTCGCGACCGCCACGGCCTGGCGCTGGCCCCCTGAGAGGTTCTCGACCGGCACCGTGACATCCTGCAGCGTGGAGATCCCGAGACTCGACAGCTCCGACTTCGCGCGCGCGCGCATGCCCTTGGTGTCGAGCATGCGGAACACCGACCCGAGAACCCCCTTCCGGCGTTCCTCGCGTCCCAGATAGAGATTGCTGGCGACGTCGAGCGCGGGTGACACGGCGAGGTTCTGGTAGACGGTCTCGATGCCCTTGACCCGCGCGTCTTGCGGTCGCTTGAACGAGACGGGCTTGCCCTCGAGGAACAGTTCGCCCTCGTCGGGGATCTCCGCTCCGGTGAGGCACTTGACGAGGGTGGACTTGCCTGCACCGTTGTCGCCGATGATGGCGAGCACCTCGCCGGGGTACAGCTGCAGGCTGACCCCGTCGAGCCCGACCACGCGGCCGAACGTCTTCACCAGCCGTCGCGCCTCGAGGATCGGAGCGCGGGTCTCCGGGGGTGTGGCCCCACGTGTGTCTGCGGGGGTGATGATCATGAACGTACCTTTCGAATCCACTGGTCGACGGAGACGGCGACGATGATGAGCACGCCGACGGCGAGCGTCTGGTAGAGCACGTCGAGGCCGGCGAGCGACAGTCCGCTGCGGAAGACGCCGACGATGAGTGCACCGAGCAGGGTTCCCCAGACGACGCCGCGGCCGCCGAAGAGGCTCGTTCCGCCGATGACGACGGCCGTGATGGAGTCGAGGTTCAGGTCGACACCGGCGTTGGGACTCGCCGCGTTGGTGCGGCCTATCTGCACCCACGCGCCGATCGCGAGGATGACCCCGCCCACGAGGTACACGCTCATGAGAACACGGTTCACGCTGATACCCGCGAGACGGGCGGCTTCTTTGTCGTCGCCGACCGCGTAGACGTGTCGTCCCCACGCGGTCTTCCCGAGGATGTACGCCAGCACGACATAGAGTGCGAGCATCACGACGACGCCCACGGTGATCCGCACGTCGCCGATGGATATGGGGAGGCCCGTGACGGTCAGGAGCTCGGGAAGCTCGCTACCGCGGATCGTCGCGCCCTTCGAATACAGCAGGGTGAGCGCCACGAAGATATTGAGAGTGCCCAAGGTCACGATGAACGGTGGCAGCCGGAGCCGCGTCACCAGGAAGCCGTTCAACGCTCCCGCGGCGAGGCCTGCGAAGAGCCCGGCGATCAGCGCGGGCACGGCGGGGACGCCGTTGTTGGCGGACACCTGCGCGATCACCATGGACGCCAGGATCATTGCGGCGCCGACCGACAGATCGATGCCCGCGGTGAGGATCACCAGAGTCTGAGCCAGGGCGAGTGTTCCCACCACGGCGACCTGTTGGAGGATGAGGGACAGGTTGTTCGGGTAGAGGAAGCGTTCATTGATGGCGCCGAACGCGATGATGGCGATGATCAGAACGATCGCCGGGCTTGCCGCGGGGTAGCGGTGCAGCACGTTTCGCACGCGGCTGAGCGGCGTCTGCCGGTCGAGGAATTCGCCGGCGAGATCGAGTTGGCCGGTAGCGGGTGGGGTTTCGCTCGTCTGCTGACTCACGGTGGTGCTCCTGAACGTCGTTGATGCGAAGACTGGGAAATGAGGGCGGCGCCGCCGGGGTGGCGCCGCCCCGCGAAGGCTCGGGGCGCCTAGCCCCAGCAGATGTCGGCTGCCTCGTCTGTGGTGATGCTGTCGACCCCGTCGACCGGGGTGTCCGTGACGAGCTTCACCCCGGTGTCGAAGAAGTCGAGTCCTTCGGTCACTTCGGGCTTCTCGCCGCCCTCGGCGAGCTGCACGATCGCCTCGACCCCGAGCTCGGCCATCTTCACCGGGTACTGCTGGCTCGTCGCGCCGATGATGCCCTTCTCGACGTTCTCCACGCCCGCGCATCCGCCGTCGATCGAGACGAGCAGCACACCCTGCTCCTTGCCCGCAGCCTGGAGGGCCTGGTACGCGCCGTAGGCGGCGGGCTCGTTGATCGTGTAGACGACGTTGATGTCGGAGTTCTTCGACAGGAGCGTCTCCATGGCCGAGAGGCCGCCGTCCTCGGCGCCGTTGGTCGCCTCGTTTCCGACGATCTCGTACTCGCCGCCGGAGTACGTCCCGGTCGACGCCTCGTCGCCGTTCGCCTGCGCGTCGGCGACGTCGATGCCCAGGCCCTCGAGGAAGCCCTGGTCACGGTTGTAGTCGACCGAGACGATCTTGTCGTCGAAGAGGTCGAGCATGGCGATCGTCGCCTTCTCGCCGCCGAGCTGCGCGGCGGTCCACTCGCCGATCAGGACGCCGGCCGCGTGGTTGTCCGTCGCGAATGTGATGTCCACCGCGTCTGCCGGGTCGGGCGCGGTGTCGAGCGCGATCACGTAGAGGCCGGCCTCGCGGGCCTTGCTGATGGCGTCGAGAACACCGGGGCCGTTGGGCGTGATGAGGATCCCCTGATCGCCGCGCGCGACGGCGTCCTCGACGGCCTTGATCTGGGTGTCCTCGTCGCCGTCCTCCTTGCCTGCCGCGAGTGTGAGCGATACGCCCGCGTCCTCGGCTGCGGCCTTGGCGCCGTCCTGCATGGCGACGAAGAACGGGTTCGAGTTGGTCTTGACGATGAGCGAGACGCCGACCTCGTCGCCGCCCGATTCCGGTGAGCCGGCGCCAGAACCGGCACAGCCGGTGACTGCGAAAGCGGTGAGGGAAAGTACTGTTCCTCCGATGAGCACGCGCTGGGCGGCTGAGCGGGCAGTGGTGCGATTCAGCATTGAATCTCCTTGGTGAGGGGTTCGGTCACCGTCAATGACAACGGTGTCATGTCTAGGTATAGATCACGTTTGCCTGTAAGGTCAAGGCGCTGACAGAAACCGAAGCGAGAAAGTGACAACGATGTCTAGTCCCCATGGACAACCAGCTGCAAAAGGGCGGTCCACCATGCGCGATGTCGCGGCGCTCGCGGGCGTCGGCCTCAAAACCGTGTCGAGGGTCGTCAACGGGGAGCCCAACGTCGCCGCGGAGACGCAGGCCCGAGTGCGCGCCGCGGCGGAGCAGCTCGACTTCAGGCCCGACATCCATGCCGGCAACCTGCGTCGCACCGGCCGGAAGACCAGGACCATCGGGCTCGTCGTGGGCAGTGTGGCGAACCCGTTCTCGGGGGCACTGCATCGCGGCGTCGAAGACCTGGCGGAGAGCCGGGGCACGGCGGTCTTCGCGTCGAGTCTCGACGACGACGCCTCCCGCGAGACGCGCATCGTGTCGGAGATGCTGAGCCGGCGGGTCGACGGCCTCATCCTCACGACCGTGCTCAAGAACCAGTCCTATCTGGCGCCCGAGCAACAGCGGGGTACCGTGCTCTCCTTCGTGGACCGCGAGCCGCTCGGGATCGACGCCGACACGATCGTCACCGACAACGCCGAGGCAGCGGCCGCGGCGACCGCGCACCTCGTGTCTGTGGGCCACAGGCGTCTCGCGTATCTCGGCGACCGCGCCGAGATCTGGACGGCTTCGCAACGCCGCACGGGATTTCTCCGCCAGCTCGGTCGAGTCGGCGTTGCCACGGCGGACATCCCGGTGATCGAGGGACTGCACGACGAGGCGAGCGCGTTCGCCGCCACCCTGCGTCTGCTCGATTCGCCGTCCCCGCCCACGGCGCTGTTCACGAGTCAGAACCTGGTGACCATCGGGACGATCCGCGCGCTGCGAACCCGCGGGATGCACAACCGGGTCGCGCTCTTCGGCTTCGACGACATCCCGCTCGGTGACATGATCGAGCCCGGGGTGTCGGTGGTCGCCCAGAATCCCTACGAGATGGGTCGCGAGGCGGCCGCACGTGTATTCGCCCGGCTCGACGGGGACGACAGCCCTTTCAGCACCGTCGTCATTCCGAGCACGTTGATTCATCGCGGCTCCGGCGATATCGCCCCGCCGGCAGACGGGCTCGCGCCGTGAGGGTGAGCCGGTGAGCGTGAGAGCGGGCCGGCGGGCGGTCGTCGTCGGCGAGGCGCTCGTCGACCGGGTGCACAGCGTCGACGGCTCCGTCGAGGAACTGCCCGGCGGCAGCCCGGCGAACGTCGCCCTCGCGCTCGCGCGCCTCGGACAGACTCCGCAGCTGGTGACGTCGTTGGCCGACGACGAACGCGGTCGCCGCGTGCGCGAATGGCTCGAGACGTCGGGAGTCGTCGTGGCGGCCGCCCACGTCGCCGGGGCCAGAACGTCGGTGGCGACGGCCCGGCTCGATGCGACGGGCGCCGCGCGGTACGAGTTCGACATCGACTGGCGTGTCGACACGGGACTGGCGGATGACTCGGACCTGCTGCATGTCGGATCGATCGCCACCCAGCTCGAGCCCGGGGCGAGCGACGTCGTGCGCCTCGTCGAGCAGCGCCGGTGCACCTCGACGATCAGTTTCGATCCGAACATCCGGCCTGCCCTCGTCGGCGACGCGGAGTCGGCGCGCGCGCGTGTGCACCGCATGGTGGCGCTCGCCGACGTGATCAAGGCGAGCGACGAGGACATCCGCTGGCTGCACCCCACCCGCACGGCGCTGGAGGTCGCGCGCGAATGGCACGCCGCCGGTGCCGCGATCGTTGTCGTCACCGAGGGCGGCGACGGCGCCTTCGCCGTCGCCCGCTGCGGGGTGGTGCGCGTTGCCGCCGAACGCGTGGTCGTGGTCGACACGGTCGGGGCGGGCGACACGTTCATGGCCGCCCTCGTCGACGGCTTGATCGGTCATGCGCTCGTCGGCGCGGCCAAGCGCGACGAACTGCATGCGATCTCCCGGGAACGACTCGCACAGCTCGTGCAGCGATGCGCGGCTGCGGCGGCCGTCACCGTCTCCCGCCGCGGCACCGATCCGCCTCGTCGGTCCGAGCTCCCGGCGACGCTTCCGAGCGAGCCAGCGCGAGCTCCCGGTCACGGGTTCGGGTATTCTTCTCGTTGAAACCCGACCCCGAGGAGCCCTGGCGAGATGGTAGTCAACGCGCCCTCGTCGACCTTCGACGTCGTCGAGCGCAACAACGTCACGATGCGGGGTGAGGGCCGCCCGATCGTCTTCGCGCACGGCTTCGGCTGCAGCCAGGACATGTGGCGTCTGGTCGCCCCGCACTTCGTCGACGACCACCGGGTGGTGCTCTTCGATCACGTCGGAGCCGGGGCATCCGACCTCTCTGCCTACCGCCCCGGAAAATACGACTCGCTCGAGGGATACGCCGGCGACCTGGTCGAGATCCTCGAGCAGCTCGACCTGCGCGACGTCGTGTTCGTCGGCCACTCGGTGGGCGCGATCATCGGCCTGCTGGCGGCCAACCGCGACCCGTCGCGTTTCGGATCGCTCGTTCTCGTCGGACCGTCACCGCGCTACGTCGACACCGACGACTACACGGGCGGCTTCAGCCAGGCCGACATCGACGCCCTGCTCGACGGCCTCGACGCCAACTACTTCGGCTGGTCGGAGACCATCGCCCCGGTAATCATGGGCGCACCCGACCAGCCCGAGCTGGCAGAAGAGCTCAACGACAGCTTCTGCAGAACCGACCCCTCGATCGCCAGACACTTCGCCCGGGTCACGTTCCTCTCCGACAACCGTCGCGATCTCGCCGAGGTCACGGTGCCCACCCTGGTCATCCAGTCGAGCGACGACGTCATCGCCCCCGTCGCCGTCGGGCGCTACGTCGCGGCGCAGATACCCGACAGCGAACTCGTGATCGTGCCGGTCACCGGTCACTGCGCCCACCTGTCCGCTCCCGACCTCGTCGTAGACGCCATCCGGACGTTCATCTCGTGAGCGTGCCGCCCGGCGGCGACCTCGAGCAGCTGTACGAGCGCGCGCCGTTCGGATACCTGGTCACCGACGCGAACGACGTGCTCGTGCGGGTCAATCGCACCATGACGGAGTGGGGCGGATTCGACGCCCATCAGCTGCTCGGCCGGCCATTCCGCGACCTGCTCCCCTCCGGCTCGCAGCTGCTGTACGAGACCCGCCACCTCCCGGTGTTGCGCCTCCAGGGATTCGTGAACGAGGTGTCGCTGCAGATCACGAGGGCCGACGGCTCGCTGCTCCCGGTCCTGGTCAACGCGGCCACCGTGCTCGGCGACGACGGCGAGGTCGTCGAGGTGCGGATCGGAGTGCTGGATGCCTCGAACCGCACGAGCTACGAGAAGGAGCTGCTCGCCACCCAGCGCACGGCGAAGAACCTGGCAGACCGGGTGTCGGTTCTGCAGGACGCCTCCGCGGCCTTCTCCGGCGCCAACACCGAGACCCAGATCGCCCAGACGCTCGCGTCGATCCTCGAGGGAGCCCTCGTCGCCTCGTCGGCGTGTGTCGCGCTCGTCGACGCCTCGGGCAGGCTCGAGGTGGTCGCAGGAACGAACCCGCTCGCCGGGCGCATCCTGCCCGACCGGCAACTGCTCGGCAGCGCGGTACTCGAGTCGGAGAGAACCGTCGTGGTCGGCGTCTCCGACCGCGACGCGGAGTCGTTCCCCGCCGTGGTCACGGCCCTCCGCGAGGCGCGGCTGCAGAGCATCGCCGTCTTCCCGATCATGAGCGACGCGACCCCGCTCGGTGTCGCGGCGGCGTTCTTCGGGCGCGAGAGATCCCTCGCCGAGAGCGAGACCGCCGTGGTCCTCGCCGTCGCCCGGCAGGCGAGCCAGGCGCTCACCCGATCGCGCGCCCAGGAGCAGCTCGCCTACGCGGCGTTGCACGACCAGTTGACGGGCCTCGCCAACCGCGCGTCGGTGCGCGACAGCATCGCGCGCGCACTGGCACGATCGGCGCATCCGAACAGCCCGCTCTCGGTCATGTTCATCGACCTCGACGGCTTCAAGCCGGTGAACGACCGCCTCGGCCACCACGTGGGCGACGCGATCCTGCGCGAGGTCGCCACGAGGCTCACCGCCAGCCTTCGCGCGGGCGAGATCGTCGGGCGGCATGGCGGAGACGAGTTCGTCGTCGTCTGCGACGACACCGGCGGCGACGCCGCCTCCGCCATCGCCGAACGCATCCACGAGGCGATCCGCCGGCCGTTCGCCGACGCCCCCGGTTTCGAGATCAGTGCCAGCGTGGGAATCGCCACCCACGAGGCATCCGACGGTCGCGTCTCGACCGACGACCTCGTCGGTGCGGCAGACGCGGCGATGTACGAGTCGAAGCGTCTCGGCCGCGACCGGTCGACGCTCGTGCACGTCTAGACGGAGCTCACACCCCCGCGAGCACGCGGCCGATCTCCTCCTCGGAGGCCGGGCGGCTGAACAGGTAGCCCTGGGCGCGGTCGCAGCCGAGATCGCGAGCACGCACGAACTGCTCCTCGTTCTCGATGCCCTCCGCGACCACCCGCAGTCCGTTCTCGTGGGCGACGCGGATGGCGGCGACGACGTAGGGCGGCGGCGACCCGGCGACCTGCACGAGGGACTGGTCGAGCTTGAGCTCGGTGGCCGGCAGCGCCAGCAGCCGCTCCACCGACGCGTAACCGGTGCCGAAGTCGTCGACCGAGATTCCGAGGCCGAGGTCGCCGAGCTCGTCGAGCAGACGCAGCACCTCCGGCTCGTCTGCGACCGGCAGCGACTCGGTGATCTCGATGGTCAGGCTGCCGGCAGACAGATGGCGCTTCGTGAGGTTCGTGCGGATGCGGTCGAGGAAGTCGGTGGTCAGGAGCTGAGCCGGCGAGACGTTGACCGCGACCTCGATGCGGGCGCCCGAGGCGTTCCAGAGCTCGGCGCAGCGGCAGCCCTCGTCGAGCATGAAGTCGCCGATCTCGGCGATGAGCTGGTGCTCCTCGGCGATCGGGATGAAGGTGGTGGGGGCGATGGAGCCGAGTTGCGGATGATTCCACCGCGCGAGCGCCTCGACCGCGACTATGACCCCCGTGCGCATGTCGATCTGCGGTTGGAACACCGCGGCGATCTCGCCGCGCGTGACGGCTCCCGTGAGGTCTGACGCTAGGTTCATCACTTCGCTCCCGGTTCGTTCAACTGGTGTTCGGTCAGGGCGACGACGTCGGCGAGGTTCTGCTCGTCGTACGCCGACATCACGTGCTGGCGCTCGTCCAACGCCCACACGGTGCCGACGGGCGAACCGTCGGCGCCGCGCAGCAGGCCGCCGGTCACCCGGCGCACGTACATGCTGTCGGGAGTCAACGGGCTGATGCCCTCGCTCGGGTCTGCGAGCATCGCCGACGGGTCGACGTACCGCGCGTCGATGCCGTGGTGCGACAGCAGTCGTGCCTGACCGTTCTCGACCACGGCGATGATCACGATGGCCGCGTTCAGCAGTCGCGAGGCGACGCGCGACAGCCGGATGAATACATCCGTCGGGGCGTCGACGCTGACCAGCACAGACGGGGGAGCGGCCTCGTGTTCGCCGCGCGCCTCCGCCTTCCGCTCGATGCCGATGAGCTCGCCGAGCGCGGCGACGACCTGGGCGCTGGTGGGGCGATCCGCCGGCTCGCGGGAGGTCATGGCGCGGAGGAGGTTCGCCCACTGCGGAGACAGGGTGATCGGGATCACCGGGTCGCGCACGAGTCGGCCCGTGGCGCTCTGCAACGGGCTGCCGGGAAACTCGATCGTGCGGGTGAAGCACTCGAGAAGGCTGAGACCGAGGGAGTAGATGTCTGATGGCGGGCCGATGATGTCGCGCATGGCCTGCTCGGGGCTGAGATAGGCGGCGGTCCCGAGGGTCTCGCCGGAATCGCCGTCGGACGTACCCGACAGCAGGGCGATGCCGAAGTCGGCCAGCTTCGCGCGGCTGCGGTTGTCGGTGCCGTAGTCGACCATCAGCACATTGCCCGGTTTGACGTCGCGATGCACGATGCCGTTCGCGTGGATGTACTGCAGGGCCTCGGCGATGTCGAAACCGATCTGGGCGATCTCCCGCCCCGGCAGCTGACGCGCCGCGACCATCGTCCGGAGGCTGGCGCCGTTGACGAGTTCCATCACCAGGTACATGCGCGACAGTGCGTGGCTCTTGTTGGCCACGACCCCCGCATCGATCAGAGAGACGAGTCCGTGGTGGTTCAACCGCGCCAGCGTCTGCAGCTCGTGCTGCTGGCTCGCTACCTCGGCGGTGTCGCCGAGCGGAGCGTCGAACAGCTTCACCGCTACTTCGCGGTCGAGGAACTCGTCGTTCGCCCGGTAGACGGAGGCCATGCCGCCGGCGCCGATGAGCGCGAGGATCTGGTAGCGGTCGCCGAGGCGCGAGTAGGAGGGAGCTGCGGGCGTCTGCTCGGTTCGGGCTCCGGTCGTAGTCGTGTCAGACACTGCCGCACCTCTGGGAACCCACGCGTGAATCTCGTCTCGATCGGATCACAATGGCACGGAACGATTTCACGACCGGTGCCGAAGTGACGAATGGCGTGTCCCAAGGGTAACGTGTCCTGCGGGGCAGCATCGCTGCCTGACGAGGGAAGTGAGATTGCGTGATCATTCATAGGCTCACCGTCGACGGCCGGGACTATTTCCTCCCGGAACCTGTGGCCGAACTCCGGACCCAGATTCTGGCCGCCATCCGTTCGGGCGGCGGATACGTGAACATCCCGCCGCTCAACAGCGGACCCGGCGTAGACATCCTCTTCTCGCCCGGAATGCCGGTGCTGTGGGCGCAGATCGCCGTCGGCGCCGACGCGGGCGAGGGCGAGCACACCCCCGACAGTTCGCAGGTCGAACACGAGCTCGACTCCCTGTAGACGCATACCTTTAGACGCAAACGCCTATTGACGCATACGAATGAGGGCCCCGACGATGATTCGTCGGGGCCCTCGTTCGTTTCTCGCAGGATGCTACTTGAACACATCCTTGATGTTCTCGCCAGCCTGCTTGGCGCTCGCCTTGGCCTGGTCGTTGCGACCTTCCTGGGCGGTCTCCTCGTTGTTCGTGGCGTTGCCGACGGCCTCCTTGGCCTTTCCGGCAGCCTTCTCGGCGGCGTTCTCGATCTTGTCTGAAGCGCTCATTGTGCACCCGCTTTCTCTGCGTTGATGGGTAAAAGACGCTACGCCCGTCTTGCTGGGAACACCGGTCATTGCCAATCGGCGCCGCGCGCGCTAAGCGGAGAACGGAACGGCTCGACCCGGCGGGTCGAGCCGTTCCGGCGATCGACTAGACGTTCAGCGACTTCTGCTCGGAGTCGCTGCGCGCGATCTCGATCTTGCGCGGCTTCGCCCTCTCGCTCACCGGCACGATGACGCTCAGCACGCCGTTGTTGTAGCTCGCCGAGATCTGGTCGGGCTCGACGCCGCGTCCCAGGCTGAACTGGCGCAGGAACGTGCCGCTGGGCCGTTCGTTGGTGAGCCACTTCGAGTTCTCCTGGGTGGCGGCGGTGCGCTGCGCGCGAATCGTCAGGAGCTGGCCGTCGACGTCGACGTCGACCGAGCCGGGGTCGATGCCCGGCAGATCGGCATTGAGCACGTAGTGGTCGCCGTCGAGGTAGAGATCGACCGGCATAAAACGTGCACCGGGCCGGAAATTGATGAGATCCTCGGTCAGTCGGTCCAGGCTGTTGAACGGATCGAACGACATAGGCATTTCACGTTTCCCTTTCTCTCTTCTAAGTTGAGTCACCTCGACTCAACTACGAGAAATATGGTAAAAATGCGCCGCGAGAATCGCAAGTTCTAGAGCTTAAAATTCGCTGGGAAACGCAGCTCGGGCCTGACCGTCGACACCTCGGCCGCCACCTGCCCGATCGCGCTCACCACTTCGTCGACGGGGTCCCCCGACGAGGCGAGTGCGCAACGACGCACGAAGGCGTCCCAGTCGCCGCCTCCGGAGCGGAACGACCGCAGGGGGGAGAGCACGGCGGCTCGCCGCAGAGGCGGGTCGTCGCCGGCCCAGCGGTCGAGTGCCGCATCCGCACGCAGACGAGCCCGCCCCGCGAGGGAGTCGATCATGGGCCCGACCACGTCGACCGCGAGCGGATCGATGAGCGCACGCAATCCGGCCGAGCGCACGAAGCCCTCGATGCGAGTCAGATCGGAGTTGTCGAGCAGGGCGACGTTCGACTGCAGCAGGACCACGGCCGCGAGTCGCCGCTCGAAGACCGGCTCCGACCAGAGCTCCGAGCTCAGCGCGGTCACGCCGTCGTGGCCCAGACCGCGGTACCGGCGGGAGGCGTCCCGGACCGCGCCACGCACTGCCCCGACGGAGGCCCCGTAGTACCGGAGCCCGCCGCCGAGGCGCTGCGCGTCTGCGATCGCGCGCTCGTACGAGCTCTCGCGCTGAAGAGCCGCATCCACGAACTCGGCGGCGTCCGTCATCCGTTTATTCTCTCCGATGCGGACTCCGCACGCAGCGGGTCGGCGGCTCCCCGCGAACCCCGCCTAGATCGCGACGATCATCTTTCCGACGTTGTCGCCGCGCATCATGCCGGTGAACGCGTCGAAGGTGTTCTCGATGCCCGTCACGACGGTCTCGTCGAAGACGATGGAGCTCTCGGCGAGCCAGCGCTGCATGTCGGCCGCGAACTGCGGCGCGTACTGGCCGTAGTTCGTCATGGTGAACCCCTGAAGGGTCAGGCCGCGCGTCACGATGTTCGACGTGAACCTGATGCCCGAACCGCCGTCGGTCGCGTTGTAGTCGGCGATGGCTCCGCACAGGGCCGCGCGTCCGCCGTCGTTGAACGCGTCGAGCGCGGCCTCGAGGTGCTCGCCCCCGACGTTGTCGAAGTAGACGTCGATGCCGTCGGACGCGGCTGCGTGGAGCTGGCCTCGCACGTCGCCGTCCTTGTAGTTGAATGCGGCGTCGAAGCCGTACTTGCCCGTGAGCAGGTCGACCTTCTCGGCCGAGCCCGCGCTGCCGACGACCCGGGAGGCGCCCTTGAGGCGGGCGATCTGGCCCACCATGCTGCCGACTCCGCCGGCGGCGCCGGAGACGAAGACGGTGTCGCCCTCCCGCAGCTTCGCGATCACGGTGAGGCCGACCCAGGCGGTGATGCCCGAGATGCCCAGCGCACCGAGGTGCACCGACAGGGGCAGTCCGGGCAGACGGGGTGCCGCGCGGAAGGCGGCGGAAGGGCCCTGGGCGACGTCGCGCCAGCCGAGCTGGTGCTGCACGGTGTCTCCCACGGCGAAGTCGGGGGAGCGCGACTCGACGACGTGCCCGACGGCGGCGCCGGTCAGCGCCTCGCCCAGCGCGAACGGCGGGATGTACGAGCGCACGTCGTTCATGCGGCCGCGCATGTAGGGGTCAACCGAGAGGAACTCGTTCTCGACGCGCACCTCGCCGTCGGCGAGTTCGGGAAGCGTCGCCTCGACGCGCACGACGTCGTCGCTGGTCGGCTCGCCGTGGGGGCGGGCGACGAGATTGAACTGGATGCTGGTGACTGTCGACATTCGGCGCCTACTTTCCGGCGGCAGCGGCGATGACGGCCGTTGCGAGTTCGCCCGACGACGCGGGGTTCTGCCCGGTGTAGAGGTTGCGGTCGATCACGCTGTGCGGCTGGAAGGCGTCTCCGCTCGAGTAATCGGCGCCGAGCTCGACGAGACGGTCTTCCACGAGCCACGGCGCCTTCTCGGCGAGACCGCTCAGGCGCTCCTCCTCGTTGGAGAACCCCGTCATCCGGTAGCCGGCGAAGGGCCACACTCCGTCGGCGTCGACAGCCGCGAGCAGGGCGGCCGGTGCGTGGCAGAGCACGGCGAGCGGATTGCCGGAGGCGAGCGCGTCGGCCATGATCTTCCCGGACTCGGCGTCGACGGCGAGGTCCTCCATCGGGCCGTGGCCGCCGGGGTAGAAGACCACGTCGAAGTCGGCCGCGGTCACAGCGGAGAGGGCGACGGGGGAAGCGAGGGTCGAAGATATCGAGGCGAGGTAGTCGGTCAGCTCGCTCACCTTGTCGTCGCCGCCGGCACCGGCAGCGCTCAGGCTGGTCGGGTCGAAGGTCGGCGGCACCGCACCCGGCGTCGCGAGGGTGATCTCGAATCCTGCATCGCGGAACTGGCGGTGCGGCTCGACGAGCTCCTCGGCCCAGACGCCGGTGGGGTGCGACGATCCATCGTTCAGGGTCCAGTGATCTGCGGCGGACAACACCATGAGTACAGAAGTCATTCGGGGGTCTCCCTCTTATCGTTCGACGCTCGCCGGTAAGCGAACCATTTGGTTTGATTTTACGAGCGGGCTACTCTGAAGTCAAACCAATCAGTTCGATTCGAAGGGAATGCGCATGAACGAGCCCGCACGGCGCCGCGAGCAGGAGCGCGGCCGCGACACGCGGGACCGGGTGCTCGCCGCGGCATCCGAGGAGTTCACCGAGCACGGCGTAGCCGGAGCGCGGATCAACCGCATCGCAGAGGCCGCCCACGCGAGCAAAGAGCGCATCTACGCCTGGTTCGGCGACAAGGACGCCCTCTTCGACCAGGTCATGCGCCGCGGTCTCGACGAACTGGCGCGCGCCGTTCCGATCACGACCGACCTCGTCGACTACACGCTGCGGCTGCACGACCACTTCGTCGAGCATCCCCGCTCGCAGCGCGTCGCTATCTGGGCGTGGGTGCACGACTCCCGGGGGCTCGAGGACGTGTCCGACGACAGGCTCGACGGCTACCGCCACAAGCTGGCGGTGATCGAGGAGGCGCAACGGCTCGGCCTCGCGGACGCGTCGTGGAACCCGGCGAGCCTGCTCGCCCTGATCCTCAGTACCGCGACGTCGTGGCTGATGGCACCGGTGGAGGTGCACATCGTCGCCGCCGCCCCGGAGAGCGCCCCGGAGAGCGCCACCGCGGAGCGCCGGGCCGACCGCCGTCACGCGGTCGAGGAGGCGGCGCGACGGCTGATCCTGCCGCGCTGACGCCGGGACGACGAAGGGCCCGCCCGAGCGATGCTCGGGCGGGCCCTTCGTCGTTGATGCTGACTAGCGCTTGCGCGTGATCAGGCCATAGATCAGCAGCACGATGATCGAGCCGCCGATCGCGAGCAGCCAGGTCGAGATCGAGAAGAACTCGTTCAGGTCGACGCCGAAGATCGCGCTTCCGAGGAAGCCGCCGAGCAGCGCGCCGATGACGCCGAGTACGAGAGTGGCGATCCATCCGCCGCCCTGGCGACCCGGGAGGATGGCCTTGGCGATGGCGCCGGCGATGAGGCCGAGGAGGAGGAAACCGAAGAAGCCCATGGGGTATCAACTTTCTGTGTTGTGGAATGTGCCGGAGTTTCCGGCACGGTGAAGCGTTGGATCGCGTCGGCGGCCGTGAACGGCTGCCGGGCGAGGAGGGATCAGGCCGCGTCGCCGCCAGTGCGGGCGCGCAGTGCCCGGGCGATGCCGACCGGGCGGATGATCCGTGGTGTGAGTCCGACGGCGCGCGAGCCCGACGTGGTGATGCTCACGTCGACGGCAGAGCGAGCGGCAGGGATGCTGCTGAAAACGCCGAGTTCTCTGCCCGTGCGGTCGCCGGCGACGAAGTGACCGTCGCGGAACTCGACCATGCCGGCGAATTCACCGAGGTTCGAGGCGACCCAGAGGTTCTCGTCGGGCGAGCTCCAGGAAGTGGGGTCGGCAATGGCTGCGGCTTCGCGCTTCATCGTCGTAGTCATGTGCTTCCCCCCTCGTCAATCGAACGAGTAGAAACGCTATCCAGCAATCTCTCGGGAAACGAATCCTCGACAATGTCGGCGCCGCTATTGCTTTTCCCGCACCGATCAGTTAATGCGCCCGGCGAGTTCGGCTCAGCTCAGAGGGTCTGGTCCAGATCGTCGAGAGCGGGCTCGTTCCATCCCGACGTGAGGAAGTCCGCCGAGGTCGGCGCCGCCGCCCGGGGTCGGTCGAGAAGATGCGTCTGAGCGTCCAAGTCGACCACCGCGATGGCGTCGATCAACTCGTCGGTGTCGACCTCGACCTCGCTCGCGACCATCTCGCTCGACGGACCGATCACGAGGTCGATCGTCGTGACTTTGTTGTCGTCTCCGAGCGCGGGTACCCGAATGGCCGCTGTAGCGGCGCTGCCTCCTAGAGCGGCGACGAGCTGCAGAAGGGAGTCGGCTATGTCAGTTCCCGTGACGAAAGAAGTTCCTGCGTACGTGATCTGTTTCATTCACCAAGAGTGCGTTTCGGCATACGCATCGGCAATGCCTTGCCAGCCACCCGGGGGTGAGGTACAGGCGGCGGCTATCGGGCCGCGCGAACCACGGGCTTCTCGGGAGCCGCGGCGGGAAGTGCGGCACCCGTGAGGAGCCCGGCGGGCTCGCCGAGGGGAGCGGCGGGCTCCGCCACCGGCACGTCGGCCGGCTCGGGAACGATCTGCAGACCCGCGACGCTGTTCGCCGAGGTCATGAGGGCCTCGACCCATTGGCGGTTGATCGCCGGCGGGCGGCTGCCGAGGTAGGAGTAGACGAGCGGCACGGTGGGGTGCAGCCAGACGGTCGTGCGGCCGTGGCCGACCGACTGCTCGTTCTTCCAGCTGAAGTGGAAGGACTCGCCGCGGCGTAGCTTGGCACCGATGACGATCTGCAGGTGCGCGAGCACGCGGTCGTCGAAATCTGCTTTGAAGTTAGTGTCGTAGGACAGGGTGCCCACAGGGTTCTCCATTTTGCTGGCGGTTGAACACTGTGCGACCGGTCGGGCGCAGTGTGTGACCCGGGTCGCAGGTCAACTCTGCCAACAATACGGTGCGCAGCGGCATTCGGTCGACATTGTTGGCGAGCGGCATTCAGTTACGGGGAGCGTCGGGCCGGATCATCCGGTCATCCGCGTGTCAGGTCCTCCGCGTGTCAGGTCATCCGTGTCTCAGGCGCTGACCGCCTCTTTCTCCTTCTCGGCCTGGTGCGCCGCGAGCGCGGTGGTCATGGCGGGGTGCGCGTGGGAGATCTTGTCGATCCAGGCGAGGGCTATCGCCGAGACGATGAAGACCATGTGGATGACGACCTGCCAGAGAACACCGTCCCAGGTGTAGACCTCGCCGGTCACGCTGTCGCCCTCGCTCGTCGGGGCGCCGAGGTCGCCGACCTCGATGAACGTCTTCAGCAGGTGGATCGACGAGATGCCGATGATGGCCATGGCGAGCTTCACCTTGAGCACGTTGGCGTTCACGTGCGAGAGCCACTCGGGCTGGTCGGGGTGGCCCTCGATCTTGATCTTCGACACGAAGGTCTCGTAGCCGCCGATGATCACCATGATCAGCAGGTTGGCGATCATCACCACGTCGATGAGGCCGAGGACGGAGAGCATGATCTCGGCCTCCTCGATGTGCAGGCCCTCGCCGTTGAAGAATCCGCTGAACACCGACTCGGCCAGATGCCAGAGCTCGACCATGAAGACCACGACGTAGACGATCTGCGCCACGATGAGGCCCAGATAGAGGGGAGCCTGCAACCATCGGCTGAAGAAGATCAGATATCCGACTCCCGAGACCCACGCTGATTGTTGACGGTATTCACGGGGGCTGGTCGGTATCTCGCTCACGTAGGCGATTGTATGGGGGCGAACCTGAGCGTCCTGTATCGTTGGAGCCTGCGAAGGGGAGTATCCCGACTCGCTGTGATCGTCAACACGAGCCCCACCGTCGCGGCTCCGGTCGCAGCGGCGTTTTCTCGAGTCGAGAAGGCGGGGGAGAGACTTTCGAGAATCCTCCTGCCCAAAAACCTTTCGAAACGGACTCCTCAATGGACGTCGAACTGCCTCTCGCATTCGAGATCACCTCGTACGCGGTTCTCATCGCGATCATCATCGCCGACCTCGTTCTTGCGTACCGCCGCCCGCACATCCCGACGACCAAGGAATCGGCGCTGTGGGTGAGCTTCTACGTCGCCCTGGCGCTCGTCTTCGCCGTGATCATGTTCTTCGTCGGAGGCGCGGAGCCCGCCGGCCAGTTCCTCGCGGGGTGGCTCACCGAGTACAGCCTGTCTATCGACAACCTGTTCGTGTTCGTGATCATCATGGCCCGGTTCTCGGTGCCCAGGAAGTACCAGCAGGAAGTGCTCATGGTGGGCATCATCCTGGCCCTCATCTTCCGCGGAATCTTCATCATGCTCGGCGCCGTGGTCATCGAGCAGTTCAGCGCGGTGTTCTACCTGTTCGGCCTCTTCCTCGTCTACACGGCGTTCAACCAGGCATTCACCAACCACGACGACGAGGAGGAGACCGAGAACAAGATCATCGGCTTCCTCCGCAAGCGCATCTCGATCACCGACGACTACGACGGCGCCAAGATCCGCACGGTCGTCGACGGCAAGAAGATCTTCACGCCGATCCTCATCGTGTTCATCGCCATCGGCACCACCGACATCGTCTTCGCGCTCGACTCCATCCCCGCGATCTTCGGCATCACGCAGAGCCCGTTCATCGTGTTCGCGGCGAACATCTTCGCGCTGATGGGTCTGCGCCAGCTGTACTTCCTGCTCGGCGACCTCATCGACCGCCTCGTCTACCTCAAGTACGGCATCGCGTTCATCCTCGCCTTCATCGGCGTCAAGCTGTTCTTCCACGCCCTGCACGAGAACGAGCTCCCGTTCATCAACGGCGGCGAGCACGTGACCTGGGCCCCCGAGATCGACACCTGGACGTCGCTCATCGTCATCGTCTCGGCGATGGCCGTCGCTACGATCGCGAGCCTGCTCAAGATCCGTTCCGACGAGCGCAAGGCCCCTCAGGACGAGAAGGTCGTCGAGCCGAGCGACCGCCCGGATGCCCACTAGTACCCGGCTCTCGCTCGCCGAGGAGCTGTACCTCGTTCTGCACTACGACCCCGTCACGGGCGAGCTGCTGCGCAACGGCAAGGTCAACGGCTCCGAGGTGCAGGCGCTGTCCGCCGCGAAACTCGTCGACCTCATAGCGAACGGGCGGGTCGCGGTGGAACGCACCCGCACCGTACGCGAGGCGATCGTCGCCACCGAGCAGCCGATCGACGACGCGGCCCTCGACGAGGCCCGCGCCCTGCTCTGGCGCCAGTCGAAAGACCGCAGCATCACCTGGGGACTCTCCAATCTGGGGTCGTCGGCGCTGGTCGTCGCCGCTCTCCAGGCCCGCGGGCTGGTGGTCGAGGAGCGCAAACCGCTCGAGCCCCTCACGCCGCTGGGCGCCGAGGCGCTGCGCGAGCGTCGCGCCGCGATCGACGCCGCATGGCTCGGAGCCGACTCCGACGAACAGGCGCTCCTCGTCGCCGTGATCCTCTTCGCCGCGAAGGTCTGGAGAAACGTGTACCTGGTCCGCGACCGCTCGGAGAAGGACTCGACCGTGGCTCGCCTCACCGTCACCACCGAGCGCGTGTCGCGCGGAGGCGAACGCGCGAAGGTGATCGCGCGACTGCTCGCCGAGTCCGTCGCGCCCTAGTCTCCGCGCGCGGCGACGCGCCTCATGGGCAGTACTACCCATGCCCGCGATCGTCTGACGGTCTCGCGGCTTGGTACCGTGGGTGCAGGTCGCTCACCGCCCGCGGAATTCGCGGTTTCTGATTACGCCTATGAAAGCCGGGTGGGATGTCTCTCGACGTACGACACGAATTGTCACTGCCGCACGTGTCGGCGCTGTTCCGCCACTCGGCCCACTCCGACCGCGGCGCGGTGCGCAAGCTCAACGAAGACAGCTACCTCGCCTCGGTGCCCCTGTTCGTCGTCGCAGACGGGATGGGCGGCCACGCCTTCGGCGATCGCGCCAGCCAGGCCGCGATCGGCGCGTTCTCCACCGCGTTCGAGACGGATGCCCCGGCCAGCGCCCAGCGGATCCTCGACACCGTGCGGCTCGCCAACGAGGCCGTGCTCGAGCTCACCGCCGACGAGGGTCCGGGCGGCGCGATCAGCGGCACCACTCTCGCCGGCATGGCCTTCGTCGACGTCGGCGGAGACGACAACTACCACTGGATGGCCTTCAACGTCGGAGACTCCCGCATCTACAGCTGGGACGGCCGCACGCTCGCCCAGATGAGCGTCGACCACTCCGCCGTGCAGGAGCTCGTCGATCTCGGTCACATCACCAAGCGTGAGGCCGAGCGCCACCCCGACCGCAACGTGGTCACGCGCGCGCTGGGCGCCGACACGGAGGTCGATCCCGACGTCTGGCTGCTGCCGGCGAAGGGGCACCAGACCTTCCTGCTCTGCTCAGACGGACTCACGAAAGAACTCAGCGACGACGAGATCGCCCGCATCATCGTGTTCCACCACTCCGAGCAGCTGCGCGACAGCGACGCGCTGCCGCTGACCCTCGCCGAGCGGCTCGCGAACGCGGCCATCGCGGCGGGCGGTTCCGACAACGTCACCGTCGTGGTGGTCGAGTCCGACCTGGTCGGCCCCGCCACCGCGGCAAACGGATCGATCGACGACACCGTCGACCGCGACGCCATGGCTTACAACCTCGAAGAGACGAGGCCGAGAGGATGACCCCCGTGCATTTCACCCCAGCGAGCAACCGCGGTTGGATCGCATTCTCGACCGAGTCGCGCGTGCTGGTCGTCGGCGCGTCACCCGACGACGCGTTCGTCGAAGCCGTCTGGTCGGCGATCCGCGGTGACGACGCCCTGCAGCGTTCGCTCGACCTGCTCACCGGCAAGGGCCTGTCGGCCACGCCGCCGTTCGCTCTGCTCGACTGGTCGGCGGGACCCGGCCCGCTGCGCGTCATCGTGCGCGGAGACGTCGCCGTCGCGCTCACCGGGGCGGCAGACGAGTCGCTCAGCGGCACGGGAGTCTCGACCTGGATCGAGCGGCTGCTCGACGGGGTGACCTCCGCCGTCGTGACCGTCGACGCGGCGCTCGCCGCCGAGACGCCCGCGCTGCCGCTCGTGTCGGGAGCCGCCTGGATCTCGAGCCTCACGGTCGCGGTCGCCGAGCCCGCCCCGGTCGCCGATCCCGCCCCGGTCGCTGAGCCTGTCGAAGCGACGGCAGCCCCGGTCGCCGATCCCACCCCGGTCGCCGAGCCCACCCCGGTCGCTGAGCTTGCCGAAGCGCCCGAGCCCACGCCGACCACCGCCGAGATCGACATCGAGGCGACCGTGAGCGACGCGCCCTCCGAGAGCATCGACAACCTCGAGACGTCTGCCGAAGGGTACGACTACGCCTTCGGTGACACGATGTACCGCTCCGTGGCCGACGCGGCGGTGCGCGACGGGTCCGAGGAAGCGCCCACGGCCGAGGCATCCGTCGGTCCCGTCGTCGACCCGGTCGGTGACCACGACGGCCACACGGTGCTCACCTCCGACATCGCGAAGCTGCGCGGCCGCCGCCGGCCGAAGACGCAGGCCGCCCCCGTGCAGCCCGCTGCCCAGACGGTGACCCTCGTGCTGTCCAACGGCGCGCGCGAGCCGCTCACCCAGCCGATCCTCGTCGGACGCTCGCCGAGCGTGAGCCAGGTCTCCGGTGACAAGATGCCCCGGCTCATCACCGTGGGCGGGGCCGACCAGGACATCTCACGTACCCACGTGCGTTTCGTGCTCGAGGGCGACACCGTCGTGGTGACCGACCTGCACTCGCGCAATGGCACGACCATCGCGATGCCGGGCAAGAGGCGCAGAAGTTGCGCGCGGGTGAGCCAACCTCCGTTATTGTCGGAACTGTCGTCGACCTTGGCGGCGGAGTGACTCTGACCGTGGACGAGGACTGATGCGACGACCGGCCTCCCAGCCTCCCGAGCTTCCCGGCTACACATTCGTACGACCGCTCGGCTCCGGCGGCTTCTCCGACGTATTCCTCTACCAGCAGCAGCTGCCGAAGCGCCGCGTCGCGGTGAAGGTGCTGCTCACCGAGGAGCTCGTCGGCGCGAACCGCGCGGCGTTCGTCGCCGAGGCCAACCTGATGGCACAGCTGTCGGCGCATCCGTATATCGTCACGATCTATCACGCAGACGTGGCGAGCGACGACCGGCCCTACTTCGTGATGGAGTACTGCTCCGGCCCGAGCCTCGCCGAGCGCTACAAGCAGGAGACGTTCCAGGTCGCCGACGCCCTGCGCACCGGTGTCCGGCTCTCCAGCGCCGTCGCGACCGCGCACGCCGCGGGAATCCTGCACCGCGACATCAAACCGGCCAACGTGCTCGGCAACGACTACGGCTGGCCGGCCCTCACCGACTTCGGAATCTCCAGCGCGCTCGACGACGACCTGCTGCCCGTGCACACCGGCACTCTCGCGAGCGCCCTCGCCGACACCGGCACGGGAGGCACCGAGAGCGCGTCGATCGGCATGTCGGTGCCGTGGTCTCCGCCCGAGATGTTCGAAGACGACCCGCAGCCCGACGTGCGCAGCGACGTGTTCTCCCTCGCCGCCACCATCTACACGATCCTCGCCGGCCAGACGCCGTTCGAGGTGCGTGGCCGCTCCAACGGGACCCTCGACCTAATCGGCCGCATCGAACGCGGCGCGATCACCCCGATGGCGCGCGACGACATTCCCCGCTCGCTCACCGCCGTCCTGCAGAAGGGCATGGCGAGCGACCGCAACGACAGGTTCGCCACCGCCGTCGACTTCGCCCGCGCGCTGCAGCGCGTCGAGCTCGAGCTCGGCTACACGCCGACCGCGATCGACGTGCCCAACCTGCTCATCGAGGCGCCGCTGCGCTCCGCCGAGACCGACGACGACGACGCCACGCGTGCGCGCACCGTCGCGACGATCGACGCGCAGCCGGCCGTCGCGGCCCCGCGCGCACCGGCGCCACCGCCGACGCCGGCGCCGAACGACGACGTCACGATCGCTCGCGGTGCACAGCGGGTCGACGCACAACCCGCGACCGCGCTTCCCGAGGAGACGATCGTGCGTCGCCGGCAGACGCCCGCTCCCGTCGTCGAGCCGGCCGAGGCGCCCGCCGCCGCCGACGAGGCGCCGGTCTCGCGCACCAACCGCTGGGTGCTGTGGGGCGGCATCGCCGCCGGAGTCGCGATCGCCGGCGCGATCGTGGCCGGGATCGTCTTCGGCGGAGTCCCGTCCGGCCCCGACGCAGCCACCACGAACACCCCGGGCGGCGAGGCGGCGGTTGTCGCATCGTCGATACCGACGCCCACGGTCGGCAACGTCGTGCCCGTCGAGGGCACGCTCAGCGTGACCTTCGTCAACCCCGACCCCGTAGACGGCGACGAATTCATCTGGCAGCGCTACGACCGCCCGAACGAGCAAGCTCGTGCACTGGCGGGCGACACCGTCGTGATCGACAACTACGTGCTCGGAACGCAGGTCTGTCTCGAGGTGCGCGTGAAGCGCGGCGCGAAGACCTCGGCCGATCCCCTCGAGGAGTGCTTCCCCTCATGAACCCCCTCAAGATCGAGTTCTGCGGCGAGTGGTACGACGTCGAACACCCGAGCGACTTCCACATCGGTCGTGAGAGCGACCTCGTCATCGACGACAACCCCTACCTGCACCGCCGGTTCCTACGCATCTACGAGGACTTCGGCCTGTGGTGGCTGGCGAACGTGGGCAACCTCCTGTCGGCGACGGTGACGGATGCGACCGGCCAGGTACAGGCCTGGCTTGCTCCCGGGGCGAAGCTCCCGATCGTGTTCTCGCAGATGCAGGTTCTCTTCAGCGCGGGGTCGACGACCTACGAGTTCACCATCCACTCGGCCGACGACTACTTCGACACCTCGGCCGCCGTCGCAGGCAGCGGCGGTTCGACCACCATTGAACCGGTGCCGTTGACGAGCACCCAGCGGCTGTTGATCGTCGCACTCGCCGAGAACGTGCTGCGGCAGTCGTCTCCGGGCAGGGGAGAGATCCCCACCTCGGCCGACGCGGCAGAGCGGCTGCACTGGTCGATGACGACGTTCAACCGCAAGCTCGACAACGTCTGCGACAAGCTCGACAAGATCGGCGTGCAGGGGCTGCGCGGCGGCAAGGGCAACCTGGCGACGAACCGCCGACTCCGTCTGGTCGAGTACGCCGTCGCCACGCGGCTCGTGAGCCAGGACGACCTCTACCTGCTCGACCGCAACGACACCGAGCAGCGCGAGGCACAGAAGTCGGCCGCCACCGACGACCTGCCCACGCCGGGAACCGCCTCACCCTGATCATGTGCGATTCCGTCGGGGGCCGCGTCGAATCGGCGGGCGCCGCGACAACACCCTCGTTGTCTATGCCCAGAACGGGGGCGCACGAAGAGCAACCAGACGCGCGCCCCGGTGGCAGTGACGGCGGTCCGGCCTACGAATCCGAGCCGACGGTGGTTTCCAGCGCGGGCTACTGCACGTAGCCGCTCGTATGGGGAGAACTACCCATACTCCGGAGATCGGCTGAGAACGGCCCCGTGTTAGGTTGGAAAGCGTTCGGCGCGAGCAGGGGGACCGGACGCTTGGGATCAGTCAATGCTGGGGGAATAGAGCTTGAAGGGTCTTAACGGAGTCGGGGCGTGGACGAGGCGCCACCGGGCGACTGCGTCTGCGCTCGTCATCGCGCTCGTCGCGGGCATCCCGCTGACGATTGCCGCGTTGCACCCCGGATTCCCCATCGCCGACGTGCAGCTGAACTCCCGCGACGTCTGGGTGACCAACGGCGAAGAACTCCTCGGCGGCAGGCTGAACCGTCAGATCGACGAGCTCAACGGCTCGGTGGTGGCGGGTTCTGCGAGTTTCGATGTCCTGCAGGACGCCGACACCCTCTTTATGTACGACCCCCTCTCCGGCCGGGTCGAGTCAGTGTCGCCCGCCTCGACCGAGGTCACATCGGCGATCGACGTTCCCAAGGACGCCGATATCGCCTACGGCGGCACCGTGCTCACGGTCCTCTCGCCCGACGGCGACCTGTGGGCGATCCCCGCTGTGGGCGATCTCCAGTTCAACTTCGTCTCCACCCCGCCGCTGCTGAAGCTCGGCAAGGGCGGCAAGGCCACGGTCACCAAGAGCGGCGAGATCCTCGCCGTCTCCTCGGCCAAGAAAGCCCTCTACCGCGTCGCATCCCTCGCCGACGCACCCGTCAAGACCACGTTCCCCTCCGTGGGCGAGTTCCAGCTGACCGCCGTCGGCGACGAGGCAGTGGTCTTCGACCAGTCGACCAACGAGATCGTCAAACAAGACGGAACGGTGTACCCGCTCGGCGACGCCGAGGGCCTCCGCCTGCAGCAGGTGAGTGCCGACAACGACGACGTGCTCGTGTCGACCGGGGACTCGCTGCTGAAGGTGCAGCTCGAGGGCGGCGACGTCGAGGCCGTGCCGGCGAACATCGACTCCGTGTTGACCGAGCCGACGGCGGTGTCTGCCCCGGTGTACCTCGACGGTTGCGCGCACGCCGCGTTCGGCGGGGCGCAGACCTACGTGCTGTCCTGTGACGACGCGAAGCCCGAGGTTGTGCTGATCCCCGAGCCGACGCAGGGCGGCGTGCTGGAGTTCCGCGTGAACCGGTCGGTGATCGCGCTCAACGACCTGACCAACGGCAACGCCTGGTTGATGGACGAGAACATGCGTCTGGTCGACAACTGGGACGACATCATCCCGCCCGAGGAGCAGGAGTCGGAGGAGGAGGGCGACGAGAAGTCGGCAATCCAGTCGTTCGAGGACACCCTCGCCGACCGCTCCGAGACCAACAGGCCGCCGACCGCCATCGACGACGACCTCGGCATCCGGCCCGGCCGCACCACCATCCTCGCCCTGCTCGACAACGACAGCGACCCCGACGGCGACGTGCTGGTCATCTCGGCGTACGACGCGATCAACGAGGCGACCGGCCGCCTTGACCCGATCGACGGCGGCCGGGCGCTGCAGTTCACCCCGGCGCCCGACTTCATCGGAACCATCGCCTTCACTTACACGATCGACGACGGCCGCGGCGGTGTCGCCCAGGCGCGGGTGTCGGCGCGAGTGGTTCCGGACACCAGCAACGAGTCGCCGATCTCCGTGCGCGACTCCGGCGTGAGCGTCGAGGCATACCAGACGGTGAGCTACAACGTGCTCACCAACTGGCGCGACCCCGACGGCGACGACGTGTACCTCGTGGGAGCCGCGCCGAAGTCGGGCGACCTGGTGCGTTTCACCCCCGACGGCTTCATCACCTTCACCCATGCCACGAGCGAGCTGGGCGAGAAGGAGGTGCAGTTCCAGGTCAGCGACGGCCGGGGCGCACCCACGCAGGCGACGCTGACCGTGAAGGTCGAGCCCGCGGGCACGCTCAACCCGATCGGCACCCCCGACTTCGAGACGGCGTTCGCCAACGAGACCGTCGTGCTCGAGCCGCTGCTCAACGACCTGTCGCCGTCGGGCGCGCAGCTCGCCCTCGTCGCCATCGAGGATCCGGGCGGCGGAGCCGTGGCATCCTCGAATCCCGACGCCCAGACCATCTCGTTCTCGTCGGCGAATGTCGGCGTCTACTACGTGAAGTACACCCTGCAGGCCGGGGCGAACAACAGCGTCGGCATCGTGCGCATCGACGTTCGCGACAAGCCCGCGGATGAATCGATCCCTCCGATCGCCGTCAAGGACACCGCCTACCTCCGAGGTGACGAACCGGTGACGGTGTCCGTGCTCTCGAACGACGTGAGCCCGAGCGGACGTGTGCTCGCCGTCCAGTCGGTGGCTGTCGCGCCGGAGCTCACCGCGAAGGGGCTCGTCGTCGAGCTGCTCGAGAGCACGCTCGTGCGCATCACCTCGCCGGCCGCGCTGACGGAGCAGGTCAACTTCACCTACACGATCAGCGACGGCATCAGCACCGGCACGGCAGGAATCACCGTCGTCCCAGTGCCGGCCCTCACCAAGCACCAGCCGCCCGTCGCCGCCAACGACACCGCGACCGTGCGCGTCGGCGACATCACCACGCTCGACGTGCTCGCCAACGACTTCCACCCCGACGACTCGACGATGACCGTCGACGAGGCGCTCGTCACCCCTCCTGCCGAGGGTCTCGCGTTCGTGAGCAAGAACAAGCTGCGGTTCCAGGCGCCGACGACGCCGGGCGAGTACCGCGTCGACTACCGGGTGACCGACCCGTTCAAGGAGACCGCGACCGCCACCGCCGTATTCACCGTCACAGGCCTCGACGTGAAGGGCAACCGCGATCCGGTGCCGACGCCGCTCACCGGCCGCGTGCTGGCGGGCGGGTCCATCCGCATCGACATCCCGCTGAACGGTATCGACCCCGACGGCGACTCGACCCAGTTGCTCAACTTCCCGACGAACCCCGCGTTCGGCGCGATCGTGGACACCGGCACCGACTACTTCATCTACGAGTCATTCGAGGCCGCAGCCGGCACCGACGTCTTCAGCTACGAGGTCTACGACGCGTTCGGCGCAACCGGCACCGCGGAGATCAAGATCGCCGTGATCCCGCCGCCCACCGAGATGCAGCAGCCGAACGCCGTCCCCGACGCGGTCGCCGTGCGCCCCGGCCGCATCGCCCAGGTCGACCTGCTGAACAACGACTCCGACCCGCAGGGGTCGCCGATCAAGGTGTCGAAAGAACTGGTCGACGTGCCCGAGGGCATCGACGCCGAGGTCGTCGGCCGCCGCTACCTCGTGCTCACCGCTCCCGACACCGAGCAGTCGTTCTCGCTGCGCTACGAGCTGACGAACACGCTCGGCGGCAAGTCGATGAGCTACGCGCTCGTCAAGGTGACGCCCGACGCCCCCATCCTCCCGCCGACCGCCGAGGACATCCCGATCCTGCAGAAGCAGATCGCCGGCAAGAAGTCGATTACGGTCGACGTCTTCGACGGCAACGCGTTCAACCCCTCCGGCCCGACGAAAGACCTCGTCGTCTCGATCGAGGGACCGAACGCGGGCGCCGCGGTGCAGCTGGAGAAGAAGGGCACGATCGAGGTCACGCCCGGACCCACCCGGCAGGCGATCGCCTACCGCGTGACGAACGAGCTCGACGAGTTGAGCGCGATGGCGTTCATCCTCGTGCCCGCCGCCGTCGAGGAGGGCTTCGACGACCCGCCGCGCATCGATCCGGCCCTGCCGATCCAGTACGTGAACATGAACGAGACCCGCGAGTGGGATCTCGCCGACATCCTCGACGTGCCGAGCGGTCGCGACGCCTGGATTCCCGACGAGAAGTCGGTGAGCGCCGTGCAGAGCAACGGCACACCGAACTTCGTCGACAAGGACACGCTCACGTTCACGCCGCCGAAGGACTATCGCGGACCCGCGGCGATCAACTTCACCGCCTTCGACGGCGCGTCGAAGAACGACCCCGCCGGAGTATCCGCGCCGCTGCGGCTCAACATCGTGGTGGGAGACCCCGAGTTCCGTGACGAGCCCCCGGTCTTCACCACGCCGAACACCCAGGTCGAAGTGGGCGAGACCACGACCGTCGACCTCCGAGCGTCGACGAGCCATAACAACCCGCAGATTCTCCAGGAGGTCACCTACTCCGACCTCTCGGTCAACACCAACGCCATCCAGGCCAGCCTCAGCGGCTCGCAGCTGACCTTCACCGCGCCGCGCAACGCGCAGAAGGGGCAGACCTACAGTTACGGCGTCACGCTGCGGTGGGACAAGTTCACCGTGCCCGGAAAGATCAACGTGACCGTCGTCGGCTCCTCGCGTCCGCTGGCGGTCGCCGTGACCGACGTGCTCGAGATGAAGCGCGGTTCGGGCGGTGGAACGATCACGGCCAAACCCCTCGTCAACGACTCCAACCCGTATCAGACGACCGGCGAGAAACTCACCATCGTGTCGGCCGTCGTGCAGAACACCGGTGAGCCTGCGACGCTCAAGCAGACCGCAGACTCGATCGGGATCACCCCGAGCCCCTCGCTGAAGAGCGGGGTGATCGAGGTCGTCTACACGGTGGAAGACGCCACAGAAGACGCCGACAGACGGGTGAACGGCACCGTGCGGCTGACCGTCAGCGACGTGCCGGACCAGGTCGCCAAACCCACGCGGGCGAGCGACATCGGCGGCGACAGGCAGGCCACGTTCCGATTCATCGCCCCCGCCGCCAACGGCAAGGCGATCACCTCCTACGAGGTGGCGACCACCCCGAGCGTCGCCGTGCCGACGACCTGCACGGCCGGCGCCGACTGCACGATAACCGGCCTCGAGAACGGTCAGCCGTACACGTTCGTCGCGCGTGCTATCAACGAGCACGGACCGGGAGCGTGGTCTGTCGCCAGCGACCAGACCACTCCGTACGGAACCCCCGGGACACCGCAGCCCGTGCTCTCCTCTCAGGACAAGTGGGCCGCCGCGAGCGTCACCTGGACCTGGCCTGAGGTCAATGCCGCCGGCGGCTCGACCACCTACGCGTGGGAGGCGAGCAACGGCGCCAAGGGCACCGGCAGGACGGCGACCATCACGGGCGTCGGCGCCGGAAGCTACACCGTGACGGTCGTGGCGACGAACACCGGCCGCAAGTCCAGTCTGCCGGGTACCTCGGCGGCGGCTTCCGTGCGCGACCAGCCGAAGGCGGCCGCGTTCAGCGTGAACGGCACCCGGACCAAGCAATACGCCCCCTCGAACATCAACTGGAACTGGGGCGCGGCAACGGGGGAGGCGGCAGAGGGGATCACCTACCTGTGGTCGCTCAACGGCGGCGGCTACGCGTCGACGACGGCGACCGGGGCGACCTCGTCGAACCTGAACCCCGGCAATTACTCGATCACCGTGATCGCGCGCAACAAGGGCGGCGACACCACGGCCTCATCGAATACCGTAACGATCGAGAGAGAACCCGATCCGCCCAAGAAAGAGTGGACTCTCACCGCGAACATAAACACCTGTCCCGAAGACTCGTCCTTCCGCGGTCGGTGGTCCCCGGGCAGCTGCGAGGCGCCGGGCTACGTGCAGAACGGAACCAACGTCGTCGTCAGCTGCCGCCTGCCGCGGAACGGAGCAGGGTCGTACGACTCCTGGTACAGGGTCGTCCGCGGCACCGGCCACGCGACCTACGACAGCGGCACGTGGTACCTCGCCGACACGACGATGAGCGGCGACACCAGCGGGATGCCGAATTGCTGACACTCGACCACCCACGCTTTCCCACCAACCAGAGAGGCCTCACGTGCCAGTAACCCAGGAGCAGGCGACATGGTTCGCCGACGCCTTCCAGAAGCTCATCGCGAACGTGGACAAGGCCATCGTCGGCAAGGACCACGTGATCCGTCTCGTGCTCACCGCGCTCGTCTCCGACGGACACGTGCTGCTCGAGGACTACCCGGGCACCGGTAAGACGGTTCTCGCCAAGGCGCTCGCGAACACGCTCGACGGCACCACCTCGCGCATCCAGTTCACCCCCGACCTCCTGCCCTCCGACGTCACCGGTGTGCAGATCTTCGACCAGTCGAAGGGCAAATTCGAGTTTCACAAGGGACCGATCTTCGCCTCCATCGTGCTCGCCGACGAGATCAACCGCGCCAGCCCGAAGACCCAGAGCGCACTGCTCGAGGTCATGGAGGAGGGCGTGGTCACGATCGACGGCGAGGGCCACCCCGTCGGAGCACCGTTCCTCGTGATCGCCACGCAGAACCCCGTCGAGCAGGCCGGAACATACAAGCTCCCCGAGGCGCAGCTCGACCGGTTCCTGATCAAGACCACCCTCGGCTACCCCGACAGCAAGATCGCCGTCGCGCTGCTGATGGACTCGTCCACCCGCGCCCGCGCCTCGCTCGTCTCGCCGATCATCAAGCCCGAGTCGATCGTGGCGATGGCCGCCCTCGCGGCCGAGGTCTTCGTCGACGAGTCGGTCATGAACTACCTCAACGACATCGTCGAGGCCACGCGCAAGAACCGCGATGTCGTCCTCGGCGTGAGCATGCGTGGTGCGATGGCGCTCGCCCGTGCCATCAAGACGTGGGCTCTCACCCAGGGCCGCACCTACGCCACCCCCGACGACGTGCGCGACCTCGCGGTCGCGGTGCTCGCACACCGCATCATCCTCGATCCCGAGAGCGAGTTCGCCGGCGTCAAGGCCGAAGACATCGTGAGCCGCATCCTGGTCGACATCGAGCCGCCCGCGTACCGGGCGGCGTAACCCACCAGATGACGACGACCGAGCAACCGCCCGTGGCGCCCGACGCGCCCGCGGCTCCGCCTACCCCCGAGGCACCCCGGCGACCGCGCACCTCTGCGCGCGTCGGCGCCGCGGCGGGCGCGAGGCGCCTGCGTCGCGGCGCGCTGACCGGGCTCGCCGGGTCGCGCAGCGGAATCGCGGTCGTGCGCAGCTGGCTGTTCGCGCTCTGGCGCCTGGTCGTGCCCGTCGCCCGCCGCGTGTGGGTCGTCGTCGGCCCGGTCGTCGTCGTCATCACGCCCGTCGGATGGCTCGTGCTGCTGTTCTCCGGCCTGTCCATCGCGCTCAGCGCGATCTTCGGCTGGCAGGAGTTCACGTACCTCGGCACCGTACTCCTGGCATCCGTCGCCCTGAGCACCGTGTTCCTGTTCGGCCGGGCCTCCTACGGCGTGCTCGTCGAGTTGAACCCCCGCAGGGTCGTCGTCGGAGACCGGGCGATGGGACGCATGCTCGTCACCAACATCGGTCCACGCGCGCTGTCGCCCACGCGCATGGAACTGCCCGTGGGCAAGGGCGTCGCGGAGTTCCAGCTGCCCGCCATGCAGCCCAAGGAAGAGCACGAAGAGCTCTTCGCCGTGCCGACCAACAAGCGCGCCGTGATCGTGGCCGGCCCCGCCGAGTCGGTGCGCGGCGACCAGCTCGGGCTGCTGCGCCGCGCCCTGAAGTGGGCCGACGCCGTCGACCTGTTCGTGCATCCGCGCACCGTGCGCCTGCTTCCCACCGCTGCGGGACTCGTGCGCGACCTCGAGGGGCAGGTCTCCAAGACCATCACGAACAACGACATCGCGTTCCACGCCCTGCGCCCGTATGTCCCAGGCGACGACCGGCGCTACGTGCACTGGCGCACGTCCGCTCGAATCGGCCAGCTAATGGTTCGGCAGTTCAACGAGACCAGGCGCTCACAGCTCACGATGATCCACACCTCCCGCAACGACCTGTACGCCTCCGAGGAGGAGTTCGAGCTCGCCATCTCGGTCACCGCCTCGATCGCCGCCCAGGTCATCCGCGACGGCGTGCAGATGAACGTCGTGAGTGAGACCGGCGTCTGGCGCACCCAGTCGGTCACGTCGATGCTCGACTCGTCGTGCCGCATCGACCCGGTCGGCAAGATCTTCCCCACCGTGCGCGAGTTCGCCCGCGAACGCACCAAACGCCTCCCCGCACCGAGCGTCGTGATGATGATCGGCGGCTCCCGCATGACCACGGCCGAGTACCGCAGCGTCGAATCGCTCTTCGGCCAGGACACCAGCCAGGTCGCGTTCCACGTCGAGCTGGGCGCACAGCCCAAGATCGCCTCCGTCGCCGGTCTCACCGTCATCACAATCGGAGACCTCGACGACCTCTCGAGACTCGTCAGGGGAATCAGCTCGTGACCGAGACGACCACAGCTCCGAAGAAACGCCTCGACCTGCGCCCCGTTACCGGCCGCACCTGGGTCGACATCGCCGTCCTGCTCGTGCTCATCCTGCTCGGCGCCATCGGCTTCGAACCGTCGTTCGGCGGCTACGGCTTCCTGCTCGCCGGCCTCGGCGGGCTCGCGCTCGGCGCGGCCACCGGCATTCTCGCATCGGTGTTCCGCCTCAACATCGTCGTCACCATCGTGGCCGCACTCGTGGCGTACTTCCTCTTCGGATCCGCTTTCGCCGTGCAGGGCCAGGCGCTGTTCGGCTTCCTCCCCACGCTGCAGTCGCTCGCGAGCATCGCGGTCGGCTCCGTCTACGGCTGGGCAGACATCGTCACGCTGCGCACACCGATCGGTGCGCCGCAGTACATCGCGGTCGTTCCGTACTTCGCCACCTGGATCGTGGCGCTCGTCTCCACGAGCCTTGCCACCCGGTGGATCGCCGCCAAGCCGCGCACGGCCTGGCGCTTCGGCATCGCCCTGATCGGACCCGTCGCGCTCTACATCGCCGGCATCCTCATCGGAACCGACGAGCCGTACGAGGCGGGACTGCGCGGCGTGGTGTTCGCCATCCTGGCGCTCATCTGGCTCGGCTGGCGTCGCCCG
>Ga0247803_1000064_pt1 | contig 70318 bp, 59 predicted proteins | sample UWRJL014104B1_FD_180928 | JGI IMG/M metagenome (GOLD analysis project Ga0247803, IMG submission 180928) | Plant litter microbial communities from Arlington Agricultural Research Station in Wisconsin, United States - UWRJ-L014-104B-1 | ecosystem: Environmental > Terrestrial > Plant litter >... | reverse complement strand
ATGGTGTCGGAGTCTTTGTTGCCACCAAGCACGAAAGGGTAACGGCGAACAAATGCAGGTACATAGCGAGTGGTCAATATATTTTTGTCATTCAACAATAAGTTTTCCCCTTCTTTCAATCCCACAACTGCTAATGGAACATACTCGTCCTTATCAGAGGCGCGAGAGAAAATTACCGGAAACTCAGAAGAAGCAAAGGCAATTTCAGTTGCTAATAAGGGGATAGAGTTTAAATGACTGGTAAATTCGTGGCTTTCCACTCCAACAGACCATTTTGCATGCTTTTCAGACAAAGGCTGAATATTGTCGTAAATCATTAATTGTTTTGACACAGGAATACCCCTTTTTATTGTGATGCACTAGCGTGCTCTGGAAAATAGACGCGCATGTTAGCACTTTAGGCGATAGGTGCCACTAGCTGAAAATCAATCATTTTAGACCATCACCTATTGGTAAACCAACCTCAGTTAAACCCTTATCCGTCGGTGATCAGAATATGTTCAACGAATCGATTGTGCATATTTTTTTGAGTACATAAACGGCGTAAATGCCCTCCTCGAGCGAATAAAAAAGCCCCTCGGCGCTTCCGCTGAGGGGCTAAAGGTCGGAGGCATTGCTAAAAAGCTCCATGAAAAACGACTACACTCCTTAAACTACAAAGGCGCCCTTACTAGCTTTCGCAAGAATCAAGGTGGGCACACAACCTGTGGCCGTCTCATAATGCTCTTGCACTGCTGCCATCATGCGCGGAATCAAGGCAGCTGGCGCAATAGAAACAACACAACCACCAAAACCGCCGCCAGTCATACGTGCGCCTGCTTGACCTTCGCCGGCTTGCTGCAGAATTTCAACCAAGCGATCTATTGAAGGCGTGGTGATGCTGAAATCATCGCGCATCGACACATGCGATTCCGCCATCACTTGCGATAAAGCCCGCATATCGCCATTACTTAAGGCTTCTGCTGCAGCCAAGGTACGGATGTTTTCGGTTAGCACGTGACGCGCACGGCGAAAGCTCAAGGTATTCAATTTATCTTCTGCAGCCAACAATTGTTCCAGAGTTACGCCACGCAAAGTTTTTTGGCCAAAAAAAGCAGCTGCAGCTTCGCATTGCTCGCGGCGTTGATTGTATTCGCTTTCCACCAAACCGCGTTTAACACCGCTGTGTACTATAAGAATTTCCCAATCATTGGGAATAGACACGGTACGTGTTGAAAGATCCTGACAATCAATTAAAAGCGCGCAGCTTTCTTCGCCGCGCGCGGAAATTAATTGATCCATAATGCCGCAGTTACAACCTACAAAATTATTCTCGGCGTCCTGCCCAACCAAGGCTGCCTCGGTGGGATCTATGGTTTCATTACTGAGTTCGGTGAGTGCGCGCACAACCGACATTTCAAGTGATGCTGAGCTACTCAAACCTGCACCGGCAGGCACATTGCCAGAAATTAAAAGATTAGCGCCGCACAAGCGATAATGTCGTTTTTGCAATTCCTGCACAACGCCACTGACGTAATCAGCCCAGGATGCATTAGGCAATTGCTGCATAGGTGCATCCAAATTGATAACAACTTTTTGCCCACCAAAATCTTTTGCAATTACATGTAATTCACGATCTGCGCGCGCAGATACCGCTATCCACGTGCTGTAATTAATAGCGGCTGGCAAGACAAAACCATCGTTGTAATCTGTGTGCTCACCGATTAAATTGACACGACCGGGAGCCTGTACCACCAAACTGGGCGAGTGGCCGAATGCAGCCAAAAAATCCTCACCAAGCTGCTTTTTGTTTAATGAACTCACTTACCACTACCTCGTACGAAAATGAACTGAACTCTGTTCGCGCAAACGTTGAGCTGCTTGTTCGGGCGATAGATCGCGCTGAGGTTCAGCCATCATTTCATAACCCACCATAAATTTACGCACACTCGCACTGCGCAATAGCGGCGGATAAAAATGTGCATGTAATTGCCAGGATGCGGTATCCGTTGGATTAGTACCGTCACCCGCATTCATATCAAAAGGCGCGCCGTGCCAGCCCATGGAATAAGGAAAAGAGCACTCGAACAGGTTGTCGTAGCGCGCCGTAATATCGCGCAAAATTGCACCCAAACTTACCTGCTCAGCGTTAGTTAATTCGGTAATCCGCGCGCGCGCTTGCTTGGGTAACAATAAGGTTTCGAATGGCCATGCAGCCCAAAATGGCACCACGACTAGCCAATCATCATTCTCTACCACGAGGCGCTCGCGTAATTCCATTTCTTTTTGGGCGTAATCCAATAACAGGGATTTGCCGTGCTCAGAATAAAAAGCGCGCTGCTTGTCATCTTCTTTTTGAACCAAGCTCGGTAGTTGGGTTTGCGCCCAGATTTGACCGTGTGGATGGGGGTTTGAGCAACCCATGACCGAGCCTTTGTTTTCAAAAATTTGCACCGAGGGATAGGTTTTACCCAAGTCCGCAGATTCCGACATCCACGTTTTTATCACCGCCAATATTTCTTCATCATTCAATAGAGGCAGGGTTTTACTGTGATCGGGTGAGAAGCAAATTACGCGGCTGGTACCGTGCTCTGCCTGAGTTTGAAATAAGGGATCTGTATTTATAGGTGCATCAGGCACCTGCGGCATTAGTGCGGCAAAATCGTTAGTGAATACGAAGGTAGTTTTGTAGGCGGGATTTAGTTCGCCCCCTATCCGCGTATTACCGGGGCAAAGAAAACACTTATGGTCGTAAACCGCACTTTCAGGCCACTGATTAGGCTCTTGTTGCCCCTGCCATGGGCGCTTATTGCGATGAGGCGACACCAACAACCACTCCCCCGTTAACGGGTTGAAACGGCGATGGGTATGCTCATTGACAGAAAATTCTTCAGTACTCATTGCTCTATGGTGGCCATATAAATATGATAAATAGACGCAATAATCTACCCGAAAAGTAAAGTTGGTACAATAATATTTTTATTTTTTATATGATAAATAAATTTTATATAAGAAAAGCCAAGACTCATTAATGAATCTTGGCTTTTGAATTCGTTTTTATTCAAGTTGAACGCAAGCTTAACGCCCGTTTCTTAAGGATAAGTAGCGCCTGCACCAGCTTCGCTATAGGGTAATTAGAAAGGAAGGAAACGATGCGCAGCAATTATTCCCCAAACTAGCGCCAACAAAATCAGACTGGTAAACACCAACGCAGACCCTATGTCTTTGGCACGACCCGATAACTCGTGACGTTCCGACCCTGTTCTATCAACGACTGCTTCTACAGAAGAGTTCGCCAATTCCGCCATCCATACCCAGAAGATACTGGCTAATAACAAGATCAGCTCAATATGAGTCGTCGCCAACCAAAACGCCACCGGGATTAAGATTAAACCCAACACAACTTCTTGCCGAAAAGCAGCCTCAAACTTCCACGTAGCCGCAAAACCTTTCATGGAATAACCAAACGCATCAATCACGCGTGCAATGCCAGTTTTACCGGGTTTACTCATTCCTATTCTCCACACTCGATGGGTTGGTGACGCACGTTTGTCACAGTTAATTCATCTGTTCTTCACAGAAAAGTCACACGGCGGTGATATTTCTAGTATCGCAAAAGCTCTTGCACATAAAGCGGCGAATGATGAAGGCTTTTTTATAGCGAGTCCATCATTTGCGTAGCCGAATTGTGCAAGGGAGATGTTACAGAAAGATGTTTAGCAAAATACTGTCAGTCATTTTTCTAACCGACGTTAAATAGAATTCTATTCACGAGAGTCCACTTTATGAAGATACTTTACGGCGTTCAAGGCACAGGTAATGGTCACGTAACCCGCGCACGTATTATGGCAAAAGCGTTTGCCGCAAAAGGTGTTCACGTTGACTGGGTATTTTCTGGCCGCCCTCGTGAAGATTTTTTTGACATGCAAGCCTTTGGCGATTTCCAATGCTATCGCGGCTTAACCTTCGCCGTGAAAAGTGGCCGTATCCTTTATTTAAAAACCGCGCTGCAAGCCAATTTACTGCAACTGAATGACGACATTAAAAAAGTGAATGTCGATAACTACGATTTAATTATTAATGATTTTGAACCTGTCTCTGCTCATGCGGCCAAACGCGCCGGGAAAAAAGTGATTGGCATTTCCCATCAAAATTCTTTCTTGCATAACATTCCCAAAAAAAATAACAATCTTGTTACTGATTGGTTTATGCAAAATTTTGCGCCCGTGACTCAAGCTATTGGCTTGCATTGGCATCATTTCGATCAGCCCATTTTGCCGCCGCTGATTGAACCCTCGCACTACCCTAATCAATCCTTAACCAAACACTATTTGGTGTATTTGCCGTTTGCAGGGCTAGACGATATAGTCCCACAACTCCGTGCATTTCCCGATTATCAATTTTTTATTTACCAAAATGTTCCGCAGCCGATTGATGATGGGCATATTCATATTCGCCCATTTTCGCGTGAAGGTTTTCAGCAGGACTTACACAAGTGCGAAGGCGTGATTTGCAGTGCAGGTTTTGAGTTACCTAGTGAAGCGATCCAACTCGGCAAAAAATTATTAGTGCAACCTGTTGCTGGGCAAATGGAACAAGCATCTAACGCATTGGCCTTAACGCAATTAGGTTACGGCTCAGCCACACACGTTTTAGATGAAGCAGCAATTGGGCGTTGGTTACCTTTAACGAAACCAAATCCAGTGACTTATCCCGATGTAGCATCTGCACTGGTCGATTGGCTGTTAGCAACAGGTGGTGAAAATTTTGAGGAGTTTCAACAGTCTTTATGGCGAAACATGCCAGCACCCGCATCAAGTAATTTGCGTAGTGCGGCGGCGAAATAATGTAAGAAGAGAGTCGTCCTCCCCACTACGCGAGGATGATGACTCCCATTTAAACTTTAATCAATTACGACTTTTCCTCGCGCCGATTTAATCGTCGCGCGAATAGTTTTACCGTCCATGCGTTTTTGTTTGGAACCATAAGTGGGTTTGGTAGCGCGGCGATCTTTCACAATTTTTATCGCATCCACCACAATTTCTTGCAAACGTACCAAGGCATCGGAGCGGTTTTGCTCTTGGGTACGATGGCGCTGGGCTTTAATAATCAACACTCCATCGCTTGAAATACGCTTGTCATCCAAAGCCAGTAATCTAGACTTACAAAATTCACTGAGGGATGAGTTATGGATATCAAAGCGCAAATGTATCGCACTCGACACCTTGTTGACATTTTGCCCACCCGCACCTTGAGCACGCATAGCCGTAAGCTCAATTTCATGCAAGGGAATATGGATATGGGAATTTATAATCAGCACCGCTCCACTACTCCTGTACGCAGTGTGCGATTAGATGGTTATTCGTTTGGTCATCAACCAACACGGGTTGCAAGCGGCTATCAAAACGGATTAGATGAGAACACCAACGTACAATAACAGCCCCCAGAAACAAGCCTATAAAAGCACAAATAGCCGTGACTCCATCGCTTAGATTGGCGTTATGCGCTAATAAAGTTGCCACAATCATGGCCAATAGCGGCAGCATATAAACAAACAATGAACCACCCGCGATAACCTCTTCGGGCACACCAACTTTCACTTCATCGCCCACCTTAAAATACTTGTCATCGCGCCCATCCAGCAATACCCACAAGCGCGAAGCGCTAGCACCGAATTTAGCAAGGGCACTGTGCCCACAACCTTTCTGAGCTTTGCATGACCCGCAGGCAGAACGCTGAATAGTTTCTACCCATATCCCTTGCGGCTCTATTGCCACTATGCGGCCGGTTTCAAGAATCATGTAAGCCTTAAGTAGACGTTAAGATGGTAATAAATAGCATGAAGGAGCACCTAAAAAGCGGATGGCGGAAAAGAAAAACGGGGCTATTGCCCCGTAATATTTTGCGCGATTTTTGCGGCGGCGGCGACCGGTATTTCGCCCACTACACTCACACGATAGACGACATCTTTAACCACCAGCCGGGTCATATTGGCCAATGTTGCACCGCGCTTACCTAAACCTTCTGGAATAAAACTGGTTGTCGCTTCAAGAAATATACTGAAAGTGGTTAAACCATCGGTATACATCAACATAGTTTGGCCGGAACTTAACTGACGCTGGCCCGCAAATAAAAAACCAGGCGGCACCCAAGCAACTTGCCAAGCAGAAGGCTTGGTCAGCTCAGTGGGATTACACGGCGTTACATCGGCTACCGCTTTATGTTGCCGCGGCAGAACCTGTGCCTTTAATTGCTCTATATCAGGGTTAAGCTCCAGCGCGATAAATTGATAACGCTCTAGGGGGCGCGCATTTTCATCGATGAGCCAGGACTTAAGCACTAGCCCGGTTTCTTCATCGATACTCAAGAAATATCCATATCGATAAGGATCTTTCGGGATTACTTGCAGTACTCGCGACCAGCGACCCGCAATGCGCTCTCTGCCACGAATTTCAAATTGATATAGCTGATCCATTTTGATCAGCGATTTGCCTATTTGCGAGAAGCTGCCCTGTAGCAATTTATCCCCCATGGCTTTGCAATCCACGGGCTGTCCATCGCGGACAATCAAGCGCTCCGGGCCATTAAGAAACAACAAACGGTCGTGTTCAATACCATTTTCAATCCAGTGTTCTACACGAAAGCTCTGCAGCTCAATACTGGTTTGATTTTGATAGGTAAAAGAACCGCGATAGTTAATCTGGGTAGCGTCTCGCGACATCTTGCTAAGAAGCGCCTGCACACTGGGTAAGCCTGCGGAAGCGGGTGATTCTGAGGCAGCAATTGCAGAAGTGGAAGATACGGCTTGAGCAGGAATAGGTGTTGTTATCGCCACAACCAAGCAAGACGATAACAACAAGGAAAATTTGGGCATGACTTATTCTTCATCAGTAATAATTACACGTGCGTAAGGTAATACACCTTGGCCAGAGTTCATAGCTGCATTATCAGAATGTGCCTTAATCATTTGATTAACATAGCGCGATACTTCTTCATCGGAAATAACGGTATTTGCTTGTAGCGGTTGAAAGGTAACACGACGATTTTCTTGAGGGCGCGTTTCATAACCCGTTTGCACCGCAACCGTACGGGTGTTAATAGCTGGGCTATTAATACCTGAAGGTAATGACACCGCAGGTTCAATAGGCGTAGGAGCCACTACCGCATTGCTTGCAATTTGACCTGCCACTGGGTCAGTGACAGTCATTTGATTAACACCTAAGACTACGCCGCCCGCTACCGAAGCAACCAAAGCAACGCGACCTAACTGATAAAACCAACCTTGCTGAGATTTTTTGGTTACGGCAGTAGGCTGCGCTACCAAAGCTGCTTCTTCATCGATGGCGGCGCTAATGCGTGCAGCAAAATCAGACCCAATTACAGAAACTTGCTCTCCTCGTAAGGACGCGCTGACAATTTGGTAGCGTGACCACGTTGCCTTAACATCTGCATCCTGGTCACACGCTTTTAAAATTCGCTGTAACTCAAGCTCAGATGCCTGATTATCCATTAATGCGGATATCGATTCGGCAAGAATTTGAGGTCGGTTTTGCTCACTCATGGGCGATTTACCTGTTAAGCCATTAACAATCTGGGAAGCACGTGAAAATAATTTAGAAAGCTTTTACCACTTAAAAACAAGATTTTTTATCTACTGCCTTTATGACCGGAGCTCACTATAAAGGTTCAGCTCATATCCACAATTTTTGCATATTTACGCGAGAGCCTGATTTCAGCGATTTCAGGTTACGCATTTACACATTTAGTGACACACTTTCACTAATAAGGTGACACATACGCTTACTCGATGAGCGGTTGAATCTTTTTATCAATGGCTTCACGAGCGCGAAAAATTCGCGAGCGTACGGTGCCAATGGGGCAATCCATTGCTTCTGCAATTTCTTCATAACTTAAGCCATCAATTTCACGCAGGGTCACTGCCATACGCAAATCGTCAGGTAAATCACGGAAAGCCTGGTCGATAACAGCTTGCAGCTCATCGCGCAGTAAATTTCGCTCCGGCGTATTCATTTCATGCATAGCATCATTGCCGGCAAAAAACTCGGCATCGTCTATGTCCAAATCACTTGCGGGGGGGCGGCGGTTACGTGCGACTAAATAGTTTTTAGCAGTATTGATGGCAATGCGATACATCCACGTATAGAAAGCACTTTCGCCACGAAAATTAGGCAAGGCGCGATAGGCCTTAATGAAAGCATCCTGCGCTACATCTTGTACTTCGGCGTGATCGCGAATAAAACGGCTGATCACCGCAAATATTTTGTGTTGATATTTAAGTACCAACAAATCGAAAGCCCGTTTATCTCCCTTTTGTACGCGCTCTACAAGTTGTTGATCGACATCGACTTCGGGCGCTACTTGCGCTGTCATTCTAAAACCCCCAAGCGTCTTAGCACCTACAATTGGCCAAGACTATAAATTCAGTGCAGATATGAAGCACTCACCGTTTATAACTACATAATAACTATGATAGTCATGGCAATGAAGTATGCACAACCGCTCATTTTTTTATTACTACTTTGCGCACCATAGACTGGTGCTTATAGCAAAAGTTCCACTTACTGATTAGCGTTACAAGTATGACTAAGGCGACAGGCTACTATAAGAGTTTAGCTGACCAATCCGCTATGGCTTGTATATACTGAGCCCAGTTTACGACTTTGTTCTTCTTATTGCTGTAGAAATTACTCATGACTCAATCCTACTCTCACGATGTTCTCGTAATTGGTTCTGGCGCTGCAGGTTTAACCTTGGCCTTAAGCTTGGCAAAACACGCCAAGGTCGCGGTACTCAGTAAGAACGCGCTGAATCAAGGTTCAACCTGGTTTGCGCAAGGTGGAATAGCCGCTGTGCTTGACGATCAAGATTCCATCGACGCACATGTTGAGGATACCTTGATTGCAGGTGCGGGCCTATGCCATGAAGACGCTGTGCGTTTTACCGTAGAGAACAGCAAAAATGCTATTGAGTGGTTGATTGACCAAGGCGTAAGTTTCACAAAAGAAAGCGGCAAAGAGGATTATCACCTCACTCAGGAAGGCGGCCACAGTCATAGACGCATTATTCACAGTGCGGATGCAACCGGGCGTGCGGTACACAGCACCCTCATCGACCAAGTGAAGCAGCAGCAAAACATTGCATTATTTGAAGATCACATCGCCGTAAACCTCATCACTCAGGCAGACGCCGATTCGCGTAAGCTGCGCTGCACCGGGGCTTATGTACTTAACAACACCACTGAACAAGTTCATGTGTTTCAAGCCAAGGTTGTGGTGCTGGCAACCGGCGGTGCCAGTAAAGTGTATCTCTATACCACCAATCTAGATGGCGCGAGCGGTGATGGTATCGCTATGGCGTGGCGCGCAGGCTGCCGGATTGCCAACATGGAATTCAATCAATTTCATCCGACCTGCTTGTATCACGCCTCTACCAAGAATTTTTTAATCAGCGAAGCTTTACGTGGTGAAGGTGCCTATTTGCGTTTGCCCAATGGCGAGCGTTTCATGAGCCGATTTGATGAACGTTTGGAATTGGCGCCGCGCGATATAGTGGCGCGCGCCATCGACCACGAAATTAAACGCTTGGGCTGCGATTGTTTGTATTTGGATATCAGCCACAAGTCGCCAGAATTTATTAAAGAGCATTTTCCCACGGTTTACGCACGCTGTTTAGAGTTGGGCATCGACATCACCAAAGAACCCATTCCAATTGTTCCCGCTGCGCATTACACCTGTGGCGGCGTGGTGGTAGATAACAACGGCCAAACTGATTTGCAAAACTTATATGCAATTGGCGAGACGTCTTTTACGGGATTGCACGGCGCTAACCGTTTAGCAAGCAACTCGTTATTGGAATGTGTGGTGTACGCACAATCTGCCGGGCAACAAATAATCGATTCACTCGCAAAAATTCACGCGCCGGAACAATCCAATCAGTGGGATTCTACGCGCGTGACAGATTCCGATGAAGACGTGGTGATCTCGCACAACTGGGATGAACTGCGCCGTTTTATGTGGGATTACGTAGGCATCGTACGCACGCACAAACGCTTACAACGTGCATCGCACCGAATCAAATTACTGAAAAAAGAAATTGCAGAGTATTACAGCAACTATCGTGTTAGCAGCGATTTAATTGAGTTGCGTAATTTAGCCACAGTGGCGGAATTAATTATTCGCTCCGCGCTGGATCGCAAAGAGAGCCGAGGCTTGCATTACTCGCTTGACTACCCTCATAAATCCAATGTCGCACGCGATACGATTTTGGTGCCTACGAATTTTGCAGCACAAAATGTTGTTGTGAGTAAAGATAGCTAAGTAAAACCGCGTCTTAAACATGTAAGAAATTTCTATTAATAAGAAAGCTCTATTAGTAAGAAATCTTTATTAGGGAAAAATCGTCATCTCACACAGTGGGATGACGATAAATAAAAACCTAAATCGCATCCGTTAAATTATCCCTCAAACCCATTCGCAGCCACACTCGCAAACGTCGCCAATCTTCCGCACTCATGGAGTCAGGCAGCGCCACTATCCGATGTTTGCGTTGGGTTAATCGTTCTTTCACTGGCAAGATAATTACTGCATCCCATAAGAGTATTTCCTCGCAGGGTTCAACCTGTATTTCGCCTGCAGATGTTTGCAATCGCCAGACTTTTTGAATAACACTCACGCGAATCGGTGTTTCATGTCTTTTACGCCATGCCGAGCGCACGGCCAGTATGAGCACGAATAAAAAACCTAGCCACAAAATTGACCAATAAAATGCGGTGAAAATAAAAGGGAAAATCGCAATGCTAGCATAGAGCAACATCACGCTGTAAATGAACAGCTGAAGGCGATATAAAATGTGCGAGGGAGAAATAATAATAGGTGCCAAATCGACACCTGCTGAGCTGTTGCTTTGAGATTCACGCGTGGAATTATAAACATTAGCGCTATTGGTTAGGCTGGAGCCCTGTGTTATTTCTGACAATTTCAACAATCCTTTTTAGTTCATTATCTTCCGGGTCTTCGCGGCGTAAAAACCACGCAAACATATCTTGATCTTCACATTCCAACAACTTCCAGTAACTCTCTTTGTCGGCTTGATCCAGAGTTGGGTATACATTTTCCAAAAAAGGCAAGAGCACTAAATCCAGCTCCAACATGCCGCGACGGCTACCCCAAAACAAACGATTTCTTTCCACAACATACACCTTAGCCCATCAAAAGTGGCGCGATTATACCTGAACTGAAGACTTGAAAGCTTAAGCTTCTTGCGCAGTAATAACGCGATTGCGACCCTGTGCCTTGGCTTGGTAGAGCGCAACGTCTACGCGCCTGAACAACATATGAAATGGCTCCACCCCATCAATAGCACCCACCCCCAAACTGATGGTTATCTCTGCATCCGGCAGGTCGTCAAAGTGCGCCGCTTCCACCTGTACTCGCAAGTGTTCGGCAATCGCTTGTGCATCAGCAAGGCTGGTTTCGGGCATGACGATTAAAAACTCTTCGCCACCCCAGCGCGCGGCGTAATCTGTTGCGCGAATACCATCGCGCAGTAAATGGGCAATGCGCTGCAAAATAATATCGCCGCCAGAATGCCCATAGCGATCATTAATGCGTTTAAAAAAATCGATGTCGATAATAATGAGCGCAACTTGCTGATTCTGCTCAGTGCTAAAATTTTTATCAATGTAGTGCGTTAAACCGTGGCGATTTAATAAACCGGTTAACTGATCCAGCATGGATAATTGCTTGTAGTGATTCGTTTCAGTTTCCAGAATAGAGTTTTGGCTAATCAGGGAATTTAATCTCGCCCGCTCGGCTTTATAACGGCGCTTGAGCTGCCACAATTTAAAACCACCACCGATAAAAATAACGGCCATCCAAAATACTAAAATGCCGAAATACCAGTGCTCTTTGGAAACCCATAAGCCTACAAATTCTAATTTTTTTAACTGAAAAATTTGCTTGCCGGGATTGCTAGGGTGGCTTAGATCTATACCGAATACCAGGGTATTGCGAAAATCGGGTTGCATGTATTCCCGCGGAACTTGATATTGAGAAATCCACCACTCGGCCACAAAGAATTCTTTAAAATCAATCGTGATTTTGCCATTCACAAATTGCGTAGGCAGTAATGCGTTATTAAATTTTGCGGACCCCAAATCATCTTTATCGGAAAAACCTTCCACATAGCTGCGGGTGTAAAACCGCAAGCGTTTATCGTGCCCTTGATAATCCATCTCAATATTGACTTTTTCATAGCCCGATAAATCCCTACCCGCGCCATTAGGTGTTTCGCTAAGGGCGATATTAAAGCCACAGATGTGTGATTTACCGTCATCCTCGATATCACATTGCCAAATGCGCTTATCAATATCCACCCAAGACGCCATGGATTTACCCTGCGAATTAATATCCCCAAAGACGTAGGCGTGTACATCCTGCGCAGGAAACACTTGCAAGGTTTTAGCGGGCAGAAAACGGTGTACATAGATTACACAGAGCGTAACAAAGCAGTATAAAAACAGCTTATAGATAAAGCTGCCGCGAATACTTTTATAGGGATTAGAATCGTTGGACAATATGTAAAACCTGCAGAAAGCCGAGAGAACAACCTGATCGGACAAGACAACCCGATCAAAAAGGACACTTTCTGTATAGCTCACATCTACCTCACTTTCCTGTTTGCCAGTGAGTTTATTTTTATAGCTTAAGATGGGATACACTGCGGAATACTTCTATTTATGCTCTTTTTTAGTATTCTACGCCCCCATTACTGCCTATACATTTTATCTTTCTGAGTTCATAACATGCCTGAAAACCACACAACTTATTTAATCCCTCTGGAACAAGGCCTGATTGAAATAAAAGGGCCAGACAGTGCCAAGTTTCTGCAAGGGCAAGTCAGCTGCGATGTACGCGAACTGGCAGAACACACTACGCGCCTGGGCGCCCAGTGCAATATTAAAGGCCGCATGCTGCTGTGCTTTCGGGCAATACAGCCAGAGAATGAACGTATTATTTTGCGTGTACACACAGGCTTAGTCGCCAATGGGCTGGCAAGCCTGGGTAAATATATTGTGTTTTCCAAAGCAAAATTGGCAGATATTAGCGCCCACTACCGTTGCGTTGGTATTGTTGGGGCGCAGGCTGCCGAGCTGATCAAAAACGTTTTTGCAGTGGAACTCACCCAGAATGATGATTGGCAAGCAGCAGGCGAGCATTTAATTATTCGCATTAGCGAAAACCGCTACGAGTGTTGGATTGCAGCAGCTCAAGCCGATGCGGTTGTAGAGCAGCTAAGTGCGCAGACAACACCTGCCGATCAAAATCTCTGGAATTTGCTCAACATTCAAGCCGGTCTTGGCGATATAACACCAGAAACCTATGAAACCTTTACGCCCCAAGCGATTAACTTTCAGCTGGTGAATGGTATTAATTTTCGCAAAGGCTGTTATACCGGCCAGGAAATTGTGGCGCGCTTGCATTATCGCGGCACGCTCAAGCGACACATGTACCGTTTTGGGGTTTCATTGAACGATCCAGAACTCCCAAGCCCAGGTAGCGAGCTTAAAAATGCAGAGGGCAAAACCGTTGGCGAGGTCATTTTGGCAGCCTATGGCGATAACAATACCGTTGAACTTTTAGCCAGCGTAGTAGACGATCAGCGCGTGGATATCTACCTTGCAAATAACCCACAAAAACTCAGTCTGCTTGACCTACCTTATGCTATACCTACTCCCAACGAGGACAATTAATTACCTCAAACTTCATTCCATAAAAGTAGGAAGCTTATGAGTCAAATTGCCGAGCGCGTCCGTCAGGACATTATTACCGCCATCAAAACTGACCAACTCGTATTGCCCACCTTGCCCGAAGTTGCTATTAAAGTGCGTGAAGTGGCAGATGACCCTAATTCCGATATCGAAAAGCTAACGGCTGTTATTGGCGGCGATGCTGCACTGAGCGCACGCATTATTCGGGTTGCTAACAGCCCGCTGCTGCGTGCATCCCGCGCGATTGAAGATTTACGAACGGCGCTTATGCGCTTGGGAATTTCTTACACCTGCAACATAGCCACCGGTTTGGCGATGGAACAAATGTTTCAGGCAACTTCCGATTTAATTGATATGCGGATGCGCGAAGTGTGGAGCCGCTCCAGTGAGGTTGCGGGCATCAGCCATGTTTTGTGCCGCCACTACACCAAAAAGCTTCGCCCAGACCAAGCCACACTTGCAGGCTTAGTCCATAAAATTGGTGTACTCCCCATTTTGACTTACGCTGAAGATAATCCGTTTTTGTTGAATGACAGTTTGACGCTGGATCGCGTGATCGATGAATTACATGCACCCATAGGCGATTTGATTTTACGAACCTGGGGCTTCCCGGATGAGCTCGCCCATATTCCGTCACAACATGTGGATTTTAAACGTCATAGCCCCAAAGCCGATTACGCCGATATTGTCACAGTCGCCATGCTACAAAGTTACGCAGGCTCCAATTCACCCTTGGCACAAATGGATTGCAGTCAAGTCACAGCGTTTGAGCGCTTAGGTTTAGACCCTGAAATTCAACTTGCCGATTCCGAAGATCTCTCTGCGGATATGGAAGCGGCTATGTCGCTGCTGCTTTAAATATCCCTAAATTAAAAGCACCCCCTCGGTAACTGCATCCTGCGTGGCTCTACCTCCTGCATCCATGCAGTTGTCCCAGCCTCCCCTTCACAAAGGGGAGGGGCTAACTCCCTGTACGATAAACTCTGTGCAAAGCTCGCATTAATCTCCTCCCTCTTGTGAAGGGGAGGCTGGGACAACTGCATGGATGCAGGAGGTAGAGCCACGCAGGATGCAGTTGCCGAGGGGGTGCCTTTGCTAAACAACTTGCGGTAAACGCCAATCAATCGCCGTTTGTCCTTTCCCCTCCAAATACTCATTCACTTTTGAAAAATGCCCGCAGCCCATAAACCCACGATAGGCCGATAAAGGCGATGGATGCGGCGCACGTAAAATCAAATGTTTGCGGCCATCTATCAACTGCCCTTTTTTCTGCGCGTAGCTACCCCACAGCAAAAACACCACACCATCGCGCTGCTCATTTACGATTTGAATGGCGCGATCGGTAAACTGCTCCCAACCCTGCCCTTGATGTGCCCCTGCCCTTGCCTGCTCAACCGTTAAAGTCGCATTCAGTAGAAACACACCTTGGTTTGCCCAGCTTTGCAAAAAGCCGTGATTAGGAATAGGCAAACCTAAATCGCGCTCAATTTCTTTATACATATTTTGTAGCGATGGCGGCGTTTGAATTCCGGGCTGAACCGAAAAACATAAACCGTGGGCTTGATTGGGGCCGTGATAAGGGTCTTGCCCCAGAATAACGACTTTTACTTGATCTAAGGGCGTGGAGTTAAACGCGTTAAAGATATTTTTAGATTCAGGATAAATAACTTTCCCCGCTTGTTTTTGTAGCAGCAAAAAAGCTTTGAGTTGCTGCATATAAGGCAACTCAAACTCAGGTGCTAAATGGGCGAGCCAACTGGGGTGTAAATCGATAGGTTTTTTGCGGAAACTATTCATAGCAAAGTGATCATTAAAAAATTTAACGCACTCTACCATCCACACAAAGCAAACAGGAAGTGAAACGCTTTGCTAGCCAGTGAAACGCTTTGCTAGCCTAAGAACTCTTAAACAAAATCGAACTAGTTAAATGACCAACGCAAACCCGCACTGAAACTGCGCCCCGAACCCGGCACCCCCACAAAGTTGGCAGGGCGATTTGCCGGTAGCAAGTAATCTTTATCCAACAGATTATCTACCCGCAGATAAAGCTCAGCCTGACTCTGCAGCAAGTAAGAAACATAAGCGCTGTAAACACTGTGCCCGTTATATTCCGTGAACTCAGTGGTGGCGATATTGGCGGGGAAATCCTGCTCATTGGGGTCGCGTTTAGGCCCCTGATAATTCGCAATCAGGCTGCAAGTCCACTGGCTATTTTGGTAACTCAAGCTGCCACTCAACAGCGTGCTCGATTCACTATGAATATAGCCAACAGGGTTGGTAATACGCGTGAGCGCGAAGCGCGATTGCCAGTGCTCAGACCATGCGTTTTGCCATTCAAGCTCCACACCCGCCACTGTTTGCTGGCTATTACCCCAACTGCGTTTAAGTTGCAGAGTTACTGTTTCCACTATGGCATTCGCCACGCGGGTATTAAACAAAGTACCGGAAATGTAACTACTACCAATAAGATGCAACCAAACCAACTCTGCGGTTTTAGCCGTTTCCGGCGCAAGATCCGGGTTCTGCTCAAACCCGCTGCTGTTAATCACTGAGGTTTCAATTCGGCTAGGTGCGCGGAACGCTTCCGAGTACAAAAACTTAAACGTATCTTTATCGCCCCACTGCTGCACCAAGCCTACGCGAGGGCTTAGATGCGAACCAAAATCCGAATAACTATCGCGGCGCAACCCCAAGGTTAAGGCCAGGCTTTCTGTTAATGCAGTTTGATATTGGCCAAAAATGCCATTGATATAGCGCCCATTTTCCGGTGCTTGCGAAAGATGAAGTTGCCCAAGGTTTTCGGGCGGGCCAAGTGTTGCGTCAGTATCCACCAAGGTAGGGTTACGCCATTCCCAGCCTAACAGCCAATGAGCTTGATCATATTCGCCTTGCACTACCCATTGGGTACCTAACTCTTCCTCTTTGATTCCGCCATCAATAATAGAATAGGGAACCAGCGAGGCCGCCGCACGTAAATCGAATGCTTTAAGGCTGTTGAAAACATGCCCCTCTAATTTAATACCTTCAGCTAACTCACGGCGCCACCCCAGATTAATACTATTGGAGCGGGTGGCGGATAAGTTGTTCTCGTTATCCACATACCCCGACACATAGAACTGCGTCATTTCCCGCTGGGCAAGCCGAGCATTGAGCGAGAATTCCCCCAGCTCTGCCTGTAAATAAAGATCTTCAGAGTGAAACGGATCGCGAGTATTCACGTAATCCGGCGTTAAGGGATTGCGGAAAGGTTCATAAATAGTGACCGCTTGCCCGCTGCTTTCTGATTTACTCGCATACAGTGCAACATGCCCCACATCGCCCTGCCACTGCCATTGCGCGCTCACATGGCGACGCCCGTGGCTGCCAGATTCCAACACCAACTCGCGCCCGCCACCCGTAATAATATTGATAACACCCATTACCGCATTGCTGCCATAAATAGATGAACCAGGGCCGCGAATAAACTCTACCCGCGCAACATTCTCCAGGCTAATAAGCGCATCGTCCTGACTTGCGCCGCCCGACCAATCATTATTGAGCCGTTGACCGTCAATCAACACCAACACTTCACTACCTACAGTGCCCAAACGGCGACCGCGGCTGGATACACTTTGGTTTTGGCTAGAAAAATCGGAACGGCTACCTTGATAGCCGGGTACCAGGTTCACAAGTTGAGGCAAATTTTGAATGCCGAGGCGGCGAATATCTGCACGGGTAAATACCGTCATGGAGGAAGGAACGGTTTGGAGAGATTCTTCAGTAAGGGTGGAGCTGGTGATCTTGGTTTGCATAAGCTCTTCGAGCGACAGCGACAATAAATCAACATTATCCGCACGAGCGCTTACCACAACCATGCAAAGCATGCCCGCCATGGAAAACGATAAAATAGAGCGCGATAAAAGCGTTAAGTGTGCCTGAGCCATTCAAAGACCTTCAAAAATTCCTTTTGTTAGCCTAGCAGAAGCGCCCTAAAGTGCTAGGCGATGGCGCAACGCGACAAAAATGCCTGCACTAAAACGACAAAACCCGGCATCTCTACCGGGTTTTGGTGCACTCATTCAACGCAATGTGAATTAGAGTTTGTCGCCGTGTGCTGCCAAGTATTTAGCAACGCCAGCTGGCGATGCGTCCATACCTGCATCACCTTCTTTCCAGCCTGCAGGGCAAACTTCACCGTGTTGCTCGTGGAAAATCAACGCATCAACGGTACGAAGAGTGTCGTCAATGTTACGGCCAATTGGCAAATCGTTAACGATTTGTGAACGTACTACGCCTGCTTCGTCAATCACGAAAGTACCGCGGAAAGCAACGCCACCTTCAGATTCCACATCGTATGCTTTCGCAATTGCGTGGTTAATGTCAGCTACCAAGGTGTAGCGAACTTGACCAATACCACCTTGATCAATTGGGGTGTTACGCCATGCATTGTGAGTGAAGTGTGAATCGATAGACACGCCAATTACTTCTACATTGCGCTTTTTGAACTCTTCTACACGGTGATCAAATGCCAACAACTCAGATGGACACACAAAAGTGAAGTCCAATGGGTAGAAGAACACAACGGCTTTTTTGCCTTTGGTAGCTGCTTCAAAGCTAAAATCTTCAACGATTTCGCCGTTACCCAATACCGCTGCTGCAGTGAAAACTGGTGCTTTTTTACCGACTAATACGCCCATAATGAATCTCCTGGTAAGTTGATGTTTGGACAAATAAAGCTGTTAGCAAATTTCTAAATTCATAAACAGCTGGAAGTTGATAGTACGGGGCTATCTTACACGCACAGATTTCCCTGTCCTATTGATTTTTTATATGGTGCCCAGCGAGGTAAGACTATCGCGCTCTTAGCTCCTCCCCTTTTTGAAGGAGGAGGCTGGGGAGGGGGTGCTTTTCCATTGCCCGAAACGCCCCAAATTGATACCATAGCCGCCTTTTTAAACAGGCCGGTTCCAGCAAAATCGTTAACCAATGCCCTGCCTGTTCACACCCGCCTTAGCTTTTACAATTTCTATACTTTTCCATGCAGAGACTTCTTATGTCAGTTGATTTTCGCTCAGCTTCGCTCACTCATTTAGCCAACAACGACGAGTTTATCGCCCGCCACATTGGCCCAGATGCTAAACAAACTGCAGCTATGCTGGCGACCTTAGGCGTAAGCTCGGTGAAAGAACTGATCGATAAAACTGTGCCGGATAACATCCGTTTAAAAGGCGAGATGGCGCTAGGCAATGCAGTTACCGAAGCCAATGCCTTGGCGGAATTGAAAGCCATCGCCAGCAAAAACAAAGTCTTTAAAACTTATATCGGCATGGGCTACCACGATACCCACGTACCTTTAGTTGTGCTGCGCAACGTATTGGAAAACCCGGGTTGGTACACGGCTTACACGCCTTACCAGCCAGAAATTGCGCAAGGCCGTTTAGAGGCGTTGCTCAACTATCAACAAATGATTATTGACCTCACCGGCATGGAAATGGCGAACGCCTCGGTGTTGGATGAAGGCACAGCAGCGGCAGAAGCCATGGCAATGTGTAAGCGCCAAAACAAAAAAAGTAAATCTGATGTGTTCTTTGTGGATGCCGATACCCACCCGCAAACTATCGCCGTAGTGCAAACCCGCGCCGAACATTTTGGTTTTGAAGTTCATGTTGCAGCAGCTGATGAAGTTGCGAATGGCGATTACTTTGGTGCGTTGCTGCAATATCCCGGTTCAACCGGAGTAGTACGCGATTTAACATCACTTATTGAAACCGCTCACAAAAACAATGCATTAGTAACAGTTGCTACTGATCCAATGGCATTGCTGCTGATTAAATCCCCCGGCGCAATGGGTGCAGATGTCGTAGTCGGCACCAGCCAACGTTTCGGCGTGCCTATGGGTTTCGGTGGCCCGCACGCTGGCTTCTTCGCCTTCCGCGATGCCTACAAACGCTCCGCTCCCGGTCGCATTATCGGCGTATCCATTGATACACGCGGCAAGCAAGCGTTGCGTATGGCCATGCAAACTCGCGAGCAACATATTCGCCGCGAAAAAGCCAACTCCAATATTTGTACTTCACAAGTGTTACTCGCAGTAATGAGCGTGTTCTACGCGATTTACCACGGGCCGGATGGTTTAAAACGCATCGCAAACCGCATTCACCGTTTAACCGCCGTTGCCGCAACCGCATTGCAACAAAAAGGGTTTACGCTTGCGAACAATAATTACTTTGACACCATCACCGTGCAAGTTGGCGATAAACAAAACGCAATTTACCAAGCTGCATTAAATGCAGAAATTAATTTACGTCTAGTGGGTGACGATTCAATTGGCATCAGCTTTAACGAAACCACTAACTTAAAAGATGTTGCAAATGTATTGGCTGCTTTTGGCCTTGATAACAATGAAGGGTTGGATGCAGAACTGGCAAGCATTGACGATGTGCTTTCCGTTACCAACAAAGCAATCCCTACAGATTTATTGCGCAGCGATGCCGTATTAACCCATCCCGTATTCAACAGCTTCCACAGCGAAACGGAAATGCTGCGCTATTTAAAACGTTTGGAATCAAAAGATATTGCGCTCAACAATGCGATGATTCCACTCGGCTCTTGCACCATGAAATTAAATGCAACGGCAGAAATGATTCCAGTAACCTGGCCAGAATTTGGCAAGTTGCACCCTTTCGCACCTATCGACCAAGCGCAAGGCTACAGCGAGTTGTTTGAAGAATTACAAAACATGCTGAAAGTTTGCACCGGTTACGATGCCATTAGTTTGCAGCCCAACGCCGGTTCACAAGGTGAATACGCGGGCCTCGTTGCGATCAAAAAATATTTTGAAAGCAAAGGCGAGAGCCGCGATATTTGTTTGATCCCTGCATCCGCACATGGCACCAACCCAGCGTCTGCGCAAATGGTGAGTTACAAAGTGGTTGTGGTTGCCTGCGATAACAAAGGCAACGTGGACTTGAGCGATTTGGCCGACAAGATTGCCACCTACGGCGAACAAATCGCCTGCATCATGGTGACCTACCCGTCTACCCACGGTGTGTTTGAAGAAGGCATTACGCAGTTGTGCGATATGGTTCATGCTGTGGGCGGGCAAGTTTATATCGACGGCGCCAACATGAACGCACTGGTTGGCGTAGCAGCACCCGGTAAATTCGGCGGCGATGTATCGCACCTCAACTTACACAAAACCTTTTGCATTCCGCACGGCGGCGGCGGCCCCGGTATGGGGCCCATCGGCGTAGGTAAACATTTGGCTCCGTTCCTCGCTGGCCACAATGTGCAAAGCGTACCGGGCACTGATCCTGCAAACGGCACTATTTCTGCCGCACCTTGGGGTTCAGCGAGCATTCTGCCGATAAGCTGGATGTACATCAAAATGATGGGTGCTGTCGGCATGCGTCAAGCCACCGAATTCGCCATGCTCAACGCCAATTATGTAGCCAAAAAACTCGAAGAGGCTTACCCCATTTTGTACAAAGGCACCAACGGTTTTGTTGCGCACGAATGCTTGTTAGATTTGCGCCCACTTAAAGAGGCCAGCGGTATTAGCGAAGAAGACATCGCCAAGCGCCTAATGGATTTCGGCTTCCATGCGCCCACTATGTCATTCCCGGTTGCGGGTACCTTAATGATCGAACCCACTGAATCTGAATCCAAAGTCGAGTTGGATAAATTCATTGAAGCCATGCTGATTATTCGTAAAGAAATTGCACAAGTCATTAGCGGCGAAGTAAGTGCCGAAGCCAGCGCCTTGCACAATGCCCCACACACGCAAGACGATGTTATGGAAGAAAACTGGGCACGCGCCTATTCACGCGAAACCGCAGGCCGCCCCGCTGCATGGTTGAAAAACCATAAAGTCTGGCCTACAGTAAACCGTATTGATAATGTTTACGGTGACCGTAATTTGGTATGCTCTTGCCCGAGCATTGAAAATTACATTGAATAATGTTTAGTTTGCAAGATGAAGTCATGGGTCGGGTTATTTAACAGGATGTAAAAAAGCCGGACAATATTAGTTAAGTTCACATAAAACGAGAGACACCAAAATGCTAGAAAGCGTACTTAAAATCGATTTAGAAAGCCAATACAAACTCTTTAACATTTGCTTCTGGTCAATGCTGATTATTGCATCAGTCGTGTCATTGTTCAGCCCAAACCTCGCTATCGCCCTAGGCACCTTAGGCTTAGTGAGCGGTGCAATTGGTCAACTTAAATTGATCCTCATCAACCAACAAAGATTCCTAGCAAACCAAGAACAATTTCTTGCTAACCAAGAAACCTTTTTAGCCAACCAAAAAGTATTTCTTGATACCTTAGATGTTATCAAAGCAAAATCTTAATAGTTGCTAATGCCAGCCTTAGCGTAGAACGCTAAGCAAACGTTCCAAAGAACTCAAAAAAGCGCACTAAGTTAGTTTTTAGTGCGCTTTTTTTATGTCAGGTTATTCAAAATTTATCCTCTGCCACCTGCTAGGCGAATTGAATCTAAACATTAAAAATTAGCAGGGTGATTAGAATTGAAGAGCTGACCAAATATGAGCTAGATATCCGGCTAAACGAGCTTTTGAGAAGCTTAGGCTTAGATCCTCCGCTAAGTTAACTAGCGAACAAACGGGTTATTAGCTGGCTGGTAAGCTGAGTTTAACTGTGTTCTTTAAGGCTGCTGCGATTTCGGGATAAAATCAGAGCGGCGCTAAGGCAATAAAGAAGCACAGCGTTAATTTAATAGCGTGTAGTTTTAGTCATAATCCCATGTAATTTCCTGACTTCTGAAACTTCAATCGCTTTAAATTTTTAGTACCGCATAAAAACATTTTCAAATGGTATTCAGATGACCCAACAAAATACGTTAACAAAAGCATTTATCTCTACAGGAATAGCAGGCCTCGACAATGTACTGGGTGGTGGCCTAACAAAAGAACGCCTTTACCTTCTTGAAGGTGATCCGGGTTCAGGAAAGACAACATTGGCTCTGCAGTTTTTAGTAGAGGGTGCGGCACGCGGCGAAAGTGTGCTCTACATTACCCTCGCAGAAAATAATGTCGAATTACATGCGGTAGCAGCAGCACACGGGTTTTCAATGGAAGGTGTGACCGTTCATGAGGTTATCCCGGAAGAAAGCCTCACCAACCCTGAAGAACAATACACGGTACTTGACCCATCCGAAGTAGAGTTTGATGAAACGAATAATGTCATTTTGGAAATGATTGAAAAAATCCGCCCGGCGCGGGTCGTATTGGATTCTTTATCTGAGCTACAACTTTTATCGGGTAGCGCATTGCGTTACCGGCGACATGTTTTAGGCCTTAAACAATATTTTGCCAAGCGATCATGCACAGCGCTTTTACTGGATGATAAAACCTCCGTACGTGGTGATCAGCAGGTGCGCAGTATTGCTCACGGAGTGATATCGCTACAAAGCAACGATTCTGATTATGGCGCAGAACGGCGTGTTGTAAGGATTCTAAAATATCGTGGCATTGCATTTCGGCGCGGCCCTCACGATTATTCAATCGTGACGGGTGGTATTGTTGTTTACCCTAAAATTGTTGCCGCGGAGTCGCGTGAGCTTAGCGAGCGCGGCCAAATTAAAAGTGGTATTGTTGCGTTCGATGAGCTTTTGGGCGGCGGCATAGAGGAAGGCTCAAGCACGTTGATTTCCGGCCCGCCGGGTACAGGAAAATCCACTTTAGCCTTACAGTTTGTAAGATCGATAGCACAAAGTGGTAAAAAAGCCTCCATGTTCCTGTTTGAAGAATCGTTTAACACGCTTCTCAACCGTAGCAAGGGCGTTGGTATGGATGTAAAGCCCTATTTTGATTCCGGGTTACTACAAGTCCATCAAGTTGACCCAGCGGAAATGTCGCCTGGCGAATTTACTCATGCCGTGTGCGCAGCCGCAGACCAAGGCGCCAAGGTTATTGTTATTGATAGTTTAACCGGCTATTTAAATGCGATGCCGGATGCAAAATTCCTAACAACGCACTTACATGAATTACTTAAATATCTCGGCCAAAGAGGTGTGGTGACGTTTATCATTGGAATACAGCCGGGAATCGTGGGCTCAATGACTACCGGAGTAGATGTTAGTTACATGGCCGATAACGTTTTAGTACTGCGCTATTTTGAAGCGCGAGGCCGCGTAGAAAAAGCTATCTCTGTGTTTAAAAAACGAGGTAGCGCACATGAAACCACACTCCGAAGATTTAGCATAACGCCACAGGGCATAGATGTTGGCCCGGTTTTAGTCAACTTCCAAGGGATTCTCACTGGCGTGCCCACGCTGGTTGGGCCTGATGTCAACGCTGTTTCAACCCTTGACACAGATGTTTAAATTGGCCAAAAAAACCTAATTCTGTAAAGGATATGTGTGGAAAATCGCTTATTAATCTATACGCCGACCGGCAAAGACGGTCGGCTCATTGAGCAGGTATTTAATCGCGCCGGCTTGGGTTGCTATCGCTGTACGAATATTGCTGACGTAATCGAACAACTCAATAAAGGTGCTGGCGCGCTTATGATTGCGGATGAAGCGCTCAGCATTGATTTCCTGAATGCAATCCATCCCTTCCTCCTGCATCAAAAAAGTTGGTCAGACTTCCCGTTTCTTGTGTTGCGAAAACAAGGACACGGCGCACAGCACATGCGCGCCCGCTATGCCCAATTAGGGAACATTACCTTATTAGAACGGCCTGTTAGAAGCGATACCTTAGTCAATGTAGCGACCGCTGCTTTACGCGCACGAAAACGACAATATCAAATGCGGGAAGTTGATGAGCGGAAAGATGAGTTTCTCGCCATGCTTGCCCATGAACTCCGCAACCCTTTAGCGCCTATTAGCGCCGCTTCCGATTTACTGCGTATTCCCAACTTGGATCGCGAAAGAATCCGCGATACCAGCGAAATTATTTCGCGTCAGGTAAAACACATGACGGGTTTAGTGGATGACCTCTTGGATGTTTCAAGAGTTTCCAGAGGGCTTGTCTCACTCGATGAAGTTACATTAAATGCCAATCAGATTGTCGCAAGTGCAGTGGAACAGGTTCAACCCCTTATAAATTCGCGCAAGCATCATTTAATGATTGAACAATCGCACTCGCCAGCGTTTGTCCGTGGTGATAGGAATCGTTTAATACAAGTTATCGCCAACATCTTAAATAACGCCGCAAAGTACACCCCCATCGGGGGCCATATTGTATTGGCGGTAACTCATGTTGGTGCAAATATTTCATTTACGATTGAAGATGACGGCATAGGTATTGAACCGCATGTGTTGTCGCGCGTTTTTGATTTATTTGCACAAGCCGAACGCACATCAGATCGCTCTCAAGGTGGCTTGGGAATTGGACTTGCGCTGGTGCAGAATCTTGTGAGTTTGCACCGCGGTAGCGTTCAGGCTTACAGCGCCGGTCTTGGGTCAGGAAGTAAGTTTACCGTGACTCTTCCCAGCGTTGCAGATAGCACCAGTGCGAATTCGCCCAATACGTCACCGGTAGATTCTGTAGCAGTGCAAGGCAAGATTCTGGTTGTTGACGACAATATTGATGCTGCCAATATGCTAGGCATGTATTTAGAAATAGCGGGCTACGAGGTGAGCATAGAGCACAGCGCTGAAGCTGCACTGAGTAAATCCCCTGCTGAGATGCCCAACGTGTTTTTGCTGGATATAGGGCTGCCCGATATGGATGGAACTGAACTCGCAATAGCACTACGCAAACGGCCCGAGTGTGCCTCGGCATTAATGATCGCTATTACCGGCTATGGCCAAGATAGCGATCAAGTAAAATCTATCGATTGCGGCTTTGACTATCACCTTGTAAAACCCGTGGATATGCAACACCTGATAAACATTTTGTCCTCCACAACACGCCATTGAATAAACTCGTTTATAAGGTCAAAGAAGTAATGCAGGAGTAAGTGATGCTTTACCTTATTTACGGGGCTATTGTTTTTATAAGTCTTTTCTTTCCGTTATGGCTTAACGTTGCCCTCTTTGCGATCAATTTTTTTCTACCCGACCCAATTCCCTACATCGATGAAATTTTGCAAGCCGCCGTAATTGTTAAAAAAGGCGCGACCAAACTAAAACAAGTTAAAAAGGCTAATTAGCGTATAAAATGAAAGCTAATTTATATTCTCACGTGTTTACCTCTTTTAATGTCTAAGTACCTAGTCCCGTATCCATTCCGCCATGCTTGGCGCGCATTGTTATAATCCCTCAGGAATGCTACTGTCAGACATAACTATTACCTCAGCATCAGCGGAATGCTCATTATGAAACTTCATCAATTTATTGTAGAAAACATGGAACAAATCCTTCGGGATTGGGTGAGTTTTGCGCGTTCGATACAACCCGAAGAGATGACCACCAAAGAACTGCGCGACCATGCCGAGGAAATGCTCATAACAATTGCCGCAGATTTAGCTCGGCCGCAAACAGTATTTGAGAGCATCGAAAACTCTAAAGGGCAGCAACCGCGTACAGAGAGGCTCACTCCCGCTGAAGTACATGCAGATTGCCGCTTGGTATCCGGGTTTTCTATCGATTTATTAGCGTCTGAGTATCGGGCACTGCGTGCCAGCGTTTTAAAACTGTGGTTTGAAAATAATAAATGTAGCAACAAAGAACAGGCAGAAGAACTTATTCGGTTTAACGAGGCTCTTGACCAAGCACTTGCTGAATCCATTACGCGTTACACCGAAGGCATTATACTTTCGCAAGATATATTCTTGGGTGTGCTGGGCCATGACTTACGCGATCCACTAAATTCTATTGGTGCGGGAGCGCAGCTTTTAACGCACGTTGGCGATAAAGACAGCCGCTCAGTAAAACTGGGTTCGCAGATGTACGCCAGTGTTTTGCGCATGACAAAAATGCTGGATAACTTACTGAATTTCACCCAAAGCCGCATAGGTGGCGGTTTGAAAATTTCTCCCATACAAACAGATCTCGCCAAAATTTCAACCGATGTTGTCGAAGAATTTCAGCTCTCAAACCCGCATCGCACTATCCAAAATTCAGTCAAGGGTAATTGCGTTGGCAATTGGGATGAAGGAAAACTTAGCCAAGCCTACCAAAACCTTATCAGTAACGCCTTGCAATATGGATCGCTAGAAAGTGCTGTATCTATAGCAACAGAAGACCACGGCGATCATATTATTTTTACGGTTCAAAATGATGGCGTACCTATTCCCGTAGAAAATCAGAAACAAATATTTAATCTCATGCATAGAATTCCGCATGTTGAAGCGGAGCGTAATATGAAAAAAAATCTCGGCTTGGGTTTGTATATTGTGCGGGAAATTGTTACTGCGCATCGCGGGACAATTTCGGTAACTTCAACTGAAGATCACGGAACAATATTTACCGTTCGGCTTCCAAAATAGAGCTAGTGAATAGCGTGTTAGGCAGTCATGGCGTTGAGCAGGTGAAGAACAAATAAAGTGTTTCGAAAACCAACTCGCAAATAATTATTTATTCTTAATCTTGCTCTGCCTGACAACTAACACATAATCGAACTCCGGGAACTGCTTTTCGGCGTAGCACTGGAATCTCTGCTCCGCAGTTTTCGCAGTGCGTTAAACTCTCGCCACTCGGTAAACGGCTACGCGCCAGCGTTACAGCATCTTCAATACTGGCATCTATTTGATCTTGCACCGCGCCATCGCGCGACCATCCACCTGCCATAGTTTTCACCCTTTATAAGGTTACAAAAAACTTAGGCTAAGCGTGGCTTAATAAGTTCAGCGAGAACGTCAAGCGAGTGATTTTTACACCCCCAAACCTTCCGGCATTTTTTTAATAGTATAAATATCGTAGCGGCTGGATTTTCCTTCCAGTTGATAAGAAGGTGTTTTGTTCGCAATAAACGGAGCTTTGCGCGGGCGTTTTACCACTACGCGATAGTTTGCTTTTTGGAGGGCTTTTTCCAGCAGTGAATCGGCATCTTCATCTTTACCCACCACATGGTGAAAGGCGGCCATTTCTTTTTTAACATCGGCTGACTTTTGGCGATCTGGGAACATGGGATCCAGGTAAATAACATCGGGACGATTATCTTCCAGTATATCGGTAAGGTAATTCAGGCTATCAACGGCAAGCAATTCCATGCGCGCGATAATCTGCGCAAGCTCTGGGTCATCATAGGTAGAATATTCGCGTGCCCGCGCTAAACCATCGGCAAGCAACGCATGCACAACGGGCGAGCGCTCCAGCAGTTGTACTGAGCAGCCGAGCGTTGCAAGCACAAAAGCATCTTTCCCTAAACCCGCAGTAGCATCCAACACTTTGGGGTAGACGCCCGCTTTAACACCCACTGCCTTAGCAATCATTTGCCCTTTGCCGCCACCAAACTTGCGGCGATGATCTACAGAACCCTCTGCAAAATCTGCGCGAATGGGCCCCGGGGCTTTGCGACCGGTTTGCTGCAACGCGACGCCTTGGGCACCTATCACCATCACAAACTCCGGTGAATCCAGTAGGGAAACGTCAATACCGGCTTTTAGCGGTTGGTTCAACTGTTCTGCCAAAGCCTGTGCCTGAGCAGTAAACTCCGGTAGTTGGCAAATAACCCAAAGATCATTGTTGTTTATAAGTGGACTGTTGCTCATAGGGATATTGAGTCTCCAAAATGCTTCCGTAGATACGCCAAACAGGCGCGCGACTATATAGAAAACCGCGAATGAGGCCAATGGAGTTTGGCCGTAAGCATTGATCCGCGCTTTTATTAAGCGAGATTTAAGATAGAACCCGTCACAAAAGTTATGCATAATGCGGCAACTTTTCCATGACTGTGACTACTTTATGGCGCGTAACTCTCTAAAACGCTTCTTCCCAACGCCGGAGAAAATTAAAAATCACCCCGCGTTGCGTGCGTTTGAACATGTGTTGCATGACCCTAACTTGTTTCACCTTAACCGCCATTCAGTATCTGTTGCGTTCTTTTGGGGGCTGCTGATTGCCATCCTACCTGTGCCAGGTCAAATGCCGTTAGCGGCACTGGCGGCGTTAGCCTTTCGCTGTAATTTACCTATTGCCGTAGCCTTGGCGTGGGTGAGCAACCCCATAACAACACCCTTTATTCTGCTGCTTAGTTACAAACTGGGCTCTTTTATTCTGCAATCTGACCCTTTGGGCGCATCTGCAAATTTATCCATTGAATACATAACGAGCAGTGCTAGCCACCTGTGGACCGAACTCTGGGATGGCAATTACATTTCCAGCTGGCATTGGTTAACCAACAGCGTGGGGCATATTTGGAAGCCGCTGGTAGTGGGGTTACTCGTATTTGCTGTTCTCTCTGGCGTGTTGGGCTATTTCACCATGCAAGTGTGGTGGCGCTGGCATGTTATGTTCGCGTGGAAAAAACGTAAGAAAAAACGTATGTCAGAGGAAAAGAATAAGTAGAAGTTCTGTTTCGCTAAGTTTTAACCTGAGCTAGCACCATCATCAGGTAGTTTTCTGATTATCGCCCTTGTAATTCGCGCTACAGCCTCCATCAATCATGTTCAGCCCCTCTTCCACTCTTAAACATACATTCAGTGTTTCAAGAATCAACCTCAAAGGAGTTTTCTCATGGCAACAGTTACATTAAAAGGCAACCCATTTAACACCAACAGCTCGCTTCCAACCGTTGGTAGCAAAGCACCTGCATTCAACTTGGTTAAAACTGACTTGTCAGAAGTGACTGGTGAGAGTTTGGCGGGCAAGCGTGTTGTATTAAATATTTTCCCAAGTGTTGATACTCCAACCTGCGCGCAATCTGTTCGCACGTTTAACGCACAAGCTAGCGGCATCGACAACACCGTAGTTGTTTGTGCTTCTCAGGATTTACCTTTCGCATTGGCACGTTTCTGCGGCGCTGAAGGTTTGAACAACGTTATTCCAGCATCGGCTTTCCGTTCTGACTTCGCAGCTAACTACGGCGTGAAATTGGTAGATGGCCCCTTGGCTGGCCTTACCGCTCGCGCGGTAGTGGTGTTGGATACCGATGGCAAAGTGTTGCACACTGAATTGGTGAGCGAGATTGCTAACGAACCAGATTATGACGCGGCGTTAAAAGCCTTGGCATAAGCCTGATTCACGCTAAAAGCATTGGCGTAAGCTGATTGCATGTCGGATACTGCAAAGTATCCGACAACATTTACACCATAATAATAACCATGCTGAATACCATCGCCTTACTCTTCATTGGCTTTTCAATTATTAGCAGCGTGCTATTGCTGATTATCTACTTTGTAAATTACACCGCTATCGAAAAAAACTGGCGTTCAAACGCAAGTTGCTGTGGTTTATTGCTTGGGTTAGCCGGCTTGCAAATGGTGCATCTGTTATTTTTACAGGGCGATAGTCATATTCTGAACAGCCCTGTTTATGCCGCTTTATTGCTTACAGCTGCGCCTAGTTTCTACTTATTTGGGCGAGAAGTTCTGCAATTTAATGCGCGCAACCACCCGTTACTAGCAGTGAATTTTATACCTTTACTGGTAAGCCCATTCGTTGAACCTCAGGGGCTCATCTTGCTCGCCTTTGTCATGGGCACTGCCTATTCCCTCCGAATTAGTTATTTACTTTATGCACTCAAAAGCCAGCGGCAACGCTTCAAAGTAGAGTTTCTAACATTTGTGGCTTTTGCGTTGATTGCGGTATTTATTCTCTGCGTGGGTTTATTTGCGAGCGCTATTGGGCAAACGATTTTTGTTTTCTCTTACGCCACCTTAATTGGTTGTGCGTTGGCAGCAATGGTCTATTTGCTGTTACGCTTTCCCGATATCACCCAAAAAACCCGCGATGCTGTTCTGGCTAGTTACGCCGCATCTACCCTTAAAAATACCGATTGCGATGCCCACATCACCAAGCTTAAACAGCTTTTTGTGGAGCAAAAGCTGCACCGCAACGAAGAGTTAAGCCTTGCACAAATTGCCGCTGAGCTTGGCCTAAGCAGCCACCAAACCTCTGAGCTTATTAACACCCAATGCGGTGTGGGCTTTTCACGTCTGGTTCGCGAATATCGTGTGGAAGATGCCAAGCACCAGCTTATCCATGAACCCAAAGCCTCAGTGCTATCCATCAGCTTAAGCGTTGGTTTTAGCTCGCAGTCCAATTTCTATACCGCATTTCGTGAGATTGTGGGGCAAACACCCGCGCAATTTCGAAAAGCTCAGGGTGTTAGCGGCGAAGCTACCGAGATTTAACCCCCAAGAATATTTTCTGCCTGCTGTTTTATCATTTAGGAATTTTTTATCTCGTTGATTTTATTAACAAAAAAATAACTCGATAAAAATCTATTCCAAAAAGATAAAACCGGAAGCAGCAGCGCATCCAAAACATCAATATCGCACTCGCTGCCGTTGTAAACATTAAGCACTGCCGACAAACCCCATTTATTGCGATCAATTGGAGAATACAATGCTGAATACTCTCACTTACCTTATTTACTTAACGATCAGTGGCTACATCACCCTGGTCGTAGGTAGAACCCTAAACCAACATGGACTCGTATTTCTTACTAATCATTTGGGCGGCAACCAACGCCTTGCTACCGCGATCAATAGCCTGCTGCTAATTGGCTACTACCTCATCAACACGGGTTACATTCTGTTGGTGCTTAACCTAAATACTTCTATGGCAGTGAATGAACTTGGTTCTATGCTGCGCTTCCTCAGCCTACACCTCGGGCTGGTAACGCTTATGCTGGGCATTATGCACATGGTGATTTTTTACGTGCTCGCCAACTGGAAACCCACCAACGTCATTACCACTGTTGCGGAGCAATAATACGATGAAAAACTTCCTTACCCGCGAAGCCAACCTACCCTTGAGCTTATTAACCTTAGGCGCAATTATCCCTGTGGTGTTCTTGGTTGTACCCGATTTCACGTTAATGTTTGCCGCCGACCTGTACTACTGGTATGCCGCATTTTTAACCTTGGGCGGCTGCATAGCAGCGATTAAACTGACGTTCTCACGCTTGCTCAGCATTAATCCCCAGATTCACCAAGAGTTGATTTTTGAAACGGATGAAAATCAACGCAGCGCGCAAGCCCTATTAAGCGCCCACGCCAAAACCGCCGAATTGATCATCATGAGCTTAGCGCTGTTCAGCTTGATACTGGGCAGAGAACCACAAGGTCTTGCAGATTTATTACTGTTTAGCAGCCTGCGGATTGGCGCGATTCTATTCATACTAGGCGCTATGGTAATGGCAATTACTCACCTAAAAATGCGCAAACTTTAAGGTGAAATATTTGAGTTTGAAGGAGTTTGTAAGCTTCTCGTCCGCCTAAGGCGAACGATATTCTCTTGTAACATAGCAATCAATCACGTTTGAGGCGCTATCAATGAGCAGAAAAAATCTGTTGTTTTTAGAGGCAACCATATTGAGCGCGCCTTGCATGTTAATTTCGATAGGAGGCCTGCCACTATTATTATTTTCAAGTATTCGGCAACTTTCTGAAGCTCCGCTTGAAGCGATTCTCGTCATATTGGGCGTGTATTCGGTGGCATATTCACTAATACAGTTCTGGGTTTTAGCCCACCACACAGCTCACGACAAAAAATACTATTTTGGCCTGTATTTTTGGCTTGCTTTACCTGGCGCAATACTCGGGGTTAGAGGGCTTTTTGGCGGATTTTTTGAGTTGCATACGGCACTTATAATATCTGCCTCAATATTATTTGCTATCGCACATTTTATTTTTCTACAAATACGCAAGCGGCCATCAAAAGCCTAATCATTTGCAACAGGCGCATTTGAAATTCACATCCATATGCGTTACTCGGATTCAACGACATTATTAAAGCCATCGCCGATGTAGATGCCTATGTAATTACTATCGAAACCTCGCGTTGCTATGGCGAATTACTGCAAGCATTTGAAAAGGTTAATTCCCCCCAATGACATTGGCCCTAGCGCTTACGATATTCACTCACCAAATATTCCGGAGGTTTCAAGAATGGTGAATTTATTAAAGCGCCCAATCCAATGTCAAACTTATCTCGCGTCCGCGATTTGGAATTCCCTGTGACAAATTAACGCCTTGGGCGGGCGTTGAAAAATGGCGATCATCCACATTTTTAAATTGCAGGCTCAGGTTATAACCTTCTTTAAACTGGTAGCGCAGTTTTGAGTTTATCACCCAAAAATCAGCTAATTCATGCAGGCTATTATTAGCACCCATGGCATAGCGTTCGTTTTGATGGTAAGCCAGTAAATTCCAATTCCATGCGCCTTGATTAAAATTAAGTTCTAACGAAGCAAGTTGTTCTGCTTCGCGAAACGCTGTATCAGGTAGCGTGAAAAAATTGGTGTGTGTTGCGCGCAACGACCATGCTTGTGTTAGCTGGTGCTGTACTTCAACCTCAACACCATCGCTGAATTCATCGCTGCTATTGATGGTGGTGCGGGTAGTGCCTACGAAACCCGCCACCATTGGCTCATGATAGTTGTTGCGGAAACCGCCCACGCTAATACGCGTAGCATTCCAGTTCAGCATCCAAATTAAATCCCATGTTTTAACAACTTCGTAGGTGAGATCTGGGTTGCCAACAACCAAAGGATTATTGATTACACCTGTTTCGCCGAGAGAAGGTGCGCGATAAGCCTCGCCGTACAAGAGCTTGAGCGTTTGGTTACCAACCAATTGATGCACCAAACCCAAACGTGGGCTAGTGTGCGAACCTATGCTCCTGTAGTGATCGTAACGCACGCCCAAGGTAAGGCGTGTTCGATCACTTAAATCACGCAAGTACTGGCCATAGAGGCCGCCCATTTTCAGCGAATCCTGCGTGCCTATCGCCGTGTAATGCGTGAAATCGCCGTAGTAATTAATGGGAAATTGGCGGTTGGCTAATTGGCCTAAATCGTAATTATGGTATGCACGCGCAGTTGTTTCCCGTTCGCGCCGCCACTCCGCGCCGAATAATGCACTTGAGCTATCGTCAATTGTCCAATCATTTGTCAAACGCAGGTTGAAGCTATTACCGCCTAAAGAACCTTTACTTAAAAAATCCCCCTGCCCTTTAGGCTTACTAATTGGCGACGCCATAGCCGCGCCCAAAATAGCAACCTGCAAATCTTGCCCGGTTGCTAGATAGCCGAGTTGAAGTTGGGTTTTTACATCGTAAAACCAGTCTAACCGCTGATCTATGCTAATTTGTTTAAATTCCTGGGTGGTGGAATTAAAACCATTTTGGGTGTTTTCAAAATTGTAAAAATCACTGGACTCTGTGCGGTGATAAGCTGCGCGAATTTGCGTATCGCCATGGCCAATTGCAAAGTCAACATTCAAAGTTTGGCGTGGGTCACGCGTGGTCAGCGGCGCCCTAGTGAAACTATCGGGCACATGAAATAACTGCCCGTTGTCTTCATAGGCGCGCGCAAAAAAATTGGTTTTCCATTCGCCCAAAGGCTGGCTGAGCGCAATACTGGCACTACGCCTATTGTCACCGCCCAATTCTATGCGAGCTGCGTTTACATCGGTGCGGGTAATAATATTAATGACGCCGGTAAAAGCGCTGGAACCGTAAAGTGCAGAACCTGGCCCACGAATAATTTCTACGCGTTCAATTTGCTCCAGCGGAAAAAGCGGAAGTGCGCTATCAATTGAACCTGAGCGGGGGTTGGCGAAAATACGGCCATCTACCACCACCATAACTTCGCGCGCCTGTGCGCCATTGCGACGGCCACGTGAACTCATAGTGTAATTAACGGCGCTATCCGCACCGCGATCTAATTGATAACCGGGAACTAAACTGATGAGTTCGTAAAGGTAGTCCATTCCCAATTTATCTAACTGTTCGCGGGTAAAAACAGTCACGGCGGCGGGAACAGTTTTGAGAGATTCATCACGCAGGGTGGAACCGGTCACAGGAACTTGCATGAGTTGCTCTAAACCCATGTTGAGAAAATCATCGTCAGCTGCATAGACCTGAGCGCAGAAGCACGCCACAGCGCTTGCCATCACGGCTTTGGCGCGCACGCGTTTACGATAATGTTGATGATTGATACCCATACTTAAACTACCTTATTTACGCCAGCTCCTTCAGCTATGTATGTTACTTTGCGACAGCATTTCTCTTAATGAATAACTCAACCCCGGTACGTGCCTGTACCCATGTTTCAAAATTGGCTGCAGGCAATGGTTTGGAAAAATAATAACCTTGCATTAATTTGCAGCCACGCTCGGTGAGCACATCTAATTCCGCTTGCGTTTCCACACCCTCGGCAATCGTTTCTTTACCGAGCGAATGGGCAAGCGAAATAATGGATTCTACGATGGCGAGTGACGCTTGCTCAGCGAGCATTTCCCGCACAAAAGACTGATCTATTTTTAAAACGTTTACGGGTAAGCGGCGCAAATAATTCAAACTTGAAAAGCCGGTTCCGAAATCATCAATAGCAATACGGAAACCTAGTTCACGCAAATACTTTAAGGTTTCAATGGACGATTCCATATCGTGCATTAAAATACTTTCGGTCAATTCCAACTCTAGCGAATGCGCAACGGCGCCCTCTTCTTGCAGAATTGTTTTAATGCGCTCAACGAAATTATCTTTACGAAATTGCACTGCTGAAATATTTACGCTCACCACCAAATTGGGTAAACCTTGTTTGCGCCACGCCGTTACTTGCCGCGCAGCTTGGGCGAATACCCATTCACCCAGCGGAATAATTAAACCGGTTTCTTCTGCTAGCGGAATAAAATCTGCAGGCGACACCAAACCGCGCTCCGGGTGACGCCAACGCACTAAGGCTTCTGCGCCCCATAAATTGCCGCTCACTGCAAATAACTGCGGTTGGTAATGTAACTCAAAGCCGCCCAGATCCAGAGCCAAACGTAAATCGCTTTCCAGTTTTAAACGATCCAGTGTGCGTGAGTTAAGTAGCGGTGTATAAAATTGATAGTTATTACGGCCTTTTTCTTTGGCGAGGTACATAGCCGCATCGGCATTTTTAATCAGGGAATTTACGCTATCGCCATCATCCGGGAATACGGCGATGCCGATGCTCGGGGTGATGTGTAAACTAATCCCGCCGATGTTGTAAGGATGCTGTAAAACATCGCGCAACTTTATGGTGAGGTCAGCAAGACTGGTTTCATCTTTTAACTTGGGGAACAACACAACGAATTCATCGCCCCCCAAGCGCGACACCGTATCACCAGTACGCACCGTAGAACTTAAACGCTTTGCTGCTTCTATTAATAGTTGATCGCCTACGCTGTGACCCAATGAATCGTTCACATTTTTAAAACGGTCGAGATCAATAAACAATACGCCGATTTTTTCGCCCTGGCGAGTTGCCGTGTTTATCGCCATTTCCAACCGATCATTGAGCAACACACGATTCGGCAAGCCGGTTAAATTGTCGTGATGGGCAAGGAAATCAATTTGCGCCCGCGAATTTTTAAACTCCGTAATATCGTTAAAAATAGCGATGTAATTCTCCGGTTCGCCCTGTGCGTTAGGTACCAGGCTAATGGAATACCAGGAGGGGAAAATCTCACCGTTTTTGCGCTGATTGGAGAGTTCGCCTTGCCAGCGCCCCTGCTCTTTTAATACCGACACCAAATTGCGGAAAAAGCTATGCGTATGCAGCTTCGCGCCCATCGCTTTAGTATCTACGCCTATGACTTCGGCTTCGGTAAAACCCATCATCGTTTGATAGGCGCGGTTCACTGAAATAATATTCAGGTCGCCATCGGTAATCATAATCGCTTCGTTAGAACCTTCGAATACTTTGGCCCATAAACGCAGTTGGGTATCCTGTTTTTTACGTTGCGTTATTTCACGCACCACCATCAATATTTCTTCACGGTCGCGCGGTAAAATTCGCGCTTCCCAAAACCGAATACGTTGGGGATCTTGCGACCATTGGAATTCAATAAGCTGCATTTCGCGGCCCGTTAATACGGCGTTAATCGCACCGCTAACAGATTGAAATATGCCTTCTGGCAAATAACCAAATGCCTGGCCCTCGCCTTGGGTTATCCATTCGCCCATGTCGTATACGTAGGAGCCTACTTGCATATCCAACACCTTACCATCGCGTTGAATGCGCATAATAATGTCGGGAATCGCAGAGAGTAGCGCGCGCGTTTTACTTTCACTCACACTCAAATCAACGAATGCATTACTCGCACGTAAAATATATTGAATGCGATAAGGCAAGGTGCCCCAACCCACGGGTTTGGTAATAAAATCGGTGGCGCCACTTTGGTAGGCGAGACTAATGGATTCCACATCATCCAAACCAGTCACCATCGCAATCGGTAAATCACGCCCACGCGGGTGCTGTAAAAACTCAGCGCATAATGCAAACCCGTCGCCATCAGGCAGGAGTACATCGAGCAAAATAACATTTAATGTTTGCTGCTCAAAAATAGCGCGCGCACCAGCACAGTCTGCGGCGGTCAGTACATTAAAACCCGCTTGCTCTAGCGTGGTTGCCATCATTAAGCGTGCGGCTTCGTCGTCATCGACCACTAAAACGACTGCTGGCTTTGCAGTTAAACTATCCATGCGCAACCTCCTCATTTTTTATCGCCAAGAGCGCCGCTGCCACTGCACCGTAAAGCCGTTTAATATCGGCAACCAACACAACGCCAGTAGCCAAATCACCTTCCCGGCCTTTTATCTCTAACTCGCGACACAAATTTGTTAGCTCAGTAATACCCAAGTTAGCTGAACTATTTTTTAAACTATGCGCAACTTTGTAAAGACTATTCGTATCTTGCTGCGCAATGGCTTGCTCCATATCTAACAATAACTTGGGGCTGGATTCGATGTAGAGATCAATAATGCGTACCAACAAACCCGCTTTTAAATTCTTCAATTGCATTAATACTTTTTGATCTATTTTTACCGGCACAAGTGGTTCATTCACAACGGGATGCGCTTCCTCCTCGCTAGATTCACGCACGGGCAACCATTGCGACAAGACCTTGTGTAATTGCTCCAGGGTGAATGGTTTACTTAAATAATCATCCATACCTTTGGCGAGGCAATTTTCTCTGTCGCCCATAATCGCGTTGGCGGTTAGTGCAACAATTGGCAATTTAGACAAGGCTAAACTCATTTCTCGCATGCGTATTTTTTGGGTTGCTTCAAAGCCATCCATAATCGGCATATGGCAATCCATTAACACCAAATCAAAATGTTCTTCTTCAATAAGCTTGCTGGCATCCAAACCATTACCGGCGATTTTCGCGCAAATTCCCATACGCTGTAGCATTGCCATGGCAACTTCTTGATTGACCAGATTATCCTCTGCCAACAAAATTCTGCCTTTCAGTTTAGGCAACCAATTTTCACCCCGTATTTGTTCTACACCGACGTGTGTTATTACACCATTGTGATTCTTAACCAGCTCACCGGCGAGAATTCTGGAGATAAGATTGTGCAGCTCAGACTGACGCACTGGCTTTAGAAGATAGGTGGTTTTTGCAGCGATCTCGGGGTTGGCAGCCATACCTGCTGAACTCAATACTACAGTGGATATATCACCCAAACGAGGATCTGCATGCACTGCATCGATTAATGCGCCGCCATCCATCTCGGGCATCATCCAATCAGTTAATAAAAGTTGGAAAGATTGCTTATCTACCGCTGCTTGCTGCAGGATTACCAAAGCTTCTGGTGCAGATTCTGCCAATACGGGTTGTGCGCCCCAAGAGGTCAGCCAGTACTCTAAAATTTCACGATTGGTTTGATTATCATCCACCACCAAAATGCGAATATTTTCAAAGCCGGATGCCATCTGATAATTACGCACTTCATTTGATTTAGGTAAGTTAAGGTAAAAATGAAAATAGGAGCCTTGGCCAAAAGTGCTTTCTATTAAAATTTCCCCGCCCATCAGTTTTATCAAGCGCTGTGAAATAGCCAAGCCTAAGCCCGTGCCGCCGTATTTGCGGGTCATAGAGGTATCTGCTTGTGTAAACGCGTTAAACAATTTGGTGCGTTGTTCCAGGGTAATGCCTATGCCGCTATCGCGTACCGCAAAGTGCAAATTCACACGATCCTCGGTTTCATCGACACGCTCAACCGAGAGCATAACTTCTCCGCCAGCGGTGAATTTAATGGCGTTGCTGAGCAGGTTAGTAAGCACTTGCGCCAATCGGGCGGAATCGCCCTCTACCGATAAAGGCGGTATGGGCGTGCTGCACAGCAGTTCTAAACCTTTGCCTTGGGCAATAGGCGCATAGCGCTCGGCTAAATCTTCCAGGAGACCATTTAATTGGAAGGGGCGTGGCTCAAGTTCCAAGCGCCCAGCTTCAATTTTAGAGAAGTCTAAAATATCGTTAATGATGGACAGCAAATCTTCACCAGAGCTTCGCGCTACCCGTGCAAAACGTTTTTGTTTGGCATCCAGCGGGCTATCGATCAGCATATTGGTCATGCCTAAAATGCCGTTGAGCGGGGTGCGAATTTCGTGGCTCATAACGGCCAGAAATTCACTTTTTGCACGGCTTGCAGCTTCTGCCCGCTCCGTTTCCTGACGCAGCTGGAAGGTGCGTTCTTCCACGCGATGCTCCAGTAATTCTTGCTGCTTACGCAGTTCACTGTCTTGAACTTCTATGCGATCCAACATTTCGTTGAAGCGATGGGTCAACAAGCCCACTTCATCGCGCGCAGGCGCCGGTTCAGCGCGCATGCTGTAATTGCCTTTTTCGCCTACCGATTGCGCAAGCTCGCTTAATAAACGTAAGGGGCGCGTAATAATGTGAGTAAAACGATAGGCAAAAATGCCTGTCAAACCCAAAGCGATGAGTGCGGTTATTACGGCAATTAATATCTGGCGCTGCAACTGCTGGTGTAATGCCGAAAGGTCTACATCCAGAATCAATTTACCTACGGTCTCATTTTTCCAGACTACATCCACCGCGATTTGCTGATCCACTTGTGAAGAGCCGTTTTCTGCACGTTTATATTCGGCCATAACATGTTGGTTGGGCAGCATTAAACGCGCAGCGACCACTTCCGGGTCTACTTGCAAAACGCTAAGGGCTTCTTTGGCTTCTGCATCGTTACTAAACATAATGGGCGATGCCACATTAAATGCCGTGGCCTGCGCCAAAATATCCAACTGGCGATTAACCTGTTGATGCGCTGCTTCATATTGCTGCCACACCCCCACCATGGCCGCAATCAAGACAGCCAGTGAGGACACGATCATGGTTAGCTGACTAACCTTGCGCGAAACTGTTGATGTTCTAGCCATGGGTTATTTACCCCCCTGACTATTTTTTGCAAGCTTAAAAAGCTGGCTACTGATGTTTACCCCAGCCACATTAACCGCCGCGGTGGAAATGCTAAATTCAATGCGGCCATCGCGGCTGCGTCTTAAAGCAATACTGACGTTGGTTTCCGAAGGATCAGGGTCATCGGCAATTAAAAGCACACCCATAGGAAGCGGATCAGGAACCGCAATGGGGGCAGCACGCGAGGGGCGATAGAGAATATGGCAACTTTTTAACTGCTGTAGAGTATTTGCAGGGTCATCTAAAAAAACGACATCGACAGACTGTTTAACAACGGGTTTACCATCAATTTTTTGGGTGATTACAGGTTGGCGATTAAGTGGAATCAACGCTTCTTTAGCGTCGTGATCTGCGCCTAAAACGCACAAGCGCAACGAAGGGCTACTTGTTTGGTTTGGCCATTCGGTAAATTTGATGAAATTGTAGACAAACGCAACCCGCAGAGACGCCTCCTTAGAAGCTCCCTGTGCAAACGAGAGAGGCAGAAGCCCCAATATTAATCCCAAAATAACCCGTTTCAGAAATACCTACTCCCAATCGGTACTGTGTGCGGCGCGCCAAAAAACACACCTTTTTGTGCATTATTAACGCTTTATCCAAATAGCCGGCACGGCTAAAGCCTTAACATTCAATATATTACCCATGAGAATAGACCAATTTTCCAAGTTTTGTTATTACAGTGGATTGCATTATGGCTAGATCAAATGCGAGCGCTTTATATCGTTCGATAAGCACGCCTTTCACTGGGTATTAACCTTATCGCAGCGCTCGCTTTAAGAGCACAAAACAAATGCGGCAATGCTATTATGGCCGCCCGTTTCACTTCCCCTGAATGTCACTATGTTGCTTTTTGTCGATAAGCTCACTAATGTAGATTTTAGTTTTCTTGACCCTCAACGCGGCTTGTTGGGCGAAACCTATTTAGCCAATATCCTGCTCAACGGCGATTTGGATGAGCAAGGTATGGTGTGCGACTTCAGCACAGTGAAAAAAATTGTTCGGCATTGGCTAGATACCGAGCTTGATCACCGCTTGGCAGTACCTATCCGCTCGCCCAATATCACGGTGGTGGAAGATGGTGGATTCCTCGATATTCGTTGGCAATTTGGCGATGACAACCAATTTCTGCATACCCGCTCACCGCGCGATGCCATAGCCCTGGTAGACGCCGACGTCTTAACGCCGGAAACCATTGCGCAATGGTGCATTGCCCAATTGAAAACGCTATTCCCCGACAGTGTTGCCCAGCTTGAATTAACCTTCAGCCGCGAAGATTCGCCCGGCTCTTACTACCACTACAGCCACGGTTTGAAAAAACATTTAGGCAACTGCCAACGCATTGCACACGGGCACCGTTCACGTATTGATATTTGGGAAAATGGCCAGAAATCACCTGAGCTGGAAGAGCTGTGGGCTAAGCGTTGGTGCGATATTTATATTGGTACCCGTAGCGATATAAAAGCACAGCCCACTCACAACAACCTGTCTTACTATCACTTTGCCTATGTATCGCAACAGGGGCCATTTGAGCTGACCATTCCGCAACGTGTATGTTACTTAATAGATACCGATAGCACCGTAGAATTAATTGCCCAACATTTTGCGCAAGCAACTAAAGCAGAACGCCCCGGTTCTACAATTCGCGTAAAAGCCTTTGAAGGTATTCACAAAGGCGCTATAGCGGAATTGTAAGCAGTTCCGCTAATAAAAATAATTAGCTCGAAAGGATTTTAAAAATGACCACCATAATTTTTATTGTGATTTTGGCATTTTTTACGTGGCGCGGTTATCAAAAAGGATTTGCCGGTACTGTTTCAGGTGTACTTAGCTTTGTAATCGCCTACCCTGCTGCGATTTTTTTCACCAAACCCTTCGCTACTTTTTTGCGCACGCATATCGCGCTGGATGGTTTAATTTTATTTCTGGTGGCGGGCAGCACGATTTTTGTAGTCGTGAGTTTAGTCGTCAGCCTGTTGATCCATTCACTCGCTCGTTTGGCTCCCAGCAATTCAATCACCAACGCAGGTTCCAAAATTGGCGGGGTTGTATTTGGCATTATTATCGGCGGCGTGTTTGGTTTAATTGCCGTGTATGTGGTTGATCTTGTTGTTAAACCAACCGCGCCCGATGTTGCGAATCAGCCAGCGCAAAGCGGTTCAAAAGCATCTGATTCGAAAGCACCTAGTTCGAAAGCACCTAGTTCGAAAGAAGCAGAATCCATAAGGCAGTATGTGGTTGCTGGCGGCGCACCGGTTCAAGTACCAGTTAAAACACTTGCTCAAAAACCCGCTGAGGCGAATAACACATCGTTTATAAACAGTGCTGCAAAAAACTTGGTCAGTACCGCGGCATCCACCGCAGTAGGCATAATCACGTCGGATAAAAGTTCAAGCCAGCTCGCCAAAAATATCACTCAAGATCCACAAGCCATGCTCAACCATGTGCAAAACATGACGAACAATGGTGAGGTTAAAGCTTTACTGAACGATCCTGAATTTCAGGCCGAATTAAATCACGGCAATGTTCAATCGCTTATGCAAAACCCGGATTTCAAACAGTTACTGAAAAACCCCGACATGCAAGCCATTATATCTTCGAGCGATGACCCTAAGGATAAATCGGCAGAACAGGCGGTGGCAAAAATGATTCAGGCATGGCAAAAAGTTGTCACGCTAAAAACTGACCCGCGCGTAGTGGATATTGTTAGCGACCCTGCTTTTCAGGCACAGCTAAATTCCCCGAACAAACTCCCGCTACTAATGAACCCCAAAATGCGCGAGTTATCTGAAATTATTTTTAGCGAAGGTGTCGCAAGCTCAGCATCCACATCTGTAACGAAAACACCGGCGCAATTAAAACCCCAAGGGCATTACAGTGTGGAAGATATTACTGAAGAATCAGGCTCAAAAGCCACAGTAGTAGAACCGCAATCACACGCGGAGAAAAGTGAAACGCAGCCTGAAGTAAAAATTTATCGCTGGACGGACGAAAATGGCAAAGTTCACTATTCCGACAAGCCACTCAAAAATTAATACAGCTTTGGCTCCCCTTCTGGGCGTGTTTTAAAACGTGGTTGCGCCCAAAAATATTGACCAGGGATTTTGCTAATTTCATCTTCCATAAATTTACTTACCCGCAAGGCATCGGCATGTTCATCGCCAGTTGGGTAATTTTCAAAAGGTGGGTGAATCACTAATTCGTAGCCTTTTCCATTCGGCAAACGCTTTTGCGTAAAAGGAATTATTTTTGCGCGGCCTAAACGAGCAAATTGCGCAGTCGCGGTAACCGTTGCAGTTTGCACACCAAAAAATGGCACGAATACACTGACCTTCTCACCTAAATCACGATCTGGTGCGTACCAAATCATTCGACCTTTGCGTAAACGGCTTACCATTTCGCGCACATTGTCGCGGCTAAATGCAGTGCCGCCCGGCGCATAGGCTTCGCGACGAACTTTCTGCATAACATCATATACCGCGTTTTTATGCGGGCTATACATACCATCGTAATTCACATACTGGCCGAGCATGGCGCTACCAATATCCAAGGTAGTGAAATGCATGCTTAACAATAAAGCACCGCTGCCTTCTGCTTTAGCGGCTTCCACATGTTCCACACCACTAATGGTAAATAACCTGCGTAAACGCCATTTTGGCCAAAACCATGCAATACCCGTTTCAAAAATAGCCATCGCGGTGGAGTACAAAGTTTCATTGAGCAATGCTTGATGTTCTTGTTCGCTTAAATGTGGGAAACACAGTCGCAAATTGGTTTCCGCTTGATTCAAACGCTTCTTGTTGCGCCTGAGATAGGGAATCAATAAATAAGGTAAATAAAATTGAACTCGGTAGGGAAGCTGCGCCAGTAAAAACCAAACTGCCACGCCGAACCAAGCGGCCCAGTAGCGTGGTGCAAGCAATGCGCGAGTAAAAACAGGTGGTTGCATAGTAATCAGCATCAGCTAAATGAGTGAGGCATTATAGCCTGATGTGCAGGAAGATGGCTTATTGCACTGAAGCTAGCCCAAAAAAAAGCCAGAGCAGCTTGCTCTGGCTTGATCCGCACATGGCGATTATTTAATCGTAATAGATCGGAAAGCGGGGGTTCCCTTTCGCACAAAACGAATCGCTTTTGCAGTGTTTTTAGGCATGGTCGCTATCACTTTGGTGTAGGTTGCTACCGAATCAAGCTCTACAAAATCCAGTTGCGTAATAATATCGCCACGCTGCAAACCGGCGCGCTGCGCTGCGCTATCTTGCTCTACGCTCATCACCTGAACACCTTTTTCGGAACCTGTAGCAGGCACTACAGTTAAGCCCAAAGTATCGGGTTTAGTGGCTTTAGGTTCAGCATCAACGGCGTTATTGGTTGCAACCGAATCGTCTTTTAATTTCTCTAAAGTACCATTTAAGGTTTCGCGTTTACCCTTGCGAATCACATCAAACGTTACTTTGGTGCCAGGAGATAATTGCCCCACAATGCGCGGTAAATCAGCTTGGCTATGAATATCCTGACCGTTAAATTTAATGATCAAATCACCGGCTTTCACACCCGCTTTTTCAGCGGGGCCTTGCGGTGCAACTTCAGACACAATGGCACCTTGGGCTTTATCTAAACCGTAAGCGCTAGCCAAATCTTTATCGACATTGCTGACCACAACACCTAACCAGCCGCGTTCAACACGCCCTTTTTCTTTTAGCTGATTTACAACATCTATTGCTAATGATGAAGGGATCGCAAATGAAAGGCCGACAGAACCGCCCGACGGAGTATATATTTGCGAATTAATGCCCACTACTTCGCCATCCATATTAAATAATGGCCCGCCGGAGTTACCTGGGTTGATAGCAACATCTGTTTGAATAAATTGAACATAACCACGATCAGAAGGAATATTACGGCCAATTGCACTCACAATACCCGCGCTCGCAGAATAGTCCAAACCAAATGGCGAACCTATGGCGACAACCCACTGCCCCACTTTCAATTTTTCATTTTTGGCTAAGGTTAATTGCGGTAAATTTTTGGCTTCAATTTTAAGCAGCGCAATATCGGTGCGTTCATCTGTGCCGATAAGTTTTGCATCGAATTCGCGTTCATCATTTAAAATAACTTTTACTTCATCCGCTTCACTTACTACATGATTATTGGTAAGCACATAGCCATCGTTTGAAATTAAGAAGCCAGAACCAATGGCGCCGTGATCTCGCTGAGGGGCTTGGCGTCGCTCTAATAATTCGCGAAAGATCTCGGGAATATCCTGCATTTGATTTTCAGGTATTTGGCGCAATTGTTTGGCTTGGCGCGCTTTAGTAACAGCGGTGATTTTAACCACGGCAGGCGAAGATTTTTCAATTAACTCGCTAAAATCGGGGAGTGGCGCGGCTTGAACAGAGGCAACCACCACGCTAACAGATAACAAAACCAAACTTGCTGTGCGCAATAAAAATTTCTTCATGAATAACCTCATCTAGAACAAAACCCACGCAGTACTCCAGCAACAGCTAAGTCTGCTACTCGGGTAATAAGACATAAGTGATTTGAAAAAATTCCATGACGCGTAAAACTTCTTTATAGAAACACTATTTAGGTTTCGTTAAATCATATCCTTCTACCATACGGCTAACTTCTTCAGGCGTCATTTTGGCCTTGCTGGATGTGCTTCCATTTGCGTCAGCAGTAGCACTTTTAGTCTCTGCACTGACTTTTTCGGCAGCAGCTTTTTCATCCACTTTGCGTTTTTCCTCTGCTTTTTTCACAGCATCTTTACGCCCGGCTTCATCCTCCAATCGCACCGTTACGCGACGATTTTTTGCCCGGCCTGTTGCATCTTTATTATTAGCAATAACAAATTTATCGCCATGCCAGCGAGTAGTAATTTTATCGGCAGCAACGCCTTTCTCTACCAGATAAGCTGCAACCAACTCTGCAAGCTGTTTGGAAGTTGCTTCATTTTCTGCAGGCGCGCCAGCATTATCGCTATGGCCATCTACCAATACGCCCACCACCTTAGCATCAGCTTTTGTGTAACGCGCTACTTTATTCAAATCTGCTTTATTGCCAGCCGTTAAGCCCTCTGCCTTTTCTGCATAATAAATAGAGGTGCGCTCCACCTGTGCAAACCCGTAAGGAATAATATTGTCGACGCACTGCTGATAACTTTTGTAGCCCGCATTAAAGTTTTTTGCATTCAAGACCACCCGCATAACCGAGGGGCTAGACGAGGTTTTTGCGAGGGGCTGGGATGAATACATAACATTCGTTCCAGCGGTCAATTGAGTCACCAACGATGCAATCTGCTTCGCGTTAAGAGTGATGGGGTGATTGCCTGCGACAACACTAAATGCCCCCAATGGTATGGGCACAAGATCATTACGCCACTGTGGCGGCAAGGTTTCAGCGCCCGCAAAACCTACCGGAAAAACGATATTGCCTTGGGATTCCAGATAAAAAGTTTCTGCCCCGCCCGCTTTGCGCGCGAACACCGCTTTGCCAAATATCGGGATGTTATGAGACAAGCTGCAAGCAAACGGGCCTGCGGATACTTTCCACTCTGAGTTGGTTAAATCAGCGGTGTACATCTGGGCGCAAGCCATCTTGGCAAACAATGATAGACCGATGCTTATCCACAAAATACTGAAGCTACGAACACTCACCAACATCATAAACAACCTAAATAAGAAAAATATAACCCAACTTGAGTTCAGTATAGCCAGCTCTGTTCATGCCGCTGGGATTGTGCGTGAAGTCGCTAAAAACCGCTGCAAATTTTACAAGATAAACGCTTTAATTCGTTCATAGCCAGCTCTGCTAATGGGTAATTTGGCACCATTGGAAAGTACTGCAAGTTGTGCATCTTTACTAACTCGCTCCAGTGCTTTCACAGCGTTTAATCTCACAATATAAGAGCGATGGATGCGAATAAACATCTGTTCATCCAACTGCGCCTCCAGCGCTGAAAGGCTTTGGGTTTTTAAAACAGATCGACCCTGCCATTGAATACTAATATAATCGTCCTGTGCCTCTATGTAGTCAATTTCAGCCAGCGGGATCATATGAACCTGCCCGCGATCTCGCACCACAATACGCTCTACTTTGGTATCTGCCAGCAGCGCTGGAATTTCCGGGCGTGACTCATTCAGTAAGGTTCGCGCACGAGCAATGGCTTCATCAAAGCGCTGCTGCGAAAAAGGTTTTAATAAATAGTCCACTGCATGCAGATCAAACGCTTTAAGCGCATATTGATCGTAAGCAGTAGTAAAAATTACACCATGAGCACGGCCCGTAAGCGCCAGCACCTCCAAACCGGTGAGTTTGGGCATAAAAATATCTAATAAAATTAAATCAGGATTTAAACGATTGATCATCTCAACGGCATCCAAGCCATTATCACACTCACCTACAATCTGAATATCATTGTATTTGCTCAAATATTCACGGCTCAGCCTACGAGCAAGCGCTTCATCATCAACAATTAATACACTTAATGGATTCATGCTTTCTACCTTTTTATTCTACTCTTTTATTCGCCTGGTTTTTATTAAGACACTCTTTTTAATATCGCAGTTGCTTCTGCTTGTGGAAGAATTCCCAATGGAATTTGTATATTCACGCTAAAAATATTACCCAACAACTGCCAGCTCACTTTCGCTTGAGAGCCATAGATATTTTCAAACCGCGCTTTAAGATTTTTAAGACCAGTGCCTGTGCCCTGTGTTTTATTGATGGCTGAAACAAGCACACCCACATCAATAGGATTACTGATTTCAAGATGTAACCTTGCGCCTTGAATAATACCATTGAGACGAATAGTGCCACCCTCGGATAAATGATAAATACCGTGCTTGATAGCATTCTCAACCAAAGGCTGTAAAAACATGGGCAGCACTTGGGCATCTAACGCAAGAGCTTGAATATCAAACTGGGTTACTAATTTTTCACCAAACCGAATTTTTTCAATCGCTAGAAAATGTTCACACAGCGATATTTCCTCAGCAAGAGGGATCATCTTTCGCTCTGAAACGGCGAGCGTTTTTCTAAAGAAGTCTCCCAGCTCTATTGTCATCGCACGCGCAGCTTCAGCATTAAAGGTAGTGAGTGCGCTAATCGAATTGAGGCTATTGAATAAAAAGTGAGGATTAATTTGGCTGCGTAACAATTGCAATTCAGCATCGCGCGCCAGCACTTGAGTGGCTGCCTGTTGACGCTCTGCTTCACGGATATTTTCAAAAGCGATCAATACGTCATGCGCCAACAGCGACATCACATACAGTACGCAGCCAATGCAGAATATAAATATCGCCACTTGATTGGTAAACTGAACACCCGCCCAAGCCAGCCCCAAGTTATGGGATAAACTATTCCACAAAAAGCAAAACCCCAGCCACGCTAACGATGAAAATAAAGCCGCACCACCAAATACCGATAAAATTTTAGAAGCTGTGCGCACCGAAAAAGGTTGCGAACGAGAAACGTAGTAGGCCGATGTCAAGATGAATCCGTATAACTGCAACACGGGCAGCGCAAATAATAAAGCGCCTGCCCATGAAGCAAAATGCATATCTACCAAAAACCACGCGAGTAAAATACCTACCAGCAGTAAACCCGCTTGGAATAAAAATAAACGGCGCAGGTGCGATAAGATTGGATGCATATCAGTTCCGGATTTCCAAACCACCCATAATGGCATTGCCTTTAATAATCAGGCGTTTAGTCGCCAAAGGCACAGAGCTGGTTTTATCTTCGATGCCACCTAGAATAGCAACCGCATGATTAACTACAGTCCAATCGTGAGGCACTTTCACCACCACCCCACCCCACACAGCCCAGAGATTCAACACCGCTTCCGTTTGAATAGACGCTCCGCGTAAATCCAATTCAACGCCGCCCAACATTGCAGTAACGTCGCCACCCTTAAAATCCTGCGAACTACTACTGGTTTCATTACCACCCAGCAATGCGGTAATTTGCAAAAAGGAATTATCACCAGATATGTTATTGCTCGATAAAAACGCATTGGACGCTGAATCACCCTGTCTATCTCTGAAGATAATTGAAGCACCCACCGCAATGACAATGAGTGGCCACCAGTCTTGCCATTCAAAATGAATAACACCCAAGTGTTTAAGTGTTAGTAATATCGCCAGAACGATAAAACTCACCCCAATAATCATGCTGTAGGGGCTTTTTGATTGCGAAATTTTTAAAAAGCCTATAACTGCAAAAATGCAGGGCCAAAAATTAAATATATTTCCAATCGGGAAAATATTTAATTTATCAAGTAACGCCAACACACCGACAACGACAATAATGCTTCCTATAACGACATGTTGACTGGTATTAGACTTTTCCATATTGACCTCTTTTTAATACTATTGATGAAGATGATGCACTGATGAAGATAAATGCACTAGATGAAGAAAATGCGTCGCCCTAAACCTGATGGCATAGGCCGCACAATAAATGCTCCAATCACCTGGGTCATGCGTTTTTCGGCCAGTAGCGATAAAAGTCGGTAACTGGCGCAATCCATTCATTTACAGGCGCATCACGCTAAACTTGTAGCTGCGCCAAGAGCCTATTTTTGGTAGCATGCGGCACGTTTTGTATTTGAAGAGAAAGCCGCTCATGTCGCAGCCCCCAGCGTCGCACCAAATCACCCTCACTCGCCCCGATGATTGGCACATTCACCTCCGCGATGGTGCAGCCCTGAACCGCACAGTAACCGATGCCGCGGCACAATTTGCCCGCGCCATCGTTATGCCCAACCTTGTTCCGCCGGTCATGAATGCCGAACAAGCACTGAGCTACAAAGAGCGAATCCTTGCGGCACGCCCTGCTGGCAGCCAGTTCGAACCGCTGATGGTGCTTTATTTGACGGATAGCACTGATCCCGCAGAAATCGCCAAAGCTAAAGCTGCCGGCGTAACGGCTTGCAAGCTCTACCCTGCCGGTGCGACAACTAACTCGGCCTCAGGCGTGACTGATCTGACCAAAATTTACCCCGTACTAGAAGCTATGCAAAAAGCGGAGATGCCCTTTTTGCTGCACGGCGAAGTGACTGATTCGGCCATTGATATTTTTGACCGCGAGAAAGTGTTTCTCGATCGCACCTTTGGCAAGCTGGTGAGCACCTTTCCTGAACTGAAAATGGTGCTAGAACATATCACCACCTCAGATTCAGCCGAATTTGTAGCGGCAGCACCAAAGAATATAGCGGCAACTATTACGGCGCATCACCTGCTATATAATCGCAACCACATGTTGGCGGGCAATATTCGCCCACATTATTACTGTTTGCCCATTTTAAAGCGCAACACGCATCAAGAAGCCTTAATTAAAGCGGCCATTAGCGGCAACCCAAAATTCTTTTTAGGGACGGATTCTGCGCCCCACGCTAAAGATAAAAAAGAAGCTGCCTGCGGTTGCGCTGGCAGTTATACCGCTTACGCAGCTATTGAACTCTATGCCGAGGCATTTGAAGATGCAGGTGCGCTGGATAAACTGGAAGGTTTCGCAAGCCATTTTGGCCCGGATTTTTATCAATTACCGCGCAACACCGGTAAGATCACTTTAATCAAACGCGACTGGCAAGCGCCAGAAACTCTCGCCTTTGCCGACACCCAGCTTGTACCCCTACGCGCCGGTGAACATTTACGCTGGCAATTGCAAACCGCATAACTCATTTATATCCATATTAAGGCAATTCAGTGAATCCACCTGAGAACCAAAGAGATCCATCATCGCTGTTAGCACAACGTTTTCGCGGTTTTCTGCCCGTGATTATTGATGTAGAAACCGGTGGTTTTAATGCACAAACAGATGCGCTGTTAGAAATTGCAGCGGTAACTGTGCGCGTAGATGAAGACGGTGTCATGCATCGTCATGAAACCTTTTCGTTTCACATAGACCCCTTCGAAGGCTCCAATATCGAACAGGCTGCACTGGATTTTACGGGCATAGATTTAGACAGCCCAGACCGTATGGCCGAACCAGAATTAATGGCGCTAACGGATATGATGCAAGCAGTACGTCGCTCGGTAAAAGAAAATGGCTGTACTCGTGCTGTTGTCGTTGGCCACAATGCCCACTTCGATTTGAATTTTTTGAATGCGGCCATTGAACGCTGCGATATTAAACGCAGCCCGTTTCACCCGTTCAGTGTATTTGATACTGCTACTCTCGCAGGCCTCGCATTTGGCCAAACAGTACTCGCTAAAGCCTGCCGCTGCGCCGGTTTAGAATTCAGCAATAGCTCAGCGCACTCCGCCGCTTACGATGCCGAAAAAACCGCCGATTTATTTTGTTTTATTGTGAACAAATGGAAAGAGTTTGGTGGCTGGCCGATTATTGTTTGTGAGGAAGACGAAGAGGCAGAATAAATACTTAGATTATGTGAGAGTCATCATCCTCGCGCAGCGGGGATCCAGCTCTTCGCTGTTATATCATTGTAAAAATGGATCCCCGCAGCAAGTGGGGACACCTAGTTGAGGATGACGATTCCCTGCTTATAACCTCATCCGCTTTACAACAAATCACTTACACATTAACCAATCACAATTTCCGGTAACACCGGCATTTCTAAAATTTGCTTTTCGCTTGGCGCAATCACTTCTGCAACACCCTTCGCAATGAGTTTTCCATCCTGATTGTGCGCTTCGCAATCTAAGGCCACCAACTTTACACGCTCTTTAATTTCGCTCACAGTAACGGTTACCGTCACTGTATCGCCAATTTTTACAGGATGTTTAAATGTCAAACTTTGACCGCGATATACGGAACCAGGCCCTGGTAATTGGGTAGCGATAGCCGCAGAAATCAACGCCCCTGTCCACATGCCGTGAGCGATGGGCTCACCAAATGGTGTGGTTGCCGCATAGGTTTTATCGAGGTGCACAGGGTTTACATCGCCAGAGCATGCCGCAAATAAAACAATATCCTTTTCAGTGAGGGTCTTACTGTAGGTTTTAGAAAAACCAACGGATAATTCTGCGATAGGGAAATTTTCGAGACGTGACATGTAAAAACCTTGGCGTTATTTAACAAAAACGCAGTATACCTAAAACAGCAAAGCCGAGCATAGGCTCGGCTTCTATAGCAAAGAAGTGGCAACGACTGTTAGTTAGCCCACAAGGGTAGCTCTTTGCTGAGATTTCTCATCCAGTGTTCGAATGCTAATTTGATGCGGATATTGGTTTGCAGACGATCATTTTTTTCCCACAAGTGCCCTAGCTCTTGTTCATCACTCGCCAGAGCAATCAATGTATTGTTGGTTGAATCATAAAGCTCAAAGACCGCCGTCATGCGACCAAAACCCTGAGTGTAAACATCTACCCGTTGGGGGCGGCCTTTTGAATCATCTTTAGAACCCAATGGCGCAATTTCAACAATTTTCATTTTCAATATCAAGGTATCACTTGCGGCTACATTAGTGGCTGACCATGAACCATTTTTAAAGAGATAATCTTCAGCGGCTTGCCGATATTTTTCTTGAAAAAACACTTTGTCGCCATCATTCAACTCCCAAGGAGTCTCATGAATATTCGGAACTGAAGAGCGTGTTATTTTAACGTTCGATAAATCCAAATCGTTAAGCAGGATTTTTTTATACTGTTTTGCATTTGCCGCAGGCAACACATATGAGACATCAAAATTGGATTTTTTAGTCGCGGCCAAACCTGCTTGCGTGGCTTTAGACTCGGCACCTTTTTCATGGGGTTGCAGTGTGCCACAGGCACTTAAGCTTAATGCAACACATGCGATAAGAAATTTATGGTTCATACACGTTCCTCAAGTAATGCAATATGTATTGGCTAGGCGTATTGAGCCACACCAACAGTAACCCAATGTACTAAATAACAATGCACTTAATAAGATCTTAATTGTTAAAGATTGTTCCCTTTACGCAACTAACTGCTGATGTTTTCAAGCATCCGTTTCCAATGCTCTTCATTAGCACTGCTTGATCTAGCAGAACATTTCTAGAAGCAATCTGTTATAGCAATGTGCCCCGCAAAATCTTGCCTTTTACCAAGGCTGGCTATACTCAAATTACCTAGGCAAATTTGCCGAAGGTGCAAACTCCGTGAAATGGTAGAAACAACTACCGCAGTATTGGATTGTTTGTTTCAAGAATACCATTTCTTTAGCAGGTTAATTTCTCAAAGATGGTAGCGAAATATGTCATATCATGTTCAGCAAAATACCCAACAAAGATCCATCGGTATATTCATCGTCATTGCCTTTCACGTTGTATTAATTTGGGCACTCGTTAATGGCCTTGGCAAGGCAATTATTACTGTTATTAGTCCTCCTCCCATTCAACTCTCGCCAATAGAAAAGCACGTTGTTCCTCCTCCAATTGTTGAACCGCGAGAACCTATAATTGAAACTCGCACAAAAATTATTATTACCCCCAATAACTCTGTTCCTATTGAATTTGCATCTTCAGCACCCTTAGTGGTTGGCACAAATGATGAATCTGTCATAGCTACAACGAGTGTATCCAAACCTACAATCCTAAAAGCCAGTAAACCCGATTACCCTTCTACATCTGCACGTTTGGGTGAAGAAGGTGCGACCGGCTTAAAACTCTTAATCAATACCGATGGACGTGTTGCCGATGTAGAACTGGTAACGTCGAGTGGCTCAAGCCGTTTAGATGAAGCAGCCATTAAGCACGCAAAAAGAAACTGGGCTTTTAGCCCTTGCACAGAAGGAGGTAAAGCAGTTTCATGTTGGTATCAAACTAAACTCGTATGGCGACTGGAAAATGCAGGGCGCTGAATGAGTAAGAAATAAAACCAAAAAAAGAGCGCATGTGCGCTCTTTTTTTCGGCTAAAGCTTTCCCCAAAATTTATGGAGTAACTTTACGCTCTACAACAACTTGATCAATTTCAACACGGCGATTTGGTTTCAAGCATTCAATCAATGCCGCCTTGTTGGTTTCAGTACATTGCACAACCGGCTCGCTTTCGCCTTTACCTACAATTTGCAAACGACTGGTTTCAATACCTTTGCTTGCAATGTATGTTCTAACAGCATCTGCACGACGCTCAGATAACTTTTGGTTGTACTCTTCTGAACCTAAACGGTCAGTGTGACCAACAATAACGATTTGGCTTGGGCCGCCATCGGTTTTGAGTGCAGCTGCAATTTCATCCAATTTTGGTTGTGGCATTGAAAGTCTTTCGCTATCAAAACCAAACAACTCAGTAGATGACAAGGTATATTTTTCAAAACGTGGTGCTGGTGGCGCTGCAACAGGAGCTGGTGCCGGTGCTGGCGGTAAAGCTCTAACCTCTGGTGCTGGCGCAGGTTTAGCACCAAAGCGGTAAACTACGCCTGCTGAAAACATATCAATATTGTTGTGATCATAAAGCGCATTACTAATTCTGTAACGTTCAGCTTCAAGGCGTAGCGCCCATTTATCGCTAACTTTATATTCCAAACCTACACCTGCTTTTGGAAAGGTATCACGATCACTTATCTTTCCACTCATACCTGCAGCAGCGCCGCTTCCATCAAATGTATTTTGTGTTAATGCGCGAGTAATACCAAGGCGTCCGAAGGCGGAGAAATTTTCGGTCAAGGGTAAATAACCGACTACATCTAGATTAATGCCTCTAACTTCAACGTTTGCATTAATAGCACCTGTGGGAATAGTTCTTGAATAAAATTGGAACTCTTCCAAATTAAAATATCCCGCTTCAATAGCGAAGTGGCGATTGATTTGGTAACCGCCGAACAACTTACCTGCGCCGCCATCAACATGATTACCGCCAACAACTGTTGCCGAGAGGCCAGGAGTAACATCATCAATGATGGTTTGGTTGTCAGATCGACTACGTGTTTGACCCAAGTTTCCGCCTACATACCAACCAGCTTCGGTGTCAGTTTGGGCAACACTTACTGAGCTCATCATAGCAGCGGCTATTGCACAAGCTAAAACTCCAGATGTTTTAATAAATTTCATATGTGTATCCTCATTAGTGCATTTTTAGTTTCGCCAATAAAAATATTGGCTCAACGTTCTTTTCTACTAACTGTAGATTTACTGTGAAATCTGCAGCTGTTGAGAGGCATATTAGGGAAAGGAGGCTGGCGCTTCAGTACGCTTGCGCACATAGAGATAAAAGCAATAAAGGAGGCCGAAGCCTCCTTTATTTTATGTATATTTAGAACTTACCTATATTTGATCAGTCATAAAATAGAGCGACTAACCTACAAATACGCGGGCATTTCTAAACAAACGCAACCATGCACCGTCGTCTTTCCAATCATCTGGCTTCCATGAATTACTCACAGAGCGGAACACACGTTCAGGGTGCGGCATCATAATTGTGACGCGGCCATCTTTGCTGCTCACACCGGTAATACCGAGAGGAGAGCCATTTGGATTCGCAGGATAAACTTCGGTTGGGTTGAGATTATTGTCAATAAAACGCAACGCAATTGTGCCACTATCGTTACAGTTTTTTAACGCATCAGCATTCGCAAACTCCGCGTAACCTTCGCCGTGCGCAACAGCAACCGGCATATGCGAGCCAGTCATACCTTTGAACAAAACCGATGAGGATTCTTGCACTTGCACCAAACTGAAACGCGCTTCAAATTGTTCAGATAAGTTGCGCACAAAACGCGGCCAATGATCTGCACCTGGAATTAAATTTTTCAGGTTAGACATCATTTGGCAGCCGTTACAAATACCCAAACTGAACGTATCGTTGCGGTGGAAGAATGCTTCAAATTCATCGCGCACTTTGTTGTTGAACAAAATAGTTTTTGACCAGCCTTCGCCAGCGCCGAGTACGTCGCCATAAGAGAAACCGCCACAGGCCACTATGCCTTTGAACGTTTGCAACGAGACACGACCAGACAGCAAATCGCTCATGTGAACATCAACGGCTTTGAAGCCAGCGCGATCAAATGCTGCCGCCATTTCTACATGCCCATTTACACCTTGCTCACGCAATACGGCGATAGTTGGACGAACGCCCGTGTTAATGAAAGGTGCAGCGACATTTTCATTTTGATCGTAAGAAAGTTTTACGCTCAAACCTGGATCAGTTTTTAAGATGCCTTCAAATTCAGATTTCGCGCAAGCCGGGTTATCGCGCATGGCTTGAATGCGGTAGCTGGTTTCTGACCAAAGGCTTTGCAATACGGCGCGCGACTGATCAAACAAGGTCTGGCCGTTTTGTGCGATGCGAACTGTGTCTTCATCGTTCAAACTACCAATAACTTTTGCGTGAGTTACACCTGCTGCAAAAAAGCGATTTAAGACTGCATCGGTTTTATCGCGTGCAATTTGGAGGACAGCACCTGCTTCTTCGTTAAACAATACCGCGAGCGCATCGTCACCCAAATCATCAAGACTGATATCTACACCAACGTGACCCGCAAATGCCATCTCTGTGATAGTCGCAAACAAACCACCATCGCTGCGGTCGTGATACGCGAGGATTTCATTCGCAGCAAGGCTCGCTTGCATCGCATTAAAGAAACCTTTGAGCTGCGCGGCGGAATCCAAATCGGCTGGAACATCGCCCATCTGGTTATAAACCTGCGCGAGAATTGAACCGCCTAAACGATTTTTTCCGTTACCGAGGTCAACCAAAATTAAATCGGTTGCGCCCCCTGTTAATGAAGAGTCGGTACGCAATTGCGGAGTCAAAGTTTGGCGAACATCGACTACGGGAGCAAATGCAGAAATCACCAACGACAAAGGAGCGGTAACCGCTTTGGCTTTGCCGTTCTCTTGCCACGCAGTGCGCATAGACATTGAGTCTTTACCCACTGGAATGGTAATACCCAATTCAGGGCATAATTCCATACCCACCGCTTGCACGGTGCGATACATTTTCTCGTCTTCACCTTTGTGGCCGGCAGCGCACATCCAGTTCGCAGAGAGTTTTACATCAGAAAGCTTTTCAATACGCGTTGCCGCGATGTTAGTAATCGCTTCTGCGATTGCCATACGGCCAGACGCTGGGCCATCCAACAAAGCAAGCGGCGTACGCTCGCCCATGCTCATGGCTTCGCCTTTAATACTGTCGTAACTTACAGTGGTAACTGCAACGTCGGCTACAGGCACTTGCCACGGGCCAACCATTTGATCGCGTGCGACCATGCCTGTGACAGAACGATCGCCGATGGTAATAAGGAAGCTTTTGCTCGCTACTGCCGGGTGCTTAAGCACACGTTCCGCAGCATCGTTAATATTGATATCTTCGGTAGAAAACGCACTTACCGCGGCTTTGTGTTTTTCAGCGGTACGATGCATTTTTGGCGGTTTGCCGAAAAGAACCGACATAGGCAAATCGACGGGTTTTGCGTCGAAGTGTTTGTCGTTAAGAGTTAGATGCTTCTCATTCGTCGCCTCGCCCACTACCGCAAAAGGTGCGCGCTCACGCTTACAAATCGCTTCAAAGCGCGCTAAATCTTCGGGATTAATCGCCAACACATAACGCTCTTGCGATTCATTACACCAAATCGCCAGCGGGCTCATGCTCGCTTCATCGTTAGGGACGTTGCGCAATTCAAACTTGCCGCCAGTGCCGCCATCTTTTACCAGTTCAGGGAAAGCGTTGGACAAACCGCCCGCGCCCACATCATGAATAAAGGCGATAGGATTTTTTGCACCCTGCTGCCAGCATGCATCAATCACTTCCTGGCATCGACGCTCCATTTCCGGGTTTTGACGTTGTACTGAAGCGAAATCCAAATCTTCTGAGGATGAACCCGAAGCCATAGATGAAGCCGCACCACCGCCCAAGCCGATCAACATAGCTGGGCCGCCGAGTACAACTAATTTTGCGCCTGCGGTGAAGGGAGTTTTAATCACATGTTCGGCTTTGATATTCCCGTAACCGCCCGCCAACATAATCGGCTTGTGGTAACCACGACGCTCGCCGTCGAAGTCTTCTTCAAAGGTACGGAAGTAGCCGCAAATATTGGGGCGACCGAATTCGTTGTTAAACGCAGCACCACCGAGTGGGCCGTCGATCATGATATCGAGCGCGGTCACTATGCGGCCTGGTTTACCGTAGCCATCTTTTCCGTGACTAAGCTCCCAAGGCTGAATGAAATCAGGGATGCGCAGGTTAGACACAGTGAAACCATTCAAGCCAACTTTTGGTTTGGAACCACGACCTACGGCACCTTCATCGCGAATTTCACCACCGGAACCTGTACCTGCGCCGGAGAATGGCGAAATGGCAGTTGGGTGGTTGTGCGTTTCAACCTTCATTAATAGGTGAATCGGCTCTTGGTTGTATTCATACGCTTTGGTTTCAGTATTCGGATAGAAGCGCCCGGCTTCGTGACCGACGACAACAGCAGCGTTATCGGAGTAAGCAGAAAGCACATCTTCGCCACCAACTTCGTTGGTATTGCGGATCATCTTAAACAGGCTGCGCTCTTGCTCAACGCCATCGATAGTCCAGGAGGCGTTGAAGATTTTGTGGCGACAGTGCTCAGAGTTCGCTTGGGCGAACATCATCAGCTCCACATCGACGGGATTACGGCCAAGGGTTTTGAAGGCATCGACCAGATAGTCAATTTCGTCATCGGCAAGCGCCAAACCCAAGGACTTGTTAGCGACAACTAAGGCATAGCGACCACCACCAAGGATATCCACGCTAGTTTGCGGCGCTGGATCTTGCGAGGTAAAAATTTGCTCGGCTTGTTCAAGGCTATCGAACACGATTTCAACCATGCGGTCATGCAAAATAGAGGTAATTGCTGTGCGATCTGCGGGAGAGATCGCACCTTGAACATAATAAGCAACACCGCGTTCAACACGCTTAATAGCGTCGAGACCGGTATTTTTAGCGATATCGGTCGCTTTGGATGCCCAAGGAGAAATAGTCCCCAAACGCGGCACCACGAGGAAAAGCTCACCCTCGTGACTCACTTCGCCTTCTACTTTCGGGCCGTAAGTTAAGAGTTGTTGCAAAACATGGGTTTGCGCATCATTCAAAGGCGCAGACACATTGGCAAAATGCACGAACTCAGAGGAAATCCCGGTAACGGCTGGAACCAGTTGTTGCACGGTGTTCAGCAGTTTTTGGGTACGGAAACTAGAAAGAGCGGGGGCGCCACGCAGAATCAGCATAGTGATTTGAGCCTCAAGCGTCGGGGTGTGAATGAAGGAGCGAATTAACGAGGCGCGCATTGTACTGGATTTATGTGCTGGCAGGAATTCATATCCACCTTAAGTGCGTAAAGATCATCCCTCTTTATATTCAAAAGCAGACGCAGTATGGCCTTGACCGACTGACGCCTAAGTCTTCATACTCGATTTACGCTGAAGATCTGGATTGTCATGGAATTTAGGTAGAATCCGGCAAAGAATTGTCTGATTATGCTGACAGCATCGCTTGTCATTTCACCTTAAGTCTTTAAGATACTTGGCATCAAACTTCGAATATCGGTATTGCGCAGTGGTTGTTTCCAAACCTGCAAGCCGATGGTTTAACAGGTAAAGAATGCAGAACCAACTTATTGATGAGCGCGCGTTTTATCGGGGAGTATTGATACTTCTTGCATTAACAGGGCTCATGGCTACAGCAGCAAGTATTTTGCATTACCTAGAACCCGAGCCAGAACTGATGGATTTGATAATCCCTCCCTCTGTTGCTGTAATGAACCTTGCACTTGCGATTTGGTTGGTATGCAAGCCAAAACGTATTTTACAGATAGTTTATTCGCTCTTTGTTGTAGGTATTGCCGCACTTTCTTTACCGGCCTGGTATTACAGCCTGCGCGCCTACCATGACCCCGATATTCTTCTGATTAATATTTTCCCTCCTATTTCCTCCTTCATCATTATTTTGATTGTAATTGTGATGGTTGTTCTTCCACCCAAGCGTGCATTTGTCATCATGATTGTCGCTTGGGCTCTCAATGCTTTGCCAATCCTCAGCTATTTATTACTTCATAAAGAGGAATTCTGGGCACCGCGCGGTCAGGAAATGTTTATGAGTTATGGCTTGGCCATTTTGATGTTGCTGGTGTTATTGCCACTGCAACACCGGGCGCGCCTGCAAATTGAACGTTTACAGCACGACAATTCCCATATGCAAAACTTAGCCGAACGCGATGCGCTAACGCAGCAATATAATCGTTGGGGTGGCCAGCAACTGCTCGATGAATTTATGCGTAGCGGCACTGCCGGCAGCATCATTATGTTAGACATTGATAACTTCAAACTGATTAATGACACCCACGGCCACTTGATTGGCGATCGTGTACTGCAACAATTCGCTGCGCGAGTCAGCAGTGCATTGCGCAGCGACGGCCATTTGATTCGCTGGGGCGGCGAAGAGTTTTTAGTGTTGATTCGCGGGATTACCGAGCGAGATGTGTTTACGGTCGCGGAGCGATTACGCACTGCCATCAATCGCGATTTATTTTCTCAAATCGGCAAGTTGACCGCGTCAGGTGGCGCAACTTCACGCAAGGATACGGATACGCTGGAAAGCCTAATTGCGCGAGCAGATAAAGCGCTTTACCAAGCCAAACTGAATGGGCGTGATCAGGTGATATGCGTTTAGACTAACCCTAATTCCATCGCTTTTAATACTGCCTGTGTACGATCCCGACATTCCAACTTCGCCAATATATTAGAAACATGGTTACGCACTGTGCCCTCTGCTAAAAAGACCGCCCGCACTATCTCCTTATTAGACATGCCGCCCACCAACAAGCGAAGGATTTGCAATTCTCGTTCAGTGAGTTGAACCGTTGGCGATGGATTCGATTTTTCCTGTTGCCATTTTTTAAGCATGGCGTTATCTGTAATAAAATCGCCCGCCACCAAAGATTCAATGCTGTGGATGAGTTTTTCCAATGAAACATCCTTAAGCAAAAAGCCATTCGCACCTACCGCCAAGCTGCGCGCAAAGAGTTCGCTATCGTCGAAAGTAGTGAGCATCATCACCGGTGTAATAACACCGGCCTCGCGTAATTTTTGCACGAGCGTTATGCCATCCATCACCGGCATACGAATATCCGCTAAAAGAATATCCACTTGCGTATGTTGCATTTTATCCAGCGCTTCAGCGCCATTGGCAGCCTGCCAGAGAATTTCTGTTTTGCCAGAAAGCGATAACAAACCCGCAATACCTTCGCGCACTAATTGTTGGTCATCCACCAAGCCAACTTTAATCATGTGCAACCTCTTTAGAATCCGTGGTTAGCGAAATACTCAGGCGACAACCTTGTATAAGTGCCGATAATTCAACAAGACCACCGTAAGTTGAGAGGCGCTCGCGCATTCCCTGTAGACCCGTTCCATTTTCTGAGCCTGATGTAAAACCGCGGCCATTATCCTCCAGGAAAATTTTAATCACCTGAGAATGTTGCTCCAATATCAAATTGATTCGTGTCGCCTGCCCATGCCGTAACGCATTGCTAATCCCCTCTTGAATGCAAAGGACTATTTGTTCAGCAAGCTGCACAGAATCCAATTGCAGTTCACCTTCAATGTGAAGCTCAACGCGAGGAATATTCGCCGCCAAGGCTTGTACTGCCTGGCGAATATCTAACGATAATAAATTGCGCTGGTCACGCACCACTTTTCGAATATTTTCCAACAACTCTTTCGCAAGGCCTTTTGATTGTTGCACAGGCTCACGCAATTCATGCGGTACTTTGTGCTGCAAAATCTCCAGCTGCAAATTCAATGCAGTAAGTTGATGCCCCAAAATATCGTGAAGATCACGCGCTATACGCACACGTTCATCTTGCCTGCTAGATTGCGCCAATAAAATTCGCGTTGCCTGCAATTGTTGATTCAATTGCTCAACGTGTTCGCGAGCTTTCGATTCATTCACACGTGCAAATGAGGATGACAGTGCAAACAGCTGGAATCCCAAATAAATTAAACTAGTAATGATGGGGTAGGAATCAACCCAGCAAAAAAGCATGATGAAGTAAAAGGATATTGCACTGATGAGAACTTGAATAAACGCCAGCCGCCGCGTAAAAAAATCGGGTAACTGCCCTGCCCACACAACCAACAAGACAGGTGCGACCGGACCATGATGCACCACCAACAACGCCAAGGTTACCAACACCTGCCCTATCAATAACAGTTGCGAATACTGCCGTGAAAATTTGCGGCTGTAACCCGTGCCTATTGGCAAAAAACAAACAAGAAACAGCAGATACCCTAACGCACTCCACAGAATGTAAGGGCTGCCACTCAACCGTTCGAGCTCTACATAGGTAACTAGCACCCATGTAAAAACACCGGCAAGCGTTAAAAGTACATGTTCATTTTTCATGGATTATCAAAAGGCTCATCGAAAATATTAATTACCAGACGCTTAACAACGCCTCCATTCTATAAGAGCGTTACAGCTTAAACATTGCTTGCGCTACACGCCATAGGTCATTTGTCATGCGCAGAAAATGACAGCTTACACGCGCGCCGCCCAGCCCTTCTCATTACTCTGCACGCTGTTTAACAAACCCCACAACAACCCAGGAGTTCACTATGAAAACCACTACTTACAAAACCATTAACACACTATTACTCAACAGCGCTGTTTTATTCAGCAGCTTATTTACGCTGAATGCAGCTGCACATGAGCTAGTACTAAACGTTGATCAGATCACTAAAACAAAAGGCGTGATGATGGTTGCACTCTACAATTCAGCTGATGGTTATAAGGGTGATAAAAATACATTCAATGGACAAAAAATTGCAGTAACCAAAGACACACTTACCATCAACTTTGGTGACGTACCTGCGGGAGACTATGCCATCAAACTCTATCAGGATGAAAATGAGAATAACGTGCTCGACAAAAATGTAGTTGGCATACCCACCGAAGGTTATGGCTTCTCTAACAATGGCGGCGCAATGGGGCAACCCAGTTTTGATGAAGCAAAATTTAGCGTGACAGAAAAAACTGCCATCACTATTCATTTACGTTAAGGAAGGCAGCATGAAACGTCGTCACTTTATTGCAGGAAGCTTAGCGGCTAGCGGTACAGCTTTACTACCTGAAACATTATTTGCAGCCAACGACGTATCAAAACCTGCAATAAAAACGTCGGCAGCTTGGCAACAAGGGTTTACAGGCGCGCTTAAACCCTTCACCACAAACAATTTAAAAATGGAAGGGAAATGGCCCAAGGATGCGTACGGATCTTTTTACCGCAATGGCCCCGCAAGAATGGAACGTAAAGGTGTTCGTCTGCAGCATTGGTTTGATGGCGATGGCATGGTTCATCGCTTTAACATCAACGCCAAGGGCGTTTCACACCATGGCCAATTTGTGGCCACAGAAAAATATTTACGTGAAGAAGCAGCACAAGCATTTTTATACAACGCAACTGGCACACGTATTCAAAATGCCAGCAGCCCGCGCAATAACGACACCGTCAATGTCGCCAATACTGCTTTATTACCTTGGCAAGGTGAACTGCTGGCACTGTGGGAAGGCGGCTCGGCCTATAGCCTAGACCCTGAAACATTGACGACAAAAGGAGAAAAAACCTGGAGTGCCGAACTTGCACACGTGCCTTTTTCTGCGCATCCCCTGATAGATAAAGATGGCAGCATGTGGAATTTTGGGTTTGTACCTTACAGTAAGGAAGCGCGTTTGCTGATTTACCACATAAGCCCTAACAACTCAGTTATTGGTTTCGGCAATATTGTTTTACCTCAACGCGGCTATTTTCATGCGTTTGCGCAAACCAGGGATTATTTAATATTTTATGTTTCAGCCTGCATCTATAAACAGGGTGAAACCTTTCTCAATTCATTTCAATGGCAACCAGAGTTGGGCAGCAAATTTTTGGTGGTTGCAAAAAACTCACTTAATAAGCCACGTTGGTTTGAAGTGCCGGCTGGATTTGTTTTTCACTTTGGCAATGCATGGCAAGACAACACAAGCCTTCATGTCAGTATGGCGCTCTATAAGGATTCAAGTTTAATGTTAAAAGGAATGCATAACCTTGTAGTTGGAATTCAACCTGAACTAGAACACCCAGAAATGACTTATACAACCATCAATTTGCAAAGCGGTGGCGTATCGTTTTCGTCAACCAAGGCAAATCTGGAGTTTCCTAATTTCGATAACTCCGCAACGGGTGCCACCACGCTTTACGGAACTCACGCATCGTCACCGGAACGTAAATTTTTGGGCGATAGTATTGCCTCCATACATTCCGATAAAGGCTTACTAAATCATTATTGTTTTGGCAATAAAGTTATTGCTGAAGAACCATTGCTAATAAAATCCTCCAAAAAAGATAACTATTTAATTGCAAGCTTTTACAACTATGACAAACAGCATTCAGGTATCGCGCTATTCCATGCCCACAAACTTAATGACGGCCCCATTGCACAAGTAACCATGGATTATGTATTGCCGCTAGGTTTTCACGGCTGTTTTGTACCTGCCAACACATAAACGGAAAGGGGAGATATATGCTACAAATTCTGCAGCACACACCTCTTTGGGTATTTGGCTTATTTATCGGTTTAATTTTATTAGGTTACAGCCAAACAAAAACGCGAAAGGTTTCTGCGCAACGCTTGGTCATATCACCGATTGCTATGCTGTGTTTGTCTGTCTCGGGAGTTTTCTCATCATTTGGTGCGAGCGCAGTGGGTTTTACAGCGTGGTTGACTTGTATTTGCATCATGCTGGCATTTTTTGCAGGGTTAAAATATCCAAACGCTATTATTTATGATTCAAATGAACAGATATATACAATTCCCGGCAGTTGGATGGCATTTTTTTTAATCATGTTAATATTTTTGAGTAAATATACCGTTGCGGTTTTATTAATACGCCATTCAGCTTTGCAACAATCCGCATTGTTTATTTTTTGTGTATGCGCACTTTATGGTTTTATTAGTGGCTGGTTTTTCGCACGCGCTTTTTTCATGTATGTTTCAAAAAAATAAGCAATATTGCTGACGCATCTCATTAAAATTCTTTCAAAAAAATTTCATATCGCACATATTTTTTGCAGTTGAATACTTTTTATTTGTCCCCATTTCCGATGAATGGTGCATTTTTATACGGTTTTTTCAGTATTTTTTACAAAAAAGTCTAAGAAAAAGCATTATTTACAGCCTCAAAATGGCTTGTGAAAACGCCTAAACAGGTAAAAAAACACCTTTTTTTCATCTTTTTTGTGCTGACAAGTCAGGCGAATAGCATTTTATAAGCTGCTGTTTATGCATAAGTTTTTATTTTTTAGATCATTTTATACCCATGTGCCTAACCCAGTTTTGCTCAGAAAACAAGCTATGCAGAGGTGCATCTTGGCTTTACCATGACCCCACGTTGCATGAGTCAGTAATGGATTAGACTCGGCATGAGTGCATATACGAAGTTATTTCCCAATTCGGGCGATGCAATTGAACACCGGAGATACACCTATGGCCTATAAATACCTTACGGATGGCCGAAAGCGTACTACAGTAAAACGTTTTTCTATTACCAATCTATTGATTGCCCTGTTATTGATTTGTTGCGCCGGTTTATTAGTGCGTAGCGCACCTGCCAGCAAACTTGAAGAAGTGCGAACCGCAGGTGAGCTGCGTGTATTGTCGCGCAGCGGCCCCGTCAGCCATTATCAAAGCAACGAGGGCCTTACTGGCTTCGAATACACCCTGCTCAAAGGTTTGGCTGAGGAGCTTGGTGTTAAGCTCGTGCTAAAAGATGATACAGATCTGCCCTCTGGCAATAGCGCTTTTGATGTTGCAAGCCCCAGTGTTATCAATAGCTACACCACTAAATCATCTTTTGAATACACAGCTGCTTTTATGGAGCTGAGCTTGCACCTTATCTATAACAGCACCCAAGCAGCACCTGCTGACCTGAAAGCACTTTCTGGCAAGAAAGTATTGGTAGTTAGCAGCGCGTCTATTCCATTACCGCTACAAGAACTACAAAAGTCCCTGCCTGGCATTCACTGGGAGCAAGTAGAAAACCTTGAGATGACCGATTTACTGGATATGGTTGAGCGTGGCCATGCCGACTACGCCATCGTAGACTCTGCAATTTACAATATTCACCGATACTCCTACCCGCATACACAAGTTGCGTTTGATGTGCAGGCACCGCAACCTTTAGCTTGGGCAATTGCGCCATCGCACGATGATAGCCTTTACAACGCAGCACAAAAGTATTTGGAAAAAATCAAAACTAATGGCCAACTTGCGCAGATTAGCTCGCACTTTTTCGATCATTTTATTGAAGTAAACACAGACGATGCGCTTATGTTCTCCAAACGTTTGGAGAAGCGTTTCCCGCGCTGGGAAGCAAACATTAAAGCGGCAGCTGAAAAGTATGAGCTAGATTGGCAACTCATAGCTGCTGTGGGATATCAGGAATCCCACTGGATTCCCAATGCAGAATCACCTACGGGTGTACGTGGATTTATGATGTTAACGCCTAATACAGCAAGAGCATTGGGTGTAGAAAATTTGGAAGACCCCAAGCAAAGCATTTTTGGTGGTGCAAAGTATTTGCGCTATCTAATGGATACCTTGGCAGATGACATTCAAGGCGAAGACCGTTTATATATGGCGTTAGCAGCCTACAACCAAGGCATAGGTCATTTAGCAGATGCGCGCGCATTAACACGCAAGTTAAAAGGCGACCCCAATAGCTGGCAAGATGTCAGCAAAGCTTTCCCGCTGCTTGCCAGAGAACAATATTACAGCAAGGCTACACACGGTTATTCTCGCGGTTGGGAACCTGTGTTGTATGTTAAAAATGTTATGAATTATCACAAGATCCTTGCGTTTAAAGAGAATCAGGAGCAATTGCGCATTGCGACTAGCAACTCAAATGGCAGCGATAGCTTGGGCTTTACCACTCTACCGCAAGAAAAAAGCGCTCTGGAAAAGTTAAATCAATTACGCTTGAGCAGTGCTTCATCAGTCTCTTTCTTGTAAATCTGTCATCTCCGCTTTAAATAAATGCCGCAGTTTCTGCGGCATTTTTCATTTTAACGCTATAAAACGATAAGTTTTTTCACCCTAAACGCATAAATTTATAAAAAATAATTTACCTATAAACAACAAATCTACCCGTCGTTATGTTTTTTAAAACTGCTCGTTATGTTTTGTAAAAGAGCATCTTTACAGCCTTATGATCACATAGACTATAAGCCGCTTCTAATAACAACTGGAGATTTACATGTCTTACAAACCAACTCATTGGCGGTTGCCTGCTACCCTTTTCTCACTGCTTTTATTAAGTGCGCAACCTTCTTTTGCCACTAGCACGGCATTGGTATTAAACGATAAAGATTATTTTGAACAGCAGGGCTTAAACGTCATGGTGTTCAGTAATTGGTATGATGGCTTGTTCAGCGATTCCAAAACCAGTGGTGTTGAATTAATTCACCACGGCTTACGCACCGCCACCAATGGCGACATACGCCTAAACGCAACGCCAGAACAATGGGACATGATTCCGCAATTTAAAGAACGCAAAATAAATCGCGCGGAACAATCTATCGAAGCCTTCATGCACTACCCTAACGAGAAATTTGATTTTTCCATTAAGGTAACCAAAAACCAAACGGGCGTGCGCATTGCGGTAAATTTGCCCAAACCATTGCCAAGTTCGCTGGAAGGTAAAGCCGGCTTTAATATGGAGTTTTTACCCTCCGCGTATTTCCACCAAGCATTCGCAATGGATACCACTACAGGTACATTCCCCATTTACCCCAATGGCGCTAAAGAAATTAACGGCAAAGCTGAGCCTGCTGCATTAGCAACCGGAAAGCGTTTGGTGCTAGCGCCCAATAATATTGAACGCAGGGTAAGCATCGAATCCAGCAGCACTCCGCTCGAACTCTATGATGGCCGCGGCAAAGCACAAAACGGCTGGTTTGTTGTGCGCAGCAAAATTCCTGCGGGCAAAAGTGGCACGGTCATAGAGTGGCAATTAAGTGCGGACACGATTAAAGATTGGGTACGTGCGCCAGTTATCGGCCATTCACAAGTGGGTTACCACCCAACACAACAAAAAGTTGCTGTGATTGAGCTGGATAAAAACGACAAAACAAATCCACCTGCAAAACTCTTTAAAATTGCTGCCGATGGTACTGAAACCCTAAAGCTGGAAAAGAACCTGAGCAATTGGGGCAGATATTTACGTTACGAATATCGTCAGTTTGATTTCAGCAACATTCAGGAAGAAGGCCTCTATAAAATCGTTTACGGCGATCAACAAGCCGGGCCATTCCGTATTGCAAAAGACGTTTACCGTTCTTCCTGGCAGCCAAGCCTGGATATGTATCTCCCCATTCAAATGGATCACATGACGGTTAACGAAGCCTATCGTGTTTGGCACGGTGCATCTCACCTCGACGATGCCTTGCAAGCGCCGATTAACCACGAACACTTCGATCTCTACCGACAAGGCCCAACCACCGACACACCTTACAAACCCGGTGAGCACATTCCAGGTTTGGACATTGGCGGTTGGTTTGACGCTGGCGATTACGATATCCGTACCCAAACCAATTACGATGTTGTTATGAATTTGGTAAATATCTGGGAGCGTTTTGGTATTAAGCGAGATGTAACCTCCGTTGACTACAAAAAACGTTTTGTGGATTTGCATGTAGCTGATGGCAAGCCCGATGTGTTGCAACAAATCGAACACGGCACCCTCGCCTTGATTGCACAGCATCGCGCCGTTGGCCACGCTATTCACGGTATTGTGGAAGCACATATTGACCAATACACTCACTTGGGTGATGCCATCACTAAAACCGATAACCTGATTTACGATCCAAGTAAAAAAGAAGGCGAGTCTGACGGTTTCAAAAGCGGAACTTTCGATGATCGCTGGGCATTCACCAGCAAATCTACACCGTTAAATTACGGTTCCATCGCCGCTTTGGCAGCCGCAAGCCGTGCATTGAAAGGTTTTAACGACGAACTTTCTTCCGAATGTCTCGCCACTGCGAAGAAGGTGTGGGACGAAGAAGGTGCTAAAGCAAAACCGGATTTGTTTAATCATGGCAACACCACCGGTGGACGATTAGAAGATGAAAAAGTCAAAGCAGCAACAGAATTATTAATTGCCACTGGCGACCAAAAATACGCCAAGGCCATTGAAAAACTTTTGCCACAGAAACCTATGGACTTTGCAATTCGTTTGCCATGGCTAATGCGTGCAATGCCACACATGCCAAGCAATTACACCGCAAAAATGCGCAAGCTTGCTGAAAGCTACAAAAAAGCAATGGCTGTTAATGAATCCAAAAACCCTTACGGTGTGATCATCACCGAAGGCGGCTGGGCGGGAAACAGCTTTGTAATGCGCGGCGCAATCAATAACTACTATCTGCACAAAGCGTTTCCAGATTTGATTGATCGCGAAGCAGTATTTAAAGGCTTAAATTATTTGTACGGAACCCATCCTGCACATAATTTGTCGTTTGTATCTGGAGTGGGAACCCATTCTAAAGAAGTGGCTTACGGTATGAACCGTGCAGATTTCAGTTTCATTCCAGGCGGTGTTGTGCCTGGCGTGCTAGTGTTGAAGCCTGACTATCCCGAAAACCACGAAGACTGGCCGTTCTTCTGGGGACAAAATGAATACGTAGTAGATGAAGCTGCGGTTCATATTTTCCTGGCAAACGCCGCGGCTGATTTATTGCAAGAATAAGTTCCCTCTAAAAAAATTGCGCAAGCGCTTAACAAGCTTGCGCATTCTAGAAGACTTATAAAAAATGATCGACAGCGCGAGCTATCGATCATTTTTTTATTTAACATCTCCTTCTAATTTTCATTGTGATTATTATCACGAGAGTTTTTCTGCTGTTTTAATTCTTCGCGCCTGCGTCGGAAAAAATCACTCAATTGATGCTGGCAGGTCTCCGACAAAATACCGCCTTGCATGTTCATACGATGATTGAAATAGTTCGCATCCAGTAATTGTGACTGGCTCACCACTGCGCCCGCTTTCGGTTCGGTAGTACCAAATACCAAACGCGCAATGCGAGCGTGAATCAAAGCGCCTACACACATAGTGCAAGGTTCAAGCGTGACATAGAGCGTTGAATCTACTAGGCGATAGTTCTGAATTCGCTTAGCCGCTACGCGCAGTGCAACAACTTCTGCATGCGCCGTGGGGTCATGGCTGGTAATCGGCTGATTAAAGCCTTCACCAATAATTTCACCATTGCACACAATTAACGCACCAACAGGGATTTCACCCAATTGTTCACCCTGCCCCGCCAATTCAATAGCGCGATGCATATATTTTTCATCAACAGCCTGCAGTTCCAAA
>Ga0247803_1000063_pt1 | contig 70421 bp, 62 predicted proteins | sample UWRJL014104B1_FD_180928 | JGI IMG/M metagenome (GOLD analysis project Ga0247803, IMG submission 180928) | Plant litter microbial communities from Arlington Agricultural Research Station in Wisconsin, United States - UWRJ-L014-104B-1 | ecosystem: Environmental > Terrestrial > Plant litter >... | reverse complement strand
GTCGGGCCGGTTGCCGATCACCTTCCCGCGCTCGCCCGATCAGGCGCCGCGTCCGGAAGTCCCCGGCCTCGAAGCCATGAAGTCGGCCGACGCGGCCGCCGCTTCAAATCCCGGTGCAGGATCCGCCGCGGGCCTTCAGCCCTTCGCCGTCGACTATCCCGAGGGCTCCGATGTCGGTTATCGCTGGTACGCCCGCGAAGGCCATGCGCCGCTGTTCCCCTTCGGTCATGGCCTCAGCTACACGACCTTCACCTATGGCCCTGTGACCGTCTCGGACGGGGCGAGGCTTTCGGTCAGCTTCGATGTGACCAACGCCGGCGACCGCGCCGGGGCGGACACACCGCAACTCTATGTCGAGGTTCCAGGCAAACCCCGCCGCCTCGTCGGTTTCACCAAGGTGAGCCTGGCGCCCGGACAGACGCAGCGCGTCACCATCCAGGCCGAGCCGCGCATCCTGGCCGACTACGACACTTCGCTGCCGGGCTGGCGCATCGCGGGCGGTTCCTACCGCCTGTCAGTCGCCCGTGACGCGCTTGATGACGACCTCACCGCCCAGGCCACGCTGACGGCGGCGACACTAGAACCTTGAAACAACAATAAGCCGCTCGAAGAGGCGGTGCTCATGGAAGGGAGAACGGGACTATGAGGCACAGGAAATCCATGCTCGCGGGGTTGATGGCGAGCTCCGCACTGGTATCGCCGGCTTTCGCACAGACGGCCGATACCCAGGACCCAACGGTCATCGACGAGATCGTCGTCACCGGCATTCGCGCCTCGCAGCAGCAGGCCGTGTCGATCAAGCGCAACGAGACCGCCATCGTCGACGCCATCTCGGCCGAAGACATCGGCAAGCTGCCTGACGTCACCGTCGCCGACGCCCTGCAGCGAATCTCGGGGATTCAGATCACGCGCAACGCCGGGGAGGGGCGCGGGGTCAACATTCGCGGTCTGCCGCAGGTCGTGACCCTGCTGAATGGCGAACAATACCTCAGCGCCAGCAACCTGGGTTCGGCCCAGCCCAACCTGAACGACGTTCCCGCGCAGTTGATGAGCTCGATCGTCGTCTTCAAATCCATGGACGTGCGCAACGCCGTCTCGGGCATCTCCGGGACGATCGACCTGCGGACCCGCCGCCCGTTCGACTTCAGCGAAGGCACGACGACGGCGATGACCGCCGAATACGCCACGGGCGAGGAAACGCGCGAGAACGACTACCTCGTCAACGGCCTGATCAACTGGCGCAATGACCGCTTCGGCGTGATGCTGTCGGGCGTCTACAGCGAATCCAACCTGGGCAACAACTACTCGGGCGTTTCCGGCAGCCTGTTGGGCAACAACGACTGGGGCGGCGACGACGACAACTGGATCGCGCCCCACGGTTACGACACCTTCCGCCGCGTGGTCGAGCGCGAGCGCGTGGGCGTCAACGGCGCCTTCACCTGGCAGATCGAAGACGGCCTCAGCGTCACCGGTGAGGCCTTCTATACCAAGCAGACCGAGTACAACCGCGCCGCCGGCCTCAACATCTCCAACCGCTGGAGCTCGCTGGGCTGGACCACGCCGACCGACTTCGAGACGACCGGCGTCAATGGCGGCAACGGCAATCCCTGGCTGGACGTGTCGGAATACGACCTGGATGTCTGGTGGCTGAACTCCTTCACCGTCAACCGCGTGACGGAGACCGAGTCCAAGGCCTTCAACCTGGAAATGAACTACGACAAGGGCGGCCCGCTGACCTTCTCGGCGCGCGCCGTCTACAATGACGCCTCGCTGCTCAGCATGAACGGCCAGGTCCAGGGCGACCTGTCTAACTGGCAGTATTCGCCGGACCGGACCTTCACCCTGTTCCGCAACGCCGCGGACCGGACGCGGGGACCCTTCTATCCGGCCAACATCGCAGCCCTGTTCCCGACCTCGCAGTATTCCAACGCGATCGTCGGCGCCAATGGCGGCCGCTATATCGACCCGAACCCACTGGGTATCGGCGAGGACCCGCTAGTCCACCTGAACATCGGCGGCAGCGGCAACACGGTGTGGAGCGGCTTCGACAAGGCGATCTCGGGCGGCCTCGGCAATGTGCCGCTGTCGCAATACATGGCCAACCAGGACTCCTATGCGGTCGCCGCCTTCTCGTCCGAGGGCAACAACCGCAACACCTCGGACCTGACGGTGGCCCGTTTCGACGGCTCCTACGAGTTCCAGAACGAGAACCTGTTCGGCTTCATCACCCGCGTCGACGCCGGCCTGCGTCACAGCGACCGCAGCGTGCAGGTGACCAACTTCCACCTGTTCTCGGACTTCTACGCCGGCAATGGCGCCGCCAGCCCGGATGGCTGTTCGGCTCAGTGGAAGGCCATCGACGTTGTCATGGACAACCCGCAGTGCGCCGCGGGCGAGCAGGTCCCCAACCCGTCGTTCAACCCCGCCCTGCCGGTCAGCGCCACCAACCCGACGACCGTCTTCCAAGGCTATACGGTCAACAAGCCGACCAAGCTGAACGAGTACAACAGTACCTACTTCCTCACCGACTACGGCTCGATCACCCAGGGCCTGCCGGGCGTGTGGGTTGTCGATCCGCGTGACTTCGACGATGTCGTCGGCTTCCAGCAGCGCGTCTTTGGCAGCGCCTATGAGGTCATCATTCCGGGCACGTCCTATGACGTGGGTCTGATCGAGGACAGCTTCTACCTGAACACCGCGATCGACTTCGGCAAGCTGACCGGGGACGTGGGCTTCAAGGCCATTCGCACCGAGCTGACGGTTCGCCAGAACATGACCGGCGACACCCGCGCCTATGGCGACACCAACCTGGATACGGGCGATACGATCACGACCCGCGACTACATGGACTATCTGCCGTCCGTGAACCTGGCCCTGGACTTCACCGACGATATCAAGCTGCGGTTCGGCTATAACAAGACGATGATCCCGCTGGATCTGGGCAACTACGGCGGGGGTCTGACCATCTCCACCGCCGACTCCCTCGGGCCGACCGCGGAGGATCCGACGGCTCCGCCCGTGGGCGTGCGCCGGGTGACAGGCGCCTCGCAAAGCGGCAACCCGAACCTGAACCCGTGGCGTTCGGACAACTTCGACCTCAGCCTGGAATACTATCTGGGTCGGGCCTCGCTGGTGAACATCGCCCTGTTCAAGCTGAACATCGACAGCTTCGTCACCAGCGCCACGGTGCCGGATGCGGTCGAATATCCTGACGCCGACGGCATCATCCGCCGCAAGGTCTCACTGAGCGGCCCGATCCAGGGTCGTGGCGGCAAGCTGCAGGGTGTCGAGGTTGGCGTGAAGCTGGCCCTGACCGACTTCCTGTCGGACGACAGCTTCTTCCGCGACTTCGGTTTCGACGGCAGCTACACCTTCTCCGACAGCTCGCAGAACGCGCAGAATTTGTCGGGCGAAGACCTGCCGTTCCCCGACAACTCGGAACACTCGGTCAACGCCGCTGTCTGGTATCAGGGTGATCGTCTGCAGACCCGCGTCGCCTGGACCCGTCGGACCCCGCGTCTGAGCGGCGCCTTCGGCGGCATCCCGATCTATCAGGACACGCAGCAGTATGTTGACGTGAACGTCACCTACGACGTCACCGACAACATCGCGATCTACGCCAACGGCTCCAACGTTTTTGGCGAGATCGAGGAATACTACTTCGAGTTCGAAAAGGGCGCCGAGCAGTTCCACTCGCGCAACCAGTTCGAGCCGAGGTTCTCGGTCGGCGTTCGCGCCCGCTTCTAAAGGTGTAACCCTGAGGTGACTTGGCCGGTGGCGACTTAGCGTTGTCACCGGCCTTTTTTTTCAAGTAACGCTGGCTCCGAGTTTCGCGCAGACGAAACCGGGGAAGACGACCGAGGAAAGGCGACCGGGCATGGACGCACCCCAAGACAAGCGCATCCGGTCCCTCGTCATCGTCGGCGGCGGGACTGCCGGCTGGATGACGGCTGCGGCCCTGGTCCAGCATTTCCGCAACACGCCGCTCAAGATCACGGTGGTCGAGTCCTCCGAGATCGGCACGATCGGCGTGGGCGAGGCGACCATCCCCACCGTTCGCCGCTTCTACGCCCAACTGGGCATGACCGACGCCGAGGTGATGGCGGCGACCCAGGCGACCTGCAAGCTGGGCATCCGCTTCATCGACTGGAGCGGACAGGGCTCGGACTTCATCCACCCCTTCGGCCTCTACGGCCAAGAGCTCAAGGGCATCGGCTTTCATCACTACTGGATGCGGCTGAAGGCCCAGGGCGATCAGACTCCCCTGTCGGATTTTTCGCTGGGCGCGTCGTTGGCTCTGGCGGGCAAGTTCACCCATCCGTCGCCCAATCCGCCGTCGTCATTGTCGGTGTTCGACTGGGCCCTGCACCTGGATGCGTCCCTGTTCGCCAAACACCTTCGCGCCTATGCCGAGGCCGGAGGTTGTACCCGGATCGACGCCAAGGTCCGCAGCGTCGACCTGAGAGCCAGCGACGGCTTCATCGAGACCCTGACGCTGGAGGATGGCCGGACGGTCGAGGGCGATCTGTTCGTCGACTGCACCGGCTTCCGGGGTCTGCTGATCGGCGAGGCCATGGGCTCGCCCTATGAGGATTGGGGCCGATGGCTGCCGTGCGACACCGCCTTTGCTGTGCAGAGCGAGAATGCGCCGGGCGCCGAGCCACAGCCCTTTACCCAGGTGACGGCGCGGTCCGCAGGCTGGCAGTGGGGCATCCCCCTGCGCCATCGCGCCGGCAACGGCCTGGTTTTCTCCAGCGCCCATCTCGACGACCAGCAGGCGCTGGACGAACTGATGCCGAACCTGATGGGCAAGCCCCTGACAGAGCCGCGCCGCATCGGCTTCAGGCCCGGGCGGCGTCGCGAGGCCTGGGTCAGGAACTGCGTCTCCATCGGCCTGTCCGCCGGCTTCCTCGAACCGCTGGAAAGCACCAGCATCGCCCTGATAGAGAACGGCATCGAACGGCTGAAGTCGCTGTTCCCCGACCGCACTTTCGCGGCCCCCGCCATCGCCGAATACAATGATCAGTCGGCCCGCGAGATGGAGCGGACGCGCGACTTCATCATCCTGCACTACAAGCTGAACGGTCGCGACGAGCCGATGTGGCGTGACTGCCGCGAAGCGGCCGTGCCCGACACGCTTCAGCGCAAGATCGATTTGTGGAAGGCGAGGGGTCAGTTCGTCCGCTATCGCTGGGAGATGTTCCACCCCGCCAGCTGGCTGGCCATCTACAACGGTTTCGACGCCATGCCGGACGCCTATGACCCGGCGGTCGAGTCCTTCGCTGTCCAGGACATGGCGCGGGGCATGAGCGAGATGCGCGCCGCCGTGGCCAAGACGGTCGCCCAGGCCCCCACACACACCCAGTTCTTGGCCGGACTGGACCGCCCGAAAGCGGCGTAGGACGATATGACGATGCAAGCCTCATCCCGCCGCGACCCCCGCGCCCTTCGCAAGATCTGCATCGTGGGGGGCGGTACTGCCGGCTGGATCGCAGCCGCCCTCATGGCCGAGCATTTCAAGGGCCTGTGCGAGATCGAACTGGTCGAGTCCGACGATATCGGCACTATCGGCGTGGGCGAATCCACCGTGCCGCCCTTCATGCAGCTTCTGGCCAAGCTGGGCGTGAACGAGCAGGACTTCATCCGCCAGACCCAGGCCAGTTTCAAACTGGGGATCCAGTTCGAGGACTGGCTGCGCAAGGGCGAGAGCTATTTCCATCCCTTCGGCGCCCTGGGCGTTCCGGTCGATATCAGCGAGTTCTTCCAGCTGTGGCTCAAGGCCAAGGCCAATGGCTATGAGGGCGAGTTGCTGGATTTCGCGCCCGCCGCGGCCATGGCGCGCCAGAACAAGTTCACCCTGCCGTTCAAGGCGCTGAAGACCCCCGTGGGCGGCGCCGCCTATGCCGTCCATGTCGATGCCAGGCGAGTGGCGACATTCCTGCGCAACTTCTCCGAGGCGCGCGGCGTCAAGCGCACCGAGGGCATGGTCGAGGACGTGATCCAGCGCAACGACGGCTTCGTCGAGGCGCTGGTGCTCAAGAGCGGAGAGAGGGTCGATGCCGACTTCTTCATCGACTGCTCGGGCTTCCGCGCCCTGCTGATCGGCAAGGCTCTCAAGGTCGGCTATCAGGACTGGTCGCATTGGCTGCTGTGCGACCGCGCCATCGCGGTCCAGACCGAGAACGTCGGTCCGCCGCCGCCCTATACCCTAGCCCAGGCCCAGGACTGTGGCTGGCGCTGGCGTATCCCGTTGCAGCATCGAACGGGCAACGGCCATGTCTTCGCCTCCAAATATCTGAGCGACGACGAGGCGACCGCCACCCTGATGAGCCAGGTCGAGGGCGAGCCCGTGGTCAAGCCCATGGTGGTGCCGTTCAAGACGGGAATGCGCGACCGGATCTGGGACAAGAACGTCCTGTCCCTGGGATTGGCCAGCGGGTTCATCGAACCGCTGGAATCGACGGCGATCCATCTGGTCTATCGTGGCATGGAGTTCTTCTTCCGCTATCTGCCGGACCGGACTTGCGACCCTGCGCTGATCGCCGAGTTCAATCGGCGGATGACAACGGACTACGAGGAAATCCGCGACTTCGTGATCCTGCACTACTGCCTGACGCAGAGGGACGACACGCCGTTCTGGCGCGAATACCGCGACATGGTCCTGCCGGAAACCCTGCAATCCAAGCTGGACCTGTTCCGCGTCAACGGCACGCTGCGCGAAGGCCTGGATGAGCTGTTCCGTAGCGTCAGCTGGCAGGCGGTGATGGAGGGGATGGGGGTTCGTCCCGCGGGTTATCATCCCCTGGTCGACCGCATCCCGTTCGACGGGATGCTGAACAACCTGGACCAGGCTGTCGACACCCTGAACCGGGCGGTCGAGGGCGTGCCGAGCCACCAGGATTTCATTCGTCAGCACTGTGCGGCCGAGCCGCCCCAGCGTGCGGCGGTTCGCGCGTAATTTCCTCGGCTACGCTGTGGACCGATGACGCACCCAGGCCGTAGGATCGGCCTTGTTGGGCGGGAAGAATGAAAACCAAACGTCAGGCCGTCACCATCAAGCACGTCGCCGCCGAGGCGGGCGTCTCCCTCCAGACCGTATCGCGCGTCATCAACAACGAGCCGAACGTGCGGCCCGTGGTGCAGGAGCGGGTGCACGCCGCCGTGGCCAAGCTGGGCTACGTCCCCAGCCTGGCGGCGCGTCGCATGGGCGGTTCGCGGTCCTATCTGCTGCTGGCGATCAACGACCGGGACCGCACCATCGAGGGCTGGCGGTCCGGCGAGGGCACCGACTGGGTCGATCAGATGCTGTTGGGCGGCATGCTGAAGACCAGCGAGTTCGGCTATCGGATGATCTTCGAGCTGGTCGACACCCATTCGTCCCATGTCGAGCGCGAGGTCCAGGCGGCCCTGTCGGCCTTGCATCCGGACGGTGTGATCCTGACGCCGCCCCACTCAGACAATCCGCTTATCACCGAGTTGTTGGCGCGACAGGGGCTGCCCTTCGCCCGCATCGGCTCGGTGACGCCCGGCGACGGGTTCGCCATCTGCATGGACGACGGCGAGGCGGCGGAGGTGGCGACCGACCATCTGCTGGACCTGGGCCACACCCGCATCGGCTTCATCACCGGCAGCGACGAATACGCGCTCAGCGGCGCTCGGCTGGATGGCTATCGCAAGGCCTTGTCCCGTCGAGGATTGTCGCAGGACGAGACCCTGATTGGCCAGGGTGATTTCAGCTTCAAGTCGGGGGAGGCGGCGGCTGAAATCCTGTGCGCCCTGTCCGACCCTCCGACGGCCATGGTCGCCAGCAACGACCAGATGGCTCTGGCGGCTCTGCGGGTGGCGGGGCGACGGGGACTGGTCGTGCCGCGCGACCTGTCGATCGTCAGCTTTGACGACACCCCCATCGTGCGCTTCAGCAATCCACCCCTGACCGCCATCGTCCAGCCCATCGCCGCCATGGCGTCAGAGGCTGCCCATCTGCTGATCCGCTCCAAGGCGGGTGAGGTGGATCTGCCCACCAGCATCCTGCTGCCTTTCGGACTGGCTGTGCGGGGATCGACCGCGAAGCCTGGGGGATGACGGTCCGCTGCGGCGTCGCGAAGTCGGCGGGGCCGCAACGGCGCTCGCTGCTGTATCTTCTCCTCTACGCCCTGGCCTATGGCGGCGCCGTCATCGCCTATGTGCCGCTGCTCAGCCTGCTGCTGCCGCTCAAGGTCGAAGACATGGCCATGGCGGACAAGGTCGGTCTGCTCAGCCTGACCACCCTGTGCGGCGCCGTGGTCGCCAGCATCGCCAATATTGCGGCGGGCATGCTCAGCGATCGGTCGGTCGCCAGGGGGCGAGGACGGCGGGCCTGGGTGATCGGAGGATTGGCGGCCACCCTGGTCTCCTTCGTCGGCCTGAGGCTTGCCGTCACCCCGGCCAGCCTGCTGGCGGCGGTGGTCGCCTTTCAGATCGCCTTGAACTTCATGCTGGCCCCGCTGACGGCCATCGCCGCCGAGGAGGTGCCGGATGCGCAGAAGGGCGTGTTGGGCGGGGTGCTGGGCGCGGCATATCCGGTGGGAGGGCTGGCGGCCATCCTGGTCACCGCGACGCCGGGCCTGACCGAGACGGCTCAGTTCGCCATCGTCGGCCTGATGGTGGCGGCGGGCCTGGCGCCGTTTCTGTTCTTCCTACGCCCAGCGGAGCCGGTTGATGAGGCGCACATGTCGGCGGCGTCGGCGGCGTCGGCGGCGTCGGCCTCGGCTGTGGGGAGATCGGTCGGGCGGCGAAACCTGGCCCTGGTCTGGAGCGCGCGTCTGCTGGTCCAGATGGCGGGCATCATCCTGTTCGCCTTCCTCCTGTTCTATTTCGAGAGCGTCGATCACCAGGGGGTGGTGTCCGGTTCGCGCAAGCTGGCGGGCCGTATCGCGTGGTTGTCCGGGCTGGTGACCCTGCTGTCCTCGCCGCTGGCGATCGGGGTCGGTCGGGCCTCGGACCGAATCGGCAAGCGCAAGCCGTTTCTGATCGCCATGGCTGGGACCGCCGTCGTCGGCCTGATGATCATGGCCCTGTTTCCCAAATGGGGGCCGGCCGCGGTCGGCTATGTGATGTTCGCCTGTGGCAGCAGCGTGTTCCTGGCTCTGCAGTCCGCCTACGCCATGCAGCTGTTGCCGGCGCCCACCCATCGCGGCCGCGACTTGGGGATACTGAACCTGGCCAACACGGCGCCGGCGATCCTGGGGCCCTTTCTGACCTTCGCCATGGTTGCGGCCTATGGCTTTGGCCCTCTGATGCTGATGCTGGCGGCGCTCACCGCGGTGGCGGGGGGCCTGATGCTGCTGGTCCGGGACGAAGACCGGTCGTCAGTCTAGGCTCGACCTTTCGCACCTGCTAAACGGCCATCGAGCAGGGAGGGACGATCTTGCGAATAGGGCTTTATCCCGGGACCTTCGACCCGGTCACCAACGGACATCTGGATATCATCGGCCGCGCCACCAAGCTGGTCGATCGCCTGGTGATCGGCGTGGCCCAGAACGATGACAAGGGTCCCCTGTTCTCGACCGCCGAGCGGGTCGAGATGGTCCGGGGCGAAGTCTCCGCGCTGGGCCGGGACATCGTGGTTCAGCCGTTTTCCAGCCTGCTGATGCATTTCGCCGAGGAACTGAACGCCCAGATCATCGTGCGTGGCCTCCGGGCCGTGTCGGACTTTGAGTACGAATTCCAGATGACCGCCATGAACCAGCGCCTCAATAGCGACATCGAGACGGTGTTTCTGATGGCGGATCCCCGCCACCAGGCGATCGCCTCGCGACTGGTCAAGGAAATCGCCCGCCTGGACGGGAATATCGAAAGCTTCGTCAGCCCCGCTATCGCCGCGCGCGTTCGGGACAGGGTCAAGAAACACGCATGATTCACATTCCCCTTACCCGCCTCGCCGTCGTGCTTTCGGCCGGCGCCGTGATGGCGACCGTGGCCCCCGCCGCAGCCCAGTCGATCCTGTTGACACAGCGAGCCGCGCCGCCCGCCGACGTGACCACCGAGGCCGACTGGCGGATGGTCGCGCCCGAGAACCTTCTGGTCGTCGATACGCCCAAGGGGCGCATCCTGGCCGAGCTGGATCCCAGGGTCGCGCCGCTCAGCGTCGAGCGGGTCCGCACCCTGGCCAATCAGGGCTTCTACGACGGTCTGAAATTCCACCGCGTCATTCCCAACTTCATGGCCCAGACGGGCGATCCGCTCGGCACGGGCGCGGGCGGCAGCGAGTTGCCTGACCTGCCGGCCGAGCTCAACTTCCGGCGGGGGCGGGCAGCCGATTTCGGCGTTGTTCCCAATGTGAACGCCAATGTGAACGCCGTCTTCGGCTCGATTCCGATCCAGACCCAACCCGACGCCCAGATGTTCGTCACCGCGGACGCCAAGGTCGCAGCCCAAGGGCTGTTCTGTCCGGGGGTTCTGGGCATGGCCCGTGCGTCCGATCTGAACAGCGCCAACAGCCAGTTCTTCTTCATGACCGGCGCCAACCCCAGTCTGAACGGACTCTACACGCCCTTTGGCCGCATCGTGTCCGGCCTGGACGTGGTCAAGAGCCTGACGACCGGAAGCGCCACAGAGGATGGTCGCGTCGAAAATCCTGACGTGATGACCCGTGTCCGCATGGCCTCGGCCCTGCCGGAGGCGGAGCGTCCGGTCGTGCGGGTGATGCTGCCGACCGCCAGCGCCTTTGCCGCTCGCATCCAGTACAAACGTGGAACCCGGGGCACGAACTTCAACCTGTGCGACGTCGATGTTCCGGCAGAGGTTGTCGCCGACGCGGCGTCCTGAGCGAGGAGGGGCCCATGCGTTCACTGATGACGGCCCTGGCCCTGGTGCTGACGGCCCCGGCCATGGTGCAGGCCCAGACACAGGCCCCGGCCGCGACGCCGACGACGCAGATCGCCGCCGGGCAGATGCGCACGGTGACGCCCGAGAACCTTCTGGTCATCGATACGACCAAGGGCAGGATCCTGGTCGAACTGGCCCCCCAGGCCGCGCCTCTGCATGTCGAGCGCATGCGGCTTCTGGCGCGTAACGGCTTTTTCGACGGCCTGTTCTGGCATCGCGTGATCGACAACTTCATGGCCCAGACCGGCGATCCGCTGGGCACCGGCGAGGGCCAGAGCGCCTATCCCGACCTGCCCGGAGAGTTCACCTTCCGGCGCGGCGTCGAAATGGCGTTCGCGCCCGTCGCTGCACCGGCCGGAGCCCAGCTCGGATTTCTGGGCTCGCTGCCCATCACCACCCAGCCAGACGCCAATATGGCGACGACGGCCGACGGCAAGGTCCATGCCTGGGGCGTCTATTGTCCGGGCGTGGCCGGCATGGCGCGCGACGAGGGCAATGACACCGCCAACAGCCAGTTCTTCCTAATGCGTCAGGCCTATCCGTCGCTGGACAAACGCTACACCGTCTGGGGCGTTGTGCTGTCGGGCCTCGACGTCGTGCGCGCCCTCAAGGTGGGTGAAGGCGACGGCGGGATGGTCGTTTCGCCCGACCGCATGACGCGGGTTCGCGTGGCCTCTGACCTGCCCGAGGCGGAACGGCCGGTGGTTCAGGTGATGGATACGGCGTCTGCGGGTTTCAGGAACCTGCTGGAGCAGACGCGAGCGGCGCGCGGAGCCGATTTCTCGGTCTGCGACATCGCTCTGCCGGTTCAGGTTTCGGGCGCAGAGGCCCCCGTCTGAGGCCGTCCGCGCCGACGGCGTCGATGTGACTTCTGACGGTCCAGAGCCATCTGGCGCAGCAACAGACCTTCGCGCAGGCCCCGGTCGGCGACCCGCACACGCTCGCACGGCCAGGCGCGCTGGACCGCCTCCAGGATCGCGGCGCCGGCCAGGACCAGGTCGGCGCGGTCCGGCCCGATACAGGCCTCGGCGGCGCGACCCGCGGGCCCCATGGCCTTCAGCCGCTCGACCGCCGAGACGCAGTCCTGCCGCGTCATCCACAACCCGTCGATCCTGTCCCTCTGATAGCGTCTGAGGTTCAGGTGGACGCCGGCCAGACTGGTGATCGCGCCCGAGGTGCCGACCAGATGGCCGCGACCGCTGTCGAACAGTCGCTGGAACTCGGCGTCGGCGAAACCACCGGCGCTCATGGCCTCGCGCACGTCGGCGACCATGGCCTCGAACCATTCGGCGCCGGCGCCCGGCGGCTCGGGGTGGCGCTCGGCCAGGGTGACCACTCCCAGGGGGGCGGACAGCCAGGCCACGGTTTCCATCGTCCGGCCCCGGCGTCTCAGCCAGGACAATTCGGTCGAGCCCCCACCCACGTCGATGACCAGGGCGGCCTCTGCGCGCGGGTCAAACAGGTTCAGGCAGCCCTCGACCGACAGCCGCGCCTCCTCGGCGGGTTCGATGATGCGGAGATCCAGCCCTGTGCCGCCGCGGACGCGGTCGATGAAGCTCTGGCCGTTTTCGGCCTGGCGGCAGGCCTGGGTGGCGACGGCGGTCAGGCGGCTGGAAGACAGTCCCTTGCGCGCGACCCGTTCGGCGCAGAAGGCCAGGGCGTCATAGGCCCGGTCCATGGCGGCCGGATCCAGCCTGCCCGTGCGCGTCAGGCCTTCGCCCAGACGCACGATACGGCTGAAGCTGTCGACCACGCGGAAGCCGTCGCGCGCCGGGCGGGCGATAAGCAGGCGGCAGTTGTTGGTCCCCAGGTCGAGCGCGCCGTAGAGGGGCGCGTCGCGACCGCTGGCGGGCGGGTCCCCAGGCCTGACATCCGGGCGCGCATCGCCGGTCGGAGCCTGTCGTCGGGGCCGCCGGCGCGGGGACCGTCCGTCGCGCCCCGTAGGCGCGCCGTCTGGATCCGGCATGGGCCGTGCTTTCATTTGGACGCCGAAAGGGCCTCCGTCTCGACCAACCTAGACCCGACATGGCGATGCCGCCAAGCGATTGTGACATAACGGCCAAGGTGAAGGGGGGATGAACGGCGCCACAGGCATTGGGCTCAGCTTGCGCGAACTAGTGTCGCGGCATGACCCAGTCCTCCTACGCAAAATTCGGTCTCGGCCAGATCGTTCGCCACACTGCAGAGTCGTTCCGCGGCCTGGTCGTGGATGTCGATGCCGCCTATGCCGCCGCCGGAGACCAGCCGGACACCGAGCGCCGTAACCAGCCCTTCTATCGCGTGCTGGCCATGGGCGAGGACAGCGGCTTTCTGGTCTATGCCGCCGAGGACGTGCTGGAGCTTGATCCCAATATGCAGGCCCTGTCGCCCGAGGACGCCGCTCGCTGGTTCACCGTCGATGACGCCGGTCACCACGCGCCCCGCGCCCAGCCGATTCACTGATCCGGGTCAATCGACCCAGGGCTTGTGCGGCTGCGCTTGGCGAGGGTCGGCGTCGGGCCTAGATTGCTGTCGAGGAGCCCGCCATGTCCGACTTTGAACACGTCTTCGATGCGCCTCCGCCCGGGGCGGCGGCCGACTGGACGATCGACCAGAACTGGGCCGCCTATACGCGGGTCGAACACGACACCTGGGACACCCTTTACGCCCGCCAGATGGCCATTCTGCCTGGTCGGGCATCCGACGCCTTCTTGAACGGACTGAACGCCCTGGACCTGAACACCGGCGGCATTCCCGACTTTGCGGTGATGAACCCCAAGCTCAAGGCCCTGACCGGCTGGACAGTGCATTGCGTGCCCGGACTGGTGCCCGACGATGTCTTCTTCGACCACCTGGCCAACCGCCGATTCGTTTCGGGCCAGTTCATCAGAAAGCCGGATCAACTGGACTACATCCAGGAACCCGACATCTTCCACGATGTGTTCGGCCACGTGCCGATGCTGACCGACCCCGACTTTGCCGATTACATGCAGGCCTATGGCAAGGGCGGACAGAGGGCGGCGTCGCTGGGGCTGCTGCCGCAACTGGCGCGTCTCTACTGGTACACGGTCGAGTTCGGCCTGGCGCAGTCGCCTCAGGGCCTCAGGATTTATGGCGCTGGCATCGTGTCGTCGGCGACCGAGAGCGTCTTCGCCCTGGATGATCCCTCGCCCAACCGCATTGGCTTCGACATGGAGCGGGTGATGCGGACCCTGTACCGGATCGACGATTTCCAGCAGGTCTATTTCGTCATCGACTCCATCGAGCAGCTGAAGCGCGACACGCTGCAGGACTTTGGCCCCATCTATGATCGGCTGCGGGGGGCGGCCGACATTCCCGTTGATGCGGTCCTGGCCCAGGATCGCGTGCTGACGCGCGGGACGCAGACCTATGCCGCAAAAGGCGGGCGTTTCGCGGCCTAGTCGTCGTGGACGATCAGGCTCTTGTGCTTGGTGTCGCGCATGAAGATGAAGGTCAGCAGGGACACGCCGATCATCGCCGTCACGTACCAGAAATAGAGGCTCTCGCGCCCGTCGATCTTGAGCCATAGGGCGACGTATTCGGCCGTGCCGCCGAAGACGGCGTTGGCGATGGCGTATGGCAGAGCGACGCCCAGAGCCCGGATATGGGCCGGGAAAAGCTCGGCCTTCACCACGGCGTTGATGGCGGTATAGCCGGACACGACGATCAGGGCCGCCAGCGCCAGGGCGAAGGCGGCGAATGGGTTGGTCGTGGTGGCCAGGGTCGTCATGATCGGCACGGTGCACAGCACGCCCATCACCCCGAAGGCGATCATCACCGGCCGGCGTCCGATACGGTCGGACAGAGCGCCCACGGCCGGTTGCAGCAGCATGAAGATCAACAGGGCGGCTGCGCTGATCTCTGTGGCGGTGTTCTTGGAAAAGCCGCTCGTGTTGACGAGGAATTTCTGCAGGTAGGTGGTGTAGGTATAGAAGGCGAGCGTCCCGCCGGCCGTCAGGCCCAGGACCAGCAGGGCCTCTTTCGGATGCTTCAGGATCAGCAGCAGGGCGCTGGATTTCGGCGCGGCGCGGCGTTCCTCGGAATCGAAGGCGCGGGTCTCGTCCAGCCCACGACGCAGCCAGAAGACGATGACCGCCAGCGCCGCTGCGACGAAGAAGGGGATGCGCCAGCCCCATGACGACAAGGCGGTCTCGCTGAGTGTGTTCTGCAGCAGGATCAGCAGCATCAGGGACAGCAGCTGGCCCGAAATCAGGGTGACGTACTGGAAACTGGACCAGAAGCCGCGATGCTTCGCCGTCGCCATCTCGGACAGATAGGTGGCCGACGATCCATATTCGCCGCCGACGCTGAGGCCCTGCATCATGCGGGCGAACAGCAGCAGGGCCGGAGCGGCGATGCCGATGGTGGCGTATCCGGGCGTGCAGGCGATGATCAGCGAACCGGTGCACATCAGGGTGACCGACAGGGTCAGCCCGGCCTTGCGTCCCTTGCGGTCGGCATAGATCCCCATGATCCATGCGCCGATGGGCCGCATCAGGAAGCCGACGGCGAAGACGGCGGCGGCCTGGAGATATTCGGTGGTGGCGTTGTCGCTCGGGAAGAAGACGGGGGCGAAATACAGGGTGAAGGCCGCATAGGCGTACCAGTCGAACCACTCGACCAGATTGCCCGCCGAACCGCCGATGATGTTGCGCAGACGGCGAGCCGCCGATATGGGCGCGGCGGCTGTGTCGGTCATGCGCCCGCCGTCTGGAACGGATAGAAGCCGTCGCCGAGTTCAAGGATGTCGGTCAGCTCATCCAGGGCGCCGCGCGTCTCGTCGATCAGGGCCGGGTCGGCCAGGTCGGCGGCGGTCAGGCTGTCGCGGTACCATCTGGCGGCCCAGATGGACAGGCGGGCGTGAAGCTCGTCCGTCATTCGCATGGCCGGGTTGGTCGCCGCCAGCTCGGCCTCGGTCAGAACGACGCGCAGGCGCAGGCAGGCGGGCCCGCCGCCGTTCCGCATCGACTGGCGCACGTCGACATATTCGACCCGCCCGATGGGACCGTTGGAGGCGGCCAGACGCTCGGCCACCGCGTGACTGCGGGCGTTGTCTCGCGTCTCTGTCGGGCAGATCAGGGTCAGGCGATCATCGCCCGGAATCTGGATCAGCATCGAGTTGAATAGATAGCTGCTGATGGCGTCGGCCAGCGGCAGGTCGGCGGCGGAGACCTCGACGAACTGGGGTTCGAACAGGCCGTCGGCGGCGCGGCGGATGGCGGCCTTGGTGGCGTCGGTGTCTTCAAACGCCAGCTCATGGAAGAAGAGGGTGTCCAGGGCGCCGACGCAGACCACGTCGTTATGGAAGGTCCCGCCGGCGATGGCGGCGCGCGACTGCTGGGCCAGGACGGGACGTCCGGCTTCATGGCGGCGGACGATAGCCTCTGAGGCCTGACGCGTCTGGCGGGCGGGGAAGGGGCCGTCCCAGGCCTCGAAGGCGTCGCGGCCCCAGACCAGCAGATTGACCCCGCGACCGCCGTGCTCGGCGCAGAGGCGGACGTGGTTGGCGGCGCCCTCGTCGGCCAGATGGGCGACGGCGGGCAGAGCGTCGTGGACGGCGAACCGGCTGGCGTGGGGGAAGAGGGCGTCCAGGGCGCGCTTGGTCTGGGCGTGTTCGAGACTGCGATGCAGGTTGGTGTGCAGGTTGGCGGGAGTGAAGTGAACCCGGCCGTCGGCGGCGTCGGCGCTCGGCGTTACCGTCGCTGCGTTGGCGGCCCACATGGGCGAGGCAGAGCAGGCGGCGGCGGCGAAGGCCGGGGCGTCTCTCCAGGCCTGTTGCAGCACGCGCGCATCTGAGCCGGTGAAGCCGAGGCTGCGCAGGAAGGGGATGTTCGGCCGCTCATGCGGCGGCAGGACGAACTGCGGCAGGCCGAGGTCGGCCAGCCGCTTCATCTTGTCGAGGCCCTGAAGCACGGCAGCGCGCGGATTGGACGCCTCGCCCTTGTTCAGGCTGGAGGCCAGGTTGCCGGGGCTGAGCCCGGCGTAGGAGTGGGTCGGCCCGATCAGGCCATCGGCATTGGCTTCGACTGCAGAGATCACTCCCGCAGCCCCTTGATCTCGCCTTCGATGTTCTTGACCGCTCCGGCCTCGAAACTGGCGACCGGATAGGCGCAGTAGTCGGCGGCGTAGTAGGCGCTGGGGCGGTGGTTGCCGGATGCGCCCAGGCCGCCGAAGGGCATGTCGCCCGCCGCGCCCGTAGTGGGACGGTTGAAGTTCACTACGCCCGCGCGGATGCGGCGGATGAAGCGGTCCCAGGTCTTCGGGTCGTCGCTGACCAGACCGGCGGACAGGCCGTAACGGGTGGCGTTGGCGGAGGCGATCGCGGCGTCGAAGGTCGGGACGCGGACGACCTGCAGGAAGGGCGCGAACATCTCTTCGTCCAGCACGTTCAGGCCGGTGACGTCGATGATGGCGGGCTTCACGAACGATCCGGGCAGGTTGCCGACAGGGCCGCTGGCGCGGATCACCTTGGCGCCCAGGTCGATGCGTTGTTGCAGGGCCTGGAGCGCGGCTTGTGCGGCCTTTTCCGAGATCAGCGGCCCGGCGTAGGGTTCGGGCGAGGAATCCCACGGGGCGAAGATCAGCCGGTCGACGAGGGCGGCGACGGCCTCGAGGATGGCGTCCCCCTGCGGGCCCTCGGGCAGGACCAGGCGGCGGGCGCAGGAACAGCGCTGGCCTGTAGTGACGAAGGCGGACTGGACCACGATCCCGGCCACGGCCTCAGCGTCCGCCGCGTCCCAGACGACCAGCGGATTGTTGCCGCCCAGCTCCAGCGCCAGGATGACGTGGGGATCGTCGGCGAACTTCTTGCGGAAGTGGGCGCCGGCCGCGCCCGAGCCGGTGAACATCAGGGCGTCGATGGGCTGGTCGAGCAGGGCCGCCCCGGTCTCGCGCCCGCCCTGCAGCAGGTTGAACACCCCGGTCGGCAGGTCGGCTTCGGCCAGGCATTCCGCCATCAGCTGGCCGGTGTGGGGCGTCTCTTCCGAGGGCTTGAACACCACGGTGTCGCCGGCCAGCAGCGCGGGGACGATATGGCCGTTGGGCAGGTGGCCGGGGAAGTTGAACGGGCCAAGCACCGCGGCGACGCCATGCGGGCGGTGGCGCAGGGTGGCGTGACCGAAGGCGGTTTCGGCGGTCCGCTCGCCGGTCCGCTCGTCATAGGCGCGGATCGAGATGTCGACCTTGCCGGCCATGGAGCCCAGCTCGGCGGTGGTCTCCCACAGGGCCTTGCCGGTCTCGCGGCTGATGGCCTGGGCCATCTCGGGCGCGCGGCGCTTGAGCACGGCCTGATAGCGTTTGACGGCATCGACGCGGTCGGCGCGCGGGCGATCGGCCCAGTCGGGGAAGGCGGCGCGCGCGGCCTGCACGGCGGCGGCGGCCTGGGCCGGCGTGGCGGCCTCGCCTTGCCAGACGGTTTCGCCGGTGGCGGGATTGGTGGAGGTGAAGGTGGTCATGGATCAGGCCTTTACGCGGACTGTGTCGCCGGCGCGGACTTTGAGGGCGTCCGCGGTCTCGGCCGACAGGATTGCGGTATCGCCGTCCAGGGCGACCTTCTGGCGGACGGCGCGGAAGCCGCCGATGCTGTCGGTCGAGATCAGGGATGGCAGTTCAGCCTCGACTTCGGTGGCGATGGCCACTGTCAGATTGCGGGCGTCACGGACGGTGCGGATATTGTCGCGGGCGCAGGAGACGGTCGGGCCAGCGTCGAAGATGTCGATCAGGCCGTTGGGGCGGAAGCCTTCGCTCTCCAGCAGGGCCATGGCCGGCACGCCCTGCGGATGCACCTTGCCGATCACGGCGCGGGCGGGTTCGGGCAACAGGTCGATGTAGATCGGGTGGCGCGGCGCCAGGTCGAGGATGAACTGCTTGTCGGTCGAGCCCGTCATCATGTCCGCTTCGTCGAAGGGCATGGGGAAGAATTTGTGCGCCACATGGTCCCAGAAGGGACAGGCGCCGTCGGGGGTGAAGACGCCGCGCAGCTCCGCCAGGACGTTCTCGCTGAACATGTCCGGTTCTGCGCCGATCAGCATGTAGCGTGACTGGCTCAGCAGTCGGCCTGCGCCGCCCTTGCGCCGGTCGGCCTTGAGGAACAGGGAGCCGACCTCGGTCCAGCCGGTGCACTCGTTGACCAGCACCAGGGTCTGATGCTCCAGCTTGATGTCGAGCGATGGCGATTGGGCCGTGTTCGACATCTGGCGGAACGAGAAGAAGGGGCGCTTCAGGCCGACAGCGGCCTTGACGCTGCCTATGCCGTCGATGTCGCCGGTGTCGGTCTCCTCGAGCATGAGGGTGTACCAGCGTTCCTTGGCCGGGATGGCGGCGGTGAAGCTGTCGCGGCTGAGGTCCAGGCGCTCGACCAGTTGATCCGGGTCTTCGGGCAGGCTGGTGAAACCGGGGCCGCTGAGAATAGCGAGCTCCAGCAGGTGGTCGAGATCGGCGGGAGCGGCGGGTCTGACGACGAGCATCTTACATCGTCTCCAGACGCAGTTGTTTCAGTTTCAGGCCGTCGATTTCGCCCGACGCCAGTTTGCACAGGATCAGGGCGCTGAGCTGGGCGCGTTCGACGAAGCTGGCAGGCCAGGCGAACTCCTGGTCCGAATGAATGTCGCCGCCCAGGACGCCGAGGGTGTCGATATTGGGCAGGCCGGCGGCGTGCAGGTTGTTGCCTTCGCAGACGCCGCCCGAAGGCTTCCAGGCGATGGTCTGGCCCAGCAGGGCGCCGGTCTCGCGGACAGCCTCGAACAGGGCGGTCTGGCTGGCGTCCATCGGCTTGGGCGCGCGGGTCATGCCGCCGTGCAGGTCTAGGGTCAGGCCGTCGAAGGGCGGGGTCGCGGCGATCTCGGCGACCGCATCGGTGACCCAGGCCGCGGATTGGGCGTCGGGGACGCGGACGTTGAAGCGGACCACGGCGTTGTCGGCGACGACGTTCAGGGCCCCGCCGCCCGAAATCTTGGCGACGTTGACGGTGACGCCCTCGCGGCGGCCGTTCAGCCCGTGCAGGGAGGCGGCGATGATGGCGGCGCCGGCGACGGCGTTCCTGCCCTCGTCAAAGGCGCGACCGGCGTGGGCGGCCTTGCCCGTGACGATCAGATGGAAATTGCCGCTGCCCTTGCGCGCCCCGGCCAGGGTTCCGTCGGCCAGGGCGGGTTCATAGGTCATGCCGACATGACCCATGGCTCCCAGTTCGGCCAGCAGGGTGGCGGAGGCGGGCGAGCCGATCTCCTCGTCGGGCGACAACAGCACGGTCCAGCCGACGCGCTCGCGCTGCGGGTGGGTCTCGAAGGCTTCCAGCGCCGCCAGCATGACCGAGATGCCGCCCTTCATGTCGGCGATGCCGGGGCCGTTCAAGGCGCCGTCCGCGCGGGTCGTCACCGTCTGGAAACCGCTCTCGGTGGGGAAGACGGTGTCATAGTGGCCAGTCAGGACGACCTGGATCGGCGCATCGGGCCGGGCGGTGATCTTCAGCGCATCTGCGTGGGCCACGGCCTGAACCGCGCCGTCGTCGCCGACAGTGGTGGAGCCTTGCGTCGCGATCCGTTCGACCCGGGCCGGAAGGCTGCGCGCCTCGGCCTCCAGCAGGTCCAGCACGGCGCCCAAGCCGGCGGCGTTTCGGCTGCCGGAGTTGATGTCGGCCCAACCCACTGCTCTCGCGACAATGGCGTCGCCGCGCGCCGCGACATGGTCGAGCACGATTTGGTCCTGGGGATGTATCTGCATATGGCCCGACCCTAAACCTGAGCGAGCAAAAGGTGAAGGCGGCCTTTGCCGTCAGGCCTCGACCTCGCTAGGTTCCGCGCCGAAATGAGGACGACGACGATGGCGGATTCGATGATCAAACGGTGGCTGAAGGCCATGAATCCGCTGCACAAGCCGGCGGACCGCGCGGAGGCCGAGCGCTCGGCCCGTTCTATGGCGTTCGGTCTGGTCCTGGCCCTGGCCGCCAGCATCCCCGCCACGGTCTGGATGTTCAGCGCCGACAACTTCGCCAACATGATGCAGCAGCAGTATGCGGCCATGGAGCTGAATGCGAACGAGATCGCCACCCAGCAGGCCCTGATGGATTCGATCATGCCCTACGCCTTCGGGTTCGGCATTCTGGTGTCCATCATCATCTACGGGGCCATGGCCATCGCCCAGTGGCGCTACATGACGCGGGCCGTGCCGATGATCATGCTGGGGCTGTCGGTCTATGGCCTGGTCTCGAGCGTCGGGATGCAACTTCTGGGCTCCATGCCGACGCCGGGAATACCCCTTGGACTGACGATCTTCGGCTGGGTGGCTGCGGCTGTGACGGCGGTGATCTATGTCGCGTCGCTGCAGGGCGCGATGATGCTGCACAGGCTGAAGGGTGAGGCATGACCGTCACCATCTTTCACAAGACGACGTGCAGCACCTCGCGTAACGCCCTGGCCCTGCTGCGAGAGCGCGGCGTGGAGCCGGTCGTCGTGGACTATATGAAGGCCGGGTGGGACCGGGCGACGCTGGAGCGACTGGGCCGGGCGACCGGCGACGGCGTGCGCGGCCTGTTGCGGACCAAGGAGCCGGCCGCCAAGCCGCTGTTGGCGGCGGACGACGAGACCTTGATCGCCGCCATGATCGCCGACCCCGTGCTGGTCGAGCGGCCGATCGTGGAGACGCCCAAGGGCGCGCGGATCGGGCGACCTATCGAGCGGGTGCTTGAGGTTCTCTAGGACTTAGCGGTTAGGCCTACGATCTTCGCGGGCGCCCGGCTGGCGTGATTGGCGGCGCCAGCGCACCGACAGTGTGGCGTCGCCCGTGCCGCCGAATTTGGAGCTGACCGCCAGGTTGCGACGCACCTGCCACTCGACATTGACCGCGGCCCCGCCTTCGCCGCCGCCGATGATCTCCAGATAGACATCGTCGGTCAGATAGCGCCCGCCCGCCACGGTCAGGGCCGAGGCCTCGCCGCCGAATGACAGCCGGTCCAGCCCCGCCAGTTCGCGCAGATTGCCGATCACGTCGAAACCGCCGCCGCCGGCAAGGGACGCGACCCCCGCCGCAAGTTGCGCCGCCTCGAAGCCGGATAGTTGCGAGGCCGAGCGACCAAACAGCACCTGGGACAGGATCTCGTCCTGGGGCAGGGAGGGAGTCGAGGTCAGTTCGATGATCGGCGTGGCCGCCGTGCCGGTCACCTTGATCGTGGCCGTCAGGGCCGGGTCCTCGCGCGTCGCGGTCAGGTCCAGCCGGATACGTGTCGGGTCGGTGGACAGCGACACCGTGCCCCGATCGTCGAATACGAAACGCTTGCCCGCGAACTCGTAGTCGCCGCGCACGACACGAGCGTTGCCCGTCAGCACAGGCTCCGCGATGGTGCCGGTGACGCGGGCGTTGACGTTCATCTCGACGTTCAGGCCGCGGCCCGCAACGCGGATGTCGCCGCCGGGCGAGCGCAGGCGGATGTCGAGGCCGAACTGGGGACCGCGTCTGGTGGTCTGCTGATCTTCGGGCGTATCGCCGCCCGGCTTGTTGATTTCGACCACGTCCATGCGCACGACGCCGGTCGTTCCGGGCGGATTGGCGCGGATCAGGGCCTCATCCACGTCGATCTGGCCCGTCAGTTGGATATTGCCGTCGGCGCCCCGGACCACGGTGATGGGCCCGGATGCGCGCGCCTCGGCCAGGTCGTTGTCGATGATGCGGAAGCGTTTGAGCGCCAGCTGGAAGCTGGAGCCCGAGCCCTCGCGCAGTCCGATCCGACCGTCGCCGGCGACCGTGCCCCCCGCGCCGTCATTGGCGGTGAAGGTCTCGATCAGGGCGGTGGTGTCGTCGAAGCGGCTGGCCAGGGTCAGACCGGCCAGACGCAGACCCGTGGCGTTGTCGCGGAAGGCGCCCTGCTGGACGTCGAAGCGGCCGTTCAGGCGGGGCGCGGCCAAGGTGCCGGCGATGGTGGCGCGACCGCTGACCTGGCCTTCCAGCGAGCGTTCGCCGCCCAGGAACAGGTCCCAGATCGGCTTGATCTGGCCCTGGATGGAAACCTCGCCCGACATGTCCCGGGTGCGGGCGATGGCCAGGCGCAGCGGCGCGGCCGAGGCTTCGACCGGCAGGGTCAGGTCGGCGCTGGCCTGGACCTGGGCCGTGTCGCGGGCGGCGGCCTGGATACGCAGGGTGTCGCCGGTCAGGGTGGCGTTTACGGTGCCGTTCACGGCCATGCCAGCGGGGGCGTCGATGGCGCGAATCTGAGCCAGTGTGACGTTGGCCGAGCCGGCCAGGTCGTCGCCCGAGCCACGCAGGGAGACCCGTCCCGTGACCTGACCGCGCAGGTCAGGCGCGATGGAGCCCAGCTCGACGCTGGTCAGGTCGGCCTGGATATAGGCGGCCTCGGAATCCTGACGCAGTTCGCCCAGCAGGACGCCGCCGCCCACCGCCAGATCGACGCGGGCGACACGGCCGTCACCGGCTAGGGCCACCACGGCGGGGCCGCGCGTGGTGAAGGCCACTTCTCGGACCCGACCGCCGCCGCGCAGGGTGACGCTCTGGTTGTCGCCGGCGCGGGCATAGACGCCGGAGCCGTTGAACTGGACCGGGGTGTCGCCGCCGACGTTCAGCGCCACGGTGAAGGGCAGGTTGGACAGGGTTCCGCGACCGTTCAAATCCAGATTGCGGACGACATAGGTTGATCCGGTCAGTCGGGCGTCGCGGGCCTTTACATCGACGAAGGCGGTCTCTGCGGCGCCCCCGTCTGTCAGGCGAACCGTACCCTCCGCGCTGCCCGAGGCCAAAAAGGCGCCGGGTCGGGCGGTGAATTTCAGGTCGGCGCTGGACGGGGTGTTGTTCGACAGGGCGATCGAGCCCGAAGCCGTGATGCCCCCTGCGTTGAGATCGACCTCGGTCAGCCGCACCCGGTCGCCGCCGAGATAGAAATTCCCTTCGGCGTGGGCGGGGCCGTAGTTGGACCCGCTGTTCAGGACGATGCGGCCGTCGGAGGCGTCAGCGCCCTTGCGGAAGCTGAGCACAAGATTGGTTTGGGTCAGGGTCAGGGGACCGGCGGCGACCTTGTCGAAGGCGGCGGTCAGGTCGAGGCGAGGCTGGGCCAGGGTGCCGGTCAGGGCCCCGTTCCCGGTCATGGCGCCGTCGATGGCGACGGGGCCGACGCCGAACGGGCCCCGCGCATTCCAGTTCAGCGCCAGGCGCAGGCGGCCCTGGGGCTCGACCAGACCCTTGGCCGTAGCCTGTCCGGCCGCGCCGGTCAGGACGCCGTTGTCGATCTCGATCCGTCCGCCGTTCAACTGACCGGCCAGTTGCAGACGCGGCGTGGCGCCTAGAAGCCGGTCCAGTTCGTCCATCCCGGTGGCCAGACGCTGGCCGCGGCCATCGAAGGTCAGGACCCACGGCGCGCCGGACCGGGCCGAGGAGGCGCTGATCGCGCCGCCGAACTGGCCCTTGGCGCCGGGACGGATGCGGCCGATGTCGGTGATGCGCGCCTGGCCCCGGAAGCCAAGGCCCCCCAACATGTTGCGCGAGCCCGAACCGTTCAAGGTCAGGGCCTGGCCCTGGGCCTCGACGCTTTTCAGCAGCACGGCGCCGTCGGCCAGACGGGCGCCTTGGAATTTCAAGTGCGGGGTCGCGCCGAGCAGGGCCCCGACGATGCCCTGGCTGCGCCCGCCGAAGGCGCGGATGTCGCCGGCGACCTCGACGCGCTTTTCGGCGACCTGGACGTTCAGAGGCCCGGCGATCCGCGTGGCGCGATACGAGGCCAAGTTGGCGTCCAGCAGGGTGGCCTGGCCGGTCAGGGACCATTTCGCCGCGTCACCCTTGAAGACGCCGTCATAGCTGGCGCCTGCGCCGATGTCGGAGCCAACTAGGCGCGACAGGGAGGGGGTGGAGACCTCAAGCTGCACGCCATCGGGCGAGCTGCGATCCGACATCCGGATCATGCCGCGGGCGCTGGAGTTGAAATTGTCTGAGGCCAGACGCCAGCCGACGCCCTGCCAGCCCTCGCGCTTGGCGTCCGGCACGGCGGCGAACCCGAAGCGGGCGGTGCGTCCGATCTTCTCGGCGAAGGGTTGAAGCAGGTCCGAGCCGCTGAAGTCGGCATAGCCGGAGATCTGGGCGCCGGCCTTGCCGTAGTGGCCCTGGATGCTTAGCGGCTGGAACTGGCCGGTGCGGACGGTGGCGTTGACGATCTCGCCATTGATGACGGCGACCGCCGAGAAGGGTTGATCCGGCGAATATCCCAGCGACCCGGCGATGGGGCCGCCCTGGGCCTCGTTGGCGCGAAGGTTCAGGCGAAGGTCGTCGATCTTGCCGCCAAAGGCGGCGTTCAGGCGCAGGTAGTCGCCTTGGCGCGTCAGGCTGTAGGCATTGACCTGGGCCTCCTTGACGCCGAAGCGCGGAATGTCGGCGGAGCCGGTCAGCCGCCAACGCCCGTATTCCTTCGAAAAGCCCTCCAGCAGTTCGACATTGGTCTGGAAGCTGTCGATATCGACGGAGATTGGAGAAGGCTGGGGCGGCTTGCCGTCGGGCGGATCGATCTCGGGGCGGCGGATCACGCGGATGACGTCGGCGGTGATGCTGTCGGCGTGGAACCGACGCGTGATCAGCGGCAGATAGGACCAGTCCACGCGGACGTTCCTGGCTTCAAGCCAGACGCCTTTCGCGTCCGTGACGGTGACCCGCGCCAGGGTGAAATCGCTGAACAGGTCGCCCGAGAGACCCTCGACATTGATGCGGCCATAGCGGCTGATCTTCTTGCCGGCGACGAAGCCGGTGACGAGACCTCGACCGGAATCGGACAACAGATACTGGCGACCGCCGACTGCGGCGACGAGCACCAGAACCGCCAAGGCGGCGAACAGGCAGCCGGCGATGAAGCCGATCAACTGCAGCCGGGTGCGCTTGCGCCTGGCGGTCTTGGCCGGGGTGTCGGCGGGCGGGGGCGCTTCGGGCGTCGGCGCTTCAGGTGTCACGTCTTCGGTCAAAACGCCTGGCCGATGCTGATGTAGATCTGGAAGTTGGCGTCACCGTCGCGCTTATTCAGCGGGAAGGCGATGTCGGCGCGGACCGGACCGAACGACAGGTTGTAGCGGGCGCCGACGCCGACGGCGTAGCGCATGTTGCTGAAGTCGGGGGCTTCCTGAAAACCGACGGAACCCCCGTCGATGAAGGCGACAGCGCCGAAATTCTTGCCCAGGTCGCGACGGACCTCGGCTGAGACCTCGAACAGGGACAGGCCGCCGCGCGGGGTGTCGTTCGGTAGCTCCGGGTTCACGCCCTGGTATTCATAGCCGCGCACCGATCCGCCGCCGCCCGAGTAGAACAGGCGGTCCGACGGCACGGTCAGTTCCTCGCCGCCGATGATCGAGCCGATCCGCAGGCGGCCGGCCAGGATGGTCTTGCCGTTCTGAAGCGGCAGATAGCCGACGCCCTGCGCCTCGGTCCGCAGGAACAGGACAGAGTCGTCGCCGGACACGGCGGTGGGCTGGACGTTCACCGTCAGGCGGTAACCGTTCGTCGGATTGAGGGGATCGTTGGAGCGATCCAGATAGGCGCTGCCCCGCCCCGTCAAGATGACCAGGTTGCGGTCCAGGCCGATGACGGCGCCGTCGTCGGGATCTGGCGTGGACAGGTCGGGGGCGAACCGGTCCTCCTTGTAGTTGCCGGCGTCCAGCCCCAGGCCATAGCTGTAGTAGGAGGTCCGGCCGATCCGTTGCTGCAGGTCGGCGGCCAGGGCCAGGGCCGTGCGGTCATAGGCGTCGGTGTTCTCGTGCACCACGGCCGTCGACAGCTTCAGGGTTTGGGCTGGACGACGCCAGTGGGGCAGGGACAGGTCGACCCCCAGTCGGCTGTCGATGTCGGCCAGGCGCGCCTCATAGCGAATGGTGTCCGCCCGGCGCAGGCGATTGTAGTGAGTCCAGATGACATCGACGCCCGATCCCTCGGCCGTCGAGAAGGTGGCGCCGGCCTCCAGGATGCGGCGGGGCCGGTCGGTCAGGGTCACGACCACGGGACGGTGGCCCTCTGACGTGGTCTGATCGCTCGCGGCCAAGGCCACGCCGACGCCGTCATAAACGCCCGTGTCCAGCAGGCGGCGCTCCAGTTCGGCCACCAGTTCGGGGTCGTAGCGGTCGCCCTCGGACCAGGGGGCCAGACCGGCGACCCAGTCCACATTGGTGCGCCCTGTGGTCTGGACCTGAAGGCCGTCCAGCAGGACCAGTCGGCCCGAGGCGATGTTGTAGGTCGGCTTGACCATGAAGTCCGCATGATCGACGACGACGCGACGAGGCTGGGTCACGGCGTCGGCATAGCCCCGCCGCGTCAGGCCGGCGATCAGCCGACCCTCGCCTGCGATCACCTCGACCGCCCGGCCCGGATCGCCGGGCTTGAGGCCGATGCCGTCGATCACGGCCTGCGCGACGTCGGGGGCGGGGGCGGGATCGATCCAGTTGACCGCCGGTTCGCCCAGCAGAAAACGACGGCCCGGCGTGACGTTGACGATGGCGACGGAGGTCTGTTCGCCCTCGACGATGTCTTCCAGCGTCGGCTGGTAATAGCCCTCTGAGCGCAGCAGGGCCTCGGCCGCCTCCATGGCTGCGCGCGCACGTCGGCGGGCGTCGAAGCGGTTGGTCGGCGGGCCGTCGGCCTCGCCGATGGCGCGGACCAGTTGTTCCCTCAGTTCACTGCTGACATCGCCTCGGACCTGGGCGCGTGGATCGGCATGGGCCGTCCCCGCCGCCAGGACGACCACGGCCATGACCGCGCCCAGGGTGGCGACATGCTGGGCGCCAAGGCCGGAGCCTGAACGCCCAGAGCTTGCACGCCCATGGGCCGGGGCTCGCGTCGGACAGGCGGGTCGGCTGGGCGAAAGAAAGGGCCTGGGGCTCAAACACTTACTCTTGTCGTGGACTCTGGTCGTCGAGCCGGAACGGGTCTAGTGCGCCGCACAACCATGGTTTGATGGCGGGCATGTGGCGACTTCAATAGAAGAGAGTTTCGCTTTCGGGCTGAACCGTTTCCGCAGAATCGCGCTGCTCGGGCGGAAGCGCTTCGTTGGTCGGATAGGTCGGCGCGGGCTGAACCGTCTCGACCGGCGGCGGCTCGACCGGAGCCGGCAGCGGCTCTTCGACCACGGGTGCAGAGGGCTCGACGGGTTCGTATGGACGGTCGTCGCATGCAGCCAGCACGCCCACAGCGGCGCCGAGCGCCAGCACCAGACCCAGTCGCTTCATCGTGATCTCCCCATGGGCGGCTAACGCACCGTGCCCAAGCCTGTTCCATAGCGAGGATCGACGCGGCGGTCACCCACCAGACTGGAATGGGCAGACTTAGGTAATCCTTCGTATTTGTTCGTTATGAACATGGGTATGCAAGAGCCTGTCTTGACGAGAAATGGTTACGCGCGTGTCGCGGAGGTCCGCTTCAAGGAACTTCGGACGCGCATCGCCCTGGCCATCTTCATCGGCGTCATGGCGGCGTTTCTGGCTCCAACCTTCTGGCCCCTGGCCTGGTTCGGCGCGGTCCTGATCACGCAATGGCTGGACTGGCTGGTGTTCAGGCCCGTGCGCCGCGACCCCGACGCGCCCATGTCCCTGAGGCGCCGCGTGCTGTGCTGCGCGGTCTCTTCCCTGAGCGTCATCGTCTATTCCAGCATCACCGCCTACATGTGGGTGGAGGGCGGGGAGGCCGGAAGGCTGTTCGCCATCGTCCAGGTGGCGGGCGGGCTGCTGCACGTCAGCCTGCACATGCATCATAACAAGGCGCTGCTGCTGTCGGCGGTGATCCCGCACGGCCTCTACTTCCTGGGGCTGCCTGTGCTCGGCGCCATCGTCGATCGTCGCCCCCTCGAACTGCTCGTCGCCCTGGGCGGCACCCTCTACATGGCCCATCTGGTCATCGCCGTGCGCCAGAGCTCGATGACGACGCGGGTTTTGCAGGAGGCCCACCATCTGGCCGCCGATGAACGCCGGAACGCCGAGGTCGCCAGCGCCGCCAAGTCGGACTTCCTCGCCGTCATCAGTCACGAGATCCGCACGCCCATGAACGCCGTCATCTCGGCCGCCAACCTGTTGCGCCGCACGCGGCTGGACGGCGAACAGCGCGAGCATGTGGCCATGCTCCTGGACGCCGGCGACGTGCTGGTCGGTCTGCTGAACGACGTGCTGGATTTTTCCAAGATCGAGGCCGGCAAGATGCAACTGGACCTCAGCGCCACGGACGTGCGCGGGCGACTCATCTCGCTGCAGCGGCTGTGGGAGCCCAAGGCGGCGGCCAATGGCGTGCGCCTTTCGGTACAGGTCGCCGAGGACGCACCGGAATGCGTCATGACCGACCCGCTGCGCTTGCAACAGATCCTGTTCAACCTGATGTCGAACGCCGTCAAATTCACCCAGGACGGCGATGTAGCCGTGTCCGTGTCCTGGGCGGCGGCGCAAGGCGACGCGTCCGCGGGCGCCCTTTCGGTCAGCGTAACGGACGACGGCGTCGGCATTCCCGCCGATCGGCTGAGCGAGATTTTCAACAGCTTCGAACAGGCCGACGCCGGGACCACACGCCGATACGGCGGCACGGGCCTGGGCCTGGCCATCAGCCGCAGGCTGGCCCACATCATGGGCGGCGACCTGACGGTCGTTAGCGTCCTGGGCCAGGGCTCGACCTTCACTCTGACCCTGCCGGTCGAAATCGTCGCCAGGCCTGAACAGGCGACCGACAAGGCGCGCCGGGTCGCTGACGCCAACGCCCTGGCCGGTATGAGCATACTGGCGGCCGACGACCACGCCGTGAACCGCCGCATTCTGAGCCTGCTGCTGGAGCCGCACGGATGCAGATTGACGCTGGTGGAGAACGGCGAAGAAGCCGTCGCCGCCGCCGCCGAACAGCCGTTCGACGCCATCCTGATGGATATGCAGATGCCGGTCATGGATGGGCTGGAGGCTTCGCGCCGCATCCGGGCCGAGGGGCTGAACACGGCCACGCCCCTGATCGCCCTGACAGCCAACGCCATGGACGTGCATCGCGCCGCCTGGGAGGCTGTCGGCGCCGAGGCCTTCCTGACCAAGCCGATCGACCCGGTCCTGCTGGCCCGCACCCTGGCCGACGCCTGTTCGGGCGAGACGCTGGAGGCCAGCGAAAGCGCCGCCGCCTGAGATGTCAGGGAAGACCGATGGTACGTCCTCTCGGGCTCGAACCGAGGACCCTCTGATTAAAAGTCAGATGCTCTAACCAACTGAGCTAAGGACGCACTATCGGGGAGCGCCTTCTGTTGCATCGCGGCGAACGGGTCAAGGGGCGCAGACGCCAAAGACGGGGGTAGGTCAGGTTTTCGTGCGTGGCGCTGCACTCAGGCGACGGAATTTGTCGCTGCGATCGCCCCGGACATGGACTGTGCCGTCCTTGGCGAAGGCCTGGAAGGACGGCTTGTCGATGTTGCGGAACTCGCCTGTCCGGTCCCAGTCCCAGTCGAAGGATATCTTCTCGCCCTTGTGTGCGAACTTGCCGGACCAGTGGGCGAAGAAGGAATATTTGTCGCCCCCGATGATGATGACGTGGCGGTGGAGCGCGGTCTCGTTGCCGTCAGGGCGGCCCGCCTCCTCCAGGTAGGTGTTGTAGGCGTGAAAGCCCGACTTCTCGATGCGCATGAAACGATCCCAGCCTCAGTTCGAGGTGTGGCGGGCGTGGAAATCGCGGCGGAAGGCCTCGAACCGCCCGTAGGCGATGGCGGCGCGCATGGCCTGCGTCAGCGCCTGATAGAAGGCGATATTGTGCCAACTCAACAGCACCTTGCCGAGGATCTCGTCGGCGCGGATCAGGTGATGCAGATAGGCCTTTGAATAGCGGCTGGAGGCCGGGCATTCGATGGTCGGGTCCAGCGGATCCTGGTCCTCGGCGAAGCGCGCGTTCTTGAGATTTAGCGGGCCGTCCCAGGTCCAGGCCTGACCGTGCCGCCCGGCGCGGGTGGGCAGGACGCAGTCGAACATGTCGACGCCGCGCCACACCGCCTCAACCAGATCAATCGGCTTGCCGACCCCCATCAGATAGCGAGGCCGGTCCGAGGGCAGGAACTCGGGCGCATAGTCCAGCACCTCGCACATGGCCTGATGGCCCTCGCCGACGGCCAGGCCGCCGATGGCGTAGCCGTCGAAGCCGATCTCCTGAAGCTGTTCGGACGACTGGCGCCGCAGGTGTTCGAAGGTCGATCCCTGCTGGATGCCGAACAGGCCCTGGGTCTCGCGCTGGCCGAACCGGGCCTTGGATCGCGCGCCCCAGCGGATCGACAGTTCCATCGCCGCTTTGGCGGCCTTCTCCTCGGCGGGGAAGGCGACGCACTGGTCGAGCTGCATCGAGATGTCGGCGCCGATGCGGTCGGCCTGGATCTCGATCGAGCGTTCGGGCGTCAGGACGTGTTTGGAGCCGTCGATATGGCTTGAGAAGGTCACGGCCTCTTCCTTCACCTTGGAGATTCCAGCCAGGGACATGACCTGGAAACCGCCGCTGTCGGTCAGGATAGGTTTGTCCCAGCCCATGAATTTGTGCAGGCCGCCCAGACGCTCCATCCGCTCAGGGCCGGGGCGCAGCATCAAATGATAGGTGTTGCCCAGCAGGATGTCGGCGCCCGTCTGGGCGACCTGATCCACAGTCATGGCCTTGACCGTCGCCGCCGTGCCGACGGGCATGAAGGCGGGCGTGCGGATGTCGCCGCGCGCGGTCTTCAGCACCCCGGTGCGGGCGCGGCCTTCGGTGGCGGAGATTTCGAACGGAAAGGGCATCAGCGGATCAGGGTTTCCAGGCGGGCGGCGCGCTCCAGGTCCTTGGGGCGGCCAAACAGGCGGCAGGTGGCGATCTGTTCGCTCACCGAGGGGACGAAGACGGTCGCGCCCTCCAGATCGACCGGCATGCGGGACTGGAACGCGACGCGGGTCCAGTCGGCGCCGGCACGCACGTCCATCTCGGCCATGACGTCGATGGGGACCGGCGTGGTCAGGATCTGGCCGAAGACCCGTGAGCGGAACAGGCCTTCGCCGGGGTCCTCCGTCGCCGAGCCGTGCAGGGCCTTGATCAGGGCGCGGGCGTCGCGGGGGCTGGCCATGACATCCACGTCGGGCACATGCAGGTCATCCAGCCCGGCCAGGGCCATGGCCGCCCCGCCGAAAATCCACCATGGATCGCGCAGGTCGGCGGCGGCTGAGGCCAGGATGTCGAGCGTGGCGATCAGATCCTCGGGCAGGTCCTCGATCACGGCGCGCTCCTGAACAGCAGGGATCCGTCGCCGTAGGAATAGAACCGATAGCCGTCCGCCACCGCGTGGGCGTATGCGGCCCGCATGGTCTCGAGACCCGCAAAGGCCGAGACCAGCATGAACAGGGTCGATTTCGGCAGGTGGAAATTGGTCACCAGCACATCGACGGCGCGGAAGGCGTAGCCGGGCGTGATGAAGATGGCGGTGTCGCCGTGGAACGGCTGGATCACCCCGTCCTCGGCGGCAGCGCTTTCCAGCAGGCGCAAGGATGTGGTGCCGACGCAGACGATGCGGCCTCCGGCGGCGTGGACGGCGTTCAGGGCGGCGGCGGTCTCAGACGACACCTCGCCCCACTCGGAATGCATCTTGTGATCGGCGGTGTCGTCGGCCTTGACCGGCAGGAAGGTCCCGGCCCCGACGTGCAGGGTCACCGCGTGGGTCGAGACGCCTTTGCCGCGGATGGCGTCCAGCAGGCCAGGGGTGAAATGCAGGCCCGCCGTAGGGGCGGCGACCGATCCGTCATGCTCGGCGAAGACTGTCTGATAGTCGGAACGGTCGCGGTCATCCTCAGGCCGTTTGGCGGCGATATAGGGCGGCAGGGGCATGACCCCGACATCGCGAATGGCCTCGTCCAGCATAGGGCCGGAGAGGTCGAACTTGAGCGTGATCAGGCCGTCGTCGCCCTTGGCCGCGACGGTGGCGTCCAGACGGCCCAGATCGCAGGCCGCGTCGGCAGCGTTCCCGAAGCGAATGCGGTCGCCGGGCTTGATGCGTTTGCCGGGCTTCATGAAGGCGGACCAGACTTCGGGAGCGTCGCGGTGGTGCAGAGTGGCCTCGACTTCGACGGTCAGGTTCTGACCTGAATTTTCGGGGTCGGGTCGCTGGCGCACGCCCGACAGCCGGGCAGGGATCACCCGCGTATCGTTGAACACCAGGGCGTCGCCGGGGCGTAGGAAGCCCGGCAGGTCGGCGATGCTTCGGTCCTGCAGCGTCTCGCCTTCCACCACCAGAAGCCTGGCCGAGTCGCGCGGATTGGCGGGGCGCAGGGCGATGCGGTCCTCTGGCAGGTCGAAATCGAAGTCGGCGGTCTTCATCCGGCGGTTCTATACGGGCGCAGGCTTGCACGCGCCATGGGACAGAGAGCTTAACAGCCGCCGCGGGTCTCAGACCGTATTTCGCTGGTCGCTGCGACCCCCTCAGGCGAGAGTCGATGTTGGATAACGACGATATCGACTCGTCCTGCCAATGCTGTAGCTTGGAGGGCGACCATGGCGCGGGTTGAAGAAGACATCATGCACGAAGATCGCAACCACGAGCCGCCTCGATGACCATCGCACTCTTGGCGCTAGCGTTGGCGGCGGTTGTGCAGTCAGCGGATGGCCGTTCAGACACTGTGTGGGAGACCATCCGCACAGAGACCGTTTCACTGACCGCTCTGTCTCTCGAGGATGGCGTATCGTTGGCTGCACGTTGCCGCCAGGGCGTGTTCGATTTCGTGATCGCCGGCCTGCCGCCTGTAGAAGGAAATGACCGTCGGTTGCGGCTCTCGGTCGATAATCATGCAGATTACACAATCAAATGGCTGCAGAGCCTAGACGGCGTCCAGGCCTTCAGCCCGATGCCCGCGCCCATGGCCCGCGAGCTAATCGATGGCGGGCAGCTGACCGTCACGGTGATGGATGGCGATGTTGAGGGTGCAAGTTTCCATTACGAAATTCCCTCCGACAAGGGTGCGATTGGCGAGGTCCTGACGGCTTGCGGTCGGCCCATCATGGATGAGCGATGGAGGTTCCAGCGCGCCCAGGCGCCTGAGGGCATGTCGGTGCTCCGCACGGCGCCCCAGTCGCGATTTCCTGAGGAAGCAAAACGGGCCCAGGTGTTTATGGCAACGGTCGTGATGACCTGCCTTGCGCGGCGGAACCATCGCGTCAGCGACTGCGTGGTGGAAAGCGAAAGCCCGCCTGGACTGGGCTTTGGGCGTTCGGTGCTCAGATCAGCGCCCCAGGCGCGTGTAATCGACTTGGACTTTCCAGAGAACGGGGATCCGCTCCTGATGTTTGTGACGACGACCTTCCTGGCCCGCCCTCCGTCGGCGCCTCAGACGGGTCAGTGATCGCGGACCTCTCCCTTAGGTCCTTCAGCCAAATCCAGCGGCGAACTGACCCGCCCAGGCGCCGTAGCGGTTCAGGGACAGGTCCTGCACCTCGATCTCGGGTTTGGCGCCGTCAATCATGTCGGCCAGGACGCGGGCCGAGCCGCACGCCATGGTCCAGCCCAGGGTGCCGTGGCCGGTGTTCAGGTACAGGCCCTCGACGCGGGTCGAGCCGATCACCGGCGTGCCGTCGGGCGTCATGGGGCGCAGGCCGGACCAGTAGGCGGCCCCTTCCAGATCGCCACCGCCGGGGAACAGGCTGCCGACCGAATGGGCCAGCGTCGCGCGTCGCTGGGGCGGCAGGACGTTGTTATAGCCCGACAGTTCGGCCATGCCGCCGACCCGAATCCGATCGCCAATACGGGTGATGGCCACCTTGTAGCTCTCGTCCATGACGGTCGAGACGGGCGCAGCCGAGGCGTCTAGGATATCGGCAGTGATCGAATAGCCCTTCACCGGATAGACCGGCAGGCCCAACCCGACCGGCCTGACCATGGCCGCCGAATGACAGCCCAGGGCCACGACCACGGCGTCGGCGGTCATCGGCCCCTTGCTGGTGTTCGCGCCCGTGACCCGGCCGTCGGTGGTCGTCAGGGACTGGATCTCGGTCGAGGTGTGGAAGACCACGCCCTGTTCGGCGGCCAGGGCGGCCAGGGTGTTGGTGAACAGGAAACAGTCGCCCGTCTCGTCGTGCGGCAGGCGCAGCCCGCCGACGAAATCCACCGCCGAAGCCGCCAGTCCCGGCTCTGCGGCGATACAGCCCGCACGGTCCAGAACCTCGCACGGGACGCCCTGGGCCTTCAGCACGTCCACGTCCTTGTGCACGTCGGCCAGCTGTTTTTCGGTGCGGAACAGTTGCAGCGTGCCCTGCTGGCGGCCGTCATAGGCAATGCCGGTCTGGCGACGCAGCAGGTCCAACTGGTCGCGGCTGTATTCGGCAAGGCGCACCATCCGGCCCTTGTTCAGGGCGTAGCGGTAGGAGGTGCAGTTGCGCAGCATGGCGACGGTCCAGCGCACCATGGCCAGGTCCAGTTGGGGCCGGACGATCAGGGGGGCGTGACGCATCAGCAGCCATTTGATCGCCTTGACGGGAATGGAGGGCGCGGCCCAGGGCGCGGAATAGCCGGGCGAGACCTGGCCGGCGTTGGCGAAACTGGTCTCCAGCGCCGGGCCCTTCTGGCGGTCGACGACCACGACCTCATGGCCAGCCTGGTTCAGATACCAGGCCGTGGTGACGCCGATGACGCCTGCGCCGAGCACCAGAATACGCATTTCACTGTCCTGCCGATTCCGCCGCACGCGCGGATGATTGCGATAACGTATCCGATATCGCAGTAATCTGCGGAAAATATAAGGCGCAAGGAGCATATATGCCGCCGGTGACGCCTGCGGGCGCTGCCTTGGTTCCCACGATATGACAGCGCCCTGCGGTTGACCGCAGGGGAAGCAGACTGCAAACCCGCCGCCATGTTGCAGAACCTCGAAACCCTGGCTCGCGAAGCCAAGTCCTGGCCGTTTGAACAGGCGCGCAATCTGCTCGCCCATGTGCTGAAAAAACGCCTGACGGATTCCGAGCGGGATGCGGCCAAGCTGCTTATCGATGCGGGTAAGGCCGATGAGGCCCTGGCCACGTTCGAGGCTCTGCGCGCGCCGGTGGTGCTGGAGACCGGCTATGGCCCGTCCGGCCTGCCCCACATGGGGACTTTCGGCGAGGTGGCGCGCACGACCATGGTGCGCAACGCCTTCCGCGCCCTGACCGGCGACCACTGGCCCACGCGGCTGATCGCCTTTTCCGACGACATGGACGGCCTGCGCAAGGTGCCCGAAGGCGTGCCCAACCCCGAGATGCTGACCGAGGACCTGCACAAGCCCCTGACGGTGGTGCGCGACCCGTTCGGCACCCACGACAGCTTCGGGGCGCACAACAATGCGCGTCTGCGGGCCTTCCTCGACGGCTTCGGCTTCGACTACGAGTTTATGTCCTCGACCCAGACCTATCGCAGTGGGCGGTTCGACAAGACTCTGCGGACCCTGCTGGAGCGGTTTGACGCCGTGCAGGCGATCATGCTGCCGACCCTGGGCGAGGAACGCCGCGCCACCTATTCGCCCTTTCTGCCCGTCAGCCCGACGACCGGCCATGTGCTGCAGGTCCCGACGACGGGGCGCGATGTCGAACAGGGCACGATCACCTTTGACGACCCTGCAGCGGGGCCAACGACTGTTCCGGTCACCGGCGGCCATGTGAAGCTGCAGTGGAAGCCGGACTGGGCCATGCGCTGGACCGCTCTGGACGTCGACTATGAGATGTCTGGCAAGGACCTGATCGAGAGCGTGCGTGAAAGCTCCAAGGTCTGCCGCGCCTTGGGCGGGACGCCGCCGGAAGGCTTCAACTACGAGCTCTTCCTCGATATCGAGGGCAAGAAGATCTCCAAGTCCAAGGGCAATGGCCTGACCATGGACGAGTGGCTGCGCTACGGCACGCCCGAGAGCCTGAGCTGGTACATGTTCCAGTCGCCCAAGTCGGCCAAGTCGCTGCACTTCAACGTTATCCCGCGCGCCATCGACGACTATCTGGCCGCGATTGAGTCTTACAAGACCCAGGAACCCGCCAAGCGGATCGACAATGCCGTCTGGGCCATCCATTCGGGCGCGCCGCCGACCCATACGTCGCCGGTGTCGTTCAGCTTGTTGCTGAACCTGGTCGGGGTGGCCAACGCCTCGTCCAAGGCGCAGCTGTGGGCCTACTTCGCCAAATATCTGCCGGAGGCCACGCCCGAGAACGAGCCTCTGCTCGACCGGCTGATGGGCCATGCGTTGAACTACTACGAGGACTTCGTGAAGCCGGCGAAGTCGTACCGCGCGCCGAGCGAGGCCGAGGCCAAGGCTCTGCTGGATCTGGCCGGGCGGCTGAAGGCGCTGCCGGCGGACACGACCGATGGCGAACTGATCCAGAACGAAGTTTATGCGGTTGGCAAGGAACACGCCTTCGAACCGCTGCGAGCCTGGTTCGGGGCGCTGTACGAGGTGCTGCTGGGTGCATCCCAGGGTCCGCGGTTCGGGTCGTTCGCGGCCATCTATGGCCTGTCGCAGACGGTGGAACTGATCGAGGCGGGCGCCCGGGGCGAATTGGCCAGGTAGGCGAGCAACAAGGAGCGTGGTGTGGGCGTGCTCTCAAGCAGCGTACGCCCCCGGAGCCCGCGTTCGCGCCCTAAGTAAGATGAACCGAAAATAACGGCCAAGCTCCGGGAGCCTTCATGTGGGTTCAGGCATTCTGACGGCATCGACCAACCTCGATGAAACGGAGAGAGCCATGTCGAATATCATGAACACTACCCTGGCCACTGCGGCCGCCCTGGCGGCTCTGGTCACGGCCGTCCCGATGGCCGCATCGGCCCAGCAGTCCAATGGCATCACCAGCTGTGACGCCCCCGGCGGCCGACAGCAGGCCGGCGCCCTGATCGGCGGCGTGGTCGGCGCCCTGGCCGGCAGCCAGCTTTCCCGCAACGAACGCGGTCTCGGCGCCCTGGCCGGCGGTGCGGCCGGTGCGGCGGCCGGGTCCTATGTCGGCTGTACTCAGCAACGCACACGCGCCGAGGGCGTCCAGGCCAACAGCGGCGCTCAGTATCGCGCCGCCTCGAACCTGCGGATCCGTTCGGGCCCGGGCACCAACTACGCCCAGCGCGGAACCCTGGCCGCCGGCCAGCCCTTCACGGCCATCGGCTCGCAGGGTGAATGGGTCCAGATCGCCGGCGGCGGTTGGGTCAGCGCCCACTACGTCACCCAGTAATCCGCCGCTTCAGGCTTTTGCCGGTTTGAAGGCCGTCCCGTCCGGGGCGGCCTTTTCGCTGGGTGGTTATTGGCTGACCCAGAGAATTCTGGCCATCCAGGCGATGTCGGATCGCGCAAGCACGCGCGGCGCGAAAGCCGGATTGATCGAGCCGAGGGTGGCGTGGCGGGCCGATAGAGCTGTCAGTTCCTTGGCCATGGTCTCGCCCGAAGTGGTGCGAACCACGACACGATCGCCCTTGCGAGGGGGCGACCCGCCCTGATCGACGATGACGCGATCGCCAGGCCGGTAGAGCGGCGTCATCGACTCGCCGCTGATCAGCAGGCTGAACAGGCCCTCGGCTGGTCTGGGAAGTTCGGTCTGGTCCCAGCCGTCGCCGGTCGGTAGGCCGGCGTCGTCGAAGAAGCCGTCAGCGCCGGCCTGGGCCAGGCCGATGAGGGGAATGGCGGCCGGGCCCGTCGGGTCTTGGGCCAAATCCGCAAAGTCGCCCAGCGATATGCCCGTCGCCTCGAGAATACGGGTCAGGCTCTCGGTCGAGGGCCAGCGCGGCCGAGCGGGATGTTCGGGCGATGTTGGCGGGCCGAACCGTTTCGAGGGGTTGAAACTGGTGGGGTCCAGGCCTGCGCGTCGCGCCAGACCGGATGCGGACAGGCCCTCGCGTCGCGCCAAGTTGTCGAGCGCCTTCCAGAGCTTGGCGTGTGAGAGCGGCACGGACGAGCCTGACGTCAGTGAGTGATTCGGCCAGTCTATATAGGAATATCCGCCTATTCCAGTTGGGCGATCTTGCGTTCCTGCCAGGCCCAGAAGGTTCCCACTGCCAGGGAGATCAGGACGCTATAGCTGGACATGTTCAGCACGGTGATGAAGGCCATCGCCGGGGGGCGGACATCGATCAGCGCCACTACATGGCTCATGACGCTGAGAAGCTGGAAGCCCGCCGCCCAGACGGGCCAGACGCGCCGCGATTTCCAGGCCAGGCCCGCCAGGACGCCCAGCATCAGGATATCAAGAATGATCAGGCCGATCTGGTCGCGGTAAACGCCCACGTCGTTCTGAACCAGAAGCGAGGCGAACCAGCCGAGAATATAGGCGCCGCCGCCGATCCTTTCGGTGTCGTCGCCCTTCAGGAAGGCGAACCCACAGACGAGGACGACGAACACGGCGCCGATCTGAGCAGCTAGGGTATCAAACACAGAATCGCCCTCGCGTCATTGGACACGAGGGCGATCTTGCAACGAGTCTGTCACAGCCCCAAGAAGCGGGGCAGTACATTACCGTAATTTCACGAGGCGACGCGCAGGTGGCTTACCACTTCGGCTTCGACCGGACGGTCTGGCTTGTTCAGCGGGCCGACGGCGTAGGTGCCGTAACCCAGCTTGCGGTGATCTTTCTGCAGTTCGGCGTGGCAGGCGACCATGGCTTCGCGTGCGCCGGCCAGAGCGGCAATGGCTTCGATCGCCTTGGACTGGGCCACAGCGCCGGCGACGGGTGAGATCGACAGTGCGGTGCGGGCGCCGATCATCGACTGGACCAGGGTGGTGGCCTGAGCGATGGCGGTATCGATGGCTTGCTCGCTGGCGTTAAGTTCCATGGCGACGCCGGCGACGACTTGAGCACGTTCCATAACAGTATCCCTCCAAGACTAATCAATGAGGGAATGGTTAACACGTCTTCACCATCTTTGGTAGGGCTTCATTAACCCTTCTTGCGTGGGCGTTGTTGGGGACTTCACAGTACGACGCGTGTCCCCGAGGCTTGTCCAGCGGGCCCACGGCCAGGACATCCAGGCCGATCTGGCGGGCCAGGGCCGAAAGCGTGTTGTGGGTCGCGACGATCTGGCCGCGCGCTTCGGCCAGGGCGCAGACGGCGGCTGCAGTGCTGGCGAAAGCCCTTTGACCAACCACTGCAGACAGTAGGGCTTCGGATCGGGCCGCGGGGAACATGGCGATTAGCCGGGCCGTCTCGGTCAGGGCGCCTTCGATGGCGGTCTCTGCTGCGAACAACTGGCCCGCCAGGGCGTCGGCAGTCGCTGGTTCGGTCATCGAGAGCCCCCAAGCCCTGTGGTGACCTCAGGCAACCATGAGTTTGACGTTATGGCAACTAGGCGTTGTCATCCATCAGCAGGAAGTTGGCGGTCAGACTGGCGATGGGATGGGATGCATCGCCCTGCCAGGCCTCGGCCAGGACATGAGCGACCCTGCGGCCGGCGCGCGAGATGCGGGCAGAGGCCAGGGTGTCAACCGGCTTGCCGGACCGCAGGTAGGAGATGGTTACGTCGATGGGGCGAGGCAGGCTCAGACGCGGATAGGCCAGGGCCACTTGGGCGACGGCGGTGAACTCCAGCAACGCGGCCGTCGAGCCACCGTGCAGGGCGGGCAGCATCGGATTGCCGATCAAATGGTCGGCGAAGGGCATGACGACGATCAGATCGTCCCCTTCCATAAGGCTCTGCAGGCCCAGGAAGCGCGCATAGGGCAGGGTGTCGAGCAGGGTGCTCATGCCTTGGCGCCCGCCGCGCGCGTGCCTGTCTTCAGATTGGCCCCGATCTGGTCGGCGCCGTCGCCCGTCAAGACATAGGCGCCCTGGGCGGCGGCGACCGGATCGTCCGGAGAGGTCTCGAACGCCCAGGCGCGGATGAAGGCGATCGACTTCGTCAGTCGGTAGCAGCGCGCCTCGGCCAGGAGGTCCTCATTCGGGCGGGCGGGCCGCATGTAGTCGACGCGCAGGTCCAAGGTGGCGATGGGACGGAACTCCTGCATCCTGACCCAGACGGCCAGGCCGCCGACGTGATCCAGCATCGTCGTGACCAGGCCCCCGGCCAGAACATGCGTCTGGGGATCGCCGACCAGATCGGGCCGGTACGGAGCGCGCAAGGTCACGCGGTCGTCCCTGACCTTGTCGAGGACAAAGCCCAGGGATTGGGTGTGGGCCGTGCCGCCAGCCAGAATCGGCAACATCTCGGTCAGGAACGCTTCGCTCATTCAGCCGTCCTTACCGGGCGCGCGCTTGTGCGCAAGCGTTTCAGGAGCGCAGATCCCGCCCATGGCACGTTTCGAAGAGCTGCTCAGGCCCACCCCCGCGGGTCTCTACTGTCCGCCGGGCGACTTCTATGTCGATCCTGTGCGGCCGGTCGCCAGGGCGGTGATCACCCATGGCCATTCCGATCATGCCAGGGCCGGCCACGACGCGGTGCTGGCCACGCCCCAGACCCTGGCCATCATGGCCGAACGCTATGGCGAGGAATTCACCGGCCATCGGCAGGCGGCGGCCTATGGTGAGCAGACCTCGATCGGCGGCGTCGATGTGCGGCTGGTTCCCGCGGGTCATGTGCTGGGTTCGGCCCAGGCTGTGATCGGCTGGAAGGGCATGACCATGATCGCAGCGGGCGACTACAAGCGCCGGCGAGACCCGACATGCGCCCCGTTCGAGCCGGTCGCCTGCGACGTCTTCATCTCGGAGGCGACTTTCGGCCTGCCGGTCTTCACCCATCCGCCGGACGCTGAGGAGATCGGACGGCTGATTCAGTCCCTGGGTCAGTTTCCAGAACGCGCCCATCTGGTTGGCGCCTATGCCTTGGGCAAGGCGCAGCGGGTGATCCGCCTGCTTCGCGATGCGGGTTGGGAACGGCCCATCTATGTCCACGGCGCGCTGGAGCGGCTGAACCGGCTCTATGAGCGCGAAGGTGTTGATCTTGGGCCGATCCTGCCGACCAAGGATCTGCCCAAGAACTCACTGGGCGGCGAGGTCGTGGTGGCCCCGCCGTCCGCCATTCAGGATCGCTGGGCGCGCAGGTTCGCCGATCCGGTGACGGCGTTCGCCTCCGGCTGGATGCTCGTGAAGGCGAGGGCGAAACAGCGTGGGGTGGAATTGCCGCTGGTGATCTCGGACCACGCCGACTGGGGCGAACTGGTCGACACCTTCACCGAACTGAAGCCGCAGGAGGTGTGGATCACCCACGGCCGCGAGGAGGGCCTTCTGCGCTGGTGTGAGATCAATGGCCAGGCGGCCAAGGCGCTGCGGCTGGTGGGCTATGACGAAGAGGACGACGAGGCGCCGGCGGGCGTTGGGGCCGAAACCTAGGCCGCGCGGACGCGGCTGGGGGCCGGGACAGCGTCTGGCATGGGTTCGCCGGCCAGTGCGGCGTTCATGGCCATGCGCAGGCGCTCGGGCTTGATCGGTTTCTCGACCACAGCAGCCATGCCGGTGGCCAGATAGGCCTTGGCGTCGTCCGGGTCGGCGTTGGCCGTCAGGGCCACGATCGGAATATTGCGCTCGGGCCCTTCCAGGGCGCGGATGGCCTGGGTCGCCTGGACGCCGTCCATACGCGGCATCTTGATGTCCATCAGGATCATGTCGAACCGGCGCGCCTTAACCGCTTCGAGGGCTTCCAGCCCGTCTTCGGCGGTTTCGGAGGTGCAGCCGAACATCTCGCACAGGGCCTGGGCCACGACGCGGTTGGTGGCGTTGTCGTCGACGATCAGGACATGCGGATTGGACGTCAGTTCCAGGTCGGCCATGGTCTGGACGTTGGATGGGCCTTCCGACTGGGCGATGGCCCGGCGGGCCGTGAAGTCGAAGGCGAAGGTGGCCCCGCGACCGGCATTGTTCTCGGCCCAGATGCGGCCGCCCAGGCGATCGACGATATGGCGGCAGATCGACAGGCCCAGACCGGCGCCGTCCGGGCCGGAGCCATGCACGAAGGGTTCGAAGATGGCGTCCACGCGATTGACGTCGACGCCAGGGCCGTCGTCGCGAACGCGAGCTTCCATGCGAACGTCGCCGCCCTCGACCCACGCCTTGAGGCGGGCCTCGACCATGCCGTTGCGGGCGAACTTCAAGGCGTTGCCGATCAGGTTGTTGAACACCTGCTTGATCCGCACGGCGTCCATCTCGGCGCACAGTTCGGTGTCGCCCTCATAGCCCACCATTAGGGTGACGCCGTCCTGGGAAGCGCGCGGCGCCCACAGGCTTTCGATGTCGTCCATCATGGCGCGGAGCGGGGTGGGCGAAGGCGACATTTCCAGCTCGCCGGCCTCGGCGCGCGACAGATCGAGGGCGTCCTGAAGTATGCGGATCAGGGATTCGGAGGAATCGACGATGGTCTGGACGTGGGCGTGAGCGCCGTCGGACAGGGGTTGGCGACGCAGCAGTTCGGCGACGGCGAGGACGCCGTTCATGGGGGTGCGCAGCTCGTGGCTCATGATGGCCAGGAACTGGCTCTTGGCGCGCGCGGCGGAAAGGGCCTGGGTCTTGGAGTCGCTGAGGGCGCGTGCCTGTTCGGCCAGTTCGGCGTTCTGGCGGCGCTGCTGGTCGTTGACGGCCTGAAGCAGGGAGACGGCTGTGCCGACGCCGCGGTAACGGCCTTCGTGCGTGACGATGAAGCCCCGCATCAGGGCGCCGGGGCCGCTGCGCAAAAGGATGTCGCAGAATGTGTCGATGCTGACGCCGGCTTCGACGATGGCCGGTTCGGCGTCCATCACGTGCAGAACGGGGCGATGGGCGAACAGGGCGTGGCCGAAGGGGCCGGCGATCTTCAGCAGGAAGGCGTTGCGCTCGACCAGGCCGAGCGGACGGCCGTTATCGACGACGGGAATGACCAAAGCGTCAGGGTTCTGCTGGAAACGTGCGAAAATATCGCCGGCCGAGACGTCGGGGGACGCCGGCTCCATACGCTCCGTCAGGACTTCGATCGTCGGCATACTGCCTGTTACTCCGTCTACCTGTGGACAATACGGGGAAACGGTTTGCGGAAGGGTTAAGGCGGGAACTGGTCATTTCTCACGCCTTTTTGCGTGCGCAGGACGGTTGGTGTAGAAGCCCGCCTCGGCCCCGAAGTCCGGGCCATCACATTATCAGGCGAACCCGAATGCGCGCGGCCGACCGGCCGACCGCAGACTTGTCATGAGCGAAATCCAGCCAAACCCTTCGAAATCCGCCCTTGTCCTGTTCTCCGGCGGGCAGGACAGCGCCACCTGTCTGGCCTGGGCGCTGGAGCGGTATGACCGCGTCGAGACCGTCGGCTTCGACTACGGCCAGCGCCACGCAGTCGAGATGGACGCCCGGATCAAGGTTCGCGACGGCATGGCGCGCGTCCTGCCCGACCTGTTCGCCCGCCTTGGGCCAGACCACGTCATCGACCTGGCGGGTTTCGGAGCTATCTCGGAGACGGCGCTGACGTCGGAGCGGGCCATCGAGATTGATGCGCGCGGCCTGCCCACCACCTTCGTGCCTGGCCGCAACCTGGTGTTCCTGACCTATGCGGCGGCGCTGGCCGACCGGCGGGGCCTGGGGGTGCTGATCGGCGGGATGTGCGAGACGGACTTCTCGGGCTATCCCGACTGTCGCCGCAACACGATCGACGCCATGAGCCAGGCGCTCAGCCTGGGTCTGGACAAGGCCGTGCCGATCGAGACGCCGCTGATGGCGCTGAACAAGGCCCAGACCTGGGCCCTGGCGCACCAGATCGGCGGCCAGCGTCTGGTCGAACTGATCATCGAGGACAGCCACACCTGCTATCTGGGGGACCGCGAGCATCGCCACGCCTGGGGCTATGGCTGCGGGACCTGCCCGGCGTGTGAACTGAGAGCCGGCGGATACCGAGAGTGGGTCTGCCAGTGACCTATGCGGTGAAGGAGACCTTCCTGACGGTTCAGGGCGAGGGCGGGCAGGCCGGACGCGCGGCCGTCTTCCTGCGGTTTGCCGGCTGTAACTTGTGGAACGGGCTGGAGCGGGACCGGGCCGCGGCCGTCTGTTCGTTCTGCGACACCGATTTCGTCGGCGTAGACGGCGATGGCGGGGGCAAGTTCGCCGACGCCCAGGCCCTGGCCGACCATGTCGCCTGGTTCTGGCGCGGTCGTGACGGCGACCCGAAACTGGTCGTCTGCACCGGGGGCGAGCCCCTGCTGCAACTGGACCAAGCCCTGATCGCGGCGCTCAAGGGCCGGGGTTTCGACATCGCGGTCGAGACCAACGGGACCGTCGAGGCGCCCGAGGGCATCGACTGGATCTGCGTCAGTCCCAAGGCCGATGCGCCGGTGGTGCAGGCCCGAGGGCAGGAGCTGAAACTGGTCTATCCGCAGGCCCTGGCCCTGCCCGATCGGTTTGAAGACCTGGCGTTCGAACGGTTCTGGCTGCAGCCGATGGACGGGCCGGATCAGGCCGCCAACACCGAGGCGGCGATGGAATATTGCCTGACGCATCCGCAATGGCGGCTGAGCGTCCAGACCCACAAATTCATTGGCGTCCGTTAGTATGACCGTGTTCGAGATCACCAAACAGGCGACGTTCGACGCCGCGCACCACTTCCCCAACGAACCCGAGGGCAGCATCTATCGCCGCGTCCACGGCCACTCCTTCACCGTCGAGGCGACGATCCGGTCCGAGATCCTGGACGCCGAGCACGGCTGGGTGGCCGACCTCGGCGCGCTCGATCGCGCTCTGAAAACGGCTGCGGGCGAACTGGATCATGGGATGCTGAACGACCATTCCGGCCTGGAACTGCCCAGCCTGGAGAACCTGTGCCTGTGGTTCGCCAATCGGATGAAACCCGAATGGCCCGGCCTGTGCCGCATCACCGTGGCCCGCCCGACGATCCACGAGCGGTGTACGCTGACGCTCTAGGACCTAGCAGGCCTTGCCTTGGGCCTGGCGCTGCTGACAGCGGCGTTCGGCGCGTTCTGCGTCGCGCTGTTCGCGTTCACGGCGCGCCCGGGTTTCTTCGTCCGAAGTGGTGACAGCGTCGAAGCCGGCGCCGACCGCCGCGCCCGTGACCTTGGCCCCGGCGCCCACGACGGCCGCGCCCGTACCGACCACGGCCCCGACAAGACATCCCTGAAGCATCAGCGAACCGCCGATCAGGATGGCCAGCAGGCTGGCGCGTTTGGCGGTGGCGGTGGTCATGGCTGAATCTCCCCGAGACCCGTCATTAACCGTGAAAGAGTGAACGGACCCTGAGCGTGTTCGCCCATCACGCCTTTGGCTTGACGATCCACTCGTGTGCCGGATCGTTGCGGAAGATCCAGTTGCGCTTGGGGCCCGCCATGACGTTGAGATAATAGACGTCATAGCCATGCGGCGCGCCGACCGGATGATAGCCGCGCGGCACCATGACCACATCACCGTCCTCGACGCTGATCGTCTCGTCCAGGCTGCGGTCGTCGGTATAGACACGCTGGATTGCGAAACCCTGGGGCGGGTCGATGCGGTGGTAGTAGGTTTCTTCCAGCGCCGTCTCTTCGGTCGGCGTCGCCGTGTCGTGCTTGTGCGGCGGGTATGAGGACCAATGGCCGCCCGGCGTGATGACCTCGACCACCAGCAGGCCTTCGGCGGCTTCGGTCTCGGGCAGGATGTTCCTGACATGACGTTCGTTTGTGCCCGAACCGCGGACTTCGCGCTTCATGTCGGCCTCGGCGATCAGGCGGGGCGCGCCCAGACCCTGGCCCGGCGCCGTGCAGACAGCCAGTTCGACGGCGCCACCTGCGGTGACGGCGTAGTCGGTTCCAGCCGGAACATAGACGGCGCCCGGAGCGCGATCTTCGAACGGCGTGGCGCGTCCGCCGACGCCGGCGAAGCTCTGACCGCCCGCCATGATCGAAGCGGTCCCGGCGACGACGACCAGACAGGCCTCACGGCCCGCTTCGCCTCCCCGGTAGGTCTGCCCCGACTTCAGCCGCACGACCTTGAAGCCGACATGCTCCCAGCCTGCGCTTTGGGGCGTGACCTCTAGGACGGCGCCGTCGGCGTCGGGGGCGTGGGGGCGGACCTTGAGGTTGGGCATCAGATCAGGCCCGCCTCGGACGCGCGATCCTTCAGCGTCTTCAGGCCCAGTTCGGCGTATTTGCGTGGATTGGCCAGAGCCGGATCCTGTTCCGCCTCGATGACGATCCAGCCGGAATAGTCCATCCGGCGCAGGGCCTGCATGATCTCGGCATAGTCGATGCCGCCGTCGCCCGGGACGGTGAACATCCCCGATAGGACGCCATCGAGGAAGCTGGAGCCGCCCTTCCTTGCCTTGGTGAAGGTCTCCCAGCGCACATCCTTGCAGTGGACGTGGACGACCCGTTCGGGATGGTCGCGGATCACGGCCAGGGAGTTCACCCCGCCCAGGGCGGCATGGCCGGTGTCGAGGGTGAAGCCGACCGACGGGCTGGTCGAGGCGATGAAATCATCCATGTCGGCGGCGGTCTCGACCACCGTGCCGAGGTGGTGGTGATAGGCGAACTTCATGCCTTGAGACGCAACATAGTCGGCGACGCCCGACATGCGCTCGCCAAAGGCCTTCCAGTCGTTGGCGGCGAGGCGGGGGGTACCGGACAGCGGAACCGAGCGGTTGCCGTGGACGGCGTTGGAAGTCTCGGCGAAGACGAAGACCTTCGATCCCATGGCCTTAAGCAGGTTCATGTGCGGCTGCATGGCCGCGATTTCGGCCTCGGCGTCCTGAACCAGCAAGGAGCCGGAATACCAGCCGCCGATCAGGTCGAGACTTCCCAGCATGGCCTTCAGCTCGGTCGGGTCCTTGGGGAAGCGCCCGCCCAGCTCGACGCCTTCGAAACCGACCTCGCGGATGTCGTTGAAGATGTCCTCCAGCGGCGTGTCGCCGCCCAGTTCGGGCATGTCGTCGTTGGACCAGGCGATCGGGCTGACACCCCAGCGGATGCTCATGACAGGTCTCTCTTCATTCGGATGTGTTGTTCGTAGTTGCTGCGGGCGGCGTTGACCTGAGGCCGGTCGGAGACCTCGGGGACGGCGACGTCCCACCACCAGCCGCCGGCCTCGGTGGTTTTCAGCGGATCGGTGTTGATGACCACGACATAGGACCGGTCGGCGGCGCGGGCGCGGGCCATGGCGGCCTCGAACTCGCCGAGCGTGGAGACGTGCTCGCTGAGCGCGCCCAGGCTGGCGGCATGAGCAGCGAAGTCGATCTCGGGCAGGGTTTCGTGACGGCTGTCGGCCAGCAGGTTGTTGAAGCCGGGGGAGCCTGTCGCCTGTTGCAGCCGGTTGATGCAGCCGAAGCCCCGGTTATCCAGCAGGGCGACGATCAGCTTGTGACCCATCATCACCGAGGTGGCGAGTTCGGAGTTCAGCATCATATAGCTGCCGTCCCCGACCATGACGACGACATCGCGGTCCGGCTCGGCCATCTTGACGCCCAGACCGCCGGCGATCTCGTAGCCCATGCACGAGAAGCCGTATTCCAGGTGGTATCCGCCAGGTCGGGCCGTGCGCCACAGCTTGTGCAGTTCGCCGGGCAGGCCGCCCGCAGCGCCGACGACCACGGCGTCTTCGCCCATGGACCGCTGGACGGCGCCGATGACCTGGGCGTCGCTGGGCAGGGTCTTGTCGGGCGATCCGGCGGTCGCCGCATCGACGGCGGCGGTCCAGCCGGTGATGTCGACGCCCAGACCGGGCGCGCGCCAGCCTGACAGGGCGGCGGACAGGGCTTCGATCACCGTGCGGGCGTCGCCGACCACAGGCTCAGCGCCGTGCTTGTGGGCGTCAAAGGGCTGGACGTTGACCTGGAACAGCTTGCGGTCCGGGAACAGGCTGCGCGAGCCGGTGGTGAAGTCCTGAAGCCGGGTGCCGATACCGACGATCAGATCGGCGGTGGAGGCGGCCTCGTTGGCGGCGCTGGAGCCGGTGACGCCGATGGAGCCGAGGGTGTTCGGGTGATCCCAGGCGAAGGCGCCCTTGCCGGCCTGGGTCTCCGCGACCTTCAGGCCGGTGGCCTCGGCCAGAGATTGCAGCGCGCCCTCGGCCTGGCTGAACAGCACGCCGCCGCCCGACACGATCAGGGGACGTTTGGCGGCTTTCAGCGCGTCAACGAGCGCCGCCATCTCGCCTGCATCGGCGGGCTGGCGGCGCTCTTTCCAGACACGGCGTTCGAAGAAGGCGAGGGGACAATCAAACGCCTCGGCCTGCACGTCCTGACAGAAGGCGATGGTGGCCGGGCCGCAGGTCGCCGGGTCCAGCATGGTCGCCAGGGCCTTGGGCAGAGCGTCGAGGATCTGTTCGGGTCGTGTGATCCGGTCGAAGAAGCGCGACACGGGCTTGAAGCAATCGTTGGCCGTGACCGTGGCGTCGCCGAAATCCTCGATCTGTTGCAGCACCGGGTCGGGCCGGCGGCTGGCATAGACGTCGCCCGGCATGAACAGGACCGGGATGCGGTTGACGTGGGCCAGGGCGGCGGCGGTGACAAGGTTGGTCGCGCCGGGGCCGATGGAGGTGGTGCAGACCATGGCGCGGCGGCGTCGCATCTGCTTGGCATAGGCGATGGCGGCGTGGGCCATGCCCTGTTCGTTATGCGCCCGCCACGTCGGCAGGACGTCGCGATGGGCGTGCAGGGCCTCGCCGATCCCGGCGACGTTGCCGTGGCCGAAGATGGCCCAGCAGCCGGCGAAATAGGGAACCTTCGCGCCGTCGACGACGACGTGTTGGGCGGCCAGCCAGCGGACGGCGGCCTGGGAGGCGGTCAGTCGGATCGTGGTCACGCGCTCAGAGCCTCGGGAACGGGAGTATTGGCCGCGCGCGACTTTGCGGCGCGCCAGGCGGCGATCAAAACGGAAAAGCGCGACGACAGGTCGGCGATGGCGGCTTCGTCGTCCATCTTGCCGGCCAGCCATTGCTCGGCGGCGTCGGCGAAGATGGTGCGACCGACGGCGAACCCCTTGACGATCGGGCGAGCGGCGGCGGCGTCGAACGAGGCGATCAGCTCGGCTTCGGGCGACGAAAGGCCCAACAGGACCACGCCTCGGCACAGGGGATCATTAGCCTCGATGGCGCGCTCGATATTGACCCAGGCAGTCTGATCCTCGGTCGGCTCCAGTTTCCACCAATCGGGTTTCATGCCCAGATCGTAGAGCCGCTGGATGGTGCGCGAAATGGTGTTGGAATCGATCGCGCCGTTCTTGGAGGCGATGATCTCTAGCAGAAGTTCGTGGCCGGTCTTTCGGCAGGCGTCCTGCAGGCGCAGCATCTGCCGCTCCTGGCGGTCGCGCAGGTCCTGCGGGTCGTCGGGGTGGTAGAAGACCAGGCATTTGACGACGTGGTTCGGCGGCCAGTTCGCCAGTTCCGTCGCCACATCGGCCGAGCTTTCGAACACCAGCGGGCAGGAACCCGGCAGCTCAATGGGGCGGCCGATCCAGTAGGCATGATCGGCGGCGGCCTCCAGGCCCCTCATGCCGAACCGGCCGTCTAGCAGGACGCCATAGCGGGGATCGCCCTGGGCCAGCCGGTCCACGGCTTGGAGCGCGAGCGCCTTGAAAGCGGGGATGCGGGCGGGGTCGGCGCCGACCTTGGCGCACATCTCTTCGAACTGGCTGCGGTGGTCCATGGCCAGGACGGTCAGTTCGTCATAGGTCCCCCGGCGCGTCGTGGCCCAATGGACGTGCTCAAGCTCCACATCCTCGCGCAGGCGGAAGGAGCGCGGGGCGCCGTTGAGGAAAAGCTGCAGTTCGTCCCAGGTCGGCATGGCCGGAGCGCAGCCGTGGCGCGAGACGACGATGGCTCCGCAGGCGTTGCCGAAGGCGCAGCAGGTCTCCAGCGGTTCGCCCTTCAGCCAGCCGCGCAGGAAGCCGGCCATGAAGCTGTCGCCGGCGCCCAGGACGTTGAACACCTCGACCCGGAAGCCCTGGCCGACGACGCCGTCGTCCAGACTGTCGGGAATGGCGTCGGGGAAGGCCGAGCAACCGTCCGGCCCGCGCTTGCAGACCAGCAGGGCGGTGCTGCGTTCACGAACGGCCCTCAGCGCCGCGATGGTGTCGGTCGAGCCGCCCAGGATGTGGATCTCTTCCTCGGTGCCAACGATCAGGTCGCACAGGGGCAGGACCTGTTGCAGGCGGGCGGTAACGGCGTCGTCGGCGACGAAGCGGTTCTCGCCCATGTCCTTGCCGGTCAGCCCCCAGAGGACGGGGCGGTAGTCGATGTCGAAAATCACTCGGCCGCTGCCTTCGCGCATCAGGCGACAGGCCTTCATCGTCGCATCGAACACGTTCGGCCGTGACAGGTGGGTGCCGTTGATCAGCAGGGCGCCGGCCGACTGGATGAAGGCGGGGTCGACGTCATCGACGCTCAACGCCATGTCGGCGCAGTTCTCGCGATAGAAGATCAGGGGGAAGGTGTCGGGGTCGCGGATGCCGAGAAACACCAGGGCCGTCAGCCGTTCCGCATCGGTCAGGACGCCGTCGGTGTCCACGCCCTCGACCGTCAGCTGTTCGCGAATGAAACGTCCAAAATGGTCGGCGCCGACACGGGTCAGAAGCCCGGCCTTCAGTCCCAATCGAGACGATCCCACCGCCGTATTGGTGGGGCTGCCGCCGATATATTTGGCGAAGGACATCATGTCCTCCAGACGCCCGCCGACCTGCTGGCCGTACAGGTCGATACAGGATCGACCGAGCGTGATGAGGTCAAGCCGATGTCTGTCGTTCGCCATCGAACTCGTCTCTCGAAACAGCCCCCGAGCGCACCTCGCGTCAGGATATGTAACGTATATTCCAGTTTCAGAACGCTCGCAACTTCTGTTTCATTGCTTCGCGCGCTTTGACGCACCTTTCATCGTGGACGCGTTCCGTGCGGGCTGTGACGTTGTAAAGGCGAACGAAATCACCAGGGCCTGGGCGAGGCACATGGAGGTGGACAGGGAGCGGAATTTGCGAATTTCGGCCTCACGGACCTGAAGCACCTGAGTCGCAGGCTTGGCGACCGGGCTGACCAGGCTGTCGCTGATCGACAGGACGGGGGCCGAGCGTTCGACGGCGGCGTCGATCAGCTGGACCGCTTCTTCGGCATAGGGGTGATAGCTGACGACCAGCAGCAGATCGCGCGGCGTGATCGCGTGGATCTGCTGGCGGGTCATGCCGCCGATGCTGTCGATGAACACTGTGCGCTTGTCCACCTGATGCAGGGAGTAGGCAATATAGGCGGCGACCGGGAAGGACCGGCGAAAACCAGCGACATAGATGGTGTCGGCCTGGGCCATCAGATCGACGGCGACCTCCAGATCCGCAGCGCTGACGATCTCGCCCAGGTTCTGGAGGGCCAGGGTGTTGCCCTCGATGAACTCGGCCAGGACCTGTCCGGGCTGGCCCACGGCCTTGTTGTCCACCGTCTCGCTGAACTGGCGCACGCGCTCGCCATAGGCCAGGGCGGCATTGCCGGACAGCAGACCGTCGCGGAACAGCCGCTGCATCTGGGTGGCGCCGTCAAAGCCGAACGACTTGGCGAAGCGGACGATGGCGGACGGCTGGACGCCGCTGCGTTCGGCCAGCACCGCCAGTGTTTCCAGCGCCACCGCGTTCGGCTCATCCAGCACATAGCGGGCGATCTGCTGCAGTCGCTTGCTGAGGGATTCGTATCGATCGAGAATCGCGGCCCTGAGTTCCTCTGCGGTCGTGGGGGCGGGGAGGTGATCCGTCATGCGATTCCGTCTCTTGCAGCGATGCGTAGTGAGCCTCGCACGAGGCGGCGATGAATGGAATGCCGGCCGCGCACGTAGAAATTCCATTTCATGGATAGACAGAATATCGGTTCCATGTTGTCTCCGACAAAAGACGGGAAACGACCATGAGCAGAATCGATGTGGCGCTGATCGGCGCAGGGCGGATGGGCTCCATCCATGGGCCGAACGCGGGGCGAAATCCGGGGCTGAGGCTGAAGTATGTGGTCGATCCGCGGGCCGACGCCGCGGCGGCCATAGGCAATGCATTCGGCGCCAGCCAGGCGACGCTGGAACAGGCGCTGGCCGATCCGTCCATCGGCGGCGTGGTGATCTGCAGCTCGACCGACATGCACCTGGAACACGCCCTGGCGGCCCATGCGGCGGGCAAGGCGATCTTTTGCGAGAAGCCGATCGATCTGGACCTGGCCAAGGTGCGCGAGCAGGCGCCGATGTTCGCCGACGCGCGGCTGGTCCTGGCCTTCAATCGCCGCTTCGATCCGCAGTTCACCGCGCTGAAGGCCCAGCTGGACGCCGGCGCGGTTGGCAGGCTGGAAAGCCTGCATCTGGTCAATCACGACCCCGCCGCCCCACCGCCGGGCTTCATCCCGACCAGCGGCGGCCTGTTCAAGGACTTCACCATCCACGATCTCGATCTGGCGCGTTGGCTGCTGGATGAGGAGATCGTCGAAGTCTATGCGGCGGCGTCCTGCCTGGTGGATCCCGAGATCGGCCGGCTGGGCGATGTGGACACGGCCCGCACGGTGCTGAAGACGACGTCCGGGCGTCTGTGCGTCATCTCCAACACCCGCCGCAGCGGCTACGGCTATGATCAGCGGATCGAGGCCTATGGCTCGAAGGGTATGGTCACGGCTGGCAATGTGCATCAGGACACCGTGCAGAGCCTGTCAGAGACCGGCGCGACTGCGGCCCCCATCGAGATGGGTTTTCTGCAAAGATACGCTGGCGCCTACAAGGCCGAGATGGACCATTTCGCCGAGGTGGCCCACGGCCGCGAAACCTCCCGCGTGGGCTATGCCGAAGGGCTGGCCGCGCTCGTGCTGGCCGAGGCCTGCGATCAATCGGTCCGCTCCGGCGAGCCTGTCCTGCTGAAAGGAAACTGAACATGCACAAGGTCGCGATTATTGGTGCGGGCCGTATCGGCCGCATCCACGCTAGGAACGCCGCTCTGAACAGCCGCATCGAACTGGCGGGCGTCGTCGATCCCATGGCGGACTCGGCCGCGTCGCTGGCCGCCGAATGGGGCGCAAAGGTCATGTCGCTGGACGAGGCGCTGGACGATGCCTCCATCGGCGGGGTCATCATCGCCTCCTCGACCGACACACACCTGGATTACAGCGTGCGGGCCGCCAAGGCGGGCAAGGCCATCTTCTGCGAGAAGCCGATCGACCAGGATCTGGAACGGGCGAAAAGCGCGGCGGGCGACCTGGGCCAGGCGAAGATCCTGCTGGCCTTCAATCGTCGCTTCGATCCCAATTTCCAGGCGCTGAAGGCGCGGCTGGATAGTGGCGTGATGGGCGCGCTGGAGAGCGTGCAGATCACGTCCAACGACCCGTCGCCGCCCCCGCCGTCCTACGTCGCCATCTCGGGCGGTCTGTTCAAGGACATGGCCATCCACGACTTCGACATGGCGCGCTGGCTGTTGGGCGAAGAGGTGAGCGAGGTCTATGCGGCTGGCAGCTGCCTGGTCGATCCCGAGATCGGCAAGCTGGGCGACGTCGACACGGCGCGGACGGTGCTGAAGACCGCATCGGGCAAGCTGTGCGTGATCTCAAACAGCCGGCGGTCGGGCTTCGGTTACGATCAGAGGATCGAGGCCTATGCGTCCAAGGGCATGGTCAAGGCGGACAATGTGCTGGAATCGACGGTGCAGGTCTGGGGCGAGGCGGGGGCTGCGGCGGATCGCTTCCAGAACTTCTTCCTCGACCGCTACGCCGAGGCCTATCGCCGCGAGATGGATCATTTCGCCGACATGCTGGACGGCGGAGCGGCCTCGGTCGGTTACGCCGACGGCGTTGCGGCGCTGGCCCTGGCCGAGGCGGCGGCGGAATCGGTGAAGACGGGCTCGGTCGTCCGCCTCTGAGATCAGGTCGCCGAAACGACGACGGGCGGGGGCTGTGCGGCCTCCGCCCGTTTTCATGTCTGCGATCCGGCTGTCAGGCGGCGGGCGTGAAGGGAACCAGCCGGCTGCGCACAAGCCGCTCGAATGTCGGCAGGGGGCAGGGGGCGTCGCAGCCGGGGATGTCGAGATACTGATGGGACGGCGCGTTCTCGCCGCTCAGCGGTTGCAGGTAACGGATCTGGTCCATCGTCTGGGCGCGATAGAAGGCGCGGACGAAACGGGCGCCGGATGCATCTTTCAGCACCTCGAAACCCAGGGCGCCGCCGGGTGGCGGGTTGTCGCGCGGATAGGTGGGCACGTGCCAGTGCAGGTCCAGCATCCCGCCCATGTCGGCGATATTGGTGTCGTGACCGGCCAGAACCGTCAGCTTTGGACCGCTCTCCATCGCCGTCAGCATCCGGGCCATCAGCGGCGATGCGGCGCGGGCGGCGACATAGGGGGCCCGGCCCTCATAGCGGAACTTCAGGGTGTTCAGCTCCAGCAGGTCCTCGATTTGGTCGCGGGTGACGCGGCCCCAACCGACCTGGGACATGGGCATGCCCTCCAGGTATTCGAGCAGCAGGGTCTGGCTGGCGGTCGAAGCCGTCCCGAAGGGCTGCCCGACATCGGCGCGATCATTCGCGTTGCGGACAAGGCCGACCGGCATCTGGGACAGGTTGCAGCCTGCGGGCAGGGCGCTTTCGGCGCAGAGCGGCGCGGTGCAGCAGCCCAGAACGCGGCTCAGCAACTGCAGCCGGCGGGACTGGCGCTCGCGCTCGGCAAGAAGGCCTCCGGGAGGGGCGAGGGCCAGCTGCGCCGCGAAGGCCGCGTCGCTGTCGATCGCCACCGAATGGGCTTCAAGAGGATGGAACTCGGCGTCCTCTTCCTCGGACGCCGGATGGGCGACGGCGACGGTGCAACCCGGCAGCATGCCTTCGACCAGGGCGCGGGCCGTGTCCTGGGTGCGGGGCTTGAAGCTGGCGGCCACGGTGATTTCGGAGGCGGACGGACAACCCTGCGCGGGCAGGATTCCGCGCGCGACCCACTGGGTCCGGTCCCACTGACCCAGCAGTTTCACGGCGTCGTAGCCATGCTGTGTCAGGGCGCCGAACGGCGCGGACCAGGTCGGCCAGATCTCATCGGTCACGCCCGTCTCTGCGGGGTCCTTGGTCGGGGGACGCACGCCGTGACGCATCAGCATGACGACACGTTCCAGCGTCAAGTCGGACGCTTCGCCGAGCGCGGCGGGCTTGGCTTCATCGACGACCGGCGTCGTCGCACAGGCGCTGAGCGCCAGGGCGGCGCCGAGGAGGGGGATCAGGCTTCGCATGCTTCACTCCGTACAAAAAAGAGCGGCGGCATCATGAATGACGCCGCCGCAGTTGCTCAGGTCGAGATAGGAAGAACCCTAGAAGGACAGCTGGACGCCGGCCCGTAGCGAGTAGCCGTAGCGCTCGTTCTCGGCGATCCGGCTCCGGCTGCCGACATAGAACCGCTGGGGCTCGTCGTTGAGGTTGGAGGCTTCCAGCGACATCGAAACGCGGTCGTTCAGCTTGTAGGCCACGCGGGCGTCCCACTGGTTGAAGTCGTCGACGTAGAGGTCTTCGGTCTCGTCGCCGCCGACCGTGTCCAGATAGGCGGAGCGGTAGGTATAGGCGACGCGGGCCGAGAAACCGGCGTTTTCGTAGCTCAGCTGGGCCGAGGCGACCGTGTCCGACTGCGTCAGCAACGGCACCTTGTCGTCACGTCCGGGGACGCCCTCGGCTTCGGAGTCGACCAGCGTCAGGTTGACGCCGCCGCTGAAGCCCGAGATCGGCAGGAAGTCGAGCTCCATCTGGATATTGAACTCTGCGCCCATGACGACGGCCTTGTCGGCGTTGACCGGGGTGGTGACCTCGGCATTGTCCAGCGAGATGCCAGCATAGACGACATCTTCCAGGTCCTGGGTCGAGAAGAAGATCGGGTTCTCGATGTCCTTGCGGAACAGTGCCACCGAGAAGACGCCGCCGCGACCGATATAGTATTCCGCCGCCAGGTCGAAGTTGGTCGAGCTCAGGGGCTTCAGATCGGGATTGCCGACCGAGACTTCCTCATCGCCCTCGTTGACGATGACGTAGGGGGCGATGTCCTCGTAGTTCGGACGACCGATGGCGGTGGTCACGGCGCCGCGCAGCACCAGGTTGTCCGACGCGTCGTAGCGCAGGTTTAGGCCGGGGAAGTAGTCGGTGTATTTGCGCGACCCGAACGTGTCGAACGCCTGGTCCAGGGTCGAGTCCTCGGTGACGCTCTTGGCCGCGTATTCGCCCTCGGTATGTTCGACGCGGATGCCGGGGATGGCCGTCCACTGACCCCATTTCAGGGTCGCCATCACATAGGCGGCGGTGATGGTTTCCTCGATGTCGTAGTCGGAGGCCAGGCTGTCGCCGAGGGTGCTTTCCTCGTCCAGCTCGAACTCGCCACGGTTGGCCAGGAAATAGGCGTCGGCCAGTTCCTGGCTGACGGTCGGACCAAAGCGGTATCGGCCATCATAGATCGAGTCGATCGTGCGCCCTTCGACCTGGTCCAGCATCAGGCCGGGCCCCTCGTAGTCATAGTTTACGGCGTTGGCGTCGTTGGACTTCTGGCGATTGATGTATTTCGCGCCGAGCTTGAAGGTCGAGCCGTCACCGATGGAAAGCGGGAAGCGATAGTCGATGCGGGCCTGATACAGGTCCTCGATCGCTTCGCGGCTTTCGTAGCTGGTGCTGTCGGCCTCATAGGTCGAGGCGTCGTAGGCATCGGCGGTCGGGGTGAAGATGTAGAGGTCGGGACCGACGTCGTAGGATCCCGAGACGCCGTCGCGCTTGAACTCCCACTCGTTGCGCATCGGGTCGCGCTTGTTAGCGCGTGAGTAGGTGCCTTCGATGTTCAGCAGGCTCTCGCCGATCTCGAATGCGCCGCCCAGGGATGCGGTGAAGGTATCGGTGTTCTCGGCTCGGGTGCGGACGCGACGGTTGGCTTCACCGTCGGCGAAATCGCCTGTCGTCGGCGTGGTATTGGAGAAGGCGGTGTCGTCCTCATCCAACTCGATCGAGAAATTGTCGCGCGTCTCTGAGTCTTCGTATTTGGAATACAGGAACCGGGCGAACAGCTTGGACTGATCATTCGGACGCCAGTCGAAGTTGGCGACGGCTCCGGTGCGCTTGCGGTCGGTGGTGTAGGGGCGGATGGTGAACTCTTCGGGGATTTCGTTGCCGTCGACCTCGAAGCGACCCTCGCCGCCCTGTAGGTTCTCGGCGGCGATGAAGCGTTCTGAGAAGTTGGCCGCCAGGACCACGCCGAACTGGCCGCGATCCCCGAACACCGTGCCGAAGCTGGCGTCGAACTCGTAGGGATTGTCTTCGGCCAGCTCGTTGTAGCCATAGGCGCCGCGCAGGGTGCCGAATGTGCGGTTGCGGTCGAACGCCGTCAGGGTGACGATATTGGCCTGGCCGGCAATGGCGTTGGCGTCCAGGTCGGGGGTCAGGGTCTTCACGACGGTAACCGAGCCGATCAGGGCCGAGGGGATGTCGTCCAGCTTGACCTGGCGGCTTTCTGGTTCCGGCGCGGCTGCGGTCTGGCCGTTCAGCGTCACGTTCAGCAGATCGGGCGACACGCCGCGAACCGTCAGATAGCGGCTTTCGCCCATGTCGTTGGAGGTGGACAGGCCGGGCAGGCGGCGCAGGGCCTCGGCGACGTTCTGGTCGGGCAGGCGACCCACGTCGTCAGCTTGGATCTGATCAACCTGGCTGTCGGAGTTGCGCTTGTTCTCGAGCGCGGCGCGGTCGGCGGCGCGACGACCGGTGACAACGACCTCGTCGATCTCGGTGGCGTCTCCGGCGTCCTGGGCATGAGCGATGGCCGGCGAAAGAAGCACTGGCGTCAGCAAGCATGTAGACAGCAGCATGGCCCGCAGGGCCGTACGACGATAGGCGCGCATAGTTATCCTCCCCACATCCGCCCGTGCCGATCCACATCGGCCAGGTGGCTTGTTGACCGTAGGTTACGAACAAACTTTCCAAACTGCAACCAATATAGAATATTTCTTGCAGACTGTTTTCGGTGAGGTATCGTCAGGCTTATGAGCGCATCCAGGCCGCGATCGTGTGTTTGCTGGATTGGTTCAAGCTGCTGATCCGACAATGGAAAACTGTACGGGTTCTGACGATTGAACCTGGCTGACGACGAAGCGAGGCGGTGCCGATCAGGCGTTTTGAAGCGATATTCTGCCAGCGGTCGCAAACCTCGACCGTCAGCGAGTTGTCAGGAACGCCTGCTAAGCCGCCGACACGATAGCGCCGTCCAACCGGATGGGCGTGGAACAGGGGAGTAGAGATAATGACCGTTCGCAGGACCGCTGAAATGCTTATGAAATCGACAGCCATGGCGGCCGCCCTGGCCGTCATCGGCGCATCGGCGATGGCCCAGGACGCCGCCCTTCCCATGGTGAAGGCGACCCTGGGCACGGCGCCCAGCGCATCGGGCGCGGTGGCGGCTGCGGTTCCGTATCTGGACGGCGTTGGCGGGGGGTTCGTCGGTGCGACGGCGCTGGGCGGTCTGGAAGTCTATGATCGAACAGGGGCCCTTGTCGGTGCGGCCCCGGCGGGCGAGGTTGGCGGGGTCGATGTGGCCTATGGCTTCGACATCGCGGGTCGGCCCTCCACCGTGGTGGCGGCTATCGACACGACCGACAACTCCCTGCGCCTGTATCGCCTGGACGGCGCGACCCTGACCGAGGTCGGCGCGCGCTCGGTTCCGCTGGGATTCGCGGCCGAGAACGTCTGCCTGTATCGCGGTATTCGCGACGGCGCCCTCTATGCCTTCGTTGTCGGCGACGGCGGAGAGATCGACCAGCAACTGATCTATGCCGACGCCAATGGTCGCCTGGATGCACGCCAGATGCGCCGGCTGAACGTGATCTCCACCGTCAAACAGTGCGCCGTCGATGCGGGATCGGGCGCGGTCTATGCGTCCGAGGAATCGGTCGGAGTCTGGCGTTTCGACGCCAATCCCGAGGCCTTCGCCGATCCGGTGCTGATCGACAGCCCGCGCTTTGGCAAGATTACCGAAGAAAGCGGCGGCCTGGCGGTCTATGACGGCGGCGAGGGCGCGCGTTGGTTGATCGCAGCGGACCCCAACGGCGGTCGGCTGAATGTCTATAACCGCGACCAAGACGACGCCTATGTCGGGTCCGTCACCGTGTCCGGACCCGAAGGCGGCGAGCCGATCGGCGAACCCGGCCCGCTGTTCGCTCTCAGCCAGCCGATGCCTGGCTTCCCGTCCGGCCTGCTGCTGGTCACCGACGAGGACGGCTCCAACTTCAAGGCCGTCAGCTTTGCTGACATCGCCAGCGCCCTGAACATCACCGCCGGTGCGCCGGTCGATCCTCGCGTCCGCACCCAGCCGCCGGTGGTCACCGTCGTGGCGACCGTCGAGACCGCGCCAGTGTCCAGCTTTGGCGACGCCGCCGACGATCCCGCCATCTGGCAGCACCCTACCGATCCGAGCCTGAGCGCCGTCATCGGCACGGACAAGAAGGGCGGCCTCTATGTCTATGACATGCAGGGGCGGGTTCTTCAGGACCTGCGCGACGGCAAGATGAACAACGTCGACCTGCGCGATCACTTCATGCTGGGCGGCCGTCCTGTGACCCTGGTCACGGCCAGCAACCGCACGGACAAGAGCATCGCCATCTACACGCTGGATCCGGCGACCCGGCAACTGACCAACGTCGCCGACGGGGTCCAGCCGACCGAACTGGCCGACCCCTACGGCCAGTGCATGTACCGCGACCCGGCGACCGGCCGCACCTATGTCTTCATCAACGGCGACGATACCAGGAAGCGCCAGTGGGAACTGGTAGACGCCGGCAACGGCAAGGTGCGGGCGGTGTTCGTGCGCGAACTGACCTTCGCCAGCCAGACCGAGGGTTGCGTCGCCGATGACGAGACCGGCGCCCTCTATGTCAACGAGGAGGATGTCGGCATGTGGCGGGCGCGTGCAGCGGCCGACGGCGGCACGGACATGACCCTGATCCGGGCTGTCGCAGATCTGCCGGCCACCAAGGACGATTACGAGGGTGTCGGCATCTACGACCTGGGCGGCGGGCGCGGCTATATCGTCGTGTCCAGCCAGGGCAACGACACCTATGCGGTGTTCCGCCGCGAGGGCCAGCAGGAATACCTCGGCTCCTTCGCTGTCGCCGCCAATCCCCAGGCCGGCATCGACGGCATCTCCGAAACCGATGGACTGGAGGTCTCCAGCCGCAACCTCGGGCCGGGCTTCGAACACGGCGCCATGGTCGCCCAGGACGGCCGCAACGTCCTGCCGGTTGAGAACCAGAACTACAAATACGTGCCGTGGGAAAGCATCGCCCGCGCGCTGAATCTGGAAATGCGCTGACAAGGGTAGTCATCAGCGGCTACAACCTTAAGTAACAGTCGGCGGGCTATCGTGCGCTCATAGAGTGTGTGAGAGCCCGCATGACCAATTCCGCCGACAACGCTCGGGCGCCTGATCCCGGCGTGCCCCCAAAAGGGCCGACCGCCCTGATCTCCATCCAGTATCTGAGAGGAGTTGCGGCGCTGGGCGTCGTGGCCTGGCACGCGCAGGGACAGGCCGGCCTGGTCGAAACGCGAGTGCTGCAGGCGGGGATCGAGGTCTTCTTTATCGTCAGCGGCTACGTCATGTGGCTGATCCTGACCGAAAGGCCAGCGTCGCCAGGAACCTTCCTGATGAAGCGGATCGCACGGGTTGTGCCGCTCTACTGGACCCTGACGACGATCATCGTGATCATGCTGCTGGTGGCGCCGGGCCTGTTGCAGAGCACGCGCTTCGACGCCGTGCATGTCGTCATGTCCTACCTGTTCCTGCCCTGGCCAAACCCCGTGGCCGAGGCCGGGCTGAAGCCCTTGATGATCCCTGGCCGGACGCTGAACTACGAGATGTTCTTCTAGGCGCTTCTGGCGGCGGCCCTGGCCCTGCCCGCGCGACGGCGAGCGGTTTTCACGGTGGGAACGCTGACCCTGCTGGGCGCGGCGTCGCTGTTGCCATTGGGACCGATCGCCCACTTCTACGCCTCGCCTTTCATGATCGAGTTCGTGCTGGGGATCGGGCTGGCGATGATCCTGCCGCGCATCTCCGCCGGAGTGCTCGCCCAGGGGCCCTGGGTGTTCGGCCTGGGGCTCTTGCTGTTGCTCATCGCAGGGTCGGCGGAGGGTGCGGAGACGCTGCGTCTCGTCACCTTCGCCATTCCCGCCACCCTGATCGTGGGCGGACTGGTCGCGTGGGAAATGGCCGGAACCTTGCCTCGGATCGCCGTGCTGAAGACCGTGGGCGACGCCTCCTATCCGCTCTACATGCTGCACCCGATCCTGCTGTCGGCCATGGCGCAGGGATGGCGGGCGTTCGGGCTGACCGATCTGTCGCCCTGGCTCTATGTGGCGACGGCGATGGTTGCCGCTTGCGGTGCCGGCTACGGGGTCTGCGTGCTGTTGGGCGGCGCGCTGTTGCTGGCCGAGAGCCGACGACCGCGGAATCTGGCGGCGTCTGACCATCAACCCCTGCCCAGCCTGATCGCCAGCGCCCTGCCGCTGCTCGTCGTGGAGACCGCCCAAGCGGCCTTGCTGAGCGTGCCCGTCCTGCTGCTGGGGGCGTTCAGCGATCCGACCTCCGTCAGCGTATTCAGCCTCTGCAATCGACTTTCGATGCTGGTGGCCACAGTGGTGCTCAGCCTGGGAGCGATGGCTGCGCCCGCCTATGCGCGCTACCATCGCCTGGGCCAGTGGGCGGCCCTGCGACACGAGGACGGACGCAATCGTCTGGCCTCGGCGGCGATCTGTATTCCCTTGATCCTGGTGCTGGCCCTCGGAGCCGCGCCTCTGTTGAGATTGCTGGCTGTCGATCCGAGCGGCGGGGTTCCGGTCCTGCTGATCCTGCTGGCGGGGCAGCTGGTGTTTTGCCTGCTGCCGTCGCGCGACCTGCTTCTGGCCATGGCCGGGCAGGGGCGGGTGTTGCGAACCCTGAGTCTGTGGCAACTCGTGCTCTGCACCGGCCTTTGCGTGTTGGTCATCCCTGTGGCGGGTGCGGTCGGCGCCGCCCTGGGCAGTTCAGCAACCTGGATCCTGGGGGCTGTCGGACTGGCCGTCGCCGTGCGCAGCAGGATCCCGCAAATGGGCTTGCGGAACGGCGGCCGCGCCAGTTGGTGAACGGCCAGAAGATTGCAGAACTCCGTCGGGGGTTGGCTGACGGCGATGAAGGCGCGGCCGTGCAGTCGGAAGAACCGATAGCCGCACTCGGCCAGCAGGTCCCAGGTCTCGCCCGCCGCTCCGCCATCGCCCCCCGCGTTCAGATGAGCATTGCATTCGAACAGCACGGCCGGCCGATAGCGGTTCAGCACATCATGCGCGCCGGCGACCACCAGCGGCTCGGCGCCCTCAACATCGATCTTGATCAGATCGACGCGGGTCAGGGACGTCATTGTGGCCAGCCGGTCCAGGGTGATAGTTTCGACCGTTTCGCCATGGCTGGCTCGGGCATTGGGCACCAGAGAGAAAGCCTGGGGATCAGCGCCCAGCGGGACGTGGTGAAGTCGGGCGTGTCCGTTTCTGGCCGAGGCCGCCAGCCGCAGGGGCGAGACCCATGGGAAGGTGTTGAGAGCCAGGTTCTCCAGCAGGTGATCGAAGGCTTCGCGGCCTGGTTCCAGCGCGATCACACGACCCTCGGCGCCGACCAGACGCGCCGCCTTCAGGCTGTAGAGGCCGATGTTTGCGCCGACATCAATGAAAACGTCTCTGGGCCGGAGCAGTTGGTCCAGCTCGCGCAGCTCAGGCTCGACCCAGTCGCGCAGCAGGAAGGCCGTGATGGCGGTGTATCGTAAGCCGGGCGGTGGCCGCAGCCTTTCTCCGGACCGAGTCAGGTTGAAAAGGGGACGTCGGCCAAGGGCGGCGGCGCCGGCCAGGACGCCTGCACGCCAGATCACCCTGGCAGGATCGGCGCGAAAAGCGGGTTCGGCTGCGAGCTTGTTGAGGCGTCGGACCAGGGTCATGTCGCAGCTCCCGGCTCAGCTGCGGCCTGGATCGTGGCCAGGGTCGCAGGCGTCATGCAGATCATGTTTTCGCGGTTGGTCACGCCGATCTCGAAGCTGGCGCCTGTGGGGCGGACCTCGACATAGCCGAGCGATTGCAGCAACTCGGCGACCGCCGGATTGTCGTAGAACCGCTCGATCAACAGCACGGGCGAACAGGCGCGCAGCGTCTCCAGCGCGCCGCCCAGGACCTCGTGCTCGCAGCCCTCCACATCGATTTTCATCAAGGTGGGCTTCATGTTGAAGGCGTCGAGACGCCGCGTCAGGCAGACCTGCTCGGAGATCGTCACGCGGGCGGGATCAAAGCCGAACAGGGTCTTGGACGACAGATAGGCTGTGGCCGTGTCTCGCGAAAAGGTCGCCAGACCGTCATACGCGAAGCCGCGATAGCTCGGCGTGTGCAGGACCTGTGACCCCTCCATGTCGCCGAGGCCGACGTTGATCAATCGTAGACGCGGCTGGTGTGCGAAACGGTCCTGCAGCCAGCGGAACATGGCTGGATCGGGTTCGAAGGATACGATGGCCGCGCCCGGCCGAAGTCTGCGCATCGACAGGATGCTCTGGCCTCGATTGGAGCCAACGTCGATGAACAGGTCGTCGTCGCGTACGGGCAGGCGCGCGATGAACCGGAAGTCGGGATCATGGACGAGGCCCAGCGTTTGCCGGACCTGATGATAGACGATATTCTTTGTTTCACGCAGCCAGGGCGCATAGTTCTGCGCCGTCCTGATAGCCTTGCGGATCACGATGCTCTCCCTTTATGAGGGATAATACCGATCCTGAGTTAACCTAAGGTTGTATCAGTCGCGCAGCGCTTCGGCCAGGCTTTCGGCGGTTACGGCGGCCCAGCAGGCGTAGCCCTCGTCGTTCAGGTGCAGGCCGTCCGGGCCGACGCCGCCACGGGTCAGACGATCCCAACTTCGCATGGCCTCGAACCTACGCTGCACCGCATATCCGATGCGGCTGCCCTCCAGCGCGATCAGCCGGGCGGTCTCCTCCAGCGGCGGGTTCAGCTTGCCGAAGTTCACATTATCGGCGTCCTCGGGCAGGCGCTGGGGATCGATCAGCAGCACGTCGACGCCAGCCCGACCCAGGATGGCCGAGCCGCGATACAGGTCCGACACGATCGCGCTCCACGGCCGGGCGCGCAGAATGTCGTTGGTGCCGATCTGCCAGATCACCAAATCCGGCTGATAGGCCGCAATCTCGGCCTCCAGACGGTTGGCGGTCTCCCAGGCGGTCTCGCCGCCGCGGCCGCGATTGATGACGGCGATGTCGACCCCGGTCAGGCGTTCCTGCAGATCCGCTTGCAGCAGGGGGACGAAACCCAGCTCGACCCGGCTGGCGCCCACGCCTTCGATGCTGGAAGACCCGATTGCCAATATGGTCAGGCGGCCGGCCTGTACGGCGGCCCGACTGCGTATCAGACCGTCTCCGGCGAGGACGAGGCTGTCGCCGGCGACCGGGCAGGATGGAGCGCCTGCGGCCGGGGCCTCCTCGGGCAGGGGGATGACGGGCTCCGTCGCCGGTTCGTGAGCCGCCGCTTCCTGGGCAGTCGGCACGGGCAGGTTCGATGGCAGAGTTGTCGGCTGGGTCTGGGCGCGGGCCGTGCCGGCGACAGCCGCCAGCAAGGCGCCGGCGCCGAGGCCGACAAGAGCGGCAAGCAGGATAGAGCTTCGCGTCAGTTTTCTTCTCCGGTTGCAGGGTCGGTGGCTGTTTCGCCGGAGTTGCTGGAACCCTCGGACCCGGCGGGTTCCGTGGCTGGCCGAGGCGGTTCTCCGTCCTTGTCCGGGCGCAGGTTCTCGTTCTCGGTCGCGCGATCCTTGGGGCGATTGGCTGTCGGGGGCTGGGTCATCGAGGTGTCCTTGATTATCTATTGTGAGGCGTTCCACGGCAACGCTCAGTCGCTCAGGAAGCTCCGCAAAGGATCCGTTCACCATCCCGCTAAACCGTCCTGAAACAGGGCATGGGCCAGTGTGGAGGCTGGAATCGGCAGGCAGCGGGTTCCCGTGGAGAGTCGCATGGCCGAAATACTGAAGGTCGAGGTTGTCAAACCCGACGCGCTGAGCGGCGCGGACGTGGCGCTGTGGAGGGCGATGGTCGCCTCCAACCCCGACCTGGCCAGCCCCTATTTCCGGCCCGAGTTCGCCCAGATCGCGGGTTCGGTAAGCCCCGACGCCGCTGTCGCCGTGTTCCGGCGTGGCGAGGAGACCGTGGGCTTCTTTCCGCACCAGAGGCGTGGTGGCACGGTCCAGCCCCTGGGCGCGCCCATGAACGACTATCACGGCGTTATCGCCCGGCCAGGCGAGGCCCCCGATCTGGAGGCTGTCGCCCGTTTGCTGGACGCCCCGTGTCTGAGAGTCGGCGCCTGGGTCGGTGATGCGCCGGACGCGGAAACGCGCGAAACCCTGATGGTGTCGATGCCCGATGATGGATTCGAACCCTGGTACGCCGAGCGTCGCCTGACCTGGGGCAAGTATTTCAAGGACAAGGAACGCGCCCGTCGCAGCCTGGCGGCGGAGTTGGGCGAGGTGCGGGTCGAGCGCAATCTGCGAGACCCGGCGCTGCTGGACGAGCTGATCGTCCTGAAACGAGATCAGTATCGTCGTACAGGCCGCCACGACATCTTCGAATGCGGCTGGACCGTCGACCTGTTGCACGCCCTGCTCCAGGCGCACGGCGAGGAAGACTTCGGCGCCTCCATGGCGGCCATGTGGGCGGGCGGGAAGCTGACGGCGATCGAGTATTCCCTGCACGCGGGCGGCCGCTATCACTTCTGGTTCCCGGTGTACGAGCCGTCTCTGGCGCGGTGCTCGCCCGGCATCCTGCTGAGCATGGACACGATGCGGCTGGCCTCCGAGCAGGGCTATCGCGTGTTCGACTTCGGGTTCGGCGGCGAGGGGTACAAGAAGTATTTCTGCAATGTGACCCAGACCGTGAAAGAGGCCGTGGTCGTGCGCCGGGGCCTGGGCGCCAGCGTTTCGAACGTCGCGGTCGGATTGCTGAACACGGCGGGCAAGTCTCGCGGCGATCGCCTTCGAACCAGCGTCCGGCGACGCTGGGCCGCCATCGAGGCCTGCGAGGTCACGCCGATGAACCGGTTCAAGGGCGCTGTAGCAGCGGCCCAGGTGGCGCTTCACAAGGGCGCGGATCGCGCGGCCACACGCATGGCCCAACCCGAGGTGACAGGATGACAGACGCCGGCAGGGCTCCCCAGGCCCGCACTCGCTATCCGGGCCCGATCACGGAGGCGAGGAAGCACCCGCATCGTCTCGTCGAGAAGGGGTTCGCGACCGACGAGGCTCTGGCTCAGGTGCTCGACCGCTATCCGGCCGAGTTGTTCGACATCAATCTGTACGACTACGACGACGAGGGTCAGGTCTCGCTGCGCACTGGCGCGCGAGGCAAGCTGTCGGGCGACAAGCTGCTGGAGGCGATCCAGGCCGGGAGGCTTTGGGTCAATCTGAGGAACGCCGAGAAGGGCTGCCCCGACCTGTGGGCCGCCTCGATGGTCGAGTTCGCAGGGGTCCAGGCCGCCTATCCCGGCATGCGGGCTGTGACCAACGCCGGTCAGCTGATCATCTCATCCCCCGTGGCCAAGGTGCCCTATCATTTCGATGCTGCGGGGGTGGTGCTGTTTCACCTGAGGGGTCGCAAGCGCATCTTTGTCTACCCCGGCGACGAAAGCCATCTGCCGGAACGCAGCATGGAACAGGTGGTCGCGCGCCAGACGACCGAGGAGCTGCCCTATGTCCGGGCCTTCGAGGCCGACGCCCAGGTCATGGATCTGGAGCCCGGCGAGGCCCTGACCTGGCCTCTGTATGCGCCGCACCGGGTGGAGAATCTGGACAGGTTCTGCGTCTCCCTGTCGATGGACTTCCAGACCTGGGGGTCGCGGTTCCGCAACGGCGCACTCTATACCAATGCCGTGATCCGCAGCCGGGGCGGCAAGCCACGCTTCACCGACGGGATGAGCGAGCCTGAACTGGCCGCGCGCTGGGCCGCCTCCCTGGCATTGAAGCGGGTCGGCGGGCTCAAGAGCAAGCTGTCGGACTTCCAACGCGACTTCGAGCCAGAGGTCGGCGTGGCGGACGGCGCGCGCGCCCTGCGCGCCTGACCCGGGGCGCTTCAGGTTAAATCGGCGTCATGACGTCGAGTTAAAATGACACCGGCCGCCGGGCGGGCCACCTTTCCGCCAACATTCGGAGAGGAACCGACGTCATGAAAGCCATTCTCGCATCCGCCGCTTCGCTGGCCCTTCTGGCCGTTGCGGCCACGCCTGCCGCCGCCAGCGACGGACCCGACGTCCGCGTCAAGAACGCCGTCGCCCGCATGGTGGTGATCGTCGAGGACCGCGCCGACATCGCCGTGGAGATCGAGCCTGGCGCCGCCGGCCTGCCTGCGCCTCGTGTCACGCGGCGTGGAAATGATGTCCGCATCGAAGGCGAACTGGGGCGCGGCGCGATCCGCAACTGCGAAGGCTCGAACGGTCCGGCCCGGCAACCCGGCGAAGGCGCCACGGTCCAGCTGCGTCGTCAGGGTCGCATGAACATGTCGGCGGCTCCCCTGATCGTGGTCCGCACGCCGCGCGATGTGGACGTCAGCATCGAGGGCGGCGCGGTGTTCGGCGCCGTGGGGCGCGGCGCCTCCAGCATCTCGCTGGGCAATGGCGGGTGTGGCGACTGGACGGTGGCCAACACCGACGGACGGTTGGAGCTGTCCCTGGCGGGTTCCGGCGATATGTGGGCCGGGACATCGGGCGCGCTCGAGGTCAGCCTGGCTGGATCGGGCAATATCGCAACGGGCGCAACCCGTGACCTTGAGGCCGCCATCGCCGGCTCTGGAAACATCACCGTGGCCCGCGTCGACGGGCCCGTTGAAGCCAGCATCGCCGGATCCGGCAATGTCACGGTGCGGGGAGGGGGCGTGGGCGCCGTCGAGGCCAGCATCGCCGGCTCCGGCGACGTACGGGTGGAAGCGCGCGTCGCCTCGGTCGAGGCCAACGTGGTCGGCTCGGGCGATGTCTATGTTCAGGCGGTCTCAGGGACCGTGTCCCAAAGCGTCATGGGTTCGGGCCGTCTGCACATCGGCCAGTAGGGCTAGGCGATAGAAAAAGGCCCCGGCGAATCGCTTCGCCGGGGCCTCGTCTTGGCTGAACCTAAGCGGCCTAGAAGCCGAGGACGCCGATCGGTGCGAGCGTGGCGCGGCCAATGTTGGCGCCCGAGCGGTCTTGAGCTTGCAGGCTGCCACCGAAGTTGTAGCGGAAGCCGATCTTGAAGGTTTCGATGTCGAGGTTGATGTCCTCGATCTCGGTCAGTTCATAGTTGGCGAAGACGCTGTAGGGCGTCGAGGCGAACTGGTATTCTGCGCCGGCGATGTAGGTCCATGCGTCGATGTGAGCGCCCGGAGCGTCGAAATCGCCGAAGCCGACCGTTGCGTTCAGACGCAGGTTATCCATCGGGTAGTAGGCGCCGTCGACGCCGACGTTCCAGGCTTCTGCACCAGCGGCGTCGCTGTACGAGACCGAGCCGGTCAGGGTGGCTTGCTGGAAGGTCTTCTGAGCTTCGGCGCCGACCGAGGCCATGTCCAGGATTTCGTTGTTCTGGACCGAGACGAAACCGCCGATGCGGATGTCGTTGACGATGCGGCTGACGTGCGCGCCCAGAGCGCTGGTCGTGTCGCCCAGGTAGTCGTTCTCGTCCGAATAGCTCAGCGAGCCGTCGAAGGTCACGGTCCAGTCACCGAAGGCCGAAGTGGCGACCGAGCCATTGATGGCGGCGCCGTCATCCTTGAAGCCGTCGTAGTCGGTGTGGACGTAGCCCAGGCCGATCGAGCCGATGGCGTCTTGGGCCATGGCGGGAGCAGCAGCGAAGACGGCGACAGCGGCCGTGGCGAGGAGGGTAGCTTTCATTTTCTTATCCTTAGTCGGTCGCATCAACTCGCGACCCGGGCGGTCGGCTAAGGGGCTGCGCCCGATAAGTCACACCCAAACTCCCGTAGAACGGGGGGTTATGAGTATTGTGGCCGTTCTGCCACGAATGATGATGCGTAGATAACGCAGTTAGTCGGCTGCGCCCCCCGCCTTGCCGCTTCTTGATGGGCTGGATGACTAAGGGCGGCGCGGCCCCAGCGTCGGCGATGTTCCTGTCTGCCCAGTGGAGGCCCCTTATATAAGGCGTATGCTGGTGGGCTGGCTCCGGCTCTAGTCATAAGGGGGGCTTGGCCGGCAGATCGCCTCGAACGACCGCGTGCGTCAGGGGGGCGTAAAGGGAATGGCGACGGACGCATGGCTGGCTCTCGCGTTCAAGGTCGTCGGGTGGTCTGACCTCGGGTCAACGGCGCAAGGGCGTGCAAACGCCTCGAACCGGGTGGTTCGGGCAGGCGATGGGATCGTCGGGCGCGTTCGGTGGCTTTTCCGGAATAAAGCCCGCTGTGACTCGGTCTGGGCGCTTGACGAAACGGGACTCACTAGGCATAAGCGCCAACTCTTGTTGGACCGGCTGTGCAGCTTTCGGGTTGCAGACGCGGTTCGCAGGAACGACCTCGGCACGTTCTTTGTAGCGATCCAGGACTCCAACGGCTCTCGCGGTTCGCTGCGTGGGCCGATCGTTTTTGCGGACGTGCGTACTCTGAAGGGGTTTCCCCTGAAGGCCTCCGGTCTTTGAAATGGTTCACAGGGACGCAGGTTCGCCTGCTTGGGAAATACGACCGATATGGATCAAAGCATCCGCATCAGGCTCAAGGCCTTCGATCACCGCGTCCTCGACTTT
>Ga0247803_1000062_pt1 | contig 70573 bp, 60 predicted proteins | sample UWRJL014104B1_FD_180928 | JGI IMG/M metagenome (GOLD analysis project Ga0247803, IMG submission 180928) | Plant litter microbial communities from Arlington Agricultural Research Station in Wisconsin, United States - UWRJ-L014-104B-1 | ecosystem: Environmental > Terrestrial > Plant litter >... | reverse complement strand
TGGCTGCGCTGAGCCGGTCCTGATCCCATCGCCGCGCCTCGGCGAAATAGGCCTTCAGATCGGAGGAGGGGACGCCGGTCATGCGCAACCTCCTGGGCCAGGGTCGATGATTGAAGACGCGTCGGCCGCGGGCGCGGGCACGTATGGCACCGCCGGGTAGAGGATCGAGCCGTAGGGATTGGCGGGTCGACGATGGCGGCCGTCGCAGACCGGCGGATCGGCGGTCCGGAAGGTGGCGCAGGCGGACAGGGCCTGGACCGCCAAGGCGATCGACACGACGCGGGACGATGTTCGCAGAGAGGGCATTAGCGGGCTCCTGTGGGACGGATGGATCCGCCGCCGCGCTGCGGTTGACGGCTGGCCTCGAGAGGACCCCGCGCGACGGCGCTGGGGCTGGATCCCAGGGAGGCGGCGTTGGCGAAGTCGGCGAGCCCGGCGCTGGCGCCGCCGGCGATGCCGGCCGCGATCGCGGGCGTCTGCAGGAAGAAGATCGCGCCGAGCAGGCAGAGGGCGATGAAGATCAGGCCGCCGACCATCGGGTCGCCGCCCTCGATCGCGCCCCACTGATCCCGGACCAGCGACAGGACGAGCTGGAAGATGGTGATGATCAGGGCGAACAGGACCAGGTAGTTCACCGCCTGGGACAGCCAGCCGAAGAAGAAGCGCCGCGTCGCGTCGAACAGGGCGCAGGCGATGAAGATGGGGCCGAGGGTGACGAGAAGGGCCAGCGCCAATTTGGCGACGAGAACAACGCCGAAGCCGAGCGCGCAGGCCAGGGCGCCGACGATGAAGACGACCGCGGCGACGATGTAGGGCGACAGGTCGAAGGCCGAGCCCTCGCTGCCGATCTTCTCTCCGAGATAGCCGGCGTAGGCGAGGAACTGGTCGAAGGCCGCGCCGACGTTCGGCGTCTCGGCACCGCTGATGGCCCGGGTCAGAAGGTTCGGCAGGTCGCGGAACAGGGGCTCGGTGACGAAGTCCGAATAGGCCGGGGTCGTGGCCAGCACATAGATGAACAGCAGTTTGATCGCGCGGATCGCGAAATCCATGACCGGTTCGCTGATGGTGCCCCGGAAGATCGCGAAACCATAGAGGACGATGTAGAGAACGAGGGCGATGCGCAGCGGGCCTTCGACCTCGGCGATCACCGCGCCCAGCCGGTCGCCGAGGAAGGCGCTCAGCCGTTCGTCGAGGAAGTTGTAAGCCGGCTCGAAGACCCGAAACGACATGGCGACCTCCTAAAAGCCCTGCCGGTAGGCGGCCATCCGGTCAGCGCGCCGGACTTCGGCGAGACGCGCCTGGGCGGCGTCACAGCCTTGCCGGCGGGCGCCGCGTTCGCAGTCCTCGACAGCCGCCTCGAGGGCGGCGCGATGCAGGCGCGGCCCAGCCCTCGGAGCTTCCGGCTCGCCGCAACCCGCGAGCAGGCCCAACAGGAGCAGGGCGGCTTTCACTGAAAGGCCTGACGGTAGGCGTCCATGCGGGCCGATCGGCCCGCGGCGATCCGCTCCCGCGCCCGCTGTTCCTCAAGACGGGCTTCGGCGGCCTGGGTCAGGGCCACGCCCTGCAACCGGACCTGTTCGTTCTGGATCAGGGCCTGTTCCGCCGCGAGCCGGGCGTTCAGGTCCATCACGGCCCGCGCGTTCGGCGCGGTGTCGAGCGCGCGACGCAGCGTCTCCAGGCCTTCGAGACGCTCTGTCGCCGCCCGATCGACGGTCTCGCCGATCGCCAGATCACGGGCCGTCCGCGCGCCGGACCGCTCCAGGGCGTCGGCGGCGGCTGACGGCGCGTCAGAGGTATAGACGCGGGTCTCGCGGCGGATCGCGTCCGCCCGCTCGGCCAGATCGCCGAGCGCCGACAGGTCTCCGTTGGCGGCCGACCGCAGGGTGGCCATGTCGGGCAGCGGATTGCGGATCTCGGGGAGGCCCAGCCGTTCAGCGATGGCGTTGACGTTGGACAGGTCGTTGAGGCTGTCGAAGAGTTCCTCGCCCTGCTGGACTTGGGCCTTGAGGCTGTCGAGCTGTTCGATGGCGGTGCGGGCGTCCTTGACCATCTGGGCGAAGGAGGTCGGGTCGTAGACAACCTGCTGGGCATGGGCCGGAACAGCGGTCATCGCGGCCAGCGCGACGGCGATCGAAAGGATGGAGCGTCTCATGTCAGTCTCCTCTGGGAATGGAAGGGGTCCCGCCAGTCGGCGTAGTCGTCCCCGGCCTCGGCTCTCAGCCGATCAAGAAGGGCGACGGTTTCGGATCGTCCGGACAGGACGGCCAGCGCGTCATCCAGTCCCTTGAGGTCAAGCTCCACGACCACGCTGTCGTGACCCTGTTTGACCAGGAAGCGATGAGACTCCGGCGTCAGCTCGTCCCGGATCAGTCGGAACTCCTCCTCGCTCAAGCCGAAGCCTTCGACATAGTCGCGGGCCTGGCCGTGAGCGTTCGGCAGGAAGATCTTGGTCGCGCACTGTTCGAGGATGGTGTGGGCGATCGGCGAGCGCAGCGCGTCGGCGGGGGACTGGGTGCCGAACACCATCAGGGCGTTCTGCTTGCGCCAGGTCTTCAGGCCGTCCTGGGCCAGGTCGGTGAAGGCGGCGTCGCCCAGCACCTTCCAGAATTCGTCGATGTCGAGAACGAGCCGGCGCCCATCCACCCGCTGGGCGATCCGGTGGAAGAGGTAGAGCATCATCGGCGTGCGGACCTCGGGGTGGTCCAACACATCGGTCATGTCGAAGCCGGCGAAGCGGGCGTCGAGCGACAGGGCGTCGTCCTCGCCGTCCAAGGCCCAGCCCAGCGGCCCGCCCCGGATCCAGCGTTCCAGGCGCGCCCCGACGCCGCCGACGTCCGATTGACCGAGCAGGCTGCGCAGGGCCGAAAGCGAGCGTCGCTCGCGCGGGAGGGCCTCAAGCGCGGCGACCGCTTCGTCGATGGCGCGCGCTTCCGGGACCGACAGGGTCTCGTTCGGTCGGGCGACCAGGGTCCGCACCAGTCGGCTGAGGAAGGCGCGGTTGGCGGGCGACGGCTCCAACGCCTTGAAGGGCGCGAATCCCGTCGGCACGCCGTTGCGCAGCGCCAGATAGGTCCCGCCGCAGGCCCGAACAAAGATCTCGGCGCCCCGGTCCTTGTCGATGAACAGCTGCTGGGCGTCGAACCGCTCCAGCTGCGCCAGCATGAAGTTCTGGACGACCGTCTTGCCCGATCCGGAGGGGCCGCAGATGAAGGTGTGGCCGAGATCGCCGACGTGGAAGTTGAAGTAGAAAGGGGATCCGGCTGTCGTGCGCAGCGTCGCCACCGCCGGTCCCCAGTGATTGCCTTGTGGCTTTCCGACGGGATAGGCGTGGAAAGGCGCGAGGGCGGCGAAGTTGCGCGAGGTGATCGCGGCCGGACGCGTGCGTCGCGCGAAGCCGCCCGGAAACTGGGACCAGAAGGCGGCCTCGAGGCCGAGGTCCTCGCGGGCGACGACCAGGCCGGAGTCCGCCAGATGCGCCCGCGCCTTCGAAAGGTGGTCGGCCAGGGCGGCTGGCGTGTCGCCGTAGACCAGGACGGAAGCCTGGTGTTCGCCGAGCACGAACCGGTTGCTGACCAAATCGTCCAGAGCGTCCGAAAGGCCGTCAATCTGGGAAGCGGCGCGGTCACGCGCGGAGACCATCTGGTTCTGCTTCCGCTCCATCACCGATCGCCCGGCCGCCTTGGACAGGAAGGCGAAGGACTGGGTCATGACGAAGCCGAAAGGCGCGCTCAGCAGCGCGTTCCACAGTCCGGGCCGGGTCGAGGCCGGATATTCCTTGATGGCGAGGACGCCGGCGTAACGGCCTGCGTCGACGTCCCGAAGCTCCAGGCTTTCGCGTCCGAAGATGACCCGCACCGTATGAACCGCGGATCCGAGATGGCCGTAGACGACGGGGACGCGTCCCGGCCGCCCGGTGAGGACGAGCCGAACCAGCTCCATCGGTTCGGAGCACCAGATGTCTGCGTGTTGGTAGAGGCCAAGGCGGCGCGGCGCATAGCGGCCGAGATACTGTTCAAGATCACGCGCGGCGTCCTCAAGCCGTTTGATCTGTTCGGGAGCGACCTCCGTGTCCTGACGGCGGGCTGTCTGCAAGCGACGCATGAGCGCTGCAGCACGATCGCCGGGATCACGTCCGGGATGGAGCACCAGGGTGACAAATAGTTCGTTGACGAACAGCCGCCGGCCTGCGAGCCGCGCTTCGTAGGCCTGGCTCAGTTCTTGTGCGAAGTCGGAGCGGAACCCGCCCATGACCTCGGGCTGGACCTCGCGCCGGACGATGTGGTGCCAGACCGCCAACCGGTCGTCGGCCAGGTTGCGCCAGGTCTGGTTGAGCTTGACGTGCCAGTCGTTCAGGTCGCGCGGGTCGGCGGTCTCGAAGGCCGCGCCCTGGAGCTGGAAGGCGATCATCAGCGCCCCGCTATCGAGCGTGACGATGTGGTCCGAGGCGTGGCGCGCATAGGGCAGGCCGGCCAGGGCGTCGCTCTCCCTGCGCAGACGCGACGGCGAGAGACGGAGCTCACCCACGGACCAGCTCCCTTGCGCTGTAACGCCGGAAAAGGGGGAGGGGTGTCGCCGAGCTACCGCCCCACAGGGCTCCGTTGTGGGACCGGCCCTTCGTGTCGACGAAGACCAGCAGAAGCCGGAAGGCGTTGTGGTCCACCTTGCAGATCGCCCGGAACACCAGATGCAGGGCCGGGGCGATCAGCAGATAGAGAAGGCTGCCACCGACGAGAAAGGCCAGGCCTGAGATCATGACATTGACGCCCACGGCCTCCATGGGCACGCCCAGGATCATCGCCGGCCGGGTGCAGGCCAGGAACAGGGGCTCTTCGATCAGCCGTTCCTCAGCCATGGTCCGCCCCGCTCAGGACAAGGGCGGCTTTCGCCACGGCGAGCCCGAGCAGGCCGCCCCCCAGAGCCTGGGCATAGCGTGCCGGCGAGATCAGCCGGACGCCGAGCATCAGCGTCAGCGCCAGGCCGCCGGCGATCCCCGCGACGATCAGACAGGCGTCGGTTCGGGCCATCAGGCGCCGCCCGTGATCAGGCCGACGATCTCGGCGGCGCCGAAGACCACGACGATGCCGAGAATGACGATGGCGGCGCGCCGCAGATCGAACAGGCCGAACATCCACAGAATGCCGACGATGACGACAGCCAGGATGGCCAACAGCCTGGCCGTGTTGCCGGTCAGCATGTCGACCACGTTCTGCAGCAGGCCCTCGACATTGGCCTGGGCGAAGGCGGGCTGCACCGACATCAGGGTGGTCGCCAGGGCGATCGCTCCGACCGCGCATTGGCGGCGTCGAATGGGGGACAGGGTCACGGGATGACGCTCCAGGTCTGGGTCTGTGAGGCGGGGGCGAAGAGGACGACGGCGCTGGCGCTGGCGCGCGCGAACACGTCCCAGGCGGCGGGCGGCGCGACGGGGTCTGGCGCGACCTGAGCGGGGAATGAGCCTGACGCGGCTTCGGTCAGCGGCGGCACGGAGACGGCCAGGCCTTGGCGGGCGGCAGAGGCTTCGACGCGCGCGACGTAGCCGTTGCGAAAGCCGCGATCAGGATGACCGGTGTTGTATCGGGACAGGGCCACGCGCAGGGCGTGTTGGCGGTCAGAGCCGGTGGACGCGGGATCGAAGCCGGCGCGCAGCACGGTCCCTGCGGCGGTGAGGTTGCGGCAGGGGTCGAAGGCGTCCTCCACCGTCAGACGCAGCCATCCGAGATTGCTGGAGTTGATCTGGGCGAGACCGAGATCGATGTTGGGGCCAGAGGCGATCAGGCGGCGGGCGACCCGCACCGCTTCCTCGCCCGTCCTGGGCTGGCGCACGGCGGCGCCGCGATTGACGCCGATCGCCAGGGCGTTGAAGCGGCTTTCCGTATGCGCGATCGCGGCCAGGGTCTGCGGCGAGACGCCGGGCGCGCATTGGGCGGAAAGGGCGAGGACGAGGGCGAGATCGAGCAAGGCAGGGCTCCGTTGAGAGCCCTCAGCAGACCGCATCGGCCGCGCACGTTCGATCCGCTAGGGCGCCACCGGAGAGCTACGGGGTGAAACTACGGGGCTCGGCGGCGCGGCGATCGTTTCTAGCCAGAAGCGCGACGGCCTGGACCCGGGTCCTAACCCCCAGCGACCGGCACCCCAGCAGTATGTGGTCGTCGACCGTGCGGGCCGACAGACCGAGGCGACGCGCGATCTGCCGGGATGACAGCCCCTGGCCGGCCAGACGCAGACAGTCGGCCTGGCGAGCGGACAGGCCGTCGCTGGAACGAGGCGGGGCATAATCGGAAGGGAGGGAAGGCGACAGGGTCATGGACTCAAGCCAGACCCGGATCGAAGTTTGCGGCAAGACCGCAAGGTTCGGACAGGAAACCTACGGTGTTAGGCGAACCCCGATCAGTCTTCCTCGTCCTTCGAGGGCGTGACCAACCGCCCGATCCGTTCATCGAGCCAGGCTTTGGCCGCGTCATCACGTCTCACGGCCTGCATTCCGAGATCCTTCAGGGTTCGGGTGAAGGCGTTGATGATCGAGCGCGTGTCGAGCTCCATGATCGCGTCGCCGACTTCCTCGTCGAACTCCTGTGTGACGACCCGAAGCGCGAGCATCGCCTTGTTGTCGGCGCAGCGGACGGCGAAGTCCGGGGAGCCCAACGCCATACAGTCGATGATGGCGTAAGGATCGCTGTCCGTGGCCTCCGCAAAGCGGTGGATACGCTCGAGATTGATCTTTCCCTTTCCGGCCTCGAAGTGCTCGTAGGACCGCTTGGCCATGCCCATAGCCTCGGCGACCTCGGCCGGCTTCATCCGCCGATAAAGCCGGATGAGGCGCAGCGCTGCCGCCAGGATTTCGTTCTGAGAGCGGGGTCGGTCGCTTTCCATCAGCTCGGCTGCCTCGGGTTGTGGAGGTCAACGCGATTCTCGACGCCTTACTCCCGGTGGTTGAAAAATGCGGCAGTTGAGCATCAAATGAAAGATGGGAAGCTCACGGTGTCCCAAGTCTTGCGCAAGGTGCGCAAAGAACAGGCGGTTATCGTATGAAAACTGTTGGCCGGTTCTTGGCTGCTTATAATCTGGGGATGGATTGGGTGGCGTCGGTGGCGAGCGCACAAACCAATGGCCATGCGCCGCGGCTGGGCGGCCTGTGATGCGTGAGCGGGACCAGTTCGCCGTGGCCCGAACCGCCTTGGCAGGATATGCCGCAGCCGGGCGGTTCGGTTGGGGGCATCCGCTCGTGGCCACCAGCCTGGCCACCGAACTCGGCCTCAGCCCGACGCCCGTCCGCGAGGCCCTCGCCCACCTCGCCGGTGAAGGGATAATCGAGCACCGACCGGGCCGAGGTTATTTCGCGCCTAGCCCAACGGCGGCTGATATTGCTGGCCTATACGAGCTTCACCGTCAGTTCCTTCTCTGGTCCTCAACCACCGATGTCCCGCAAGAGGTGTCGACCATTGACCCGCCGGTAGACGAGGTCCTGAAGATCGAAAGCGTGTTTGATCGGCTTGCCGATAGAGGCGGGAACAGTGCGGTGCTCGACGCCTACCGCAGGATTCGTCTCCAACTCAGGCCGATCCGTCGGATCGAAGTTCTGCTGGAGGACACCGGTTTGGACGACGTTCTGCGGATTGAAAGTCTTTGGCGAGATGGGCAGTGGGACGCTATGGCGGAAAATCTCGACGAGTATCACGAACAAAGAATCGCCCTTTCGCCGTCTCTTGAGAAAGTGATGCGGCAATCCGCGTAAAGTATATTCCAAATATAGTTTGAAAATACGATGTTTGAGGCTCCTCTTGTTGTGACCGGTCATTCCGGCCGGATGAAGGAGGTAAGTCATGCTGAAAACGTCAATGTCGAGCCTGGTCGCTCTGGGCTCCGCGCGGCGCGAAACCCGCGCATACGACGAGGGAACCCACATGGAACTTATCGGCGGCGGGTTCTACACCCCCGCCGGTGTGGGACTGGAGGTCACTCAGTTGGGCTCAGCCCGGGAAGAAACCCGGGCAGTCGAGGACGGCAAGCGGGCCGAGCTCGTTCCCGAGCTTCGCTACACCACGGCGGAAGTCCGCCTCAGCTGAGCAGCCGGCGGAGCCGCCGGCGCCGCCAGTGGCTCCGTTTGCTCATGGAGAGACCCATGAAAACCACCCTCTGCCTCATCGTTTGCGGCTCTGTTCGACGGATGACCCGCGCCTGTGATTTCGGGGACCGTATCGAACTGATCCCGCCCTATTTCTACACAACGCCGACCGGCTTGCGGGCACGGGTCCAGTGAGTTGGCACGGACGTGCTTCGACGTTCAGTCGTGAGCGCGCCCAGCCTTCGCAGACAAAATGATCAAGGAAATATCGCATGGAATCGTTCCTCAAGGACGGGGTGCATGCCGTCGTCGTGGGTGATGACCTCGCCCTGATCGACCTCGATGCGGACGCCTATCTTTGCCTTCCCGGCGGTGCGCTGAGCGTCCACGCCGAGAGCGGCGGCACCCTGCGACTGAGCGGACCGGGTGAGGCGGCGGTCGCCGAGGCGCGGCTGACTGCGGATCGCGCTGGACCCCCATCACGGATTCCGCCGCCGTTGCCCGGCAAGACAGTCATCCACGACGCGCCGCCGAAGGTGTCGCTCGGTCAGATTCTGCAGGGCTGCGGCGCGGTTCTGGATGTCCGTCGTGCCCTGCGCGGAACGGGGCTTCGTCCGATCCTCGCGGTTGCTCCTGACCGTGACGATGCAGTGAGCGCGGAGGCGGTCGCGGATGCGGCCCGCGCCTTCTGGCAGATTGCGCCGTGGCTGCCCCAGGAGGGGGAATGCCTTGTGCGTTCGGCCATGCTGATGAGCTACCTACGTCGCGCCGGCCTTTCGGCGGACTGGGTTTTTGGCGTCCGCCTGTGGCCCTTCTCGGCGCACTGCTGGGTCCAGATCGACAACGTCTGTCTCAACGACGATGTCGAGCGGCTCGCGGCCTATACGCCGATCTATTGCCGATGAGCGCCTCCGCACCCGATCTGCGAGGCTATGTCGTCATCGACCATGGCGGCGCGGCGAGGGGGTGTGCGGCCCTGGCCGGCTCGGTACGACAGCTTCTGGCGGCGGGCTGGCGCAAGGCCCTCGAGATCGACGGATTGAGCGTCTATCTCGGGTCGCAGTCGCCGCTCAAGGTGACCCAGGTCCATCGTCGCCATGTCTTGATCGGAGACTGGCGAGGAGATGGGACGATCCTTTCGACCTTGGTCGCACTTCACCGCTCCGACGATGGTCTGGCGCGCGCCGTGGTCTCGCACGGCTGGGGCCGTTACGTCTTCGTCTGGCGGGACGATGACGGCGATCTGCGACTGCTGCGCGATCCCAGCGGCGCATTGGACTGTATTTGCTGGCGCTACGGGTCAGCGCGCATCGCGACCAGCCAACCGCCTGAGGCGCTGAACCCGGTCTTACCCGAGGATCTGGCGATCGATTGGGCTGTGCTCGGCGAGATCGTGGGCGCGGTGAACCTGGCGTCGGACACGCTCGCCCTGACCGGACTCGAAGCCATATCCCCGGGCAGCCTGGCGCTGATCGGTCGGGCGGTCACTCAGACGGTGGTCTGGACGCCGGCTCGCTTCGCTTTAACCGCTGATGCCTGGGACGACCGACCCGAGGCCCTTGTCGAGGTGGTCGATGATTCCGTCCAGGCGCTCGTGGCCGGTCACGACCGTATCGTCACCGAAATCTCGGGCGGCCTCGACTCGGCGATCGTCGCCGCAAGCCTCGTTGAAAGCGGTGACGGCCCGAGGTCCAAGTTCGTGAACTACTTCGATGACCAGCCAGAGGGTGATGAGAGGCTGTTTGCCCGCGCCGCCGCTATCCGGTTGGGCGTGCCTCTGGAGGAAATTCACAAACCGGTCGCCCCCGTGACCCGGCGACAGTTTGATCCGCTCGGGCAGGGCGTCCGGCCGGCGCTCCACGGCATCGATATGGTCTATGACGCCGACATGGCCGGTCGGGCGCGGAAGGTCCGCGCCACGGGCTTGCTCACGGGCCAGGGCGGTGATGCGGTCTTCTTCCAGTCGCCCGATCCCTTGGTGATGGCGGACCGGATCAGACGGCAGGGGGTGAGGGGAGTGGACCCGGTCCATATGGCGGCGGTGGCGCGCTGGACCCGGCACTCGGTCTGGACCATCGCCAGACACAGCCTGTTCCCCCGACCCCAGCCGCCCTCAGAAAGGCGACGGCATCGGTGGCTCGCTGGGTCGGAGGCCCTGCCGCCCGCCAAGGCCCGCCAGGTGCTGCAACTCGCCAACTGCCAGACCTACTGGAGCGACTGTCTGCGCGCCCGTTCGGCGACCTTGCTTCACCCCCTTCTGACCCAGCCGGTGATGGAACACTGCCTGGCCATCCCTACCGATCGCCTGACGTTGGGAGCCAGGGATCGCGGCCTCGCGCGGATCGCGTTCAAAGACAGGCTCCCGTCCTTGATCGCCGAACGGCGGGACAAGGGCGATCTCAGCCGCTTCTACGCCTTGGTCGTGCGTCAGAGCGTCAATGTCCTCAAGAATCTCCTCGTAGGCGGCCGGCTGGAGGAGAAGGGCCTGATCGACACCGGGGCGTATGATCAGGCCCTCGCGGACTCCCGCCTAATCTGGGATCCCGCCACCAATCGCTTCCTGATCTTGGCTGCGCTTGAGGTCTGGGCGCGCAGCTGGGAAGCTCGGATCGAGCGGGTGCGGCGGGCCAAGATAGCGGTCGAGCCAGCCGAGAATGCGTAGGTGAAGGTCGCGGATATTGGCCGGGCTGACGAACTCGTGGCTCTCTCCGAAATAGGTGACAAGCTCCGCCTCGCGGTTCAGCCGATAGAGAGCGCCGAAGATCGAGTCGAAGCGGGAGCCGTCGAAGTCGCTCTGGATGAGCAGGGTCGGGGTGTGGATACGGTCAACGGCATACAGCGGACTCCGATCGATGTAGCGCTGCGGGTCAGTCCCCAGAGGGACACCGAGACCGCCCTGACCGCCCTCAAGCCAGCCGCTCTGGATGGAGACGCCAGCTTCTCCGCTCAGGCTCGAATAGACCCGGGGTTCATAGGCTTCGCTGAGATCGCCGTAGCCGTTCGAAGCGATGATCGCCTTGAAAGTCTCCGTCTGCGTCGCCGCGCGAAGGGCACCGTAGCCGCCGAAACTGTGCCCGATCAGGGCGGCGCGTTCAGCGTCACATCGGCCTGCTGCACACGCCGCCTCAACGATCGCTGCGAGCTCCGGACCGAGCGCGCCCAGATCTGAGGACGGTGAGGCTCGCTCGGGCAAACTAGGCATGAGCAACGCGTAGCCTGCAGCGGACAGGATGGCCGGGTTTATGTGAAGGTTCAGGCTACCTGGCAGCAGCCGCGCAGGCGCGGCCGGGAAGACCCGGCCAGGGTAGGCGATCACCACCACCGGGGGAGGGCTGGAGGTCGGGGCGGTGGGCAGGAGCAACCAACTGCGCAAGGGTTGACCCGTCGGTCCGATATGATCGACCGGGACCACAGTCCCCCAGTCGCGGTGGTCAAGATCGGCGTTTACAGTCGCCAGTTCGATCTCGTCCGCTTGGGTTCGCAGTCGGACTTGGGTCGCGCCGCCCGGGGATCGACGGCGGGTCACCATGAACGCGGTATCAGGGCTCGCGGCCGCTACGGTCTCGTCAGCGGGGAGCCGGCCGAAGCAGTGTGCCAAGCCGCTGGCGGGCCGCAGACACCCGTCCGGATCCATCAAGACGCTGCGGCCGAGGCGCTCCGCCGTGGGGTTCTGCGTCGCCCGTGCACCCAGATCGGACGATGTCCCGGCATCGACGAGACTGCCTTGGAGTCCGGCAGGCGTGCGACCACCCTCGAAAGGGGTCAGACCGCTACTGCGGCTGATGAAGGTGGCGCCATCGAAGCTCAGAAGGGCTTCTCCATCCTCGACCTGAGCCACGGTCCGGCGGCGTCCGCTCCGGTCGGTCGTCATCCACGCCTTCGATCCGTCCGCCAAGCGAACCTGGAAGACAGGGCGGTCGGCGTCCCAACTGGCCCGGGCGATCGGAATGGTCTGGCTGTCGCCATCGATCGCGGGCGAGGCGTCGCCCAGATCGACCGGCGTGGCGGGCCCGGCTCGACCCAAGAGCCAGAAACGCCCCGCCTCGAAGCGCCCGCCGACGGGGCGGGCGAAGGCGATCAACCGATCGGAACGCGGCGACCACGAAAGCAGGTGTGACGTGAAATCCTGATCGGGCAGGGGTTCGACCGTCGCGCCGGTTTCGAGGTCGGCGAGAAGGATGCGGCGCACCCGTTTGGGCGTGCCTGTGAACAGGACCGTATCGAGGCCATACTGGATGTCGGGGCCGTCGAGCAGCACGGCGGCTGAGTGGCCGTCGGGCGAAAGCGCGACGTCGATGATCGCGCCCTCGAGGAGGAGGGTCTCGCGGCCGGTCGTGAGATTGACCTGAAGGAGTTGGAGCGGCGTCCCCTTGTCGCGGTTATCCCGCGCCGTACCGCTGGGCGTGGAGATCGCCGACGGCGAATGTCCGTTTTCGGCGCGTTGCCAGAGGTCGTTCTGCTTCACGGCCGATTGGGCGTAGACGCCGAGGATATAAGGAAGCGCACCGTTCCGGCGGGTGACGACCAGAAGCTCCGTCTCGGAGCGCCAAACGACCGTCTCACCAAAGCGCGCCAGTTCCGGGGAGAGATCGAGCCACCGCACAGACCCCGTCGCGAGCGTCATGACGCCCATGCTCCATCCGGCCTCTGCCAACCTATAGACCACCATCAGAGCGCCGCTCGGCGAAAAGGGGCCAGAGGCGAACCCTGCCGAGTGGCCGGGCTCCTCCAAGGTGTGACGCAGGCCGCCGTCGGTTGCTGAGAACACCTCCAGCCGGCTCAGCAGGGTCTCGGTGTACAGGTCGTATTTGTAGGTACTCGCGCTGTTCCACGGAGCCTGACGCTCCAGGATGACCCATCGGCTGTCCGGAGAAATGCGGGTATTGCCGACGGCTTCCTGGCTCAGCAGGTCGTCGATCGTGAACGGATCAAGCGCTGGCGCAGTCGCCGTCTGGCACAGGCTTGAGCTCGCGGCGACCAGAACGGTCGCCGCGGCCATGAGGCCGATAAAGGCTTTCATCACCAGCTCCGGATCAGCTGGATAGAGACAAGCCGGCCGACGACGCTGGTATTGGCGGCGTCGAAGGCGACGCCTTCAGGCGAGTCGTAAAAGGGCGGATCGGTGTTGAGAAGGTTCTGCACGTTCACCGTCAACGTCGTCCCTTCGAGCGGTCCGCGCGTCGGCGCGTAGCGAATCTGGACGTCCGCTGTCGTCCATGAGCCGATTGGGCGACCCGTGACGTCCGGGTAGCCCCCGACGTAGTTGACCGCCGCGGAGGCGCCCCAGTCGCGACAGGTCCAGCTAGCAGAAGCGCGCGCCCGCAGGTCCACCGGCACGTTGGGACTATTGATGCCGGACTGAACGGGCGCGGTCGGGGTCGCCTGCGTATCGAACCGGTCCAAATAGGTCAGGTTGGCGTCGAGATCGAACGCCTGGTCGCCGACGTCGAAGGCGTAGCCGAGATTGGCGTCGATCCCTTCGAGGAGCACGCTGGACGTGTTCACAAACCGGGCGTCGACGATGGCGCCATAGGCCTCAGCGGGGAACAGATCGGCAAGCGCTGTCGTCGGCAGGTCCAGCAACGCCTGCATGTCGGCGCGGTCCTGCGCGTTGTTGATCGGATCGATGATGCGAACGAAGGCCGACAGGGCGGGATTGGCAAGGGCGGTGGTGAGGGCCGTGAACGCGGGCTGACCGATCTGGTTGTCGAAATCGATCCTGAACAAATTTAGCCCCACGCGAAGGCCGGGAAGTGCCGCTGGCCGATAGTCTCCGCCAAGCGTCCAGCTCTTGGCCTGCTCGGGCTCAAGGTCGGGATTGCCGCCGTAGAGAATTTCGGCAAGCACCTGCTGCGATCCGCGCGGGAGGAACGTCGGGCTCTGGTCCGCCGTCTCGTTCAACTCGCGTAGCGCCGGCGCGCGAAAGGACTCGCCGTAGTTGGCGCGCAGCACCAGTTCGGAATAGGCCTGCCACAGAACCCCGACCTTGGGGCTGCTCGTTTGACCGGCGTCGGAATAATTCTCGAACCGTCCGGCGATCGATAGCTCAAGCCTCTCTAATCCAGCGCGGCGGTTTGCGGCACTGAAGAGGGGGATGCGGACTTCCGCGAAGGCGGACGCCACCTCCCGGTCGAAGGCGACGGGGACGCCGACCGACGGCGCTACGCCTGATGTGAAGCTTGTGTCCTGACGTTCAAAGGTCTCACGGCGGAAGGCGACGCCTGCGGCCAGTTTGGCGTCCCCGGCGGGAAGGGTGAACAGCGACCCGTCCGCCAGGGCGTTGACGGACGAAACCGTTGTCTCGCCGACCCCGCGCGCCCAGCCGGAGCTAATGAAGGCCAAGGCTGCCGGCGAGCTGTTCGAGCCGTCGGCGAAGGGATTGAAGTATCCATCGCGCGGTGCGCTGTAGGCGGTCGCCGGATTATCGGCGATCGCGCCGAGCGCCTCGCGCAGGAAGGTGGAGTTCAGCTGATTGCTGCTCGAGTTTTCACCGTGTTCGCGCGCGTAGGCGGCGTAAGTGTCCAGCCGCCAGCTTCCCGCCAGATTGATCTTGGCCCCGATCGAACCGCCCAGGCTTTCGGCGCGGCCTTCGATCCTCGGATTGCCGAGATCGCGGCCGAAATTATAGGCGATGATGTGTGATGTCGCGCCTGTCGGAGACACAAAATAGGGGTTCGCTGCGGTCACGGTGAAGGTCGTTGGAAACCCTTGAGACACCGCCTCGAACTCGCGCAGGCCATAGCGAACATCGGCGTTGACCGAGACGCGGTCGCCGAGCTCCTGATTGAGGACCAGATAGGCGCTGTGTCGGGTTTGCTCCGGCAGGACGTTCAGGCCCTCGCGGTGATTGTAGAGATTGCCCTGACCGGCGATGAAGTCACTCGGGCTCAGGCCTTCGCCATTCTGCCCACTGGGGATGGCGTAGGTGGGGACATAGCCGCCGGCGGCGGCGTCGAAGACGACGATGTTGCCAGGGTTGCTGAAGATGCGGCGCCGGTCGGAACCTCCGAACCGCCGCAAGTCCGCGTCGTTCGCCCGGTCCCGCTCGGATGCCGCCAGGCGGCTGCGGTCATTGTATTCATAGGTGCCCAGGATCGAGCCTGAAGACCAGCGGCTCCCTACGGTGTGGGCAATCTGGAGTTCATCGCTCACCCCATCCGAGGTGACGCCGTACCGGACCCGCGTCTCGGCGCCGTCATAGTCCTCACGAAGGATGATGTTGACCACGCCGCCCACGGCATCCGCTCCGTAAAGCGCTGACGCACCGTCGAGCAGCACGTCGATGCGGGCGACGGCGCTGGTCGGTATTGTGGAGACGTCGGCGAAGTCGCCCTTGTTTCCGGTGCCCGCCATACGTCGGCCATTGACCAGAACGAGGGTCGCATCGCTGCCCAAGCCGCGCAGATTGACGCCCGAGGCGTAAAAGCTGTTCGTACCCGTCCGGTCGCCGCCGTTGCTCATGGCAGCATCGTTGCCGGTGCCGCCAAAGTTCTGCGGCAGGGCGGCAAGCGCTTGGGCGACCGTTCCATGTCCCTGCCGGTCGATATCGTCCCGGGTCACGGTGATGACCGGCGACGGGCCGTCGGCGACGCCGCGGATCAAACTGCCAGTGACGATCACTTCCGCGATCTCGACCGCCTCGTCCGTCGCCTCTGCACGGGCGGAGGGATCGAAGACGACAAGCGTGTTGGAGCTCGTCCGCCGGGCGCGCAGTCCGGTGCCCTGCAGCAGGGCGGTGAGGGCTTGGTTCGTCCGAAGCGCGCCATTGACGCCGGGAGACTGACGACCGGCGACAAGGTCGGTGGAATAGAGAATTTGCTCGCCGCTCTGGGCCGCGAAGAGGGGCAGGGCGGTTTGCAGCGGGCCGGCCGGAACCCGGAACTGCACGGCAGGGGATTGCGCCTGGGCGGCGACAGGCGCCGCTACCGCGAGAGCAAGCGCGCCGAGCGCAGATGAACAGAGACCGAAACGCATAAAAATCCCCCGAAATGGATATCCGCACAGACGCGGGTCGGGGAAGAGACGAAGGGGCGCGGCAAAACCCCTCAGCGCACCGCCGCATTTTTCGCGGGGGCGTCACGAATGACGATCTGACCGGGTGGCGTCCGCTCGGCAACGACCGGATAGAGCTCGACAAGCGCGGAGACAAACCCCTCGACATCGCCAGTATTGAAGGCGCCGCTGACGGCGATGCGGGAGATGGCGGGCGCGTCGAGAACCACCTTGGTGCGACTGTAGCGGTTCACCTCTGCAACGGCGGTTTCGACGGTGTCGCCAGCGAAGATCAGTCGCCCAGCCGTCCAACTCGTTTCCGAGGCGACGTCCACGGTCCGGACGGCGGGACGAGGTGAGGTCGTGACGATTTGCTGGCCTGGCGCGAGGGACCACCCCTGAGAGACCGCCGAACGATCGCTTACATCGACCTTGCCCTCGACAAGGGTCACCTGAGCGCCGTCTCCCGATCGACGCACGTCGAACCGGGTGCCGACGGCGGTGACGTCGGTGTCCCCGGCGCTGACGATGAACGGGCGCGCACGATCGCCCCTAACCTCAAAGAAGGCTTGACCGCTCGCCAGTTCTACGGCGCGCCGCCCGCGGGTAAGCTTCACGCGGATCCTGGAGGCGGTGTCCAGCGTCACCCGCGATCCGTCAGCCAGGACCACCACCCGGCGCTCTCCCAAATCCGTCTCGTAAGACTGAGGTCGGCTGGACCATAGGGCGACGCCGACCGCGAGGGCGGCGATCGTGGCGATCGCCACCAAGGGAACGACACTTTTAGCCAACCGACTTTGGGATTGACGCGACGCGTCGGCTCGAGCGCGCGCACCCTGCGTCAAGGCGGCGATATCGGCGTCCCCCTTGAGGCTTGCCGCCGCCTCCCACATCGTCTCGATGCGCGAATAGGCTTCGGCGTTCTCCGGGTTGCGGCGCCATCGGCTGAAGGCTGTGATGTCCGAAGCCGCGACCCGCTTCTGGTTGAGGGTCGCGAACCATGACGCGGCTTCGCGGCGTCTTGCGTCCAGGTCTTTGTCGGCAGTCATCGTTCGTGCCTTAGACGTCCAGTTGCGACATGCAGTGCTCGACAGCCTTGGCCATACGTCGTTCGACTGTAGCCAAGCTGATCCCGTGAGCCAGAGCAATCTCCGGGTATGTCATACCGTCAAACCGGCTCAAGACGAAGACGTCCCTGTAGAGAGGCGGCATCGTCTGCAGGATTTGCTTGAGATGGAGGCGATCAACGGGCTCATCAGCCGCCGTGCCCAGGATCGGAGCCGCACCTTGCAACGCGCGGTCACGCCGGACTAGGCGGCGATGCTCGTCGCGGACAAGGTTTAACGCGACCCGAAGGAGCAGCGCCTTGGGGTGCCGGATGTCCTCAAGGAGATAGGGGGTGAGACGCAGATAGGTCTCCTGCACCACGTCGTCCGCCTCGTCGGCGCCGACACGCCCGCGAAGCCGCTTTCCCAGCCATCCCGAATAGCGGCGGTAGAGCCCGTTGAGGCTCGCCGCTGCGCCCGGATTCAACTCCTTCACATCGCTCAACGCGACCTCCAGCCGGCTGTCAGACGGCGGGAATCCGAGAGCGCGTCCGTGCGGGCCGGACGCACTCAGAGGTGCGCCGCGGTCGATGGCGGACGGACGCCGCGCGTCAGGGCGCGGTCGTAAAGGTTGAGCTTCGCACAGGGGATTCCCGGCCCCTATCGACGCGAACGCCGACAGCCAACCATGAATCAAACCGAGTCCGGGCGCAAGGCGGAGGGGTCGGGCGAGGAATCCTCTGCGAAGAGGCCCGCTACTTCAGGGTGAAACGCCGCCTCCGCCAAAGGCAGGCCCCGGCTCAAGTTCCGCCCCTATATGACGGCGCCCGACACAAACCGTCTAGGCGCCCTCAGCCGCCAGTGCAAGTCATCCGTGAAGCACGACACGCGACCGGAAAGACCGGGTTTGGCTGACGCATTTCCGCAAGATTCTTGCGGAGTCGCCGCAACGGGTTTGCGTTGTCGGGTCGAAGAGGGCGGGCCACGATGCGACGGTCAAAGGCGAGGGAAATCATGCCCCCAGACCATCAAGCGGCTGTCGGATCGCAGAGCGCAGCATTGAGCCCGAGGGAGCTCGAGTGCCTCATCTGGGTCACTCGCGGCAAGAGTTCGGGGGATATCGCGAGCATTCTTGGGCTGTCGCCCCGCACGGTTGACAGTTATTTGGAGAAGGTCTGTTCGAAACTCCGGGTCCGGACAAGGATCGAGGCTGTGGTGGTTGCGGTGCGGGCCGGCGTGATTGAGCCGGATTGATTTTTCGCCACACGCGAGACGCGATTTTTTGTCAAGAATCGGATCAAGATCGATCATCTGAATGGTGATCATGTCGTCGATGCCTGGAAGTGTCATTCAAGCTTTCGCCAAGGAGATCGCATTTCGCGACGTGCGACGGCTTGAGATCTATCTTGCGGACCATGTCGCGGCACGGTTCGACATCGCAGGCGATCTTGTCGGCAGAAATGCGCTGCTCGGATTCTGGCGCCGGCTCTTTCAAACCTATTCGCTCTTCGAACTTCACATCCTCAAATGCGTCGCCGACGACGATCTCGTGATTGCAGAGAGCGCCTACCTCTTGGCGGAACGCCGCGGAGGCGTCCTGAACGTGCGCGCCATCAGCGTCTTCGCGGTCGAGCAGGGCGTCATCACGCACTGGCGGGACCATGCGGATTTGGCGGAGGTGCCGGTGTCCGAGAAAGACCGATGGCTTCGGCTCAGCAGAGCGCGATGGTGATAGGCACTTCCGCCACGACCCAGTGAGGTAGCCTCATTGTCTGCTGGGCGGATCACGCGGATCTGACGGACGTTCCGGGAAAAAGCGCGATCTGTGGTGACGCCTTGGCACCGCGCTCTGGTGACCAGGTAGGCCCCCTTTGGGCCTACGGTTCGTGTCCCTCCTTCTTGGAGGAGCGGGTTCTCCGACACTAGCAATCCAGACCGCCAATTCCCTAGGCATCGGGGGAAGCGACCCGGGATACGCGTGAAGTGTCGATTGAAAGAAGCTCTGTTTGGATCTGACTCAAAGCGCGTTTCGAAAGTTCTTCTCCTCGGCCAATACCATTTCTTGCAGCAGAGCCGCACGCTTTGAAGCTTGTTCGCGCAGGTGCCCGATGCACCATTCTTGCGGAAGCCGAGACGGTTATCCGAACTTCTCGTTGAAACGGAAACGAAGCTTACTCATCTCCCACAGTCGATGGTAGGCGGCCTGCCCGATGAGATTGGTGCCAGAGTGCGGATGCAGCATCGTACAGACATCCACGGCGAGTCCGAGAAACATGTAGTTGGTCTCGCCGCCGCCAATTACGTACTCGGTTTGCTGTCAGAAGCAGGGCCAGAACTTCAGTTCCGGTAGGTCCGGCCGCATTAGAACCTTTCCGGAGACGCCGCCGTCAGGAATGTAGGGCCAGTAGGCGCGGTTGGTCCAGGACGTCACCGTAGCCGCGCAAGCAACGGGGGCCCCAGTCAGTTCCGCAACCGCGCTCGACTGCCGATCCGGGTTGGCCTCCGTGAATGCCCATCGGTGGTCTGGGCTCCCGCCCCGTTCGCCGTCAACTCCCTGCGCCACGGCGGGACCGAAAGCGCGGTGGTCGGTCTGGGTGGCCCTCCCTTAAGGTGCTGTTCGGTTGCATTTGCCTCGCAGGCTGCTCAATGTAGGCGAGAGTTTTCCACGTACAAATCCGCCACGCGCGGACGGCGGAAAACCATCCAAGGGCGGAACGGCATTGAATTCCAGTGATCCAGAGATGCCGGCGTCCTCGCCGGCTGCGCAAGATGTCTCGCTCCAGTGTTTCGTCGCCCTGCTCGGCTTCCTGGGCCGGTCAGCCGACCCTCAGCAACTGATGCATTTGATGGGCCAGCCCGAACGCATCACGTCGCAGGATCTTCTACGTTTGGCCCGGCGGCTCGACGTCAAGGCAAAGTCCGTGACCTGCCGCGCCGACCGCCTCGCTCGCCAGCCGTTGCCGGCGATGGCGAGGCTGACCACCGGTGACTTCACCCTGGTGCTTCAGGCGTCGGAAGACCGCGTTCTTATTTTCGATCCCGTGGCGATGCGGCCGATTACGGTGACCCTCGACGTCTTCAGACAGGATTTCAGCGGCGAACTGCTGGTGATGACGACTCGCGAACGGGTCGCGGGCGTGGACCGCGCTTTCGACGTGACGTGGTTCATACCGGCCCTGGTGAAGTATCGGCATCTGCTGCGCGATGTGCTGCTGGCCTCCTTCTTCATCCAGATTCTGGCCCTGATCACGCCGCTGTTCTTCCAGGTCGTGATCGACAAGGTGCTGGTCCACAAGGGCATCACGACCCTCGAGGTGCTGGCGATCGGGCTTTTCGCCGTGTCGATCTTCGAAGTCCTGATGAGCGGCCTCAGGACCTATATGTTCTCCCATACCACGAGCCGGGTCGACGCCGAACTTGGCTCCAAGCTCTTTGCCCATCTCACCCATCTGCCGATGGCTTATTTCCAGTCCCGCCGGGTAGGGGATTCCGTCGCTAGGGTTCGTGAACTGGAGACCATTCGCGACTTCCTGACCTCGTCCGCCCTCACCGTCGTTCTGGACCTCGTTTTCGGCTCGGTCTTCCTCGTCGTCATGTGGATTTACAGCCCGCTGCTGCTGCTGGTCGTGCTGACGACAATCCCCCTCTACGCGATCGTCGTAGCGGTGATCGGCCCGATCCTTCGCCGGCGGCTAGACGAGAAATTTGCACGCGGCGCCGAGAACCAGTCCTTCCTCGTCGAGGCGGTCACGGGCGTGGAGACGCTCAAGGCGATGGCGGTCGAGCCCCAGATGCAGAACCGCTGGGACCGCCAGTTGGCCGGATATATCCATGCCAGCTTCCGAGCCTCGATGCTGGCCAACTGGGGCTCCCAGGCCATCCAGCTGATCAGCAAGCTCAGCACTGTGGCGCTTCTGTTCTTCGGAGCCCGGCTAGTGATCCAGGGCGATCTCACCGTCGGCGAACTGGTGGCCTTCAACATGCTGGCAGGCCAGGTCGCGGGCCCCGTGCTGCGCATTGCCCAGTTGGCGCAGGACTTCCAGCAGGCCCGGATTTCGGTTGATCGTCTGGGTGACATCCTCAACTCGCCGACCGAGCCCGCCTCGTCCCCCTCCCGGGCCAGTCTGCCGGACATCAAGGGTCAGGTGACGCTGGAACAGATCACCTTCCGGTATCGACCGGATGGGCCCGAGGTGCTGCGTGATGTCAGGCTTGAAATCGCATCCGGTGAAATCCTGGGCGTGGTGGGCCCGTCCGGGTCCGGCAAATCGACCCTGACGAAGTTGATACAGAGACTGCATACGCCCGAACGGGGAAGAGTTCTGGTCGACGGCGTGGATCTCTCACTGGTGGATCCGGCCTGGCTGCGGCGGCAGGTTGGCGTCGTCCTGCAGGAGAACCTGCTGTTCAATCGCTCGGTGCGGGAGAACATCGCCCTCGCCGACCCGTCGATGTCCATGGAGGCCGTGGTCGAGGCGGCCCGAATGGCCGGCGCGCATGATTTCATTCTGGAACTGCCGGAAGCCTACGACACGCAGATCGATGAGCGGGGCGCAAACCTGTCCGGGGGGCAACGGCAGCGGATCGCCATCGCCCGCGCGCTGGCCTTGGATCCAAAAATCCTGATCCTAGACGAAGCGACATCCGCGCTCGACGCGGAGAGCGAGGACATCATCCAAACCAATATGCAGGCGATGTCGTCTGGTCGGACCGTAATCATCATCGCGCACCGGCTGTCAGCGGTCCGCCAGGCGCACAGGATCGTCACCTTGGAGCGCGGGCAGATTACCGAAACGGGCACCCACGAAACTCTGCTGCGGGCCGGCGGTCGATACGCCCAGCTTTACCGCAAACAGATGGGCATGGGCCCTGCCGCAACCGTGGTGGTCTGAGAACGCGATCATGTTGAAAAGCCTCCTTCGACACGTCGCCATCTGGCGCGAAAGCCTCACCCTCGACCGCGAGCGGCGACAGACCGCCACCACCAGTGACTCGCCGGAATTTCTGCCCGCCGCTCTGGAAATCCTCGAGCGTCCGCCAAGCCCTCTGGGCCGGGCCGTGCTGTGGGCGGTGATGGCCTTCCTGATCCTCGCGTTGGCGTGGGCCTGTCTCGGTCATGTCGATATGGTGGCGACGGCGCAGGGCAAGGTCGCGCCCCGTGGCCGGGTCAAGGTGATCCAGCCGGCGGAGTATGGCGTCGTTCGCGTCCTGCACGTCACCGAAGGCCAGCAGGTCTCGGCCGGGGATCCGCTCGTCGAACTGGATCCGACCATCACGACCGCCGAGGTGGAACAGGCGCGTCAGGCCCTGAGAAGCGCAGAGATCGACGTGGCGCGGACCCGCAGTATCGCGTCGTATGCGGGCGGCGGACAGGCGACCTTCGCCCCCCCGCCGGGAGCCGACGCGGCCATCGTGGCGCTGCAACACTCCCTCGTTCTGGCCCGCGTGCGCGAACAGGAATCCAGTATAGCCGCCCTGCGCCAGGAACGCGCGCAGAGGGCCAGCGACCTCGGCATGGTTCAGGCCGAGGTGGCCAAACTCGAGGCGCAGCTGCCGCTGGCCACGGAACAGCTGTCCAGTCTGGAAAGCCTCCAGGCCCAGGGCTATGCGCCGAGGCTGCGTGTCGCCGAGGTTCAGGAGCGGGTCGTGGGCATGCGGCAGGATCTCGCCATCCGCCGCGAGGAAATCCAGCGGGCCGGCGCCGGGCGGGCCGCTGTCGACGAGCAGATCGGCAAGGTCCGGAGCAGCTTCGCGCGTGAAGCATACGACGCCCTGACCGAGGCCGAGGCGGCGCGTGCGCTCCGGGCCGAAGAGCTCACGAAGGCGCTGGAGAAGGCGCGCCACACGGTGCTGACGGCGCCCGAGGCGGGCGTGATCCAGCAGCTCCAACTGACCACAATCGGCGGTGTCGTAGAGCCGGCCGCCCCCCTGATGGTGCTGGTTCCGCAGGGCGGCGAACTGGTGATCGATGCGCGCGTCCTTAATCGGGACGCCGGCTTTGTACGCGAGGGCCAGCAGGTCGAGGTAAAGCTCGAGGCCTATCCTTTCACCCGTTACGGCGTCGTCGACGGCGTGATCGAACACATCAGCCGCGACGCCGTGGACGACGAGAAGGAGGGGCTGATCTACCCGGCCCGCGTACGGATATCGCGCCCGTGGCTGACGATCGCCGGATCCCGCACCATGCTGGCCCCGGGGCTCGCCGCGACCGTCGAGATCAAGACCGGCCGGCGGCGGATCATCGAGTATCTACTCTCGCCGTTGGTGCGGCGCGTACGGGAGGCCGGGCGGGAGCGGTGATTGAAAAGGCGCGGCCAAGAAGACCGATCGGTTTCGGACTGAACACGTTTACCGGGAACCTGTGGAAAATTCACGCAAGGGGTTGATTTACCAGTGAGACGTGAGACCTTTCCCAAAGATTGAGCGTCGGGGGGGGCGTAACGGATGCTGGGACGAAAACGCCACCATAAATCTGACGACCCGACCCGTTCCAGGTGCAGGGTCCGCCTGTCTCGTACATTCCAACGGATATCGGCTGCTTGCGCCGTCTCAGGAAACACCCTGAGGCAACCCTTACCCGCATTTGCCATCTCCAGCGAGGTTCGAAAGACGTTTGGACTCGCTGCCTCCGCCGCCACGCTCGCGGTTCTCGCGGCATGCTCCAGCGGTGGCCGTGACTTCATCTATGCCGGTAGCGTCGATGGCCAAGCTATCCTAGTCCCGGTAACGCCTCCAGCAAACCACATAGCAGAATACGAAACCCCGGCGCTGATCGACTGCGGCTCAGCCTTCGCCAAGGGATCGCCGTCTCACTTCTTCTGGACTGAAGCAATCAGTCGGCCCGGTCGCAACTATGATGGACAGATTGAAGTTGATTTGATTGAAAATCCAGCGCTCGTGCGACAGCACGGTGGTCAGATATCGATATTTGACGTCGTCAATGAATACACCAGATCTGAGCTTTATTGTTGGTCGCAGCTTGATTACATTGCTCAGTTCATCGGTGCAGGCGATGCGGCTCTATCGGGGAATTTGGAGCGAGCCGAAAGGTTGATGTCAATGGCGGCGGAGCCCGCGATAGTTAATTACAGATCTCGTAACGATAACGACTGCGTCAGCAATAGCGCGTGTAACCCGTATACGGATGGGTTTCCGTCAGCGCGGTTTGAGCTCTACTTGATGCAGCGTTCGACCCGCCCAGAATCAGCTCTAAGTAACCTAGAATCCGCAGCCAGGCATGGGCATGCCCGTGCGTGGAGTCTGTTCACAGGTCGATTTCTTCCTGAAGCGCAGCCGCAATAAGGATGTACTATGCCGCAAACGACAAGAGTAGTTGGCGGGGGGCAAGTCGGTCCTACCGTAGCGGGCGGCTTCTTCATCGACGTTCCAGTCGGTGCTACCAGCGCGATCATAGGTCCCAACCAAACCTACCTGCCGATCGAAACCCATCGTTCGGGAGCTGATGCAGCGTTAGGCCTGCCGGAACTCGGTGTCTATGGCACCGCCGCTGACATCGCTTTGCTTCAGGGATTCCTGCGCAATGAAGTCGCGTCGACCCCTGGGCTAGGTTGGGGTAACACGCGAGACGCATTGGCCTACGCAGCTTCGCGCGGGCTGCGTGTTGCCGTGGTTTTCCATTACGATCAGGGCGAGAACAGCGCGTACGACGGTAGTCTCGATGGCGATGACCTCGCTTGGATCAGGCGCGCGGATGGAGGTGTAGTTCCTGTACCGGGATCGGGCGCCGGTTGGGCTACGTGGTTTGACACGACGGGCGTGAATTCAGGGACGGCTGCCAGGACATCCGGCGGCGACTACGACGCCGTTATCGTCATCGACATGGTCGACGCAATGACGTCGTATGACAATGCAAGCGCTCTTGTTCGAACTGACATGATCCGGGCCCTCATAGGCCACGAACTCGGACACCTGCAATACGGCGCACACAATCAGAATTACATGGCCTCTGCTATAGAATTAGCGCGAGATACCGTGACAAAAAATACCGCTATCGATGCATACTTTCGCGGGGTTCGTATTACGGAGCATCTATCTGCGGGCGGAGCGAAGTCGTGGGACCCCCAAGCTCAGCCGGGCAGCCCTGGCTACCTAACTCTTCAGGACTATATATTAAAGTGGGCCCAATACGTCCTGCAGACTGCCGACCCTGTGTCGGGATCATATTTTCAACCCAATTGGAATTCCCCGCCCCCTCCCGGCCTGCCGTTCCCATTCACGGTCACGCCAGAGAGGTTGGATGAGATCGCCGATTTCGGTTCGATGCCGGGCGCGGCATCCGGCGGGATAACCTACGCCGACATAGGAAACGGGTTTCCCCTGAACGAGCGGGTGCGACTGCCGAGCGGTGCGGAAGTCATTGTCACGCTGAACCTGAACGGGTCAATTTCCCAACAGTACTTCAATACAAATGGGACTGTTTCGCACGTCAACATCGACGGGCACATAGTCGCCCGGTCGGACTATCTCGTGCGGTCCGATGCCGGTTCGGAAGACGCCCTCGAGAAAATTTCGGACAACGTATTCTACCGGGGAGTCTCCGTTGGAGACGTCGGTTCCACGATCGGTTCCGTCCTCGGCCGCCAGCTTGGCGACGGCGCCCTCGCGGACCTGTTGGCCTCGGCTTTTCTGGGCGCTCTTCTGAACAATACCGCTGAATCTGTGGTCGCCATGAATGCGTCCAGTGCTGGCCTCGCCGAGGGGTTCGCTGAGTATTTCGAGGACTTCGGGAGCGATTTCAGCGGACTTGCTGTTTCCGGCATCTCCTCTCTGCTCATCGCCGAGCTGATGGACGAGCTCGGGCTCGAGGGCACGCTCGCCGGCATCGGCCAAGCGGCGGGGACCGCAGCTCTGGCCCAGGTGATCCAGAACCTGCCGGAGTTTCTGGAAACAGGACAAGGCCTGTTCGACGGCGTCACGGGCATCAACTACGGAAACATCGTCGGGGGTTATCTCGGCAGCCAACTCGCGGACGAGATTTCGGATTTCGATTCCGTCTACGGTCAGGTCGGCGCCTCGCTTGGATCGGGGCTGGGTTCCCTGATCGCCGGACGGGCCATTGGGAGCGCGCTGAATCTCGGTGCCTTTGGGTGGGCCGCCGGGCCACTGGGTTTCGCGATCGCATCGTTCGTCGGCTATCTCGCGGGCGGACTCCTCGGGTCGATGTTCGGTGCCTCGAAGTCCTATGCAGAGGTGCATTTCGACCCACGCTCGGGCGAATTCAGGGTTGGCTCGGCGAGTGCGAAGCGCGGCGGTTCTACGGAGGCCGCGCGGGCTCTGGCCACCGGGGTCGCCGATATGCTGGGCGGCATTCTCGCGGGCACGGGCGCGACGCTCATCGGCGGAGCGCCAACGGCGCAGTTCGGCATGCGCAATGGCGAATATGTTTATTGGGATGCATCGGTCGGGGGCTCCTACACGGCGGACAACGCCTCCGCGATCATCTCGGCGGGAGTCTTCGACCTCCTCTCTCCTATCGTGTCAAAACTGGCTGGCGGAGACATCTACGCCAAGCGAGCCTTAGCAGGCACCTTGGCTCAGTCCGCGTTCTCTGATTTCGATGCGCAGGCACTCCTCGGGGATCTAAGCGTCGCTGCCGACTACGCCGCCTACCAATCCGGGCCTGAGGCGATCAACGCCATGATTGCGGCGGATCCCGGAGGGATTTTCGCGGCTGGCTGGGCTATCACCATGGCACGGGCGCACGAGTTGGGCCTCGATAGGCGGGGCCGGACCGACTGGATCGGAGGCTGGAGTCTGTTCCTCGACGAGGTCCTCGACGGTCGCATTGATGGCGCGACCTTTACTGCGGGGAACCTAGTTCTGCAGCTTGCGAGCGGAGAGCGGAAGTTCTCCTTCGTGACCGCGACCGGCGCGCTGATCGGGAGCGTCGGCGATACGGTCGGACCTAAACAGTCGATCACCGGGTCCGCCGGCAACGACATGATGACGGTCAACGGGGCGACGACGGGGAATCTCGCGGGATGGACCCTCGACGGAAACGCTGCATCGGGACAACATCTGATCCCCATCGCCGCCGTCATCGACGGCGGCGCAGGCAATGACACCATCCGGGGCGGCGATCTCGGAAACGACCTGCTGGGCGGAGACGGTAACGACAAGGTTGTGGGAGGCAAGCTCGACGACTGGATCTTCGGCGGCGCCGGCGCTGATGTCCTGTTTGCCGGTAATGTCGCGAACATCAGTTTCACGGCTTCCGACTTCGCGGCCGAAAGGCTCGCCATCGCCGTGGACGGCGGGAACGGCGACTATCTGGACGGCGGGGCGGGCGATGACCGGCTGTATGGCGGGATCGGCTCCGACTGGCTTTCCGGCGGCGGGGGCGTAGATCGTCTGGTAGGGGGCGCCGGAGGCGACGTCCTCGATGGCGGGGCTGGCGATGATCGAGGCCCGGCCGGCGCCGCCGGTCTTCTGGGCGGCGCGGGATCCGACCAGTACATTTTCGGTTTCGGCTACGGCCAGGACATGATCTTCGACGAGTCGGATCCGGCCTCGGCCATGGGCTCGACGGGGGACTCTGTGGCCGCGAGACTGGCGGCGATCTCGGCGGGAACCTTGGCGCGCAGCTGGCAGGGCGGCGCCTTCGAAGTCGACGGTTCCATCAAGGGCGGCGAGGACACCATCAGTTTCGCGCCAGGCGTCTCGATGGCGAACGTCATCCTGCAACGGTCGGGAACAACGGCTGCGCCGGGACAGGACCTGATCATCACCCTGGTGGCGTTGGACGCGGCGGGCATCGCCACGCCGACCGGTGACGCACTGATCATCAAGGACTGGTTCGAAGGCACCCGACGCGTGGAGTGGCTGCGGTTCGCCGATGGCGAAAGCCTTCGGATCGGCGACATCGCGTCATTCATCGTGGGCACAGATGCGGGCGACGTGATCCTCGGCTCGTACGGCGCCGACTTCCTCTACGGCGGCGCGGGCGACGACGAGATCCGGGGCCTGTCCGGAGACGATTTCGGCAGCGGTGGCGCGGGCAACGATTTCGTCGCCGGGGACGGAGACGAAGACTGGGTCGTCGGGGGTTCCGGCGATGACATCGTGCTGGGCGGCGGCGGCCATGACACCGTCTTCGGCGACGATGGCCGGGATACCCTTTACGGCGGCGACGGGCATGATCTGTTGGCCGGCGGCCGGGGCGATGACGAAATCATCGGCGGTGCGGGCGACGACATCATTAAATACTCGCGTGGTGACGGCAGCGACGTGGTCATGGACGACCTCGTGAACAACTGGGACCTGGTCTACGCCAACGGCGTCTACGTCAACGGCTACGTCCTGCAGGCGAACGGGACGGTGACCAAGAACGGCGTGGTGTGGTTCGACGGCTCGGAGTGGGTCGGGGGCCGGTTCGACTGGAACGACGAAACTGGAACCCTGCGCCGTCACGCGGGCGCGGTAAATGGTAAGATCAGCGACGACAACGGCACGGACGCGCTGGAATTCGGCGTCGGCATCGATCTGCAGGACCTGATGTTCGAGCGCAGCGGCAATGACCTGGTCATCGCTGTTTCCGACGAGAACGCGACGTCAGCCTTCGCCGCCATTTCGGACAAACTCCGGATCAAGGACTGGTATACGGCCGATGCTCCCATCGAGCGGATGGCGTTCGCCGCCACGGGGCTACACGACCTGGTCTCGACGCGGCTGATGGCCGGCACCGACAATAATGATACGCTCGTCGGGCATTCGGGTCAGGACTGGATCACGGGGAATGCGGGCGATGACGTCATCGATACCGGTGAGGGGATCGACATCCTCGTCGGGGGGGCGGGCGATGACCACCTCAAGGCCGGCGCCCGGACCGATATCCTGTACGGCGGCGCAGGCGATGACATCCTGGACGGCGGCGCCGACGCTGACATCATGTTCGGCGGAGCCGGCATGGATACCGCCTCCTATGCTTCCGATACAGCGACCTCGGGGGTCGGCGTCTCGGCCTATCTCAACGCCTCACTGGCGCGATTCAACACCGGGGCCGCACGCGGCGACAGCCTGTCGGATATCGAAGGCCTGCAAGGCACGGCCAGGAACGACCGTCTCGGCGGCGGACTTGGCGCTGATTTCCTTACCGGCGCGCGGGGCGACGATCGACTGACCGGCGGCCTGGGCGACGACACCTATGTGTTCGAACGCGGCGACGGCAATGACTGGATTCGCGACGGAGCCTATTCGGTCGAGGAGGTCGTGAACGCGGCCGGTCAACTGGATACAGCGCACTTCACGGCCACCTGGACCTCACTGGGCTTTGGGCCGGCGGGATCGGGGTCATGGCATCGCTACCGGCTTGTCATCAGGCGAAATAGCGACGACGCAGTGGTCTACCAGAGCCGCGACAACGTCGATTTCCTATATGCCTCTGCCCAGTCGGCGATGCCGGCAACGGGTGCCTGGCCGTTCGCTAGCGGCCAGTGGCTGGGAGAACTGGCGCGTACTGGCAACGACTATCAGGTGGCGGGAGAGGTCTATAGTTCGCAGGACGGCGGCGACGACGCCATCCGTTTCGGCGCGGGCATCAGCCTTTCGCATCTGGGCTTCGCCATGACCGGCGTGGATCTGCAGGTTTCGCTGGACACCGGCGGCGGCCTGACCATCGAAAACCAGGGCACGGCCGCCAGCCGCGTCGAGTCTCTGGAGTTCGATGACGGCCTGACCGTGGATCTGCAGACGCTGAGGCTCAATGGAGCGGGCACGACTGGCGCGGACTTTCTCGTGGGACAGGGCGCCAACGAGGTCCTGAGCGGGCAGGCGGGGAACGACGTGATTTCCGGCGGCGGCGGCGACGACACGCTCAATGGCGGCAACGGGGATGATACCCTCGAAGGCGGAGCCGGAGCCGACCGACTCGACGGCGGCGCCGACAGCGGAAGTTCGGGCAACGGTCCGACTGGCGCCGGGACTTTTGGCGATACCATTCGCTATGTCGGTTCCACGGCTGCGGTGACCGTCGACCTCGCGCTTGCAACGGCCTCAGGAGGCGACGCCCAGGGTGACGTGATCGTTACGACGGGCGGCGTCAGCACCATCGAAAACGTGACCGGGTCCCGGAGTTTCGGCGACACCCTCACAGGCGACTCCGGGCGAAACCGGCTGGCCGGTCTGGGCGGCGACGATCATCTGGACGGCGCTGCGGGCGACGATATCCTGGACGGCGGTGACGGGGCCGATGTGCTTCTGGGCGGGCTCGGCGACGACGGACTGACCGCCGGAGCGGGGAATGATCAGGCCTGGGGCGGCGATGGCCGGGATATCCTGACGGGTGGTGACGGTAACGACAGCCTTTACGGCGACGCGGGTGACGACGTGTTGAGCGGAGACGCCGGCCAAGACTCGCTGACCGGCGGCCTGGGCGACGATCGCATTTCCGGCGGCGACGGCAATGACAATATCTACGGCAACGACGATGACGACACATTGTCAGGCGGCGCCGGCAATGACTACATCAGCGGAGGCGCGGGGAACGACGTCATCACCGGCGACGCTGGCGACGACGATCTTCGGGGAGGCTCCGGAAACGATCAATACGTCTTCGGCCGCAATGACGGCGCCGATCGGATCGTCGAATCGTCGGGCATCAACGACCTGATCTTCGGCGAGGTCGCTGCGTCCAATCTTTGGCTGACACGGATCGGAGACGACCTGCGTATCGCCGTGATCGGCGGTTCGACAGTGGTGTCGATCGACGACTTCTTTGTCGGGGTCGCAAAGGCGCGGACCCTTCAGACCAGCAGCGGAACCCTGTTCCTCGCCGCTGCGTCACCCCTCATCCAGGCCATGACATCGGCGTCGGCTACCACGCCGGGGGCCATGCCGCCGGCTGTCAGCGCCCTGCTGGCGACCTACTGGCACGCGGCAGGTACGGTCGCGCCCACCGTCTCAAACCAGACGCTAACCACGCTGGAGGACACACCGCTATCCGGCCAGGTCAACGCCGTCGATCAAGACGCCAGCGTGCTGTCCTATGCCCTGCAGCGCGAACCGGCCCTCGGCGAGGTTCAGTTGAACACAGCGACCGGGGCTTGGGTCTACATACCCACGGCCAACGTCAACGGTCCGGACTTCTTCATCATCAAGGTGACGGACACGGACGGACACACGGTGTCGCAGCGGGTCAATGTCGCCGTGACGCCAGTGGCCGACGCCCCGAGGGACATCCATGCCCTGGCGCCGCTCGTGATCGACGAGATGGCTGCCAACGGCGCCAACGTCGGTCAGATGACCTATTCCGACGGCGATGGCCCTTTGGATGTCGGGGTTTTCAGCCTATCGAACGACGCTGGCGGGCGGTTTGTCATTTCAGCGGACGGTCGCGTGTCTGTAGCCAACGGAGCGGCGCTCGATCACGAGGCCGCGGCGAACCATGAGATCGTCGTCCGGGTGACGGATTCCACCGGGCGGTGGGCCGAGCAGACGGTGACCGTGACCGTGGGCAACGTAAACGAAGCCCCTTCAAGACCAGTTGTGACAAACCAGGCGATCACCATCGTCGACGAGAATGCTGCGGTCGCCAATGCGACCATCGCCAGGGTCGACGCCACGGATCCCGACGGAACGGATCCGACCTTCGTGCTGACAGCGAGCGCAGGCTCCGTCTTCGTGGTGTCCGGCAACGAAATCCGGTTCAAGTCTACTACAAACCTGAATTTCGAGGCGCTGAGAGACGCCGGTTACAGTCTGACGGACATGGACGGCGACGGCCTGCAGGAAGCCAGTTTGTGGGTCTCGGTGCGCTCGACCGACGGGATCGTGCAGTCCGGCTATCAAAACGTCTACGTCTACGTCGAGGACGCCAACGAAGCGCCGACCGCCATCACCGTCACCGGCCAGGTGGCGACGATAGCGGAGCGTGACCGTCCGATTTCGACCGCGATCCGGCCCGCGATCGTACTGGGGACGCTCGCGGCGACCGATCCCGACAGCAGCACAGCCTCCGACTTCGCGACCCATGTCTTCTCTGTGACAGACACGCGGTTCGAAATCGTCAACGGGAACACCCTGCAGCTGAAGGCCAACGCCTCTCTGGACTACGAGGAGGGCACAACAGTCACGGTCGCCGTCACAGTGACCGACCGCGGCGGAAGCGGTCTAAGCTTCACGAGAAACCTGACCTTCACCGTGTCGAACGAGGACGACTATCTGTACGGCACCGCGTCCGCGAACACCCTGACGGGGCAGGCCAACCGTGACCTCATCTATGGCTACGGCGGCAACGACGCCATCGACGGCGGAACCGGGGACGACGATCTGGACGGCGGCGACGGCAACGACATCCTACTGGGCGGTCTGGGCGTCGATAGGCTGATCGGCGGTCTGGGGCTGGACAATCTGGTCGGTGGAGACGGAAACGATACGCTCACCGGAGGCGACGGCGATGATACGCTCGCTGGCGACAGTGGCGATGACCGGTTGGAAGGCGAGATCGGAAACGACATCCTCATGGGCGGGGACGGCCACGACGACCTGTTCGGCGGCGACGGCGCCGACACACTACAGGGCAATGTCGGAAATGATGAACTGTCGGGGGGCGAAGGCGACGATCTCCTCACCGGCGGTCAGGGCGCGGATGTCCTCAACGGCGGTCTGGGCCTCGATACCGCTACTTATCAGGGGGCGACCTCGGGCGTGAACGCCGATCTCGTAAACGGTGGGACCCTCGGCGACGCGCTCGGTGATACCTACAGCGGCATCGAAAGGCTGGTGGGTTCCGAGTTCGCCGACACGCTGCGCGGCGGCAGCGGCCACGACCTGCTCGAGGGGGGCGGCGGCAACGACATCATCTACGGCGGCGCCGGCAATGACGAACTGCTGGGGGGCGCCGGCAACGATATCCTCAGGGCGGAAGGCGGCGGCGACCGGCTTGACGGAGGGACCGGGACTGACATCCTGATCGGGGGGCTCGGCAGCGACACCTACCTGATCGACGCCAATTCTGGCGCCGACGAGATCCAAGAGTTCGATCCGGACGGCGCCGATGTCGATGTCGTCGGCTACAACAACATCAGCCGGGACGCTCTGTGGTTCAGCAGGAGCGGCGACGATCTCGTCGTAAGCGTGGTGGGAACCACTGTCCAGACGACGATCAAATCCTGGTTCGCCGACACCACGGAGGCCAATCGCCAAGCGTACAAGATTGATTTCTTCCTGGCTGACCAGCACGTCACGAAGACGATCAACGCCGAGGCGCTGGTGTCCCTGATGGCGGGGTATACGAAGCCTGCGACGGTGGCGGCCTATACGACTCTCCACCAGAATCTGGCGTTCCAGAACGCGTGGCTGCAACTGTGGGACCAGAATAGCGCGCCGGAACTCGATTGCCCGGCGACCCAGACCATCGCCGAAGACGGAACCCTTACGGTTCAGATCACCGTCACCGACGACATCACGCCGGTGACGGGCCTCACTGTGACCGCTGTCGCCCTCAATCCCCTTAATCATGGGGTTGCCTCGACGCTGGTGAATACGGTCACGATCGGGGCTCCCGACGCGCTGGGCCGTCGTACATTGACGGTCACGACCATTCCCAACGCCAGTGGTCAGGTCGCCATCAAGATCGTGGCGACCGATCCGGGGGGGAACCCGACTGAACAGATCCTCCTCCTCAATATTGATCCCCGCGCGGACACGCCTGTGATCACCCAGGCCGCGGCGACGGCGACTACCCTCGATAGCGGATTGCTCGGGCTGAATATCCAGGCCGCCCTCGTCGATCAGGACGGTTCGGAGACCCTGTCGATCCGGATTTCCAACATTCCGACAGGCCTAAGCCTGAACAAGGGTACGAATCTGGGCGGTGGCGTCTGGAGCCTGACGCCCACCCAGCTCACGGGGCTTGCACTTGTCGGCCCGGCCGACTGGTCGACAGACTTGACCGGCGCAGCGGCGCTGACGGTTACAGTCACGGCGACGGAAGGCGTCGGCGGCCTGACGGCTCAGGCGACACGGACCCTTTCTTTCGCTATCAATGCCAGACCCACCGATGTCGTCGCCTCGGGCGCGCTGGCAATCCGGGAATCGTCGACGACGGACCCCGTCGCGAACGGGAAGGTCATAGGCTCCTTCACTCGCGTGGACGCCGACAACGATGCGGCGACGTTCAGTTTGATGAACAACGCCGGCGGTCGTTTCGCGATATCCACGGCCGGCGTCTTGACCGTGGCGAACGGGACGCTCCTCAACTACGAGAGCGCGACCTCGCACAGCATCACCGTAAGGGTCACCGACTCCGGCGGCCTGACGCGGGATGAGACGTTTACCGTCGCGGTGACCAACGTCAACGAGGCGCCTGGAGCGCCGGTGATCGCAAGCCGCCCCGTGACGGTGCTGGCGGAGAATGCCGCGGCGGCCAATGTTGTCATCGCCAACCTTACCCTGTCGGATCCCGACAACACGACGCCCTCGCTGATACTGACCAGTAATCCGGGCGGGCTGTTCGTCGTCTCAGGAACCCAGGTCAAATTCAGCCCGACGGCGGCGTTGAATTTCGAAGCGTTGAAGGCAGCGGGTTACACCCTGCAAGATTTGGACGGCGACGGGCGCCAAGAGGTGGTCCTCACCGCTACGGTCCGAGCCACGGATGGAGCGCTGCAATCGACGGATGTCGATGTCGTTTTCCGCGTGGAGGACGTCAACGAAGCGCCGACCGATGTCACCGCGGATCGCACGCTGACGGTCGCCGAAAATGCCGCCAACGGCGTTGTGGTGGCTCAGTTCACCTCGACCGACCCGGACGCTGGCGATACCCGCAGCTTCCTTCTCGTCAACAACGCGGGAGGACGGTTCACCCTGACGGCGTCCGGCGAGCTGAGGGTCGCGAACGGAACCTTGCTGGACCGCGAGGCTGCGGCCAGCCACACGATCTCGATCAAGGTGACCGATGCGGCCGGGCTGTCCTACACCGAGACCTTCACCGTGGCCGTCTCCAATGTGAACGAGACCCCGACGACGCCGACAGTCGTCCAACTCGCGACCAAGGCCGAGAACTCGGCTCTGGCCGGCACGCTGGTGACGACGATGGCCGCGACAGATCCGGACGGCACCACCCCGACCTATCAGATCGTCAGCGATCCGCTGAGCTGGCTCGTCGTTTCCGGCTCCAACCTCAATTTCCGCACCGGGTTGAACTTCAATTTCGAAGCTTTGGAATCGTCGTCCTACATCACGGTCACGGACATCGACGGCGACGGTCTCAAGGAGGCCAGCTACACCGCGACGATCCGAGCGACGGACGGCAGCCTGAACTCGACCAACCAGACGGTCATCGTGCGGATCGAGGATGTGAACGAAGCCTTCACGCTCGGTGGTCTCAGCACGGTGACGCTCGCGGAGTCGTCACCGGGCGCCGGGCAGACGCTCGTCGGCACGGTTACCGTGACGGATCCGGATACCCAAGCCGTCAACCGAAACCACGTCTACAGCCTTTCGGGAACGGATGCGGCCCTGTTCTCGATCAACGCCCAGGGGAAAATCTACCTACAGGGCGGACTGAATTTCGAGGCCGACGCCACGCTCAACTTCACGGTCACGGTCAAGGACAAGGGCGGTTCCGGCTTTACGGCGACACGCCCCGTTGTCGTCACCGTGAGCGACGTGAACGAACGCCCCACTGTCAGCGTCGTCAACAACTATACCCTCACAGGAACCGACCCGGACGGCGACAGCATCACCTACCGGGTCAAGTCGGTGCTGACGACGCTGAACTGGAAGCGGTCGGGCACACAAGGCCCCACGCTTACCGGGACGAGCACCAGCGAAGTCATCCCGGCCAACACGCTGTCGGGCAGCCAGATAACACTTCGAGGTTATACAAACTACAACCGACAGGGTAGTGCCGAGCAATATAACTTGTCGGAGACTTGGTACACTTACACGTATGACGTAGTTGTTGTTAGTGTAGATGAGCATGGCGTTGAATCATTGCCTATCACGGTCCATATTCCGCAGACTCTTTACTACAGCTCGCCTATCGTTCTTGATTTGGATGAAGACGGAATCGAATGGGTGGCGCTCGACGCCGGGGTTCGGTTTGATCATGACCTTGACGGCGTGACCGACAAGACCGGCTGGCTGAACAGCGATGACGGCTTCCTGGTGCTTGACCGGAACGGCAACGGGACGATCGACGATGTCTCGGAGTTGGCATTCGCCGGCGATGTCGAGAATGCGGTTTCCGATCTCGAGGGACTGGGCGCCTACGACAGCAATGCTGACGGGGTGTTCAGCGACGCCGACACCGCCTTCTCATCCTTCCAGATCTGGCGTGACCTGAACCAGGACGGGGTCAGCCAGCAGAACGAACTTATGTCGCTCGCCGACGCACAGATCGCGGCCATCAACCTGACCCTAACCCTGTCGACTGCCAGCTCAGACGGAAACTCCAATGTACTGCATGGCACCACCGAATACGTTCGTGCCGACGGGACGATTGGCCTCGTTGGCGATGCGCTGATCATCTACGAGCGTGGTCCCCTCAGTCCGCTCCTTCTGCCGCCTGTGGTTCTCGATCTGGACGGCGGAGGCGTCGACCTCGTCGCCCTGTCGGCTTCCCGGACCTTTTTCGACGCCGATTCCGACGGTGTTCTGGAACGGACGGGGTGGGTCGCCGGTGGAGAGGGGATTCTCGCCATCGACCGCGATGGCAACGGCGTCATCGACCGGGGAGCGGAAATCTCTTTTGTCGGCGACACCCCGGGCGCGGTCTCGGACCTTGGCGGGCTGGTCTCCTACGACACCAACGGAAACGGACAGGTCGATGCAGGCGACGCCAGGTTCGCCGACCTGCTGATCTGGCGCGATCTGGATGGCGATGGCGTCAGCGACGCCGGCGAACTTTCGGGTCTCGTCGAGGGCGGCGTGGCGGCCATCAATCTTGCCGCGGACAGAACCACAGAGACGGCCACGGCGGGCGAAAATCTCGTCTATGCGACAGGCGCCTTCGTCCGGCTCGACGGAACGACGGGCACGCTGAGCGACGTCATGCTCGCCTTTTCCAATATTTCTTCGCCAACCGGGTTCGACCGGGACGGGCGCGGGATCGATGATGATGACGGGTTGGGATACTCACCTGGGGCCGGGGTATTCTCGCCGCCTGGCCGTCGTCCACTGCCTCTCGACACCGACGGTCCTTCGGACTCGTGGACCTGGGGCCGGTGGGGGGGCGACGGGAACCGCCTTGGACAGGCGCCGCAACCGATTCCAGTTGTCGGGCCGGATCCGGTCACCGGAGCCGGCGAGCCGCACGTTCTGGCGCCGGCCGTGAATCGCACAGCCGATTCCCCCTCCCGATCATCCCGATCTTCCGCCCAGGCCATGCGGCAGGCGATTTCGGCGTTCAGCAAGGGCGACCGCGGCGATATGACCCTGACGCGAGGGCACAGTCCGAACGGCCCGCCTGCGGTCGCCACTCCGGCATCGCGTCTCCGCGGTGCGCCGATCGAATCCGTTTTCGATCCAGAGGCGTTGAGGCAATCCCCGGAGCGGTGGCAAGGGTACGGGGCCATCCGGGATCGTTCAGCCCTGCATCAGGGGCTCGATCTCGGCGCCAGGACCCGGTTCCAGATGATCGAGGCCATGGCGAGCTTCTCCGTCGAACCCTTCGTCGAATCCGGACTTCGTCGAAACGGCGGGGCTCCCGCCATCGCCCCGCTTCTCACAGCCTTGCCTGACCTCCGGTCGCCGCAATGACCGACCATGCAATACCAGTGCCATCCGCTGTTCGAGGCCCCAACCTGGCCGAAGTCATCGGGCAGGTGGTCTGGGTTCTTAGCCAGTCACCGACACACCGGAGGCTCCGAATTCAGGATGTCGAGCGCTCGATCTTTCCCGGTCTGGTATCGGGTCAATGCCGCATCTTTCATCTCGGCGTTCTTCCTGACAACCCCGGCATCGACTGGACGAAACTCGGCGGTCTGAGAAAAGCCGGGTTGGAGAACATGCCCTTAGGGGTGGCGTTGTGGGCAAGACTGTCGGAGGCCGCCGAAGCCAAGCTGGACACCGGAGACCCTCTAACTCCCGAGGAGTGGAACTCGGGCGATCGCCTGTGGCTCGTCGAGCTTATTTCACCCTTCGCGACCGCAGAGAACAAGCTCACCGAGATTATGCTGCTCGATTTGATCAAGGGTCCCTTCAAGGGGGAACGGGTTAGGATGCACCGCGTCGATGCTGCAACCGGCTCCCGCGTCGTGCACGTAATCGAACCATGAATCGGCGCGTGCTGAGGCGAACTGATTTAGGAAATCGCGCCTTAGGCGCGGAGAGCGGGGTGTTAGGCCGCATTTGCGCTAGAAGCAGATATCATGTCTATACAACACGCAATGTCAGACTCTTACTGAGGCTGTGTAACAACTCCTGGCGGACTTTCAGCTGGCCGCAAGACTCCCTCGAGAGCAGCCTTGCGCCGCTACAGAGGTCAAAATCGCTGGTCTGAACCACCTGGTCGGTCTCGCCGTCGGCGACTCTGCCGATCTTCGCCCCCGGCGCCCGGCCCGACGTCGCCTACACCCAGGCCCAGCGAGACGCGGCCATGGCGGGCTATCAGCTGGCGGTGCAGACGGCCTTCCGGGAGGTCGCCGACGGCCTTGGCGCGTGACGGGACGATCGTCGATCAGCGCGCGGCCCAGGAGGCTCTGGTCGAGGCCGCCGCCGAAAGCTTGAGGCTGGGCGAGGCGCGTTACCGTGCCGGCATCGACGATTATCTGACGACCCTGACGGCTCAGCGCGCGACCTACGCCGCGCGCCAGGGCGCGCTTGCGGTCGTGCTGGAGGACTATCTCAACCGCGTGACCCTTTATCAGGTGCTTGGCGGGTCCGTGGACGACTGGGCCGAAGACGGGTTGGGTGTCGATCTCGACCGATGACCAGGGAGCCAAGCGTTTACAGCCTGGAACTGCAGCGGGCCGATGGCGGCGGCACGGACTTCGAGGAGTTGGCAGCCGCTTCTGACGAAGAGGCGATTGAACTGGCGCACCTGAAGCTTCTGCTCGGTTCCAACTATTGCCTAGTTCGGATTCTGAGAGGTGACATGGAGGTCGCCACCTTCCGCCGGGACAGCACAAGTCGTCCTTTCTCAGACGGGACTGAGACGGGCAAATGGGGCTGACTCAAGCCGCGAAGAGGTCGTCTTACTGGCCCGAACTCAATGTCGGCTGCTGGCGCGTGACGACGTTGGCCGATCATTGAGATGACGGTATCGTCTCGATATGATTTCCAACATGTCGGTATGGATTTGTCGGTATTTAAGGCGGCGCTGAGATCGCGATGGCTGCGCCTTACAGAACCAGCATTGTAGTGCGTCTGCCGATAGGCAGCGACATCACTCAAATTTTATCGGGACCAAATTCTTCTTTGCTTTCATAAGCCTCACTTCGGCGGCGGTAATGCTGACGGTATGGTACGGAGTCCAAAGAAAAGGCGCTGATAAATCAGCGCCTTCTGGTCTATCGGACAATAGAGTGGGAGTGAGGGGCGGCGGGCATGCGGGTGCGGCCTCTGACGAGGGGATGTGGTTGATAACAGAGGGACTTTATCTGCGGGATTCGGGTGGGGCGATCCCGTATCCCTACGGTGGTAATGGGGGGCAGAGGCGCGACCTTTCGTGCGTTCTTAAGGTCCGCGTCTGACCTGAGCACGCGTTGGCAAGGCCTGTTTGCGGGCTGGCCGTGAAGCCGGTGCCGCAGCGTGTTCAACAACGTCACGTCGGGTCGTGAACCGCATCAAATTTTGTCAAAGCGACACGATGGGGAGATTGGAAATGTCCGCTGCAGGCAGGGGCGCGCCGATGGCATCGGCATACGCCTGGTCTGAGATGGATGCCAGGAATGGGGCGGCGTCTGCCGGTGTCACTTCAAACCGGGGTTTAGGGTTCGGGACTGCGAATGCCGGCGTCCCGACACGGCCGTCTCGCAGGACAACGGCGCCGAAGCCCGTCACGTAGACGCAATTCACATGCGCCGCCCGGTGATGCTCATACAGGTAGTAGGCGAGCAGCCCGGCTTGGCGTCGGAGGTGAGGCAGCATGAGGTCTGGGGCTTCGATACCATGCTCTTGTAGCGCTATGAAGGCTGGCCGATCTCCTGAGAACTGGCGCGCCGCCTGACGCATCGCCTCCAGCATGGGTTTGCTTGCGTCATCCTCGCGGCGACTCCGCATGACCACGACAACACCGCCGTCGTCGCTCATTGAGCCAGCCGCATGCGTGTTGCCTCCGAACGCGGCCTGGCATGCAGTATGGAAACCCTTGGGATCGCTCATCGGCGTCTCCCCGAGATGCGCTTCGTAGTCGAGCCGCTCTATTCTGAACCCCGGACGCTGCAGGGTCGCGGGTCCGCCGTTCGCAAGAACGGCGTGCACGGCTTTCAACAGGGTAGTCCGGCTCGCGTCATTGGGCGACAGGCGTGCGTCGAGCGTCACCAGCAGGATTTCGCGACGCCCGCTGCCGAGTCGGGCGTCGAGCGCAGGCTCGAGAGCGGCCATGACGCGGTAGAAGTCTCGGCGATGGATTTGGCGACCGGCGTCGGCGGACAGACTTTTGCACTCGACCTCGCCTGAGAACATGCCGTTCGTAAACAGCAGGTCGTAGCGGGCCGATCCCTCCAGATCAGGGAAGGCGACATCATAGCCTGCGTCCATCAGGCGCTGGGCGAGATCCAGTTCGAGATAGAGCGGCGCGAAACCAACGTCGGATTTGATGGCGTCGCGCAGACGCCCCTCCAGCTCCAGACGTCCGGCCGGCGACAGTTGACGGTGGATTTCAACACAGGATCCGGCGAAATTCAGGGCGGCCCGGATGAGGGTGTCGGCGTACTCAGCGTTGAGCCGACCTTCCTTCTCCAGAACTTCAGCCTGGAAAGCGATTCCCATCTCAAGCCAGTGGTAGTCGGAGACAATCTTCCAGCGGTAGCGCGACTGACCCACTTCAGTCGCAAAATGTTCGGCACGACGAAACCAGCGCTCATGGCCGACGAGATCGAGCATTGGCCGAAGGTAGGCGGCCATTGCGTCTAGATCGTCCGGAAGGGCGATCCGCATTGAGGGGGCTCCTGTGGTTCAGGTGGTCGGATAACAGGTGCGCGCAGGCGGCCTGGATGATGACGACACCAGCGGATCGTAGTGTGGCCGGCAGGCGGAGATAACGGGAGTCGCCGACGGACGAGAATCAATCGACTGAAGGATGCGCAGGTTGAGGGGATTGGCCAGATGGGCAGCGAGTTCACCGACCTGACTGTCGCGGCCTATTCGGACGAGGCGGCACGGACGGATCGGGGCATCGAGGGGCAGTCGCTGGCCTTTCCCCTGCTGGGCCTGTTCGGTGAAACCGGAAGTCTGCTCAGCGAACTCAAGAAGAAGCAGCGCGACAGCGCCTCCTACCGTGGATACTCGGCGGCGGTCACCGAGGAACTCGGTGATGTCCTGTGGTACTTGGCGACCATCGCGAGGCGAGGGCGGGTGCCGCTGAGCGCCGTGGCGGCGCATCTCTTGCGCAAGGACAGAACATGGACGGGCGTCGAGGACGACACCCTGACTTTCCTCGCGCTCCAGCCGCACCCCATCCCGCATTCGGACTCGCCGACGCCGGCTTTCGAAAAGACGCTCCTCGCGCTCGCGGCGGATGTGGGGGCCATGATCGCAGACTATCAGGCGGATCGTCTGACGCAGGGCAGTGAAGCCCTGGCGCTCCGACTGGTGGCGATACTCAAGCGACTGCTGACCGCCTCGCGGGAAGCCGGTCTCACGCTGGAGGCGGCGGCGGTCAAGAACCGGCACAAGATTCTGGACCGCTGGCCCGTCGAGAAACACTATCCAGTCGCCTTCGATGCCGACGCCGAACCGGACGAGCGGTTGCCTCGCCTTCTCGTCATCGATCTGTTCGAGAAGCCCGTGGGCGGCCGAGACTTCGTGTTCCAGCGGTGCAACGCCCTGTTCATTGGAGACCGGCTGACCGACAACGCCCATGAGCCGGACGACTATCGGTTCCACGACGTTTTTCACTTCGCCTTCGTCGCCGTCCTGGGGTGGTCGCCGGTGATCAGGTCGCTTCTGCGTTTGAAACGGAAGAGCGATCCCAAGCTCGATGAGACGGAAGACGGCGCCCGGGCGACCCTGATTGAGGAGGGCGTCTCCACATGGGTGTTCGGCCAGGCGGCCAGGCTACGTTACTTCGAGGGAATGAAGGCGGGCGAACTGCCTCTGGATCTCCTCAAACAGATCCGTCAGTTCGTCAGCGGCTACGAGCCCGAACATCTCCCGCTCTGGCTCTGGGAAGAGGCGATCCTCGAGGGCTACGCCGCCTTTCGCTTTCTTCGCGAGCATCGGCGCGGACGCGTCACTCTCGATTTTGAAAAGCGGCAATTGCGTATAGAGCCCCTTGCGCCATGACCCCTTCAGAGTTCGTTTCCGCCCTTCAGGCCGCCACCCTGCCCAGCGTCTTCAATCCATGGCGTGACCAGTGCTCCGCCCACGACCTCGAAGACGCGCCGGCCCTGCGTCGCGAGAACCTTCGTCTGTTCCTTGAACGCGCGCTGGACACCCAGGTGACCACGATGTGGATCGCCCGGGATCTGGGTTACCGCGGCGGCCGGCGCACCGGAGTGCCTCTGACCGACGAGGTTCACCTGCCCTCCGCCTCGGCCTTGCTGGGAGACATCGGCCTGGTGCGTGCGACAGACGGCCCGATCGTCGCCGAGCGGACGGCGGCGGTGATCTGGCGGGTGCTCGCGCGGGTGCGCCAGCCTGTAGTGTTGTGGAACGTCTTCCCGTTTCATCCCCACATGGCGGACGATCCGATGTCCAACCGGTGCCATACGCGGGCCGAACGGGACGAGACCTGGCCGTTGCTGGAGGCGCTCATCGCCATGATCCAGCCGAGCAAGATCGTCGCCATCGGCCGGGACGCCAGCATAGCGCTGGGCGAGTTGGGGGTCGCAGCGTCCGCCGTGCGGCATCCGAGCTACGGCGGCCAGGCGGAGTTCATGGCCGGTATGTACGATCTGTACGACGTTACGAGCGGAGATCAGCCGCTATTCGATCGGCTGGAGCCCGTCGCCGTTCGCCACTAGCCCGTCGCAGGTCTCCAACAGCGCCTTGATCTCCGCGCGGCTGGCCTTCGGTTGATCGATGATCGCGTGGGTCGATACGACGGTCAGCGACCCGATGCCGATCTTCCCCTCGCCGGCGACGAAGGCCATCAACCGCCCCAGGCCGATCAGGTTGCCGAGCAGTTTTTCGACGTAATAGTGGTTCCGGTACATGACCGTGAGGTCCAGACGGTCGCCGCCGGGCGTCTTCCTTACCTTGAAGCTGCCGTGACTGAGGCATTGGCCGCCGTAGGGCGACCGGCTGGTGTCGCGCGCGGGGTCGAACAGGGTCAGTTCGAACTTGTTGCGGGCCTTGACCGCCGGATCGGCAATGCGATCGATGATGTCGTCCAGCTGGTTGATCACCTTGCCGCCGGGCGTCGGCATGTTGATCATTCGCTCGAAATAATAGCCGGACCAACGATCGTCGCGACCGGCGGCGGGAAGGACCCGCTTCATGAACCGGTCGTAGAAGGCGGGAGCCCCATAACGACGGTAGAGGGCTGCCGGGAAAATGGTGTTGGCGACCGTCTCGACGGGTTTGACCCCCTTGGCTTCGAGGAAGGCGTCGACGGCGGCGACCACGGGATTGGCCAGCGTCGCACCTGCGAGCGGATCGGCGATGTCGAGAATGACGTTGTGGGCCTCGTTTCCGTGCTGGATCACGGCGCGCATGGCCTCGCGCCAGGCGGTCGCGCAGTCAGGCTGCGGCGGAACGGGGAGATACATCGTCGTCCTCATCAAGAAGGGCCAGTCCGAACAGTCGTGGTCCGAGGAAGCTGGCGGTCAGCCAGGCGTGACCGCCCTGTCCCCAGGCGTCGCCCCAGCTGTTGCGGATCAGGACCGCAGGTTCGCCGTCAACAGACCCGTGCCCGACCGCCAGGATGGCGTGCCTGAGCCCAGGATCCGGCTGCTCTTCGTCGGCAGGCCGTACCACCCCATCCGGATCCGGGCCATAAAAGCTGCGCGACAGGGTCATCATCAGAATGACGGGGCGTCCCTCGTCGAGTCGAGTGATCAGATGCCCCCAATCCGCGGAGGCCGATGCCCCGGCCCGCGTGTAGGGGGTTCCTGGCGATGCGGGCGGAAGCCAGGCGGCGTCGTTGGCGGGCGTCAGCGCAAGATAGGGCCAGTCCGTCTCGGCGGGCTGGCCGTCCAGCCGCAGCGCCTCCAGCAGGGCGGGCAGGGTGGCTCCGACCGAAGCGGAGCGGCCCGAGCGGCGTTGAGCCCGAAAGAAGACCGCTTCACACGATAACGGGGTCCAGCCGTGACGGATGGCGGCATGGAGATCGCTGGCGGCGAAGGCCAGGCAGGTCGGCCGAGGTCCCTGATCGCGGGCCGAGCCGAGCCGCGGTCGCAAATCCCGGTCGAGCCGTATGCCGGGTCTCACGCGGCGGCCAGACGTTGCCGGCGTTCCGCGCGCGACAGGCCGCTGCCTTCCGGCCCGGTCAGATCGAAGGGCACGACGAAGGCGGCGATCGGCGCATCGTCGAGCCATGGCCGGCGTTGTTCGATGTGGAGCAGGCCGTGGGCATCCTCCAGCGGAGCGGCGAGAATCTGGCGCTGGTTCGGACCGCCGACGCCGTCGGCCGCCAGATCCAGCCGGGTGTCTCGCACCAGACTGAAACCGCTCGCTGAGAGGGTGTCGAAGTCCCAGAGGTAGCCCGCACTGCCCAGTTCAGGCAGGCGGATGACGAAGAGGTCGTTGCGACTGCCGTCGATCCGCCCGCCTTCGTCCTTCTCCGTCAGGAGCCAGACGTCGCCGCGATAGGACGGCGGCGTGAAATCCTCCAGCAGGGCCGCTTTCAGAGCGCGAGGCCGGGTGGCGAGCAGGGAGGTTCGCGTCGTGGCGTCGATCAACTCATAGCGTTCGAGCGTTCGGGTCATCGCCTCGTAGCTCGCGCCGAGCCGCAGCGAGAGCTGATAGACAACGTCCGGTCGCTTAAGTTCGGCCAGGCGCCAGGTCTGGCGGGCACAATGGGCCATGATCAGCCACGTCGGCATCAGGAAGGCAACGGCGAAGGCGTCCGCCTCGGTCTCCTGGTATCCCGTTCCCGCGTCCTGGGCCTGAGGCGCGCGGCGCAGGATCTGGTCTTCATCATCAAGGCTGGGTTGATGACGGAGCAGGCAATGGCCAAGCTCGTGAGCGGCGGTGAAGCGCTGGATGCTCAACGGCCTCTCCGTGGTGATCAGGATCCCGGGCGACGGCAGGTTGAGAAACGCGCCGAGGAGCCCCGTCAGAGGCCGCACCATCAGAGGCACGCCAAGATCCGCGATGACGGCGAACACATCGACCGCTCCCGGTCGCGCTTCCTGGAGAGCCCGCAGATCGATTTGCCGGTGCAGTTGCCCGGCGGCCAGGGTCCCGTTGCGCACCGCGTCCTGATACGACCGGGCCATGGTCAACCGTCGCCAGGCTTGGCGCGTGTGCGCAGATAGTCCGCGAACCGCGCCAGTTCCTCCCGATCGCCCTGAGACAGATCGGCGGCCTGACGGGCGAGGTGTGCGACATCCGGAGGCAGGGCCGCCTGTTCTTCCTCGCCGGTCAGATAGCCAACCGATTGGCGATACAGCCGGGCCAGACGGGTCAGTTCGATCGCCTCGACCCTGCGCTGGCCGGTTTCGATCCCGCTGAGCGCCGTTCGGGTCAGTTTGAGATAGGCGGCGACCTCTTCCTGTTTCAGGCCAAGATATTCCCGCGCTTCGCGAAGGCGCTCGCCCAGGGTCTTGCGCGCGGTCTCGTCGTCGAGATCGGTCATGCGGCCACAGGATGTCTCTTGCGCCACGCCGCTTCAATGCGGGGGAGCATGTGGTCGAGACCGGCCTGGATGGAGTCGTAGCCGCCGGTACGGACGATGTCCTTGGGTTCATAGCCCAGGATGGGCTCAAGGGCGCAGGTCAGGTCGACGACTGTAAGTGAGTCCAGCCGGATCTTCATCGTCACCAAGGTCGCGGGCGGCGTGGGCAGGGTCACTCCCTGCATATGCGCCTCGGCCTCGGCCAGCAGTGTAAGCTCGGAGAGCAGGCAGGCGCTCACGGCCGCCGCAGGGTAGGCGATGACCTTCGGTTTTTCCTCGACGTCCGACATGACCACCTCCTGATCCGACATGAGATCAATGTAATGTCGGAATATCGAACATGCAACCACCACTGCGCGTTGGTGAGGCCGATATCGTTCTCGATATCGATCTTGCAATTGGATATCGTATTGAATATCGACCAGTTGTGGATTGGCCTTGATTGATCTATAGATCGATATCTGGAGCTTCTCATGATGCTGAATAAGATATCGAAACGAGCGGCTTTTTCCGATGTCGCCTCAATGCTTCGAGCCGCACGTGTCGCGAAAGGCTGGAGCCAGCGGGAGCTGAGCGGCCGCGCGGGTCTGCCGCAGGCCCAGATTTCGAAGATCGAGAATGCGGACGTGGATCCGCAGATCTCGACCGTGATGGAGCTGGCCCGGTCACTGGATCTGGACCTGCAACTCGTGCCCCGCGTTGCTTTGACAGCGGTGGAGGCGACGGTGAAAGACGCGGTCCGCCGCGCGAATGAGCGTGACATCGTCGGTTCGCTCAACGTCCTGGCCCGGCAGGCCTCGGCGTCCGCCGCCGGCCTCAAGGGCGATGATCTGCGGCTGACGGTCGAGGCGCTTCGCACGATTGTCCCGGCGCTTGGCACGGAAGTGGTGCGCTATGTTCTGGGTCAATCGAGCGAGCAGCTCGTCCGGGCTGTCGAAGGCGGCGACGCCGACGAGATCGAGCGGGCCCGCGAAACCGTCACGCGGAATCTCAGATCGCTTTACGACACCCACGCCGAGGCTGCGTCAGAATCGCGACCGGCCTATTCGCTCGATGATGAGGACTGACCGTGGTCGCCGCCGCCCTTGAGATCGAACTGGAAGGCCGAAAGATCGGAACCCTCACCGCCCTTGGGGGCGACCGATCGGTCCTGACCTTCAACCAGGCCTATGTCGAGGACCCCGACCGCCCGACCCTGAGCCTCGGCTTCAAGAACGCGCGGGGGGCCCTGGTGACCGACCACGCCGTGGTCCAGACCCGGGTTCACCCCTTCTTATCCAACCTCCTTCCCGAAGGAGGCCTGCGCGACTATCTGGCGCGGCGGGCAGGGGTGAAGGCCGTGCGTGAATACGCGCTCCTTCAGGTGCTCGGGTCGGACCTGCCCGGCGCGGCCACCCTTGTTCCGGTCGGCGAGGAACGACAGCAGGACGACGGGCCGGCGCCCGAGGACCGCACCGGCGCGGCGGGCGGTCCGATGCGATTCTCGCTGGCCGGCGTGCAGCTGAAGTTTTCCGCGTCTCTGGAGGGTCGCGATCGGTTGACGGTCCCTGCGAGCGGGGCGGGCGGGGACTGGATCGTCAAGCTTCCGTCGCCGCGCTGGGATGGCGTCGCCGAAAACGAGTTCTCGATGATGACCCTGGCGTCCGCGGTGGGACTCGATGTTCCCGAGGTGCGGCTGGTCGATCTCGATGGGATCGAGGGACTGCCCGACGACGTCGGTGGAGGCACGGGGAAGGCCTATGCAGTCCGGCGTTTCGACCGGTCCGCCGACGGGCGGCGCATCCATATCGAGGACTTCGCCCAGGTCTTCGGCATCTATCCTGAGGAGAAGTACCAGCGCGCGCGTTATCGCTCGATCCTGCGCGTCCTGTGGCACGAAATCGGCGAGGCGGCAGCGCGCGAATTCATCGGCCGGCTGGTGTTCAACACCCTCATCGGCAACGCCGACATGCACCTCAAGAACTGGTCCCTGATCTACCCCGACGGACGAACGCCGGCGCTCTCGCCGGGCTATGATTTCCTGACCACCACCACCTATATCGCCGATGAGAACGCAGCGCTTCGGTATGAGACGACCCGAAGAATGGCCGGGTTCGATGCCGACGAACTGGTCCAGATGGCCGCCAGGGCGGGGGTGCCCGAGACAATGGCGCTGGATGCGGCGCGCACGATGGTGAGCCGGTTCCAGGATGTCTGGGCGGCCGAAAAGGCGAACCTTCCGATCAGCGCCGCAGTTCGGGACGAGGTGGCCCGGCGCCTTGGAACTCTGCCGATCATCGCCCTGCGGTAGAGCGGTCAGTCGATCTCGACCGAGAAGGAATTGGAGGACAGGCTCGCCCTGCGAACGGGCAGGTGAGGAACCTTCGAGCGGGCCAAGATATCTCGAAGCTTGGCTTGGTCCTCTGACGACATTCTCGGACCGATGATTACGGAGAGAAGGCCGTCAGGTAGAAACGGCAGACTGGTCTGCCGAGGCGCGTTGTACACGATCCGGACCTCACGCTCGTAAGCCCAGTCGGCGGCCTTGGTGTAGAATACCAGCTTGTCGCTCTCTGCCTGACGCAGACTGTCGTCCGAATTACCCGTGCGTTTGCGCGCCGAGAGTTCGAGAGCGAGGCTGAGCGGATAGGTCGGTCGGTGGGCGGAGTAGGAGACGTATCCGAAGTTCGAGAGCCCCCGCTTGAAAGCGCCGCCCGTGAAATGCAGGCAGGCGCCCTCGTAGCTGTTGGCGTAGTGGGACCATAGCAGCGGTGAATCCGAACGATCGCAGAAGGCGATGATCCTGGCGCTCTGCTGGATTTTTGCGAACGCGTCTTGGGCATCGGTCACATAGCGCGCGACGTCCGCGAACAGGACATCTGGATCCCAGGGCTCCCCCTTGATGCGGCTGGACAAGGAGGCCCCTTCGCCGAGGGCGCGAGCGATGGTGACCGGTCGCAGGTCGTTGAACAGGTGCGGCGACAGTTCGAAAGGATCGTTCAAGGCGTTGTAGGTGGATCCGACGAGTTCGCAGGCGTTCAGGGTCCGCTCGAACAGATCCCACGACTTCTTCCCGTTGAGGGCCACATATTTGAAGATCGACTGATGAGGCGACGGGCGCTTCAGATAGACATCGAGCGCCAGGCGTTCGATTTCGCCGCTGGTCCAGTCTTCAAACGACATGCTGTGCTCCCCCTCGGTTGTCTATCTTGGGATAGATCAGAGGCGGCGGCCAGAACTGCGGTCCCCAGCAATGCGATCCCTGAACATGGCGCCGAGCGGCGGGTGGCGAACGCTCTGCCGCAGCCCGCTTGGGCTACGAGAGCAGGACCTCGTCAATCCGCAATTTCCTCGCCAAACCCTTCAAGCCACTCGTCTTCATCAATCTCTGCGTCGATCGGCCAGGTCGCGAAAACGTAGGAGCGGTTCGATAAGCCCTCAAGGGTGAAGCCCATGGTGAGACCTGTGCAGGCAAGATGGAGATGGCCATCCTCCAAGGTGCTCTCCACGATCCGGACGATGCTGCTGGCGCTCTTTCCGCCCTGCATCCAGCTGGCCCAAGCCGACGCCGAAACCGCTTCCCAGCGATCGACCGTGAAGCTGACCCGGACCCGATTGGCCTGGCGTCGGACCTCAGCGATCTGGCCGGGCCCCTCATAGAGACGAGCGCGCTGTTTGAAGAGGTGACGGCCTTGGACAAGGATGAGATCGCCGGGCTGAACGACACGAGCCAGGAATCCTCGGTCTAAATCGTCACTGATATTGTAGATGGCGGCGCTGGCGAGCACGGTTTCCAGCACCTCCCGCACGAAGGCGTACAGGACGTTACCGTCACCGCCCTGATACCGATACGGCGTATGATGACCGGGGTTCGTCAGTTCGCCGTCTTCGTCTATCAGGCTGCGGTTCCGTGCGGCGCGGAAGCGACTGAGCTCCGTCAGGCGAATATCCAGCGCCGAGGCCAGTTCGAAAAGGCGCTGGTGATTGAACCACCACCAATGATGCCCTGGCAGGCGCGACGCGTGGAGGATTGACCGGGCGTCGAGATGACGGACCTCCTCCTCCCATCGATCCTTGCTGTCGCGCAAGCGGCGGGATGAGAGGTTTTGTTCAAGATCGCCGCGGGTGTGCGCCCGCGCGTGATGTTCCAGACAAAGGACCGCCAGATTGGCGTCGCTGTGGTCGCGGCTGGTCGCCCAAGGCTTGATGTGGTGGACGATGATCGCCAGCCCCGGACTCCGACAGACGCAACACGTTGACCGGTTCTTCCAGAGGACGCGCGCCAGATTAGCGAAGGGGATGTCCGCCCGCCCTCCGCTTCTCAAGGCGGTGATCTGTGGATCGGAAAGATCCAGCGCCATAAGCTCGTCGTCGCCAGCCTGCTTCAAACTGGAAAGGGTGTGACCGGCGCGGTGAAGAGCGGCGGCTTTCTGGTCGTCAATCCCACGCCGCATCAAGGCGGCGACGGACCGGTTCAGACGCGCGGTATCGCGTTTCCAAATCTCGTCAGCCTCAGGGTCGTCCTCGATCATTGACACCCGTTACGACCTTTCCTGCTGTCGGCGACCGGCCTCGGCTTTGGCCCTAGTTCCCGGCGCTCCAGCGGGAATAGCGGTCGCTGGCGTCCCGAATTTTCGACAGGACTGGCTTCGTCTTCATCGCCCAGATGCGCTTGGCCAGCGTCTCGAGCTCGGCGGCATGGCCGGGCTTCCAGCCGTTGCGGATAGCCCAGGATTTTACCTCAGGCGTCGGGTCCGGATGGCCCTTGGCGCGAAGGATGCGAAGGATCTCGTCTGCGTGCGTTTTGTCGCTGGGGTGAATCAGTCCGGTTGACAGGTTGATCACGGCTGTGAGGCTCTCCAGCGCGCGGACTACCACCGGATCATCTATTAGCGGTGAGGCCGGCTGGGCGTCTTGGCCATGGACAGTCGCGCCCCATCGTTTGACCCAACTGTCCGCCCCTCCCGGAACCCACGGCACCGCGATCACCCCTTCGACATTTCGAAGCCCATCGGCAGCGTCCAACAGCTTGGCGTCTGCATAGTAGGCGATGATCACAGTAGGACGCGTCAGGAGCGGGCGTTTCGTGAGGGTCTCCAGGCTCAACCGTCGGTCGTGGGGGAGGGATACTGGACCGCGCGAGAGCGCCTTGACCGTGGCCTTACCCAAGAAGCCGCCCAGGTTGGTGTGGTCCAGTTGGCCCTTGCCGTGGATCAGCAGTGCGATGTCCTGGGCGGCGGCCCCGACCTTCTCACAGATGGCATCGGCATAGGCGAGGGCGGTTTGAAAAGTGGTTTCGTCCTGGCTGTCGAGGGGAATGAGAACGCGGATCATGTCGGAGGTCTCTACTAGGTGAGGCTTTGAAACGGGGCTGAGGCCTACGCCTGAGCCCAGCAGTGACCGTCAGGGTCCGGCACGTGACGGGGGTTTACTTAGCCGCAGACACTAAGAAGGACGTACTGTCAGCGATCTCGATCAGGACCGCTTGGTCGCCTTCGTTGTTCCACACCGCTTCATCAAGATTCCAATATAGGAAATGCAAAGGCTGGTCGGCTTTGGTCCGCCCCGTTTTCGGTTTGCCGGTTTTCGTGAAAACGACGACGCGGTCGTCTTTCTTCACCATCACGTCGGGAAACCAGAAGGTGTGGCGGACGCGATTCGACGTCCCGTCTTCATCGAATGTCGTGTCCGCAAGGATGTGGTCGCCAAGGCTGCAGGCCTGCAAGGCCTTCAGCCAGACGACCTCCCGGGTGTGATCCCCGCCGCTTTCGACCTTCATGATCTGCAGTTTCATTGGGACCCCTCCGCGGAAGCTTGGCAGATATGCACTGAAAGCCTTGTCTGCAACCGGAGGGCGTCTACGGAGCGGAAATGGTCTGTAGTTTCCAGGAGAAGGCCGATGCCGAGCCCAAGCCGCCTTAGGAGTTCTGAGGAGGCGTCCTTGTGACCCTCTCACCATCTCCGGCGCCGATTTCAGCTTCTTTGGATACCGTCCGAGCCCGGCTCGCCCGCAAGCTTGTCGGGTTCACGCCGGACTTTCCCCAGGACCTCGATCCTTGGGAAATGAACTCGCATCGTCCCGCCGCCCGCGCTTTTCCCGTGCCAGAGCTGGTGCTGTTCACGCTGCGGGACCTTTTGGGCTGGCGTTGGCAGGGGCCGGGCGAGAAGGTCCGCTGGACCGTCTACGGCTCCGTCAACGGCGATCCGGTCGCGTTCGAGCTACGCAAATTCGGTTTCACCATCCTACTGGCGGCTGGAGCGAGCACCCCGATCCGGCGGATAGAAGGTCAGCTGGCGTCGGCGCTCAAGGTAGTCGACGGTCTACTCCAGCCCTTCGCTCAGCATCAGATCGAGAACGGCGACGTCATCATCGTCAACCGGTTCGGCGAGTTCCATGCGCGTTACGCTTTCTTCCGTCAGCACGCTGCTCGGTCGTACGCCAAGGGGAATACGCCGTTAGCGGTACGATCCGCCGAAGCTCTGCCCGGCGGACGAGTTTCGGCGGTTTGGCCTCGATCTGTTTGCGGAAATTATTGGTCACAAGGATGCTCCATCATTCACCCAAAGCGGGCGGATGGCCTGTGCCGTTGACGGTTCTAGCGGGAGGTTCAGAAGTGAAAAAAGCCCGCTTGATTCGCCAGCAAGCAATCGTGTTCTTAATCAAGAGAAGGCGAAAGTCGCCAGAACCCACGCAAACGTGATTGTCGAATTTCATCAATGAAATCAGCAGGCCATCTTGGGCGACGGTGCGTGAAACGGTCTACTGCAGGCGCGGCTGATTTTCTCAAGCTATATCAGCAACTTGCCTCGACTTGGCTAATCGAGTGGGAGTAAACCACTAGGCGCCGGGATAGGCACAGCAAGGCGGGGCCTTGGACGATAGAAGGCCTTGGGTGGAAAGCGCCGGTCAGGCCCATTCCTTAGCCCGTCAAGGCCTCCGTCAGCGCTTGGCCTTCATCATCCGCGAGTGCGAGTTCGCGGAGACGGCGGATACGGTCGGGCGAGGCTAGGGGCCCGTCGATCACGCTCAGGATACGCGTGTAGTTGTGTACCCCGCGTTCGAAAGTGTCGCCGTATCCCTTGATCAGTCGCTGGCATAGGACGATTTCAAGGGCCAGGGCCGGGTCATGGAGCAACGCCTTTTCAATGCGTTCCAGCCAGCCGTTGATGCGCTTCTGCTCTTCAGAGTAGCGCAGGGACCCAGGGCGAGTGGCGCGCATTGAGGCCAGGGTGCGAAGGGCGATGAACCAGCGCAGGCTGGTCGTCGTCACATAGCGGCCCTTGCTGAACAGCGGCTCCAGCAGTTTGCACAGCCCCCTGTTGTTCAACACGGCGCGGCCGAGCCCGGTGGGCAGGGTTTCGCAGACCTCCTGCAGGCGCGGGTGCATGAACTCGGTCACCCCCATTAGCTGGCTGTCCTTGGCCTGAACCTCGGAGCGGACGCGCTCAACGCGGCTGGCGCGAGTCTTTAGGTCGGCGACGCGGATCGTGTCCTCGTAGCTCATCCACAGCGCCAGGTGCCGGGCGGCCTCGACGCTCAGTTCGGCGGGGGCCGTCAGGCGGGCGATGGCTTCGAGCCGGTCGAGGTAGAGGCCGGCATAGCGGGCGTCCTGATAGTCCATCAGCCGGTGTACGCCGTGCAGGGCGTTGCGGTGCGCCTCGGCCGGCAGGTTCGCCGCGATGCGGGCGGCGAAGGCGCGGCCGGCCTCCGTCGTCGGCTGGGGCGTGTCGTGGTCGATCTCGATCGGCTTGGCGACCGGCGCCTGGGCCGCGCGATAGCCCTCGTCGAAGCCCTTTAGGTTCGACTCGACCGCGATCTTGCTGTGGCGGATTGCTTCTTCGTAGGTCTGCCGCTTGAAGGGCAAGGCGCCGCTGCCGGCGACGGCGCCGAACATGATCGAGCTGATCACGCTGCCGGAGCGCTCGGTCGCGGCCTCCATGTCGAAGCCGATGAAGCGTTTGCCGCGCTTGCCCGCCGCCTCGATGATCTTTTCGCCGTCGCCGCGACCGTCGCCCATGGCCGATTTCTCGGAGATGGCGAAGATGCGGTGGGTCGAGCCGATCAGGGTGGTGCGATCCGGGCTGGCGAAGCCGCGCACCATGGCGCGTCCGACCTCCATCAGCTCCGAGGCGATGACCACGTCTACGTCACCGGGCGCGGGCATCTGGGCCATGATCGGGCGCCGGTCGCCTTCCTGACGGACCAGTTCGACATAATAGACAGTCGAGCCGGTGCGCTGGGCCACGCCGGGCACCGAAGTGCCCTGAGCCAGCCAGCCCTCGGAGCGGGCGACGTCCTGGATCCAGTCGGCGAGCACCCCGCCGCCCTGACCGCCGAGGGCGAGGATGGCGATGCAGAGCCGGTTACGTTCGGTGGTCATGATCAGAAGGCTCGAGCGGTGCGGGCGCGGTATTCAGAGGCCTGGAACCAGCCGATGATCGCCTGCTTGAAGCGAGAGACGGCCTGTTCGAGCCGGGTTGGATTGGAGACGATCTCGGCCTTGTAGAAGCTGGGGCAGAGCACGGCGGCGTGGCTGACCTCGCCGCACAGGCCGCAGCCGACGCAGGTGTTGTCGACGTGGGCGATGGGGTCCTGGCGCAGCGGGTCCGGGTTGGCCTTGATTGACAGTGACGGACAGCCCGACAGGCGAATGCAGCTGTGGTCGCCGGTGCAGGTGTCGGGGTCGATGCCGAAGCGCTCGCGCACGACGCGCTTGCCCGACTTCAGGGCCGCACGGACCAGCGGCTTCTCGCGGCGCTGCTTGTTCAGCATGCATTCCGACTGGGCGATGATGACCTTGGGACCCTTGTCGGCCGTGGTCAGCGCCTCCTTGAGGGCGTCCTTCATCTTGCGCAGGTCGTAGGTGTGATTGATCGAGCGGACCCAGTTCACGCCGACGCCGCGCACGGCCTTTTCGATTGGATTGCGGGTGCTGCGGGCGATGTTGAAGGCGCGTGACGACAGCACGTCCTGGCCGCCGGTCGCGGCCGAATAGCCGTTGTCGACGATCAGGGTGACCGAGTCGTCCTTGTTGAAGACCGAGTTGCCGATCCCAGAGGTCAGGCCGTTGTGCCAGAAGCCGCCGTCGCCTATCACCGCGATGGCGCGACGGTCCTTGGGCTTGAAGGCCGAGGCGCCGGCGGGCCCGAGGCCATAGCCCATGGTCGTGTTGCCGATGTTGAACGGCGGCAGGATCGAGAACAGGTGACAGCCGATGTCGGCCGAGACGTGGGTCGGACCGATCTCGCGCTCGACCATCTTCATGGCCGTGAAGATCGGACGCTCGGGGCAGCCGGTGCAGAAGCCGGCCGGGCGCTGCGGGATCTCGGACGCGACCGAGGCCTCGAGCGCGGACGGCTTGTCTTCCGGCATGACGAGGTCGGGACGCCATTCCTTGAGGAAGCCGGCCAGGCCTTTGCGGATCACGTCGCTGGTGTATTCGCCGGCGCGCGGCATGGCGCCCTTGCCGACGATGCGGGTCTGCAGATCGCCCCGACGGACCAGGGTGTTCAACTCGTGCTCGATGAACTCGGGCTGGCCTTCCTCGAGGATCAGCACCGCCTTCTTGCCCTGGCAGAAGGCGACCACCTCTTCGGGGATCAGCGGATAGGTGACGTTAAGGCAGTAGATCGGCAGCTGGCTGTCGCCATAGGCGTTCGACAGGCCGAGCAGTTCCTGGGCGCGGTTCAGATTGTTGTAGAGGCCGCCCTGGACGATGATGCCGATCTCGCCGTCCTTGGGGCCGAACAGCTCGTTGAGCTTGTTGTCGCGCACGAAGGCGATGCCCGCGGGCCAGCGTTTCTCGACCTTCTCGACCTCGTGCAGGAAGTTGGCGGGCGGCAGGACGATGCGGTTCAGATCGCGCACCGGCGCGGCTGCGGCCTCCGACACCGTGAGCGGCGGGCGCTTGTTCTCTCGGGCGATGAAATCGCCGGTCATGTGGCAGGAGCGGACGCGCAGCTCCAGCATCACGGGCGTGTTCGAGGCTTCCGACAGCTCGAAGCCCTTTTCCACCATATCGACGATGGTGGTCAGGTTGGGGCGCGGGTCGATCAGCCACATCTGCGACTTCATGGCGAAGGCGTGAGTCCGCTCCTGCATGATGGAGGAGCCTTCGCCGTAGTCCTCGCCGACGATGATCAAGGCGCCGCCCTTCACCCCGCCCGAGGCGACGTTCGACAGGGCGTCCGACGCGACATTGGTGCCGACCACGGACTTCCAGGCCACCGCGCCGCGCAGCGGATAGTTGACGGAGGCCGCCAGCATGGCGGCGGCGGTCGCTTCCGAGGCGCTGGCCTCGAAATGAACCCCGAGGCTTTCAAGCAGGTCGTTGGCGTCGGCGAAGACGTCCATCAGGTGACTGATCGGCGAGCCCTGATAGCCGCCGACATAGGCCACGCCGGATTGCAGCAGGGCCTTGGTCACCGCCAGGATGCCCTCGCCCCTGAAGGTTTCGCCTTCGCCAGCCGTCAGCTTGCGAACCTCGGATTTGAACGACCGCTCCGCCATGGGTCAGGCAGTGACCAGGGCGAGGACGCGCAGGGGGCTGCCCGACCCGTCGCGGATCTTCAGCGGCGGCGCCACGATGACCGCGCCGGTCGGCGGCAGAAGGTCGAGGTTCTCGAGGCATTGCAGGCCATAGCGGCCGGCGGCGTGGAACAGTGTATGGGCCGGATAGGCGGGCGTCAGGAAATGGGCCTGACCGGCGTCGGTGCCGATCGTCTCCACGCCGAAGCCGATGGCGTCACGCTGGTCGACCATGAACTGGACGGCCTCGGTCGACGGCCCCGGCGTGTGGGCGCCGTCCTCGCGACGGTTGGTGTAGTCGTCGCCCGTGCGCTTGGACCAGTCCGTGCGGAACAGGACCCAGCTGCGCGGCGGGATACGGCCGTGCCTGGCTTCCCACGCTTCCAGATGGGCGACGGTCAGCAGGAAGTCGGGATCGGCGGCGGCCTCTGCCGAGCAATCGATGACCACGGCGGGTGCGATCAGATCGGCCGGGGGCAGGGCGTCGACGGTGTTCCCCGCCAGGTCCTTGCCGCTGATCCAGTGGATCGGCGCGTCGAAATGGGTGCCGGTATGTTCGCCGACGGTGAAGTTGCTCCAGTACCAGGCGACGCCGCGTTCGTCGTAGCGCGAGATTTCCTCGCGGCTGAACGGGGCGCACTGGCCGAACTCGGGCGGCAGGACCAGGGTCGGGGTGTCTTCCGACAGGGTCTGCGTCAGGTCGATGACTTTGATTTCGCCGCTCGCGATCGCCGTGGCGAATTGGGCCAGCGTGGTGTTCGATGTGCTAGACAAAATAACCTCCTTCATCCCCATGAAGAGGTAAGCCTTGCGGAATAAACTTGCAGATGCAAGCAGATTCGGACGGCGTTCAGGAGGGTTTCGATGGTTGATGATCTGCGCGAACTGGGAGATCCCGGCTCTGATCGGTTCTGCGTGGACGCCTATCCGTTCTACCTCCTGAACCGCGCAGTGGGCCGCTACAATGTGGTCATCGAGGCGCAGTTGCGGACCATCGGCATCGACATTCCGACCTGGCGCGTCCTGATGGTGCTGGGCGAGGAATCGCCGCGGTCGATCGGCCAGATCTCCAGGTCGGCGGTGATCAATCTCTCGACCATGATGCGGATCGTCGAGCGAATGATGAACGGCGGACTGGTCGAGCGGGCGGCGGACTCGCGCGATGGGCGCGTCACCAATGTCATCCTCACCCAGGCCGGTCGCGAAAAGCTGGCGGCCGCGCGCACCCTGACAGCTCCGCTATATCGGCAGGTGATCAAGGGGTTTTCACAGACGGAGTTCAGCCGTCTGCTCGAGATGCTGAACCGGCTACACGACAATCTGGCCTGACGACGCGCCCGGAGGCTTGCGTCGAGTCGACAGTTATTTTAGGTCTAAAGTAACTGGATGAGGTCTCTGATTATGCGTGTTGCCTGCCTTGGCGGCGGTCCTGCCGGCATCTATTTCGCCATCTCGATGAAGCTGCGGGACCCCTCGCACGAGGTCCATGTGTTCGAGCGCAACCGCGCGGGCGACACCTTCGGCTGGGGCGTCGTCTTCTCGGACCAGACCCTGGCCAACCTGACGCAGAATGACCCGGTCAGTGCGGCCTCGATCTCGACCAGCTTCGCCCACTGGGACGACATCGAGGTGACCCTGGACGGCAAGTCCGAGACATCGTCAGGACATGGCTTCATCGGCATCGGGCGGCTGAAGCTGTTGCAGATCCTCCAGGCGCGCGCCGCCGAATTGGGCGTGATCATGCATTTCGAGACCGAGTTCAGCGATGACCTCGAGCGGTTTGCCGACTTCGATCTGATCGTGGCGGCGGACGGCGTGAACAGCCGTATCCGCACCCGCTACGAGGACCGGTTCGACGTCGACATCCAGACCCGCACGAACAAGTTCATCTGGCTGGGCACCGAGAAACTGTTCGACGCCTTCGGCTTCTTCTTCGAGCGCACCGAGGCCGGCTGGATCTGGGCCCACGCCTATCGCTTCGACGAAACCCATTCGACCTTCATCGTCGAATGCGCGCCGGAGACCTGGGAAAAGCTCGGTTTCGACACGATGGATCAGGCCGAGACCATCGCGCGGTGCGAGGAGATCTTCGCCCGCCACCTTGATGGCCAGGCCCTGCTGACCAATGCCGGCCACCTGCGGGGGTCGGCCGCCTGGATCAATTTCCGCCGCGTCCTGTGCCGCCAGTGGTCGTTCGACAATGTCGTGCTGCTCGGCGACGCGGCTCACACGGCCCATTTCTCCATTGGATCGGGCACCAAGCTGGCGCTCGAGGATGCGATCAAGCTGGCCGAGGTGCTGAGCCGCTCGGGCCTGCAAGACAAGGCCGCCCTGGCCACGGCCTTGGGCGACTATCAGGACGAGCGCCAGGTCGAGGTTCTCAAGATCCAGAACAGCGCACGCAACTCGACCGAATGGTTCGAGACCCTGGAGCGCTACACCGACTTCGACGCGCCGCAGTTCGCCTATTCGCTGCTCACGCGCAGCCAGCGCGTCAGCCACGAGAACCTGCGTCAGCGCGATCCCGCCTGGCTGGCCGGAGTCGAGCGTTGGTTCGCCGGCGAGGAGACCTCGGAGCCCACGCCGCCGCTGCTGACGCCGTTCAGGATCGCCGATCTCGATCTGGCCAACCGGATCGTGGTGCCGCCGATGCTGACCTATGCCGCCGACGAGGCGGGCAGGGCGAGCGACTTCCACCTGGCCCACTACGGCGCCCGGGCCATGGGGGGCGCGGGTCTGGTCATGACCGAGACCCTGGCGGTTTCGCCAGAGGGCCGCATGACGCCGACCTGTCCAGGCCTCTATGACGACGCCCAGGTCGCAGGCTGGCGGCGGGTGACCGACTTCGCCCGCGCCCACTCCCGCGCCGCGACCTGCGCCCAGATCGGCCACGCCGGTCCGCGCGGCTCATGCCGGGTTCCGGGCGACGACAACCGTATCGACCGCCCGCTGGATGCGCCATGGCCGATTGTCGCCGCCTCGGCGCGTCCGTGGAGCAAGGGAGGGCTGACGCCCCAGGCCCTGGACCGATCGGGCATGGAGCGGATCATCGCCGACTTCGTCTCCGCCGCGCGCCGCGCTGACGCGGCCGGTTTCGACATGATCGAGATTCACGCCGGTCATGGCGGACTGCTGTCCAGCTTCATCTCTCCGCTGATGAACCATCGTGACGACGTCTTTGGCGGCGACCTGGCCAGCCGCCTGCGCTTCCCGTTGGCGGTGGTGGAGGCGGTTCGCGCCGTCTGGCCTACGACCAAGCCGCTTGCGGTTCGCCTGTCGGCCACCGACTGGGCCGGAGAGGCGGGGGTCACGATCGGCGACTCGGTCGAGATTTCGCGCGGCCTTAAGGCCGCCGGCGTTGACCTAATTGACGTCTCGTCCGGCGAGACGGACCCGGAAGCACGGCCCGTCTATGGTCGTCTGTTCCAGACGCCGATGGCGGACCAGATCCGCAACGAGGTCGGCATCCCCGTGATCGCCGTGGGCAATATCACCGAGGCTGACCAGGCCAACTCCATCCTCGCGGCGGGTCGGGCCGATCTGGTCGCCCTGGGCCGTCCTCATCTCGCCGATCCGGTGTGGACGATGCGGGCCGCCGCCGCCACCGGACGTCGCGTCTTCGTGCCGCCGGTCTACAAGTCTGGCCAGGATCAGCTGATCCGGGAATATCGCAAACAGGCCGAGATCGGACGCGCATGACCGGACCCACCCCCGGAAACACCTTGACGGGGCCGATGCAGGAAAAGCACGGGGGGGGGCAGACCGGCCCGCTGGACGTGCGTGTCTGGCTGCGGATGCTCAGCTGCACGATGACGATCGAGAAGCAGCTTCGCCGCCGTTTCACCGACCAGTACGGCACGACCTTGCCGCGTTTCGACGTGATGGCCTCGCTGGACCGCTATCCCCGGGGCCAGACCATGGGGCAACTGTCCCGCGCCCTGCTGGTCTCGAACGGCAATGTGACGGCGATCGTTCGCCAGTTGCAGGAGCAGGGCCTGGTCGAGACGCGTCCCGATCCCGACGACCGACGCTCCTCCATCGCCCGGCTGAGCGAGCAGGGAAAGCTCGAGTTCGACACCCTGGCTGCGGCGCACCACGCCTGGATCGGACAGGCGCTGGCGGGTCTCAAACCGGAGAGCCAGGCAGCCCTCTATGAACTGCTGGCGGAAATGAAGGCGTCGATCGCCGCGGAAGGTAAGTGATGAGTTTCGAGATCAGGCTGAAGGTTCGTTTCGCCGACGTGGATCCGGCAGGGATCGTCTTCTATCCGCGCTATTTCGAGATGCTGAATGCGGCGGTCGAGGACTGGTTCGCGGCCCTCGGCATGGATTTCGCGACCATGCATCAGACGCACAGGATCGGCGTGCCGACGGTGAAGCTGGATACCGAGTTCAAGGCCCCGAGCCATCTGGGCGATGAGGTTACCGTTTCGCTGACGCCGACCCATCTGGGCCGCAGCAGCTGTGCGGTGACCTATCGCATCGTGGGCGAAAACGGCGAGCGGCTGACCGCCAATGGCGTTCTGGTCTGCATGGATCTGGACGCTCAGAAGTCCATTCCCTGGCCGGATGACCTGCGCGCCGGCATCCAGGCCGCCCTCCAAAGTTAAGACGGTCCTCAGATACGAAAAAGGGAGGGCGGCAGCGCCCTCCCTCCTTTTTTAGCCCGCCACGACTGGGTGGCGCAGGCGGCCGATGCCGGCGACCTCGGCCTCGATCACATCGCCGGGCCAGACCCACTCCTGCGGGTCCATGCCGGCGCCGACGCCAGCCGGCGTGCCGGTGGCGATGATGTCGCCGGGCTCCAGTGTGATGCCCTGGCTGATATCGGCGATCAGTTCGTCGACCTTGAACAGCATGAAGGCGGTGTTGCTGCTCTGCTTCTGGACGCCGTTGACCGACAGGGTCAGGTCCAGGGTCTGAGGATCGGGAATCTCGTCGGCGGTGACGATGCAGGGGCCCATCGGCGCGAAGGTGTCCTGGCCCTTGGAATAGATCCACTGACCGGCGCGGCGGCAGTCGCGGGCGCTCATGTCGATCAGGACGGTATAGCCGAAGACGTGGGCCAGGGCGCCTTCGCGGGCCACGCCCTTGGCGGTCGTGCCGATGACGGCGGCCAGTTCGACTTCCCAGTCCAGTTGCTGGGTGATCTTGGCGTTGTGCACGATGGCGTCGCCCGGACCGCAGACGGAGGTCGGGGGCTTGGAGAAGATGACGGGCTGGCGAGGCAGGTCGGTCGAGGTGTCCAGCGACTTGGCCGATTCAGCGACATGCTCGGTGTAGTTCAGGCCGATGCCGAAGATGTTCTTGCGCGGGCGCGGGATGGGAGCCAGCAGCTTGACGTTGGCCAGGGGGACGGCGGTCCCGATGGGGAACAGACCCTTGGCGGAGGACACCAGCTCGGACGCGACGGTCACCGCATTCGGGCCCAGGTCGATGAACTCGAGCATGGTCGAGGGCAGGGGAACGCCGCAGGCGTCGCCCAGCAGTTCGAGATCGACGACGTAGATGCCGTCGAGCGCTCCAAGCCGGGCTTCCGCCTCGATCGAGGCACGGTAGGTCACAAGGCGCATTTCAGGTCCTTCAGGCGGAGAGATTGGGTTGATGTCCGCCGTTCTCGGCCAGGGCTTCCTCACGATAGAGGCCCAGCGAGCGGATGGCGGGCAGGTCGTTGAACGCGAACAGGACCGCGTCGTCGCGGTCCGAGGCGTTGGCGTGCTCGTGGTACATCCAGGTCGGGACCACGAAGATGTCGCGTTCCTTCCAGTCGAAGCGCTTGCCGTTGATGATCGAGTACCCGGCGCCCTTGGCGCACTGATAGACGAAGCTGCCAGTGTGGCGGTGCGCCCTGGTCTTCTCGCCCGGCCGTAGCAACTGCATGGAGGCGCCGATGGTTTGCATGACCGGGCCGCCGGTGTGCGGGTTGACGTATTCCATGTGAACGCCGTCGTAGGGCGAGCCATCTGTGACGCGGGCGAACCGGGTCAGGGCCTCATAGGTCGGGGCCCATTCGTATTTCAGCAGGGGCGAATAGGGACGCGTCCAGCTGTGCCCGGCGGGCCGGAGACCGGCGCCGGCCCAGGTCGCGGTGCTGTCGTCGATCGGATGGCTGATGGCCTGGTTCAGGTCGGGATGGACCTCGTAGAAATTGGCCTCGAGCGCGTTCATCAGCGGGATATCGAGCCCGTCCTGCCAGATGCAGACGGTGCCGGATTCATCGACGCCGTGTTCGTGCCAGGTCCCGTTCGGCGTCAGAACGAAGTCGTTGGCGCCGAGCGTCATCTTGTGACCGTCGACATTGGTGAAGGCGCCCTGGCCTTCCATGATGAAGCGGAGAGCCGATGCGCTGTGGCGGTGACTGGACGCGCACTCACCGGGCTTCATCACCTGCAGGCCAGAGTAGAGCCAGCCCACGGCGGCGACCACGTCGGCGCGGCCCATGTTCTCCAGATAGACGACGCGGCGGCCCGCCTGTTCGGGGGTGACCAGGTCCAGCGCCTTCAGCACATGGTCGCGCAGATCGTCATAGCGCCACAGCATCGGCACAGAGGTGGACGCGGGTTCCCAAGGCTCGATCTTGTTCGCCACGGTCCACAGGGCGCCGACGCCCAGCCTGGCCAGAGACTGATAATAGGCGACCAGTTCGGGGGTGTCGGCGACGTTCGCCCGCCCGATCATGTCCTCGCGGTACTGATCAAATGAGTCAGCGGCCATGAGCGTCTCCCCTCAAATATATTATAAGCCTAAAATATCTTCTATTTACTGTCAAATGCAACTAATGTCGGCGCCATTGATCGCTGAAGGAGAGATCCGTGACCCAGTCCTACAAGGCCGCAGTGGTGCAGGCGGCGTCCTTGCCCACGGATCCGCTGGGCTCGGCGCACAAGGCGGCCGGTCTGATCCGCGAGGCGGCCGGCGCGGGCGCGAAGCTCATCGTTTTTCCCGAAGCCTTTCTTGGCGGCTATCCCAAGGGCGCCTCGTTCGGCACGCCGGTCGGCATGCGCAAACCCGAGGGGCGTGCCGATTATCAGCGCTATCATGAAGGCGCGATCGACCTTGACGGGCCCGAGGTCGAGGCCGTCTGCGAGGCGGTCGCCGAGACGGATGCGTTCGTCGTCATGGGGGTGATCGAGCGTGACGGCGGCACGGTCTATTGCACCGCCCTGTTCTTTGACGGCCCCAAGGGGCTGATCGCCAAGCATCGCAAGCTGATGCCGACCGGCGCCGAGAGATTGATCTGGGGCTTCGGCGACGGTTCGACCCTGCCGGTGATCGAAACGAGCCTGGGCCGGATCGGTGCGGTGATCTGCTGGGAGAACTACATGCCGATGCTGCGCATGGCGATGTACGACCAGGGGATCAGCATCTACTGCGCGCCGACGGCGGACGACCGCGACGGCTGGGCCTCGACCATGCAGCATGTCGCCCTGGAGGGGCGGTGCTTCGTCCTGTCGTCGTGCCAGCACATCACGCGCGGCGCCTATCCGGCCGACTACGACTGCGCGCTGGGCGACGATCCGTCGACCGTCCTGATGCGCGGCGGCAGCATGATCGTTGCGCCCCTGGGCGAGGTGTTGGCGGGACCCGATTATTCGAGTGAGACCATCCTCTATGCGGACATCGACCTCGGCGCGGTGGTGCGGGGCAAATATGACTTCGATGTCGCGGGGCATTACGCCCGGCCCGACGTGTTTCAGCTGAACGTCAACGTCGCGGCCCAGGCGGCCGTCCGCCGCACCGGGGGCTGACGTCATGCAGTTCGACTTTGCGGAGATGGCTGCGGACGACCGCTACAAGCTGATGAGCGCCTCCATCACGCCCCGGCCGATCGCCTGGGTGACGACGGTATCGGCGCACGGCGCTCGCAACGCGGCGCCCTACAGCTTCTTCAACATGATGGCGGCTGACCCCCCGCTGGTCGCGCTCGGGCTGATGCGCCGACCCGACGGTCGCTACAAGGACACCTGCGCCAACGTCATCGAGACCGGCGAGTTCGTCGTGAATCTGGTGGCCGAGGCCGATCTGGACGCGATGAACTTCACCTGTATCGACGCGCCGCCCGGGTTCGACGAGCTTGAGGCGGGCGGCGTGGAGACCGTCCAGAGCGTCCGCATTGCGCCGCCGCGTATCCTGTCCGCTCCGGTCAGCATGGAGTGCCGCGTCCATCAACGGATCGACGTGAGCAAAGCCAGTACGGTGGTGCTCGGCGAGGTGCTGATGTTCCATATCGATGATCGTTTCGTCGAACCGGAGCGGCTGCATGTCGACGCCTCAGCGATGGGACTGCTCGCTCGCATGCATGGGGCGGGGTGGTACGCCCGCCAGCCCGACATGATCCAGCGCGACCGACCGCGGTTCGCCGAATATCAGGCGGCCAAGAGCGTCCTTTAGCCACTTCACCCGTCTCGCTAGCTTGCATTAAACGCAAGCTTGTTGGGGGCACCGTTGCATTGTTAGACCGCCTAGCATTCGTAAAACTGCCTAGCCGGCTCGTGTGTGCGACGCCGCTCTCTCGGAGGGATTGAATGAACAGATCAGCCATGACCCGTCTGCTGCGCGCCAGTGCGCTGGCCGTGACGGTTATCGCCGGCGCAGCCTCGACCGTCGCTGCCCAGACCCGCGTCGCCCTTGTCGGCGGCTCGGTGGTGTCGGTCGAGGACGGCTCTACGCTTCACGACGCTGTCGTGCTGATCGAGGGTGAACGGATCACCCAGGTCGGTCCCCGCAGCACCGTCGCCGTGCCCGAAGGCGTGACCGTCGTGCCGATGGATGGCCAGTGGCTGATCCCGGGCCTGATGAACATGCATGTTCATTTCGGACTGCGCCTGCCGGGCGCGGCGGGGGCGGAACTGGCCGACGAGACGGATGCCCAGCAGGCGCTGCGCATGGCGCACAATGCCGAGCTCTCGCTGAAGGCCGGGGTCACTACGGTTCGTCTAGTCTCCGAGCACCACGGCAACGACTTCGCCCTTCGCCGGGCCATCAATCGCGGAGAGGCGGTCGGCCCCCGGATCGAGACCGCCGGCGAACTGATCGTCCCGACGGGCGGTCACGGATTCCTTGAGGTTGACGGCCCCTACGCCTTTGCCCGGGCCGCTCGCGAACAGATCAAACAGGGGGCGACCTGGATCAAGATCGCCATCTCGGGCGGTATCTCGGACACCCACGGCGCCATCGGCGCGGCGCCGATGACAGACGAAGAGTTGCGCGTGCTGATCGACGTCGCTCACCGCAACGGCGTACGGGTCACCGCGCACAACGGTTCGCCCGAGGCGGCTACGCAGGCGCTCGAATACGGCATCGACGGCTTCGAGCACGGCTATCATCTGACGGACGCGATCCTGACCCGCATGGCGCGTCAGCAAACCTGGCTGGTCCCGACCATCGTCGTGAGCCAGCCCGGCGCCCGTGACTTCTATCAGCGTATCGGTTCGCCGGACTGGTATCTGGATCGCGTCGACAGCGTCGGGCGCGACCACTGGGCCATGCTGCAAACCGCCATTCGCATCGGCGTTCCGATCGCTCTGGGCACCGATCAGTTCCCCTTCGAGGAGAACCAGGGCACGACGGCCACTGTCCGTGAAGCCGAACTCTATGTCGATGCCGGCATGACCCCAGTCCAGGCCCTTCAGGCCGCGACAATCCAGCCGGCCCGCATGATGCGGATCGAGGGCGACGTGGGCAGCATCGCCGTCGGTAAATATGCAGACATCGTCGCCGTGGACGCCGACCCGACGCAGAACATCGCCGCCTTGCGCACCCTGCATTTCGTCATGAAGGGCGGCGTGGTCTATCGCGACGATAACGGCCTGACGCGATGACCCCGGATCACGCACCGACGGCGGGGACGGGCGAGTTCACCGTCGCGGGACCGACCCGCGAGGACTTTCGGCGCTACGCGCACCGTTGGCTTCTGGTCATCCCGTTCATCTGGCAGATCGCCCTTGTGCCGTTCGTCAACACAGCCTCGGTGCGCGTCTTCTCTCTGCCCTTGCCCATGGCCTGGCAGATGGTCGGCATCCTGATCGCGACCTCTCTCATCGCGCTGGTCTTCCGCATCGATCGGCGCATCGATCGGCGCATCGAGCGCGCCGACGAAGCGACCCATTCCCTGGCCCCAGTCCTGGCCCCAGCCGAACCGGAACCCCGTTCGTGATCCTTGTCCTTACGATTTCCATCGTCCTGGCGACCATGCTGGGGGCGGTGGCCTATGGCTGGCGCGCCAGCCGGGCCAAGACCGTTACCGAATGGGCTGTCGGCGGGCGTCGCTTCGGCACCCTGATCTTCTGGTTCCTGAACGCCGGCGAAATCTACACAACCTTCGCCGTGCTGGGCATTTCCGGCTATGCCTGGGCCTATGGCGCCCCGGCCTATCTGGCCTTCACGTCCGTCTCCCTGGCCGCCACGCTCGGCTACTGGCTGATGCCGAAGATCTGGCAGGCGGGCAGGGACGGGGGCTTCATCACCCAGGCCGACTTCTTCGCCGCCCGCTATCGCTCGCGCTGGCTGGGTCTGCTGGTCGGTTTGGCCGGGATCGCCGCCATCATCGTCTATGTGCAGATCCAGATTACGGCTCTCAGCCTGATCCTGCGTTTGACGCTTGGCACGGGCATCTCGCTGGAACTGTCGGCCATCGTGGCGGCCGTCATCATGCTGGCCTTCGTCTATGTCGCGGGCCTTCGCTCTGCGGCCTTCGCCGCCGGGGTGAAGGACGTCCTGATGATCGTGATCGTCGTCGCCCTCTGCGCCACCGTCGCCAGCAAGGTGGGCGCCACCTCCATCCTCGATATCTTTGACAAGGTTCAGGACAAGCATCCGGGCGTCGGTGTCTTCCCGGGACTTATTCCCGACTCGGGCCTGACGACCACCTGGTTGATGACGGCGGCGCTGAACGTGGCGCTGGGCACCTGGATCTTTCCGCACATGTTCCAGCTCTGCTACGCGGCGGGAAGTCGGGATGCGATCCGTCGCAACGCCGTGCTGCAGCCGATCTATTCGTTGTCCTTCTTCTTCATCATCCTGCTGGGCTTTGCGGCGCTGCTGGCCGGTGTCGTGCCGCCGGGCGGCGATATGAACGCCACGCTTCTGGCCTTCGTCTCGGCGAACTATCCCGCCTGGATGATCGGCCTGCTGGCGGGCACGGCGTGTCTTCTGGCGCTCGTTCCCGGGTCGGTCCTGCTGCTCACGGCCGGTTCGATCTTCGCCCGCAACGTGCTTCTGCCGCTGAAGCCTGACCTCAGCGACCGGGCGTCTCTGCTGGCGTCACGCCTGTCGATGATCGCCTTCGCCGGCGTCGCCGTGTGGATGACCATCGGCGCTACGGCGTCGCTGGTGGAGATCGGCCTGTCGGCCTACGGCGCGATCGGCATGCTGGCGCCCGGCGTCTTCCTGGCCTTCCTGTGGCCGCGCGCCAATGCGATGGGCGTGGTTGCCGGCATGGCGGCGGGCTATACCGCCCTGCTGCTTCCGGCGGCCGGCGCCCTGTGGTCGGTGCTGTTGCCGGATTGGGATCATGGCCTGATCGCCATGGGGGTGAACGCCCTGGTCGCCATCGCGGTGATCGCCCTGACCGGCTCGCGGACCAAGGCGACCCAGGCCCCGATTGTGCGGCCAGCCTGAGGCGGATCAGGCGGCGGGGCGTTCCGCCTCGCCGCCGCTCCAGGCCTTCAGACGCGTCTCGAAGGTCGCCAGCAACCGCGCCGGCGCACCTTCCAGTTGGCGGCCCAGGCGGTGGATCAGGCTGATGGTGGTGTCCTCGAGGTCAGCTCCCGTCACAGGACGCGCCACCAGGGCGCCGCTCTCGATCTCCGACGCGGCGGCGATGCGAGGCAGGATGGTCAGCATCCGCCCGGCCATGGCCGCTTCCCGCATCAGATAGATCGACGAGGTCGTCAGCTTGGGCTCCAGCCAGATCTGCTCGCGCCGTTCCGCGTCGCGCAGGATCTGGTGAATGCGCAGTCCGCTCGCCGCCAGACACAGGTCATAGGCGCTGAGGTCCTGAAGCGTCAGCGCGCTGCTTTCCGCTGCCGGATGGGAGGGGGCGCACAGGACCATCAGCGGCTGGGCCGCCGTCGCCCGCACGCGAATCTTGGGCTCGGTGCAGTCGTTGAAGATCAGGCCGAAGTGGGCGTTGTCGTCCAGCACCGCCTTGACCGTGTCTGATGTCGGCAGGACCTGAACATCGACGCTGATGCCGGGATGTTGCGCCTGGAACGCCTCCAGCGTCTCGGTGAAGAACCCGCCCAGAAAGCCTTCGCCTACGGCCATGCTGACCTTGCCCGCCTTCAGTTGCCGATGCTCGCGCAGCCGGTTCGTGAAGGCCTCCTCGTGTGAGAGGCAGCCCTGATAATAGTCGAAGGCCAGCCGGCCGGCCTCGGTCATGCGGATCGAGCGCCTGCCGCGCTCGATAAGGGCCACGCCGATCTCGGCTTCCAGGCTGGCGATCTGACGGCTGATGGACGAGACGGCGACGCCGATCTTGTCGCTGGCCAGTCGCATCGAGCCGAGGTTCGCCGCCTGATAGAAATAATAGAGGGCATTGCCCTGCATCACGTTCCCCCTTTTTCGGCGACCATACTGATCATTGCGTTCAGCGCAATGATCTCGCGCAAACCCCTCATGTTGTGAGCGACCCGGAAATGACCGACAGGAAGGATCGCGCATGGATCCGTTGCGCAAATATCCGAGGTATTCGTTGCTCCCCAAGAGATCCCGTGTTGACTGGCGCGGCTATATTCCGGCCATCACAACCCCGTTCGCCGCAGACGGTGAAATCGACCTGAACGGCCTCGGCCTGCTGCTCGACTGGCTGCACGGCGAGGGCATGCACGGCCTTGTGGTCGCCGGTACGACAGGCGAGTGGACCAGCCTCAGCCCGCAGGAACGCAAGACCCTGTTTTCGGCTGTCGGCGCGCAGATGCGCGGCAAGCTTCCGTTGATCGCCGGTTGTACGGCCTTCACCTCCGACGAAGTCATCGCCTACGCTCATGAGGCCGCGAGCGTAGGGTTTGAGGGCATCCTCGTGACTCCGCCGCCCTATATTCGGCCGAACGCCGATGAAATCGTCAGCTTTTATTCGGCGGTGTCGGCGGGCTCGCCCCTGCCGATCTGCGTGTACAACTGGCCGCCGGGAACCGGCATCGACATGACGCTCGATGTCCTCGAGCGGATCGCCGAGATCGAGAATGTCGTGGCCATCAAGCAATCCACCGGCGATCTGCGCCAATTCGTTCAGACCTATTTCGGCCTGTCCGAACAGGTTCGCGTGTTCGGTCACAGTATGGACGACGCCGGTCTGGCCCTGCTCAAGGGCGCGGGCGGCGACGGCACCATGGGCGCCGGCGGAGTGCTTGGAAGCGCGCAGCCGGGCTTCTACAATCATGTCTGGGCCGGCGACTTCGAATCGGCTCGCGCGTGTGGGCGTCAGGATCGGGTCATCATGGATGCGTGGTACACCAAGGATCTGGTCGGTCGCTTCGGCTCCGGCCCGGCGATCCTGAAGGCCGCCTTGAACGTTCAGAACCTGCCGGGCGGCCATGTCCGCCGGCCGTTGATGGACGTATCCGCTCAGGACCTCGAAAGCATCCGCGCCACCATGGCGTCGCTGGCGCGCGTCTAGGGCCCATGCGCACCGCCGACGTCCTGGTGATCGGCGGCGGTCTGGTGGGCTGCGCAACGGCGTGCCGGCTCGCCGAGGCCGGGGCCTCGGTCGAGGTGATCGAGGCCGCCTATCCGAACGCGGGGGCGTCGGGCGCCAATGCGGGCTCCCTGCATTTCCAGATCGAGCGCCGCTTCCTCGAGAATGGAGAGGCGCTGGCCGACCAGGCCGCGCAGATCCTCAGTCTCAACCGCCTGGCCATTGAAGAGTGGCGTGGGCTTGAGGCCGATCTTGGCGCGGATCTGCGTGTTCACATGCGTGGCGGGCTGATGGTCGCCAGCACTGCCGCGGAGGTCGCCACGCTGGAGGCCAAGGCTGAACGCGAGGCCAGGGGCGGGCTCGCGACCCGTCTGGTGGACGGCGCTGAGGCGTGTCGCCTGGCGCCAGCCTTGTCGCCCTCCATT
>Ga0247803_1000061_pt1 | contig 71906 bp, 66 predicted proteins | sample UWRJL014104B1_FD_180928 | JGI IMG/M metagenome (GOLD analysis project Ga0247803, IMG submission 180928) | Plant litter microbial communities from Arlington Agricultural Research Station in Wisconsin, United States - UWRJ-L014-104B-1 | ecosystem: Environmental > Terrestrial > Plant litter >... | reverse complement strand
TTCGCGCGTGCGCTTGCGCGCCATTTCCACCAATCCCAATTCAGACACGCCCGTAATACGCGTTTTGGCGTGATCTTTTTCCAAGGCTTTTTCAAGCGTGCGCAACACCTGGCGCTGGTGTTCTTGATCCTGCATGTCAATAAAGTCGAGGATGATAATGCCACCCAGATTGCGCAGCCTTAACTGGCGTGCTATAGCGGTAGCTGCTTCCAGATTAGTTTTAAATATCGTCTCTTCTAAATTGCGATGGCCAACAAAAGCCCCGGTATTCACATCTACCGTAGTCATGGCTTCAGTCTGTTCAATAATCAAATAGCCGTTGGATTTGAGTGGTACGCGGGTATCCAGAGCGCGACGAATTTCTTCTTCTACGCCGTATAAATCCAGCAGCGGACGTGCGCCCGTGTAGCATTCGATTAACTCGACTAACTGTGGCGAGTAACTGGTGGCGAAATCCAACATTTGCTGATAAGTCAGGCGCGAATCTACCCGAATTTTATCGATGGGTGCGCGTGCTAAATCACGTAGGGCACGCAAATACAATGGCATATCTTTATGCACAACACCGGGCACCGGAATGCTCGTCAGTTTGTCACTTAAATCAGCCCAAAGTTTCTGGAGGAAAGGTATATCCGCCAAAATTGCATCGGATGTCGCACCTTCTGCCACGGTGCGCACAATAAAACCGCCGGTCACTGAATATAGGCCCGGTGCGCTTTCCATAATTTGGCGTAAACGCTCGCGCTCTTGTTCATCCTCAATGCGTACCGACACACCTATATGGCTGCTATTTGGCATGTAGACGAGGTAGCGAGAAGACAAGGTGAGATGAGTAGTTAAGCGCGCACCTTTAGTGCTAATGGGATCTTTAGCGACCTGAACCAGAATGGTTTGGCCTTCGCGTACGAGATTGCGAATATCGGGAACATCTGAGGCGCGCGGCTCACCGGCAGGCGATTCAGGCACCATATCGGCGGCATGGATAAAACCAGTGCGCTCCAAACCAATATCTACAAACGCGGCTTGCATGCCAGGCAATACCCGCACAACTTTGCCTTTGTAGATATTACCGACATAGCCCTTACCGTGGCTGCGCTCGATATAAAGCTCTTGCACTACACCGTTTTCAACTAGCGCAACGCGCGTCTCCACGGGGGAGACATTGATAAGAATTTCTTCACTCATGTGAAACTGTCTGCCTTAATAATTGCAATAAATGTTATTGCCAGTAAGGCACGGCAAATTCGTCCAAGAGCAAAACTGTTTGCTCAATTGGTAAACCCACCACACCGGTATAACTACCGCGAATTTGTTGTACAAACACCGCACCTAAACCCTGAATAGCGTAGCCACCAGCTTTATCGCGCGGCTCACCCGATGCCCAATAAGCTGCAATCGCTAGTTCTGAGAGCGGAGCAAAGACCACGTCCGTTATTGAAAGTTTTATGGTGCACTTTTCTTCCACAATCATAGCCACCGCAGTCATCACTTGATGAGTCGCACCCGCGAGCTTGCGCAGCATATCGGCGGCGTGTTCTGCACTTTGGGGCTTTTCCAAAATTTCATTATTAATAACCACAATGGTATCTGCGCCCAGTACTGGCTTGGGAGGCAGAGCCAAACGTTTAACAGTGACCAAACCTGCCTGCGCTTTCTCGCGTGCCAAGCGCTGCACATAATCGCTGGGGGATTCCTGAGTGCGCGGCACTTCTACAACATCTGCACTCACAACTTGATGCAACACCCCAATTTGCTGTAAGAGTTCGCGTCGGCGCGGTGATTGTGACGCTAGATAGAGAGCTGACGCATGCTGTGGGTTCACCTATTAACTCCTACTGAAAAATATTCTTATGTTAGGAATCAGGTGATTCGATAATGTCGGCTAACCCGATCCAGCACTAAACGCAGGAAAGGCCAAATCAGTGCGCTCGTAAATGCCGGCACTAAAAACAGCACCCCGGATATAGGCCGCCCCGCCATAGATTGCACCCAATTATTTGGCAACTGCGCCAAACCTACTAATACAAATACCCAGCAAGCCTCTTTCCAGACGGCAAAATTGCGTACACGTTGATAGGAGAGAATGCAGATATACGCGATGATGACGATGGATAAGCTGTGCTGTCCAAACGGCACGCCTTCCAGCAAATCCTGGTAAAGGCCGATAAAACACAAGAAAAATAAGCTAATCGTAAGCGGGAAAACCGAGATCCAATAAATTGCTATCAGCAATACAAATTCAGGCCGCCACCACCGCCATTCCATCGGCAAGGGATAAACCGACAATAAAAGCGCTAGCGCAAAACTGGCCAAAATTACGATATAGGCATCCCAGCGCTGCGGAATCATGGCTTGGCAACCGCCGATGAAGCACTGGATGAACTTGAAGAAACACTCGCAGGCGAGACAATGACAGGATCAGCGGTGGTCGAGTGAGTATCGAACACCAGCAGTACATGACGGCTGCGATCCAAACGCGCCATAGGGCGGGCAATAACTCGCGCAAACGCCTGACCCGAATTACGCACAACTTGCGTTACTTCGGCAACGGGGTAGCCCACTGGAAAGCGCTCACCGAGGCCAGAGCTGACGAGAATATCGCCTTCGCGCACATCCGCATTAATAGAAACATGACGCAAACTTAGCTGATTTAAATCGCCAGTGCCCTCCGCAATAGCACGCGCGCCATTGCGATTAACTTGCACCGGAATGGCGTGAGTGGGATCTGAAATCAACAATACCCGGCTGGTATCTTCATCAACTTCAACAACCTGGCCCATCAAGCCAAATGCATCTAGCAGTGGTTGGCCTTCATAAACACCTTCGCGGCTGCCACGGTTAATCATGACTACATGGCTAAGCGGGTTGGGCGATATGCCAATTAACTCGGCGATAAGCACCTTGTCTTGCAGCATATCTTTGCCATTTAGCAACTGGCGCAAGCGCACATTTTCCGCCGCCAAAGCTGCCATTTGTTGCTGCTTGCGCTGATAGATGAGCACTTCAATTTTTAAACGTTCATTCTCTGCGCGTAAATCGCCTTCTGAGGCAAAAGCGCTATTACTCCATTCGCCAATGCGACGCGGAATGTCGGTCACTTGATAGAAAGGCGTTGCAAGAAAGTTGAGTTGTTGGCGCGCTTGTTTCAACCACGGGGTATAAATACCCACCAGAATTAATGCAACCAGCAGAATGAGCAACACCACAACCCGTGCGCTGGCCGATGTGCTATTTGAAAATAAGGGTTTGATAACCGAGCCTCCCGTAAAGGTAAAACGGTGGCTGCTGCCACCGTTTTATGCAACATCACGACGATAGCAAATCGATACGTTTGTCGTTCATTTCCATCGCCATGCCACCACCACGGGCAACACAGGTCAATGGATCTTCAGCGACAATAAAAGGCAGTCCAGTTTCGTGCGACAGGAGGCGGTCGATATCACGCAATAAAGCGCCACCACCGGTTAATACCACACCGTTTTCGGCGATGTCGGAAGCAAGTTCTGGGGGCGATTGTTCCAACGCGCTTTTCACCGCTTGAACAATACCGGCCAATGGCTCTTGCAGAGCTTCGAGGATTTCATCTGAACTTAAAGTGAAACTGCGCGGTACACCTTCGGCAAGATTGCGGCCACGAACATCAATCTCGCGAATTTCGCTACCGGCAAAGGCACAACCGATTTCTTGCTTAATACGCTCGGCCGTAGCATCGCCAATTACGCTACCGTAATTGCGGCGCACATAATTAACGATAGATTCGTCAAAACGATCACCGCCAATACGCACAGAATCTGAGTAAACCACACCATTCAAAGAGATAACGGCGATTTCAGTAGTGCCACCGCCAATATCCACCACCATTGAACCGTTGGCTTCAGCTACTTTAAGGCCAGCGCCAATTGCAGCGGCCATAGGCTCTTCAATCAAACGAACTTCGCGTGCGCCAGCACCAATGGCCGACTCGCGAATTGCACGCTTTTCAACTTCGGTAGAGAGACAGGGAACACTGATAAGAACGCGGGGACTTGGTGTGAACCAGCTATTTTCATGAACTTTCCGAATGAAATGCTGCAGCATTTTTTCAGTGACCTGAAAGTCAGCAATAACGCCATCTTTCAAGGGGCGAATAGCCGTAATGTTGCCTGGAGTTCGCCCCAGCATACGCTTGGCTTCAATACCTACAGCTTCAACTGTTTTACGGCCATCGTGATGGCGAATCGCCACTACTGAGGGCTCATTAAGGACGATACCGCGGCCACGCACATAAATCAGGGTGTTAGCTGTGCCGAGGTCAATAGAAAGATCGTTGGAAAAAACTCCGCGCAAGGATTTGGGTAACATGAAGAGGTGGCCTTATTAATCTAGGTGAGCAACTATTAATCTGAAACAGCAGCTATGGCTGGTAAAGTGCGGCAGTATAAGGGAAATCTACGCGTAAGTCGGCTTCTTTTTACGCACTTTTTGCAAAAGAATCGGCTTTTTTGAAGGGAACTTAAAGCCATTTCATTGTCAGCAAAAAATGCCATTTGAAGACATGGCCGAACCGGGCAAAGAAACCACAAATATTAATGTGAACGCGTCCACACCGAATCAGCCATCCATTGGTCAATTTGTGCAAGCGCCATAGGCCGACCAATATAATAGCCCTGCGCCTGATCACACCCCATACGGGATAAGCGATCAATCAGCGCCGCGTTCTCTACACCTTCTGCAACAACCTTCAGGCTTAAACTGTGAGCGAGGTGAATGGTAGATTGAACGATCAATTCGTCTTGCTTATCTTCCAGCATATTGCGAATAAACGAGTTATCAATCTTAAGCGTTTGTACCGGCAGCTTTTTCAAGTACGCAAGCGATGAATAACCAGTACCAAAATCATCAATGGACAATAGTGTGCCCAATTCATGCAACTGTTGCAGCACCCGCAATGCGCGCGATGGATCACTCATGATTGAGCTCTCCGTAATTTCCAACTCCAATGCACTTGCGGGCAAGCCGTATTTTTGCAATAAGCTGCGCACCAGTTTTGGCATATTTTCATCGAGTAAATTACGCGCCGATAAATTCACTGCCACGCTCACATCCAAGCCTTGCGAATGCCACATACAACACTGCGCAATACTTTTTTCCAAAACCCATTCTGTTAAAGGATGAATCAAACTGGTGACTTCAGCGATGGGAATAAAATCATTGGGCGGCACAAAACCTAACTCGGGATGATTCCAGCGCAACAGCGCTTCAAAACCATAAAAAGCGTTGGTTGCTAAATCTACTTTCGGTTGATAATACAAACATAATTGATCTTCGCGAATCGCGCGACCCAACTCACTCATCATTGCTAAACGTTTGGGCGAATGCGGGTCAATCTCCGGTTTGTAAACAGCAATTCCCGACATTTGCTCTTTCGCATGGTACATAGCCACATCAGCAAAACGCATTAATTCATTTACATCTGCGGCTTGGGTAGGCGCTAAAACAATACCAATACTTGCGCTAATTTCCGCACAAAAAACTTCCAGGTCAAACTCCAAACGCAACGCATCTAAAATGCAGTGCGCGAATACGACGGCATGCTGCTGATTGCGAATACTCGGTAAAAAAATCGCAAATTCATCGCCACCCATGCGTGCAACTGTACCTTTTATTTCGCTCATTTCTGACGCGATACGCGGGCCAATTAATTGCAATAAACGGTCGCCAACCTGGTGACCAAGGGTATCGTTAATCTCTTTAAAGCGATCCAAATCAATAAATAATAACGCACCCAGTGAATCACCACCTTTAGCATAGAAATTTTCAATTTCTTGGTAAATGTTGGCGCGATTCGGCAAGCCTGTGAGCGAGTCGTGTAGCGAAATATATTCCAGTTTTTGCTGGTAACGTTTGCCTACGGTGACATCTTTGGTCGTGCCCCACACCCGCGTCAAACAATTATTATCAATTACGCCTACGCAGGAAATTTGAAAATAAAATCGACGGCCTTTCGCATCTTCACGAATAATGTCGTGGTTATTCATTTGGTATTTATTTTTTACAAAATACTGCAAATCAAATGCGTAGCGTGTTGAACCGCTCTCGCGCAACCCCATACCGATAAGATCTTGCAATGAATTCACACCCAACATGGTAACCAGCACATTGTTGCCTTGCGACAAATACGCGCGCTCTGCCATTAAATCCACTTGCATTTCAATGGGGTGGTCCAGCGAAATGGGCGGAACCATGTCATAGCACCAAATTGCTTCGCTGCTATTGGCGATAAAAGCTTTGTAACTCGCTTCGCTCTCTTTCAGTTCACGCTGTTGCTTTAATAAAATTTGCAGCGCATTTTCTTCGCTCGACCGATCTTGCAATTGAATTAACACTCGCTCCAGCTCGCCATATCTGTCGCGAATCGGCAAAAAACTGGCACGCACACTTATTTTGCGATCATCAAGACCCATTTTTTTTGCGGCAAGGGATTTAACAATGCTATTGAGCGAATAGGTAAGATCGACACTCAGGGTTTCCCCCTTGCGATAAACCCGCTCCAAAAGATTGGAATTATTCAATAAGGTGTTTAGCTGTTTATCTTTAAAAACATTGTAACGCCCAATAGCGGCGCTAATTTTGCGGGAATTAACATCCCATAATTTTTCAAAGGCAAGGTTGGCTTGCAACAATACGCCTTTGGCATCTGTCATTAAACTGGCGATAGGGGTTTCAGAAAAAAGCGTACGCAACACACTGTTGCTGGTTTCTATACCGGGATTCGCCAACCAATGGCTCGAAGGCACAACCACACCTTCGTAATGGCACACTTTATTGGCATCAACAATAAGCCTGCCAATAAAGCGTACACGCGCTTCATCGCCACCCGAGTTAATGCATTTAACCTCGCACGCACGCACTCCCACATCGCAATTCACAGAATCGGAGGTAAAGGTTTGTATAAAAACGTATTTGTGAGCTGGGCTAAGCGCATCCATCAACAAGGAGAGATTCGCAAAGGGCGATATGTTGCCCAGAAAAACCAGGGGAAACTCTTTGGAAAATTGCAATGCACCAGTATCAAGATTCAAACGCCATGCAACCACATCGGGAGCCAAGAGGGCATATTCTAAACTGATAGGATTCAGCGCCTCCAAAGTGGCTGAATGCGGCTGGTGATGGCTCATAGGCAAGAATTAAACTCAAATGTGAACATGCAAATTTGAGTTTAGACAAAGAAACCGGTTTAGCTATAAGAATTTGTTGCTATTGGAATTGCTGAAAACAAAACTTTTTAGATGCCAAATTGGCGCAAGAATCATCAATAATGCGGTGGGCGCTCATTGGTGATGTCGTCACTGCCATCGCCCTGGGTAAATGACAGCTCATCAATGCGCTTAGCTAACAAGCGCATTTGCTGCTGCAATTGAATAATATCGGCATCCTGTTTTGTGATGACATCGTTTAATTGTGTGATGGTATCTTCTTGATAGGCGATGCGAGTCTGCAATTCTATCAACTCATCACCCAACTCATTTATCGCTTGCTCGTTCATTGTTATTCCCCTAAAACTTCATAAGCCGCATCAATTAAAAGTACTGCACGCTCATCAATTAAAATATTTTGCCCCATCCGCGAAGTGACGTAACCAAAACCCAATTCATAATCGGGATCAGCAAAGCCTACGCAACCACCCGCACCGGGATGCCCAAATGCTCGCGCTCCGCGACCGTAACGACAATCTGACCGATCTGCTTGTGACAACATAAAGCCGCAACCAAAACGCAAAGGTAAACCCAACACCTGATCATCATTAAACGTTTGTTCTTGCCACGCTAGCGGTAATGTAGCTGGTGATAGCAAAGTGGAATTCGAACGCGCCAAATCACCATAAATAGCAGCAATAGCCTGTGCATTTGCATGTGCATTCGCCGCTGGAATTTGCGCCTGCCGCCAAGCTTGCGTGTTGGTCGCGGTCATTAAGCTGATAGGATTACAAAATGCGCGATTGGTAACGCCGCGTGGATCAGCCTTCATTAATTTACCCAATGCAACACTATCTGCACCATTACTTACTGCCGATGCATTTCGTTTTAACGGGCCTGTATCCGCAATTAGCCCCAAGGCCGAATCGGGCACGCCGAAATAACAGGTCACCCCCAAAGGCACTGCAATGTGCGCTTGAAAATAGTCATTAAAACTCGCATAACCACTCACGCGGCGAACCAGTTCACCCAAAATCCAACCGTACATAAAAGGCGAATAACCTTGCCTAGCTCCAGGCTGCCACCACGGTGTTTCGCTGGCAGCAGCAGCGGTCATAGCATCCCAATTAAATATTTGCTCGTCGCCAATATGTTGATGAAACGCTGAAAGACCACTGCGATGCGAAAGCACATCGCGAACACTGACCGCCGCTTTATCGCCCTGAGCAAACTCAGGCCAGTAATGAGCGATGGGAGAATCCAAATCCAGCTTACCCTGCTCTACTAGCTGCAATACGCAGAGCGCGACCAAACCTTTCCCCGCCGAAAAAATATTGACGATGGTATCTTCTGCCCACGGGTGATTGGCAATACCCGCCAACCGATTACTGCGCTCACCTGCCCAAATATTCACTACCAATTCGCCCGCGGAATAAAGCGCAACGCCTGCGCCCTGCTCACCTTCAGTAAAGTTGGCTGCAAATGCATCAACCACCGGCTGCCACTTTGGCGACCACTCGCCCTTAATCGCTTGGCCTTCTATTTTCATTAAGCAAACTCTATATATTTGTAATAAAGGGGAATCATCATCCTCGCGCGGCGGGATGACGACTCTCTTCTTAAGGTAAACACATCTTTATAACCAGCATTCTACCAGCTAAAAACCTGTGGGAGATCTGTTAAGATCGCGCCATTGAAAGAGGATGAACAGTATGAGTAGCGACAAAAACTCCCGCTTGGTGTACTCCACCGACAGTGGTCGCATCAAAGAAGAGAAGCCCAGCGCTTCAACGCCAAAAGGCGATGGCATAGTACGTATCCGCCGTGAAACGGCAGGCCGCAACGGCAAAGGCGTAACCACTATTACCGGCATCCCCGTCGATGAAGCCGAATTAAAAAACATCGCCAAAGCGCTCAAACAAACTTGCGGCGTAGGCGGCTCCGTTAGAGATGGCGTGATTGAAATTCAGGGCGATCAGCGCGAAAAAATTAAAGCTGATTTAGAAAAGCGCGGATACACCGTGAAACTTGCGGGCGGTTAGAAAGGAAAAAATAAGATGGAAAATGGCCAACCCGATTCACGTATTTTGCTCGAACTCGCCAACACCAAAATGCCCTTTGGTAAATATGCCGGGCGCGTGCTTATGGATTTACCCGAACCTTATTTGGTGTGGTTTAACCAGCAAGGTTTCCCCAAAGGAAAACTCGGTGAACAGCTGCAATTTTTGTATGAAATAAAATTAAATGGGTTGGAAGAGTTGTTGAAGCCTTTGCGAAATCGCAGCTGACCCCCTAAATCTGAGCATCTTTATTGCCTTTCTTCCTTTTTCAAATCTGTACTATAATTTTTTTTAGCTGTTGGGATCGAAAACCAACGGCGAGGAAAGTAATTAACAGATGGAGATGAGGATATGTTTGGAAAGAAATTAAAGGCTGACACTCAGATTGCTGCGTTAGAAAAGCTATGCCAGATTTTAGCAAGCGACCTAAACGCTATTAAAAACAATATGGGTTATATCGAATTCAGTCCTAACGGTGAAGTCATAGAGGTTAACGATTTATTCCTGTCAGTAATCGGCTATCAACGGCGCGATATTCAGGGCAAACATCACCGCCTTTTATGTGAGCGCGATTACGCCAGCTCAAATGAGTATCAAGCATTTTGGGAGAACCTTCGCGCAGGGCAACCACAGCGTGGAACGTTTAAACGTTTAGCTAAAGATGGGAATCCAATTTGGCTGGAGGCGAGCTACTTTCCAGTGAGCGATGGGACTCATGTCACTAAAGTCATTAAAATAGCGGCAGACATCACTAAAGCACAAAACAACTTATTTGATCGCAACGCCTTATTCTCTGCACTGGATAAATCCTTAGCCGTTATCGAGTTTGATCCCACTGGCACCATTTTAACTGCCAACGAAAATTTTCTGGAAACCGTCAATTACCGACTCGCGGATGTTGTGGGTAAGCATCATCGAATATTTTGCTACGATGCTTTTTATCGCAACAATCCAGACTTTTGGCCAAAGCTCGCTGCAGGCCAATTTCAATCCGGTCAATTTGAGCGAAAAAATTCGAAAGGGGATTCAGTGTGGCTGGAAGCCACTTACAATCCTATTTTTGACAGTAACGGCCAAGTTTACAAAGTAATTAAATTCGCCAGCAATATTAGTGAGCGAATTAATACTGCCCGCCGTGCAGTTGAAACAGCCGCATCAACGTCCGAAGAAACTTCACAAATTACTAATAATGCACGCCATGTATTGGAAGAGGCTATTACTACCTCAAACCGAATTTCATCGCAAATAACGCAAGCCGCACAAGTTACTGATGAATTAAATAATCAATCGAAAAGTATTAGCGAAATCGTATCCACCATTCGCGCTATCGCCGATCAAACTAATTTGCTTGCTTTAAATGCTGCCATTGAAGCAGCGCGGGCAGGCGAGCAAGGGCGCGGCTTTGCGGTAGTGGCAGATGAAGTGCGTAAATTGGCAGCCAGAACGAGCGATGCAACAACTGAAATCGCAAGCGTAGTAAGTGCGAATCATGCGCTGACGCAATCAATTCGTGAACAGATGGAACAAGTAAGCAATATTTCCGGGCAAGGCCAGGATAAAATTGTGGAAGTGTCTATGGGGATGAAAGAAATCGAAAAAGGTGTAGCCGATTTTGCATTGGTTGTGAATCAATTAGTGGGGAAATAGGTGAGGAAAAATAGAAAGTAATGTTCGATACAATATTTCAATTATTTCCAGATTAATGCTCAGGTTTAATCTGTAAGTATTGATTCGGCGCCACCCCAAACGTCCGCTTAAACATTGCCGAAAAAGCACTGGGGCTGGCGTAACCAAGCGCATCTGAAATGCGCGCGATAGATTCACCGCGCCCTAGCCTGCAAATCGCTTCTGCAATCTGTACTTGCTGTACCCATTGGCGATATTTCAAGCCGGTTTCTTTTGGAAATAATCGAATTAATGTTCGCGCACTTGCGCCAGCAGCTTCCGCCAACTCTTCGATGGTGCGATTTACGCCCGGCGAATTCATAATTGAATGACACACGTTTTGTAAGCGACGATCTTGCGGCCAGGGAATTTCAACTGAGTGCGTTGCTGCGCGATTAATCTCCATCAAAATAAGCGCGGTAAGATGCTCACCTCGCCCCGGCAGTGGGTACTCCGCAGGCTCCTCAATCAAACCCAAAATTAATTCACGCAGCAAACCCGAAACAGAAATCGCGCGGCATTCTTGCCCTAACGCGATGGGCGCATCGGCACTAACGTAAAGCGTACGCATTTCAATATCGCTCATCATAAAGGAGTGATGTTCAACATTCGACGGCACCCAAAGCGCCCGTTGCGAGGGAATTGTCCACACGCTATTAGGCGTCTGAATGCGCATGACACCTTCCACTGCATATAAAAGTTGCGCACGCGGATGAGTGTGCGCAGGAATCTCTTCCCCATTTGCATAACGCCCCGCCCACGCCACTACGGGGCGCGGAACATGCTGCAATTTCTCTGGGCTACGACGGCTCGCGATGGTCATAAAATTCTCCATTCAATAAATGACTTGTCACTTATTCAACAGTTTATGTCATTTCTGTTTTTCACAACACTTTATACTGAGCAACTTAGCCAGCTTCCGATATGGAGCTTTTCTGAACAAGATAGAGTTTTTATGAGCAAGATAGAATCCATCCCAACCATACCCGCGCACCAACCGGAATTTGACACCACCAAACTGATCCTACCCGTCGTAGGCGCTGTTAGTTTTGTGCATTTACTGAATGATTTAATTCAAGCGGTTTTGCCATCGATTTACCCCATGTTGAAAATCGACTACAACTTGAGCTTTACGCAAGTGGGTTTGATTACTTTGGTGTTTCAACTGACCGCCTCTTTCCTGCAACCCGCTATTGGGTTTTATACCGATAAACACCCCAAGCCCTATCTCCTGCCTATAGGCATGGTGTTTAACTTGCTCGGCTTAATTATGTTGGCGGTGGTGGATAGCTTTGCATTATTGCTATTGGCATCAGCATTTATTGGTTTGGGATCATCTGCATTTCACCCGGAAGCATCGCGGGTTGCGCGCACGGCATCCGGCGGGCGATTTGGTTTTGCGCAGTCATTTTTCCAAGTGGGCGGCAATAGCGGTTCAGCGCTTGGGCCCTTGTTAGCAGCGGCGATTATTATTCCGCGCGGCCAAGGTAGCATCGGTTGGTTTACGGTTTTTGCGGTACTGGGGATTATCGTTTTGTTGGGCGTAAGCCGTTGGACAATTCGCACGCAACAATTTTATAAAGCCAGCGCCAAGCATAATCGCCAACACAATTTGTCGCACAATAAAGTTGTAGGCGCATTAGTGATATTGAGCATCCTGGTATTTTCCAAATACGTTTACATGACCAGCCTGGCCAACTATTACACCTTTTATTTAATCGAAAAATTCGATCAGCCAATTGCCAGCGCGCAATTATTTTTGTTCTTATTTTTAGCAGCGGTTGCCGTAGGTACTTTTGCCGGCGGGCCGATTGGCGACCGCATTGGCCGCAAGCTGGTGCTGTGGGTTTCCATCCTGGGTGTAGCACCGTTTACACTTTTGCTGCCCTACTGCAATTTATTTTGGACGGGCGTTATCACGGTGTTTATCGGCTTGGTTTTATCCTCAGCCTTCTCAGCGATTATCGTGTTTGCCCAAGAGTTAATGCCCAGCAAAGTGGGATTAATTTCAGGTATTTTTTACGGTCTAATGTTTGGCTTTAGCGGAATCTCAGCAGCGGCCTTAGGCGCATTAGCAGATGCAACCGATATTATTTTTGTCTTTAAATGCTGTTCGTTTTTGCCATTGCTCGGCATAGTCATCTTCTTCTTGCCAAAGGTTGAATTCGCAAAACACTAACCCGATGAGAAAAATGCATATTCAATTACGCGCGCTCGATAAAGAGCGCAAGTAATGGCTGGTTAATATAATAATTGCTACGGCTTATTTTTTCTTTTTTTAACAAGCCAAGTTCAACCAGCTGCTCCAAATATTTAGCCGCAGTTAAGCGTGATACAGAAAGATCCGTCATCACATATTCAATCTTGGTGTAGGGATGATTAAATAAATTATTAAGCAGTTCCTGACTATATATTTTTGGTAACTCAGTACGTATTTTTTGTTTGTACACTTGCATGAGTATTTTTATCTGCTTAATCAACTCAATAGTCGCCTGTGCAGTTTGAGTAACGCCCTCTAACATATAGAGCAACCAAGGCTCCCACTCGCCGGTTTCACGCACGGCTTGCAGCTGCTGGTAATACTCCGTTTTGGTTTGAATAAGGTAGCGGCTTAAGTAAAGAATAGGCAAATCTAATAAACCTTGAGCCACGAGATAAAGCATATTCAGAATACGCCCCGTTCTGCCATTTCCATCATAAAATGGATGAATACTTTCAAATTGGTGATGAATAATCGCCATTTTGACTAAAGGATCAGCATCACACAGCACATCATCGTTTATGTATTGCGCTAAATTGCTCATAAGCCGCTCGATATCCTGAGGATGTTGCGGTGGTATATAAACCACTTCACCTGTTTGCGCATTTTTTAACTCAGTACCCGGTAATTTGCGCAAACCCGCTTTGTTTTTCTCCATGGTTTCTTGAATAGTAAGCACATCACTAAGGCGAATCAAACCCGTTTCACGAACCAATACGAAACCCTTTTTGAGTGCTGTTGCATAGTCCTGCACTTCTTTGGCGGCTGGGTTTGCAATGGCATCACTAAATAACTCAGCCTTAAAAAGCTCATCATGCGTTGTAAAAATATTCTCAATTTCTGAGCTGTGCTTAGCCTCTTGCAGCGCTAAGGTGTTAATCAAAATTGCTTCATTGGGCATGCTAGAGGCAACACCTTTTAGCTCCGCTAGATAACGGCTAGCTAAAGTGGCTTTTTTAAGCACCGCGCGGGTTTCATAGCACTCCAAATCTATAGGAGGGAGCAACTTTATGTCATAAATCATGTTACAAACCTTACATATGTATAGAAATTTGTAAATTTTATACATATAGGCATTTAAATGTATACCAAAACGCTTTATTTATACATATATCTCTCAACATCTATAGAAAATGCCATTTTTTATACGCTTTAGTATTCCTCCCATTGGCCTACTTCTTGCTCAACCTCTATCAAATGACTTTGACCGACGTTTTTCTGACAGAGAGGCCTATTACCATGGATTCACAAACCTTTATTCAATTAACTGACACTTCCCTTAAAATCGGGCTGGGCGCGGTAATTGCGGCGGCTATTGCCTGGTTTATTCTCTGGCGCAGCGCGAATTTGAATAACGGGCCGCGCGAAAATCGTCGTTTGCAGATATTGGAGGATGTCTCAGCGCAGGTGGGTACAGTTACTCATATTTTCGCCAAATATTCGTCACTTGTGGTGGAGTCGATTCAATTTGGTGAACGTTGGCCGACGGCGCGCCGTCAGGAGCTAGACGCCGTGAATACTGAGTTAGTGAATGAATTTCGTAAACTGGCTGATGCCGAAGCTAAGCTTTTAATGCTAGGCGAAAAAAATCTGGAACGTAGCCTGCGTTTGTATGGCGCCAAAATTGCTGTATTCCGCAAGCAAGTTTATGTGTGCCGCAAAGATATTAGCCACGAACAAATCACAACGCTGAAGATGGGCGTTAACCAAGTACGTGAACAGTTTTACGATATGTTAAGTCGCAAATATGATCGATTATTAGCGACAGGATAATCTCGACTTCGCCTATCAAACATTTATTCTCTGCTTTACCCAATTTGCTTTGTCTTCAGATGTTGATGACACACTCCTTATCAACATCTGAATTTTATAAACCAACTGTAAAAAATATTAGCCAAAAGTTTCTTTATCCTTCATAACAAACTTCCGCACTGTTGCTTCAGCGTCAGCAGAATCAGGCGCCATTTTCATATCGTAGAATGTCATATAAACCGCTATTTTTTGCATACATCATGCACATATACATCCCCCGCAATCTAAAAATAATCTATTACAACCTGCCTCACGCACAACAATTCGCATCTGTACATTACCGCACATTACATCAAAATTTTTTTATTATATATTTTCACTTTGCCATAATTTTTATAGTCTAATAACAACTTGCTCTAAGAAATAGAAATCGGACGCGGCGAATGTTAATTTCCTTTTCTATAATTTCAACAACTCTCTGTTTAGTAAGAACAATCAATTAAGGATGTTCCTATGAAATGCCCAGCTATATTTCCTAATGAGTCAGAGCGACTAAAGGCATTATCTGATTATGGGTTGGATGATGAGCAAATGCTGCGCAGCCTTGACCCCGTGGTGAATATTGCATCGCGCATGTTTGACATGCCCGTTGCGGCAGTGAATATGATTGGCAGTGACCATGTGTTTTTCGCCGCCAGCGTGGGGGTTGGCGAAGTCGATATGAGCCGCGATGTCTCCTTCTGTGCCCATGCCATAAATCAGGCACATGTTATGGTGGTGCCCGATGCCACATTAGACGACCGCTTTCACGATAACCCCTTAGTTACGGGCGCTGCGAACCTGCGTTTTTATGCAGGCGTTCCACTGCTATCCCCTAAGGGATTGGCCTTGGGGGCACTGTGTGTAATTGACGATAAACCTCATACCAATTTCTCGGAAGATGACAAGCAGCGCTTGTTAGAACTGGCAAAAATGGCGGCAGACCGTTTGGAGCTGCGCCGCATTGAAGTGACTACCGAACGAACGCGGCCAAATTTTGAAGAGTACGCCAGCGGCTCAAACACGCCCGTCATCTGGTTAGACCAAGACTTCTCCATTCTTGAGTGGAACGCCGCCGCCGCTGAAATCTATGGATACAACATCCGCGATAAAGCAGGGCTTTCTTTTGACATGCTTTTACCACCACATCAGCACGCTACCTTTAATCGGATCATTCAGCAGGCCGCAGCCAAGGGCTCACTCGACAATATTGATATACCTGCCGAGATAAATGGCTTACGTAAAGATGGCACTGAATGTCGTTTTGGTTTCTCTCTGTTTGGCTGGCGCGAAGCGGGTCACATGAAATTTGAGGCGGTATTGAAAGACCTGACCACGCAACAGCGCGAAGAAGAAGAGCTACGACAGCAAGCCAATATTGATGCGCTTACCGGCCTCACTAATCGCGGGCGTTTTTACCGTTGTGTAGAAGATGCATTGATTAGCCCTAGCCCCGCAGCGGTATTGATGATTGACCTTGATGGATTTAAAGATGTTAACGATACGCTGGGGCATACTATTGGCGATGTCATATTGCGTGAAGTAGGCCAGCGTTTAATGCAATTAGCTGGGCCGAATGATGTAGTCGCCCGCATTGGTGGGGATGAGTTCGCAGTCATGCTGGCAAATATCACCTCTAGCGCAGTGGCCATGCAAGTAGCCGAATCAATGATCGCCAATATTGCCCTGCCAATTACTATTGACGGCCATGAAGTGCGGGTAGCCGCGAGCTGTGGTGTAGCACTCGCCCCAGCACAAGCTCAAGAAGCCTTAGAGTTAGTAAGCGATGCAGATTTAGCACTGTTCAAAGCCAAAAGTATTGGCCGTGGCCGCATATTCCTGTTTGTGCCCAACTTGCGTATGGAGGCCATTGCGCGTAGGCGCTATGGTCTTGAAATACACAGAGCGGTTAACGAAGGTGAATTCCTTGTATTCTATCAACCCCAAATTAACCTGGTTAGCGGTACAGTTACCGGTGCTGAAGCCTTAATTCGTTGGCACCACCCTGAACGCGGTTTATTAGCGCCCGCTGCATTCCTTCAGGCACTGGAAGGCGGCCCACTGGCTGCCGTAGTTGGCTCCTGGGTTTTGAATGAAGCTTGCGCACAAGCAGCCTATTGGCGGCGAATGGGTGCAGCCACCTTTCGTATTGGCGTTAACTTATTTAGTGCCCAATTTCGCGTGGGAGATTTAGCGGCAGAAGTATTTGATATCTTAGCGCGCCACGGCTTGCCACCAGAAGCACTAGAGCTGGAAGTCACAGAGAATATAGTGCTGGATAACGATGATCTTGTACTTGAAACACTAGAACGGTTATACAAACACGGCGTAGGTATCGCCTTTGATGATTTCGGAACAGGCTACGCCTCATTGAGCCTGTTAAAAACCTACCCGCTCACGCGCATTAAAATTGACCAGTCCTTTGTAAGGGGCATTCAAACCTCTAAACGCGATGCATCAGTCATTCACGCCATTCTGGATATGGCACGCAGTTTTGATTTAGAAACCATTGCCGAAGGGATTGAAACCGATGCCGTAAAAAATTATTTGCGCAAAGAAATGTGCAATGAAGGCCAAGGTTATTTATTTGGTAAACCCATGTCAGCATTTCAATTTGAACAACTGCTGGAAATTCACCATTCCGCGAAAGCGAGCGCATAGCTGAATATAATTAAACGTCTGCTGCACTCAACTTGCTTTATGAAAAGTGCGCAATCTCCTCTCTAACTGACGATTGCGCGCTTTTAACCCTTCTTACAAACCACGAACAAACCACAGAAAACTTTCATTCTCGCCCTTAAAAATTTACACTCAAATACAAGCAAGAAAATAGAACTCTTAATATTCATTTCCTTGTTATACGCTACTTGACATGCTTCCACGTGCCATACAGTTAGCATTGCTAATTCCCTAACGCATTATCTGGCAATATTAAAAAGACTGACAAAATGAGAACTCAAATGGACAGCTGTTCGCAGCCCGAGCTATTGCCTGTTAACCAAGCCATCGCACTTATGCTAGAGGCAATTACGCCCATCACTGATACTGAATCAGTGGATTTAGCAGCATCCTTAGACCGCGTTTTAGCAGCACCCATTTACTCTGCTATTAATGTTCCGGGGCATGACAATTCTGCAATGGACGGTTACGCTTTTTTGTATGCTGATGCCGCAAACAACACGCCCTTGCGTTTAGCTGGCCACGCCTTAGCAGGCCACCCGTTTAAAGGTGAGCTTAAAACCGGCGAGTGTGTTCGCATTATGACTGGCGCCGTAGTTCCGGCCGGAACAGATACCGTTGTCATGCAAGAAAATGTAAATATCACTGGCGATAAGATTGATATCAACCCACTACCAAAACCAGAAGCGAATATTCGTCGTGCGGGTGAAGATATCGCCATAGATTCATTGGTATTTGAAACAGGAAAACGCATCAGCCCAATTGATATAGGCTTGCTAGCCTCTTTAGGCATTGCAGAACTCAACGTATTTAAACGAATTAAGGTTGCGGTTTTTTCAACAGGCGATGAATTAAAACCCTTAACTCAAACATTACAAGCGGGTGATAATTTACAAGTAGGTGAAGTGTACGATAGCAACCGCCCTACTCTGATCGCACTGTTATCGCGTTTAGCGGTTGATGTAATTGATCTTGGCTGCATTGCAGACGACCCCGAAAAAATAGCGGACGCGTTTGAATCTGCAATTGCACAAGCGGATGTGGTTATTTCAAGTGGCGGCGTTTCGGTAGGCGATGCTGATTACACAAAACCAGTATTAGAAAAACTCGGCAACATAAATTTTTGGAAAGTCGCCATGAAACCGGGCAAACCTTTTGCGTTTGGTGCGTTACGCAAAAAAACATCAGGGGAGGGGCACAAAAAAAATTCAGCCGAACAAAAAGGCTGGTTTTTTGGTTTACCCGGCAACCCCGTTTCATCGGTAGTCACTTATCATCAGTTAGTGGTGCCTGCTTTGCGCTACCTAGCTGGCGAGGTATTTGAAGATGCACCCGTGTTAAGCATCGCCACCCAAACCCCATTGAAAAAACAACCGGGGCGTGCGGATTATCAACGCGGTAAATTAATTACTGACGACGGTGAAAATAAAGTCACCACCACCGGCAACCAAAGCTCTGGAGTACTCAGCTCTCTCGCTCAAGCGAATTGCTATTTAGTGCTTGAACAAGAGCGCGCCTCAGTCGCCGCCGGTGAAAAAGTGAATGTGGTTTTGTTTGATAGGTTTTTACAATGATTTTAGGAATTTAGGGTAAAAACCTGGGGAGCCGCTGAAAAATGTTTGCGGTGCAGCGCTGGCTTCGGCAACTGCTCCTGCGTTGCTCTACTACATGGCATCCATGCCATTAAGGCAAATTTGTTCGACTTGATAAAGCCGCGAAGCACAAAAGCGGACGACTGCATGGATGCAGGAGGTAGAGCGACGCAGGAAGCCCAAGCCGAGCTTATTGAAATAAATGAGCATTTTGAGAACAAATTTAACGACGCCAGAGCAAACAAGGTAATTTTTCAGAGGTTCCCTATATTTGACGCGACTTTACCGTACCCATCCTATACCCTGTGCGCCCAATGTCGATACTGCCGTAATTGCAGCCATATCAACCTATATCCTTAACCTACTCTCTCAGAGGAAACAGGGGATTTATGATCAATCATTTTCGTGTATTGGGCGTCAAAGAAACCGCCTCTGAAGCAGACATTAAAAAAGCCTATCGGCGACTTTCCAACCAGTATCACCCAGACAAATTACTCAACCACACGGACGATGAAAAACGCCATGCCGGTGTGCAGCTTCAGCGCGTACAAGAAGCCTACGATATTTTGAGCGACCCCAAAAAACGCGCCGCGTTTATCAAAGATTTTAAGAACGTTATAGTTCCAGACCCCACCGCTGCCATGCGCGAGCTATGGGATCAATATTATCCAACACACTAAAATGCATTAACGAATCGCCTCCTATGAATACAGCTTTTGATCCAGAACGCCTACAGCAATTAAAATCCGACGCATTTGAAAACATCGAATCTTATAGCGACCCAAAACAACCCAAAGCGCTAAGTAATTACACCGCGCAAATGAAAACCATTCTGCAAGCCGACCCCAGCATGCTGAAGTCGCTGCCAGAATATTTGCCGGTTGCACTTTTTGGTCGCATTAAATTTAGCGATACGGCCAAAAAACAATGGGCGCTCTGGCTGAAAACGAATGTCATACCCTCATGGGATGAATTTAAAGTGTCGGTGGCATTTAATAACGATGATTTAAATCTCGTTAAAACCGTGCGTGCCTACAACCAAGAACTTTTAATTGAAGCCTGCGCTGTTTTATTTTTATTGATGCACGACAATACCAAGCCGAGCAAGGCGAAAGAAGCTGACGATCAATACAATGAAGAAGACGATGACAGTGACCGCAATTATGCCCACGACGATTATGAAGGCAGTGACGATGTAGATGGTCATGCGCATGACGAAGAATACGACGAAATTTCATTTAACTAAGATGACATTATTTTAAACTGACATGAAACTATCTTTAACGGACATGAAACCATCTTTAACGAAAAAGGTTGCACATGAATAGCCTGATTGAAATTGCCGCTACTGAAATTAAACAGCTTGCAACAGTAGAGCCAAAACAAGCGAGTAAAAAATTTGAGCTCATGGCAAATACCATGTCAGATGCCCAACTGATAGAAGTCATTGAAGCGATTGATATTGTCACCCTGACGCAAATAAACAGTCAGCACGACCTTTCCTTCCCATCGATTATTGCCGAACTTATGACGCCCGAAAAAATTCGCGACATAGTTTGCCAACAACCGCTCTACTGGGAAGAAAAAATAAAAAATAATGCAGACGAATTAAGGCAACACACCTTTGAGTTTTTAACCTATTTAATTCGCAGCCAAGATAGCGATGAAAAAAGAGCTGAAATTTTGCAATGCGTTGCAGAAGATAGCGCTGGCTTATTTTATTTATCCATTCCTTTTATCGAAATCTATCGCGGCGAAAAAATTGTCGATGAAGACTACGACATGTATCACAAAGAAACATCAAGCCTTTATGAGGAAGAGGAAGATTTAGAAGAAGCACAGACCTATACCGAACGTAATGCAAGCGAAGACCAACACAGCCTTGGCTATGACGACCCTCGCAGCCTATTAGCCTTAATTCGCCAGTTAACGCCTGAAGTAGAGCAAGATATTAAGAGTCTGATTCGCAATGAAAGCTCGGGCTGGGAAGCGATTATTAATAAATTTGCTACCGAGTTAGTGATACAAGCAAAAGACAAAAACACCGCTACTGATGAATATGCAGAAGTAGACGATATGTTTAGCTTTTTGGATTAAGGCTTTCTAGATTAAAACTCTTTAGATTAAGACTCGCCAGATTAAAGAACAGGCTCGCCATGCAATTAGCAATACGAAATTCAAACCAAGGCCCATTTTTAACCCAAGTCATTACCTATGGCTTGGAGCAAAAACGTTTAACGCCGGAACACCTTGAACACATTAAAAGCAAAGCCGTATTAATGAGCTTAAAGTTTGCCGACAAGTTCTATAACAAATATAAAATGGATTTGTTGGAACAAGCGGCGCAAGACATTATCGGCGTAGCCAGCTTAGGTTTGGCAGAATTATCCAAACAAGATCTCGATAAAGCGCTCACAGTGCTCACCAGCCCAGAAAATATTGTGAAACCTTTTCAAAAAGGCTGGACCATGCTCAGCCAAGTGAGCCTAATCAGCGCTAATAATAAATCCTTATACGGCGATGTAGACGCACACTTGCTCGCCAACATTTCCAGCGCACCCTATGAAGATCAATGGCTCGGTTTGCGTCACTATGAGCAAGCACTGCAACGCTGGCAACAAGACCAGGCCATTACATTACTCAAAGAAACTTTCTTTTACGCCAACACGCTAGATGATACCGATTATTTCAGTCTTGAAAGCATGCTCGCCGAAGCGTTGATTTATCGCCTCTGCTGTAATGGCGCCAAAGTAAAGCCAGATTTAAAACACAGATTAAAAAACATAGAATTGTTGGACGCTTGGTTTGATGAAGAGTTTTTGCAAACTCAACTGCAGAATACTTTGAATCTACTACCCACTGAACTTGCTGCTGCTATTCGCGCAGACCTCGGCAAAAACTTTATTCAACAAATAACCAACACCTTAAAATTTGCCAAGCGCTATCAAAAACTTTTAGCAGAAAATGCCACCCCAGAAAAACGCGATACCTTCGAATACAAACAAAGTATGTTGCACCCTTTATTAGGATGGCCGCAGTATCTTGAATTTTAACCAGCCGAATTATTGATTAACCTAATGCAAAAACCACATGATTAAACGCTCGCAAGGATGTAAATGTGGTCTTGTTTGATAGGTTTTTGCAGTAGTTGAGATGGTTTCGTACAAAAGAGAGTCGTCATCTTCGCGCACGACTCTCTTCTTAAGTAAGTACCAGTTTACTGATCCGAATGGCACTTACTTAAATTTTTTAATCGTCATCCCGTAGGGATCCAGCGTCTTTAACACGGCAAAGTCACTGGATCCCTACGGGATGACGATTCCCCTCTTAAGTAAATATCATTCCACTCTAGTCTCAATTACTTTTATTGAGGTTGCTTAGGTATTTTTTCGCACATTCTTTCGGTCTGCGCCTACTAAGCAGCTAGCGGCCTGACCACCGCAAGCAACATTTTTGCCGTCTGAACTTACTAAGCAACTACTCGCTAACCCGCCACAGGCAACCTCTTTTCCATATGCGCTAACCATGCAGTAACTTGCGCCTGTATTGGCGCTTGCGATAAAGGAAATCAGACACAAAGCTAAAAAAATTATTGATAATTTTTCATATATTTCCTTTCATTTAATTTTACTCTGACCCCAATTATCCTTAGTCTGAACAGCTCTAGCCCCGGGGGCTTTCCCATGATGAGCTACTGCCAATTCGAAGGCTGATGTATCATCCATCGGATCGGATCGCTTGATATATCAAGTTCGTGCTCAATTAAATACTTGTCATTATTAGGAGTATCAATGGATAGCAATATTGCTTCTGTCTTGCTGGAAAAATCATACCGCCTCATTAATCATGGCCCAACCGTGCTTGTTTCAGCACGTCATGATGGAGTCGATAATGTTATGGCTGCAGCATGGGCTTGTGCGCTGGATTATTTACCGCCCAAATTAACCATAGTGCTGGATAAGAATACGAAGACGCGTGAACTGGTCGAGCAAAGCGGCAGGTTTGTTATACAAGTTCCCACTGTGGCGCAACTAAAGCTAACGCATGAGTTGGGAACACATAGCCTCTCTAAAGAGCCCGATAAGCTAGCGCGTACGGGAACGACATTATTCGAGATTGATGATTACGACCAGCCATTTGTAACGGGATGTTCTGCTTGGCTGGCCTGCAAATTAATCCCTGAACCACACAACCAGCAAACTTACGATCTATTTATTGGCGAGATAATTGGTGCATGGTCTGATACCCGTGTATTCAACAATGGGCATTGGCAATTTGAAAAAGCCGATCCCGCGTTGAGAAGCCTGCACTACATCGCCGGAGGGCATTTCTACGCGATTGGTGACTCATTATCAGTCCCGAATCCATCTGAGTAATTATGAAGTGGAATTCTCGATAATGTAGCAGAGTAGAAAGATACTTACTTAGCACTCTACTCGTCATCCCAGCAGGGGATCCAGTGACCTTGACGTATGAAAGACGCTGGCTCCCTAAGGGATGACAATTTCCATATAAATTCAATCAGCGTTAGATATAGAAAAAATACTTACGTAATTACCTTTTACTTTGCCCAAAATTACTTTTATTGAGCTTGCTTAGGTATTTTTTCGCCGCCGCAGGCAACATCCTTTCCGTCTGCACTTACTAAGCAGCTAGCGGCCTGACCACCGCAAGCAACGTTTTTACCATCAGCACTTATTAGGCAGGCAGTAGACTCTCCACCACAAGCAACATTTTTCCCGTCTGCACTGATTAGACAACTGCTCGCTAACCCGCCACAAGCCACGTCTTTTCCATCCGCACTTATTTGACACGCAGTTGCTTTTCCACCACAGGCTATAGACTTTCCATCTGCACTAGCCATGCAGTAACTTGCGCCTGTATTTGCGCTTGCGATAGAGGAAACAAAACACAGAGCTAAAAAAAGACATTGATAGTTTTTCATAAACTTCCTTTCGGTTATTTTTAACTGGGGGTTAAGCAGCAGTATAGAGTTTTAATTATGTAATATCGACTAAAAGCAGACCTTCAAACTTTTGGCGAGGGGTTGGAATCCTTGTGGAATTTTCCACAGTCGCTTGTTACACAAAACGCTTGAAAAGAATAACTTCATTTCGTGAGCCGTAGTTTTTAATTACGCCATGACGCTCAACACCGAATACTTTTGAATATAATGATTCAGCAAAGTTACCCTCTCTTGTGGTCATGTAAACAGCCTTCACTCCGAAACCTAGACTTAAAAGATGCAACTTAAAGAGATCATATGACCGGCACAACAATTCTTTGCCAATACCCTTGCCACTAAAACTTGGTAGCACAGCCAATTGCTCTAGTTCAACAATTGAATTTTCACGAAAGCCGCTTTTTATAGACCACAAAGAATAGCCAACAATTTCATTATTGAAGGTTGCCACAAAATAAACCATTCGAGGGAATGCATTGAAATTTGCTTGAAGCCAAACTTTGTGATTTTTTTCTAGTGGAAAGCATTCGCTATATATTTTAGAAGCCAAATCAAGTTCTAAAAATTCTAATTTTCTAACCTCAATCTCCATTTTTACTCCATGTGTAACGCCGAGTTCATCAACTAGGCGTCCCCGGCTTTTTAAGTTGTGGTTTTATGGAATACTTTTGCGCAGCAAACCCATGGGGGCGCCCAGCTAAAACCGCGACTTAAAAGCTGTCGGGGACGCCTAGTCCAGCGCACGAAGCGCGAGCTGCAACGACTTATATGCTTTATTAATTTACTTGGTCAACGATAAGATGATGATCGCCATCAAAAACCCAAGCATTTTCGTAGTCCACTTCAAACAAATGACCGTCAGGATCTTTAAAATAGCCAGCAACTCCCCAATGTGTTCTAGTTGCAGGCTTAACTAAAGTTCCACCTGCTTCTACTGCTCTTGCCAAAATTTGGGGAACTTCTTCCACAGATTTAGCTAAATGGATTAAGGCAACGCCAGAAAAACCAGAACCTTTTTCTGTTGCAGACATGGCGTCTTTAGCGAAATCACTTCTTGAAATTAAACATAAAGCGTAACCACCTAGATCAAACTTTACAAAGCCTTCATTGCCTGTTGGTGATTTCTTCCAGCCAAGAGATTCGTAAAACTTTGTTGATTTTGCTATATTTTCAACACCTAAAAGAATTAAATGTAACCTTTGACTTGGTGCGACCGATTGAATTTCTTTTGATTTAAATTCCTGACCTACAGGAGCATTTAACATTACCTTTTCCTCTTTTGCATAAACACCACACGATATAAGTAAACATAGGACAACAATAAATTTTTTCATTATAAGAGCCTCGAATTGATTTTGTATTTGCTTAGCATAATGCCGAGCTAAGCGGCAGTTTTTAAGTTGCGGTTTTATGGAATACTTTTGCGTAGCAAGCCCACGGGGGCGCCCAGCTAACACTGCGACTTAAAACTCGCACATATTTTTACGCCGAAAGACATTGAGTAAAAGCTGTAAGAAGTTACTGTCAAATGTACCTGTCAGGAATGACAGTTACATTTGCTGGTTTTTGAATCTTCGGTTTCAACGGAGTTGTATGTCAGAACTGACAGGTTCGCGATTGGGTCTTCATCACTATAATGTATTCAGATTGCCCAACAGGAGGTGCATCATGTTCAGTCTTACGCTTTTCAGTATTTTTGCCCTTTTACTCTCAACGTCATCGGTGATGGGGAAGCAAGATCATGCCCTCATAGCAGAGCGTTCAGACTTGGTTACTCATGGAAAATAATTTTCCAAAAATAAGTCGTTGTAAAGCCAAGAATGTTTGGTGTTATTGAAGAGATATATGTTGATATTGATGATACGGTTAGTGTGATCAGATAGCCGCATAAAAATTTTAAAGAGGGTTCTAGGTATGATTGAATTACTCACGGCGGGAACGCCAAACGGACATAAAATATCGATAATGCTTGAGGAGCTAGCAGTTGATTATCGATACAGAAAGATTGATTTATCATCTAATGAACAAAAGCAGGAAAGCTTTTTACGTTTAAATCCTAACGGAAAAATTCCGGTGATTATCGACCATAATCCCAGCTTTCAAGAAGAGCAATGGGTTGTCTTCGAATCCGGGGCCATATTATGGTATCTGGCTGAAAAGTATAATAAATTCTTACCTTCAGAACCTTCCCAAAAAAATCTTGTGTTGCAATGGCTTATGTTTCAAGTGGGTGGCGTAGGGCCAATGATGGGGCAGTCCAATGTTTTTAGGCATTATGCGCCGCAAACAATAGAATATGCTATTAATCGGTACGCAAAAGAAACTCGACGACTGTTGGAGGTTGTTAATCGAGGACTACTGAAAAGTGATTTTTTAGCAGGTGATTACTCTATTGCAGACATAGCATTATTTTCATGGATCAGAGGATATGAATGGAGCGGAGCAAGTATCGATGGTTTGGATCACTTGGATAGATGGCTAGATCGTATAGAGTCCAGACCAGCTGTACAGAAAGGTGTTCATATTCCATCTGAGTCATTAGGTGGAAACTTGAAAAATGATGCAGCTATGACTATTGAAATAGCAAAAAACTTATTAGTTTAGGGAAAAAAAGATGATTATTCCAACTAGAATATTTCTTCATTATCTGGAACAACTGAAAAAACTGTTACAAAAAGTAGAAAAATTTGAAGAAGATATTACGAACAACAGGCTCTACCCAGATATGTTTCCTTTGTTGCAGCAGGCAAAAACAGCAATAAGTTTTACTTTACGCTGTACCTGCCCTTTAGCAGGCAGGGAAATTGTTTCGTTTAGTGATAGCGAATATAGCCTGAAAAGCACCTTTGTTGAACTGGAAGCAACTGCAGCATATCTCTCGGCAATTCCCGATGAAGATTTTGGTCGAGTAGATATTTTAGAAATTAATACAGCTGCAGGTTTTGCTGATTTGAAGTTGAATGGGTGGAGCTACTACATAATGTACTCACTTCCAAATTTCTTCTTTCATTACTCTATGGTATATGCGATTGCCAGGCAGGCTGGGGTTCGCATTGGTAAAGCAGATTTTGATAGCTACCACAAATATCCTATTGGATTTATCTTCACCGACGAAGATGATGCAAGTGATAACAATGAAAAAAATTGAATTAGGGAAAGCTGGCATTATGCAAATTATGAATTTATTAGAGAATTGATTATGGATCATTCTGTATTTTGTGAGTTCAGGCATGCGTTATCTAATGCTCCTCATCTGAGTGATCTTAAAAACATATGCAAAGATTTTTGTACTCAACTTGGAATGAATTACTATCTCTTTGGCGTTTATGAGGTTATATCCTTGTCCTCCCCGAAGTTGACAACTCTTACAAATTATCCAGTTGATTGGCTGGACTATTATTTTCAAAATAGGCTCACGTCAATTGATCCTATTTTGAAATACTCCATTTCTAATACATCACCTATTGTTTGGAGCGAATTAATTAATAAGCAGGGCTACAATAGCGAGAATGAAATAGCCTTTATGGAAGAAGGGAAAAGCTATGGTTTGTGTTGCGGGCTAACGGTACCAATCAACCCTCCGTCTGGGCAAATTTCTTTTTTTAGTGTTGCCACTTCCAATAAAAATATTGAAGAAAGTCGCGTGGGCAGTTTATTGCCGACAGCTGGGATTTTCAGTAGATATCTATTTGACGCTTATATCAGAATTGATAAGGTGGAAAATCCTAAAGCAAATACGCTTACTGAACGCGAATTAGAGTGTGTCTTTTGGGCATGCGAAGGAAAAACAGCATGGGAAATGTCTCAAATTGTTGGGGTAGCTGAACGGACAATAAATTTCCATCTCACATCTGTCATTAAAAAATTAGGTGCGTCGAATCGACAGCATGCAGTTGCAAAGGCGGTTATGTACGGTCTTGTTAGGCCTCGCCCATAATTTAATTGTGGAAAATACCCGATCAAAAATGGAATGCAGACTCGCCACCTTACTCTCGATCATCCACCCACAAATCACGCACTGCTTATTAACACAGACAAGTTATTTACCTGTGTATGAGCGAGAGTGTGACGCAAGAGTGGAGGAAAGAAAGTTTGTGTAGTTTTGTTTGATCAATTTTTGCAGTGATTGCGAGGTGTGCAGTTAGAGCTTTATAAAACGCTACGCATTTCGCGCTTCTAAATAAGCTCTGCGTGCTAGTGCCAAGGCACCGGTAATACCAGCATCGCCACCTAATGCAGTGGGGATTATGTAGCTGTCCATATCATCCAGCGCAACATCATGCGCGTAAGCATTTAGCATTTTTTTCAGGTTCGCGCGAATTTTGGGGTAGAGAAAACTACGGGTCATAACGCCGCCGCCAAAAATAATTTTTTCGGGGGCGTACATCCACGTGAGGTTCACGCACATTACTGCTAGGTAATAGGCTTCTAAATCCCATGCGGGATGCTCAGGTGGCAATTGTTTTGGATGGGTTTGCCAGCGTTTTTGAATCGCCCTGCCCGATGCCAAACCTTCCAAGCAATTTCCGTGAAAAGAACAGCTTCCCGCAAAACCTTTATCTTCCTCTGCCAATGGAACCATCATGTGGCCCACCTCTGGGTGGCTAATGCCTTGCATTAACTTGCCGCCTGCAAAAATCCCCGCGCCTACGCCCGTGCCCACGGTAACGTATACAAAGTTTTCACAATCCACTGCTGCACCTTCGGTGAACTCGCCCATGGCTGAACTGTTAACGTCGGTTTCTATTTCCACCAGCACATTCAGCGAATCCTTAAAGAAGCCCCTAAGGTTGATATTGGACCAGCCTGGCCGTGGTGTTTTGGTGATGTAGCCGTAAGTGGGCGAGCGAGTGTTAAAGTCTAACGGCCCAAAAGACACTATGCCTAAGGCTGCCAATTGGCCAAACTCAGGCGCAGACTGAATAAAAAAATCCCTTACAGCGGCTAAGGTTTCTTCTGAGGTGGTCGTGGGGATATCAATACGCGCCTTAATAAAACCGCGCGAATCTGCCAATACGCAAATAAACTTGGTTCCACCCGCCTCAACGCCACCAAAAAGTGGCTTTGCATTTTCCTGGCTCATTACTGCACCTTCTACAACGACTTTGCTTGAGTGTAGAACATAAGACCAAAACCATCGCAATTTAAAACAGGTACAATTTGCACCAGAAAAGTTGATTTGAGCGCTTTTTACACAGTGCTATAACCAAAAGAGAAATTTAGGTAAGAGATATGAGCGATAAGTTTGAAGCGGCGGCCATTGGCGAATATGAACGTTCTGCCAATGATATTGGCAAACTAAAAACAACCTTGCCGCCACTGAAACGCGCTTACCTGCGCTTTGATAAGATTATCGCAACCGCTATTGAAGAATCGCCTACTAAAACCGCATGCAAAGCAGGTTGCTTTTATTGCTGCTATTACAAGGTGGAAGTTAAAGCCCATGAGATGCTGTTAATTCATGAGCATATGAAAAAAAATCTTGCGCCAGCGCTCAGCACACAAATTCTTAACAGCGCTGCAGAGAACGCCGAAGCAATTCGCCCGCTCACCGCTCAAGAGCATTTAGCCCGCAATATTAAATGCCCTTTTTTAATTGAGAATCAATGCAGTATTTACGATGTGCGACCATTTCGCTGCAGAAGTTTTCATGCGGTTAAAGTGGATTCTTGCGAAGCGTCATTTGCGAACCCTGGTGACTTTAGTATTGCCACTGAGTTAATTGAAGATGTATCGCACTACAGCGATGCTCTTTCGCAAGGTTTTGAAGCCGCTGTCATGGATTCTGGTTACGATCACAGAACCTACGATTTAAATACCGCACTGCTAGAAGTGTTTGCGGATGCAAGCGTGGAGAAACGCTACAAGCGCGGCAAGAAAGTTTTTAAGACGGCAATTGAAGTAAAGGATGAGGCGGAATGATTCTGCCTATTTTATCAACATCGACACGAATGGCACTTACTCTAGTACTTATTACGACAACTTTGTAAAAAAAGATAATCGTCATCCTCGCGTAGCGGGGATCCAGCTCTTGATTGTCGCCTGTTAACAGCTGGATCTCCGCTACGCGAAGATGACGACTCCCATCTTAAGTAAGCGCCACTCAACACCGACCCTATTTTATAAAAAGCGAAACTACGCCCATCAAGCTTACGCTCAACAAACTCACGCCGAGTACGCGGTAAAATATTTTGGGGTCGCCATCCACAATTTTTTGATGGAAACGCAAACCAATTAAATGGCCGATAGTCGCACAGGGCAATAACCATAAATGTTGTGCTAGCTGTAAATCCACGCCTGCAATGAGAAAGGCGACCATTTTGATCACGACTAGAATAAACCAGAGCACAAATAAGGTATCGCGCAATTGGTGTTTGGCAACGTGAGTACTGTAAACGGAAATAATTAAAGGCGCGCCAATTAAAGAAGTCCCGCTAATGTAAGCGCCCAAGACCAAAAACAATTTATCCAACCAAAGGTTCGTGCTTTTAAACGGCTTATTCAAAATATAAGAAACGGAATACACCGAGACAATCGAAAAGATAATTCCCGTCATCACGCTAGCAGGAATTGTCAGCAAGCCTGCCACGCCAATTAATTTTGGAATGATCATGACTTTCATGGACTTTTTTAAATAAGCCCAGTCAATCGTTCCCTCTTGAATTGCATTGTTCTCAACAACCGCACCGCCTTCGCTTTTTTGCGCGTCGCCCGCAAGAATTGCTTGGCGATGTTTTTCCTCTCGATGCTTTACATGGTTCTGCCAAACCGTAATCGACGAAAAGAACAATAAATGCACGGCAATAATGGGCAAATAAACCAGCGGGCGATTATCGATCAACAGCAAAAATGGCAGCGACATAACCGCGCCACCAAAACCCAAACCTGAGCGAACAAAACCGCTCCACACAAACACTAATGCTATCAATACATATTGATAAGTCTGTAACTCTGCCATTTCCAATCGCCCTAAAAACGTGAAGCGCGATTATGGCAGCGCTACTTGAAACTGCAATCCAGTTAACAAGTGGCACGAGTGAATTATGCAAAGAATATGAAGACTCACTTAAACGCCGAACTTGCTCTTGAATCGCCAGTCTCACGGAGTAAGCTGATATGCGTCAGTCAAACAACCCAACAATATGGAGAAATTTATGAGCAAAAGCCTATCCCGTTTATTAGCTGCAATGACCTGTGCGGCATCTTTGAGTGTTTATGCAGCGGATGACGCCGATACAAAACGCGGTGGTGATAAAGTACGCCAAACACCACAAGCCGCGCTGGATGCTTGCAAAAATTCCACTGAAGCTGCGACTTGCCAGTTCACTACGCTTAACAATGAAACCATTTCTGGCACCTGCAAAGCACCACGCAACAGCGAAGATAAATCGACATTAGTATGCCGCCCAGATCGCAAAGACTTCAAAGCGAAAGATGGCGCCATGAAAGACCACTCGAACCACTAATTTTTACCCGGAAGGCGTGCGATACCCCTCGTCGCACGCCTTCCTTTTTTATCTTATTGCTATATATTGCCGAGCTACGCTTCCTCCTGCGGTACATCTCGGTAATTGTTGTGATCTCACTGAATAAAGCACCCTCCTTCCAAACACCGTCTCCACCCTCACGTAATATTGTTTCGCAAACTCTGCAAGAGTGGAAAACCCTCGCCGTGCTTGGGCTGCCTATTATGGTGGCGCAACTCGCACAAATGGCGAACGGCGTGGTGGATACCATGATGGCCGGGCACGCCAGCGCGCGCGATTTAGCGGCGGTGGGTATAGGTACGGGGATTTGGGGGCCAGTGTTATTGTTTTTTATTGGTGTGCTGAGCGCGTTGCAGCCTTTGATTTCTGGCCATCGCGGTGCTGACAATTACGCGCGCATCATGCCCATCACGTGGCAAGGTTTATACATTGCCACCATCGGCTCGGTCATCATGGCCGCTATTCTCACCAATGTGCGTCCTATTTTTGTCGCCTTGGGATTAGATGCCGAAACCACCGATATCGCCCAAGGCTATTTGGATGCCCTCGCGTGGGGAATTCCCGCTGTACTATTGCTCAACGCTTTGCGCGGCCTTACCGATGGTTTGGGGAACACGCGCATCATTATGGTATTTTTCTTGATTAGTACCGTCATTAATGTGCCCTTCAACTATCTTTTCATTTTTGGCTTTTCCATTGGTGATTGGCAAGTAGCGGCGATGGGAGGCGTGGGTTGCGGCTGGGCGACGGCAGCATCTAACTGGATTGCAGCAATCGCGCTATTGGTCTATTTAAACCGCAGCAAAATTTACCAAGAGTTTCATTTAATCAGCAATTGGGCTAAGCCGGATTGGGCAGAGATTAAACACATTCTGCACTTAGGCTTACCTATTGGTTTAACCATGTTTGTTGAAGTAAGCATGTTTTGCGCTATCGCCCTTTTCTTATCGCCACTTGGCCCCACGGTGATTGCCGGTCACCAAATTGTACTCAATGCCGTTTCATTATTTTTTATGGTACCGCTCAGCCTAGGCATGGCAATCACCTTGCGCGTAAGCTATTTAGTGGGCGCGGGTGAACATTTTAAAGCCCGGCTGTTAGCGCGCAGCGCCATTTTTCTGGGGTTGGGCATTGCCGCTATTAATGCACCTATTTTATTTTTTGGCCGAGAGTTCATTACCGGGCTTTACACCACCGACAACCAAGTTCAGCTTATTGCAATCCACCTGTTTGCCTTGGCTGCGATTTTTCAAATTGCCGATGTTACCCAAGTGACCATGATCAATGTTTTGCGCGGTTACAAAGACACCAAAATCCCCATGTTCATCATGCTGTTTTCATTTTGGTGCGTGTGCTTACCGCTCGGTTTTATCCTCACCTTTAAAGATTGGCTTGGCGAACCTTTGGGTGCCGCCGGTTTTTGGACAGCACTCATTATTGGGCTGAGCTGTGCAGCCTTCTTACTCACTTATAGGGTTTTTAAATTTAAAGCGCACTAAATCAGTTCCCTGCCAACACGACAACGGATGTCTTGAATAACCAGTTCTCGCTAACCACTATTCTTGTTCATCCGCCACTAGGCAAGCTCACCAATTCCCCTTATATTCAAACCGTTTTCAATGATGCTAAAAATTTCATCATTGCTTACGCATAGTTAAAATTACGATATTAACGATTGATTATTAATGCAACGGAGCTTGTTATGAAGAAATATATTGCAGAGTCATTTGGAACGTTTTGGTTGGTGTTGGGTGGTTGTGGTAGTGCAGTTTTAGCGGCGGCGTTTCCTGAAGTGGGCATCGGCCTACTCGGTGTTTCACTCGCATTTGGTTTAACCGTATTGACTATGGCCTTTGCTATTGGCCATATTTCGGGTTGCCATTTAAACCCAGCGGTTTCTATTGGTTTGTGGGCTGGCGGCCGTTTTCCTGCAAAAGAATTATTGCCCTACATTGCAGCACAGGTTTTTGGTGGCATTTTAGCGGGCGGCGTATTGTTGGCAATTGCGAGTGGTAAAGCCGGTTTTGATGTGAGCGCTGGTTTTGCCTCTAATGGTTTTGGCGAACATTCACCCGGCGGTTACTCTATGCACGCTGCATTAATTTGCGAAGTTGTTATGACCGCGTTCTTTTTAATTGTGATTATGGGCGCAACCGATAAACGCGCACCTGCAGGTTTCGCACCTATTGCGATTGGCCTTTGCTTAACCTTAATTCACTTAATTAGCATTCCTGTTACCAATACCTCTGTTAACCCTGCACGCAGTACAGGCGTTGCTGTATTTGTGGGCGATTGGGCAGTCGCACAATTGTGGTTGTTCTGGGTAGCACCTATAGTAGGCGCCGTTTTGGGTGCGACTATTTACAAATACATTGGCAGTGAAAATAAATAATGTTTAATCATCTTCGCATTCATCCAAGCGTTGAGTGCGAAGATTATTCTTAGTAATAGCAAGGAGTTACCATGGGATATTTTGACGGTTTAGCCGATGCTTCATTTAAAAAAGACAGCAACGGCAATGATGTGTTTTACGCATGGGGCGTGTTAGGCAAAGGCCGGGTATTACCCGATGAAGCCACCAAAGCTAAACTCAGAAAGTTTGTTATTCGCTACTATCAAATCATGCTGCCCATAGCTATTTTGCTTGGCATATTCAGATTATGGCTACCCGCACTGCTGGTTTTAACCGCACTTACGTTTGGCTTTTATTTTTACGTAAACCAACTCACCAAAAATTGCCCAATCTGCACCGAAAAACTCACGCTAAAAGAAAGCTATAGAAATTCCGCCAACAGCCATAACACGCTCATGCTTTGGCTTATGCTGCTGGCATCGCTTTTGTTTGTGGCAGCTGGAATGTGGATGTTTATTAAAGGCCGTTTGTTTCTTGGTTTGGGAATCGTGGTCTTTTTTGGGCTATGCGGCGCGGCATTTATTCTTATGATAAAAGTTAAACGCAGCAAAACCTAATCTCACTTTATGAAAAAATGATAACGCCATGACCAAGATAGAATTTTCAAAACCAGAAAAAGAACTAATCACCAGAAAAGTACAGAAGTATTTTAGCAAGGAGCTGGATCAAGAACTTGGCCAGTTTGATGCCGAGTTCTTAATAGACTTTTTTGCTGAAGAAGTAGGCGCTTATTTTTACAATCGCGGCTTACGCGATGCGCAATCAATCATTGAAGCAAAAGTGGCCGATATTGCCGATGCGCTTTACGAGATAGAAAAGCCCACGGAGTTTGTACGCTAAGGATTGATTTCCAAACCATGTAAAACCCGCGCGCACAGCTCTTGCGGTGTGCGCGATATAATTTCTTCCGGTATCTCAAATTTATGGGTTAGCCGCAAAAAGCTTTCAAAGCCGTAAGACGCCATATAGGGATGCATTCCTGTCGCAATCGCAGCCACGTAATCTTTATTCTCATCGCCACATACACTCGCCTTCGCGGGATTAATTCCAAACTGCTCGCGCACTGCACGAAAATGCTGTGTCTTTTTTTCTTCTAGCGGAACGTGAATTAAAAAATCCAGGTCATCAATATTAATGCTATTACGTGTAAAAAGCTGGCGCAGGGTCTCCAGTGGCTCATTGGTGATATTGCGGGTAACTAAACCCACTACCACATCGGGCGCAGCAATTAGCTTATGAATAAATTCCGCGATACCCGGGTACAAAATTGCATCCTGGCGATACACCTCAGTCAAGGTATCCACAATCTGCTTGCGATTTTGCTTGCTGATATTTTTGCGGATATTGGCAGGAAATTGTTTTATGCCACCCAGATACTTAAAAATGTGATGGCGTTTTTGAAAGCTCTCTTCATCACCCAAGTTCATACCGTGATGCGAAAAGGTTTTTTCAATGGCGTTATAGGCATCTATCGTCGTGCCATCCGCATCGAGAATAACCAGCTTTTTAGAACTACTGTAAACCATTCGAAAGACCCTTTTAACTGTCGTGGCTCCAACCCATTACTGCATTACACTAACAGCAATATAAGAAGCAATTGTTACAGTTTAAAAAAGCCAGAGTGTTTCCATACCGGTTTATCTATCAAGATAATTCTTTTGCCCGCTTCAAAACCACCGCCAACACTTCCTGCGAAGCACTTTCATCATCTAATGCACGAGCAATGGTTTGCGCACCCACCAACATGGAAAGCGTTATCAACGCGTTCTCGCGGGCTTTTTTCTTGTTAGTGGCAGGGATTATTTCTATTAAGGCCGCAAGCAAACGTTTGGCAGATTGTGTGAACGCACCGCGTACTGTTGGGTTTTGACGCGCAGCTTCGGCACCCAGCGCAGCCATTAAACAGCCAGCACCAGGATTATCGCGATGTCCGACAGATAAATAATTTTTCAGGAATGCAGCATAGGGTGAATCGCTCGATTCTGTGCGGCGAGCTTCGCCGGCTTGCAATAATTCATCAACCGCGCGCTCGCAAGCTTGCGCCATTAAATCTTCTTTGGAATCGAAATGGCCGTAAAAGCCGCCGTGGGTTAAACCGGCCGCTTTCATTAAGTCGGCTACGCCTATACCACCAAAACCTTTTTCACGAAAAAGTTGGGCGGCGGTGGTAATAATTTTTTCACGGTTTTCGGCCGCCTGCTCTTTGCTGACTCTCATGAACACTTACCCCGAACTAAATAATGATTGACAGTATACATGACGATCATCATATAATTTATAAATGATGATCATCATGCAAAACAAATCAACGAGAATTGCTATGAGCAACAACCAAAACGCCACCCGCATTGTCATTACCGGCATGGGCATAGCCTCGCCTCTAGGATGCGGTATTGAACTGGTTTGGCAGCGCTTGCTCGCGGGACAATCTGGCCTGCGCAGACTGCCCGATGAAATCGTGAGCGAGCTACCCGCAAAAGTTGGCGGATTGGTGCCGAGCATTGCGGAAGACCCCGAAGGCGGATTAGATCCCGATCAAATTGTTAGCGCCAAAGACCAACGCAAAATGGATCGCTTTATTCTGCTAGCGCTAGCAGCCGCAAAAGAAGCACTTGCGCAAGCTGGCTGGAGCCCAATCACTCCAGATGAACAAGAGCGTACCGCAACGGTTGTCGCCTCCGGTGTAGGCGGTTTTCCAGCGATTGCCGATGCGGTGCGCACCATGGATACTCGCGGCGCGCGTAAACTCTCTCCCTTCACCATCCCCTCATTTTTGGTGAACTTGGCAGCGGGGCACATCTCCATTAAATACGGTTTTAAAGGACCCATCGGCGCGCCCGTTACCGCTTGCGCTGCTGGGGTGCAGGCGATTGGTGATGCCGCACGTATGATCCGCGCAGGCGAAGCAGATATTGCCATTTGTGGTGGGGCCGAGGCGACGATTCATGCGGTAAGCTTGGGCGGCTTTGCAGCGGCACGCGCGCTATCCACTAATTTTAACCATACTCCAAGCCAAGCCTCTCGCCCTTTTGACCGCGACCGCGATGGCTTTGTAATGGGTGAAGGCGCAGGTTTGTTGGTGATTGAAAGCCTTGAGCATGCCTTGGCACGCGGTGCGAAACCTCTGGCAGAAATTATTGGCTACGGCACCAGTGCCGATGCTTATCACCTGACATCTGGCGCAGAAGATGGCGATGGTGCAAAACGAGCTATGACCGCCACATTGCGCCAAGCCAAGCTCGCTCCTTCAGATATTCAACATCTCAACGCTCACGCAACGTCAACTCAAGTGGGCGATAAAGGCGAGCTGGCGGCCATTAAAGGTGTTTTCGGCGAATATAGTAGTTTGGCAGTTACATCGACTAAATCCGCCACTGGCCATTTGCTGGGTGCAGCGGGCGGTATTGAAGCGATTTTTACCGCACTTGCCCTGCGCGATCAAATTATCCCACCTACGTTAAATTTTCAAAACCCCGATGAAGCTGCTGTAGGCGTGGATATTGTCACTGGCACGGCAAGACCCACTAAAATCGAACATGCACTCTCAAATGGCTTTGGTTTTGGTGGAGTAAACGCGAGTATTTTGCTTAAGCGTTGGATTGACTAAAGCCAAGAGTCCCGCTCAGGATAAACGGAATAGCTTCTAAGTTGTGTAAGAAAACGTGCGCTTAAGGTTATACTGCTCGGCCTTTTCGCCCGTTCTTTTTTAGCTGCTTTGAGGAGCAATCATGTCGAAGTTTTGGAGTCAGGTGGTGCGTGAGCTGGAGCCTTATGTGCCCGGTGAGCAACCGCAAATAGATGGTTTAATCAAGCTGAATACGAACGAGAGCCCCTACCCGCCCTCGCCCGAAGTAATCAAATTGATGACCCATGACGCCATCGACCGTTTGCGACTTTACCCTGACCCAAATTCCAAAAAACTGAAAAATACCATCGCAACTTATTACAGTGTTGCCGCTGAACAAGTCTTTGTAGGCAACGGCAGCGATGAAGTATTGGCGCTGGCCTTTATGGCATTTTTTCAGCAAGCCAAACCCTTGCTGTTCCCCGATATTAGCTACAGCTTTTACCCCGTGTACTGCAAATTATTTGGCATTGACTATAAAACGCCTGCACTACGCGATGATTTCACAATTAACTTTGCGGATTATTCGCCAGAAAATGGCGGCATTATTTTCCCAAACCCGAATGCGCCAACCGCGATTGGAAAATCGTTAGCCGATATAGAAGTATTGCTACAGAAAAATACCGAAAGTGTTGTGATAGTGGATGAAGCCTATATTGATTTTGGTGGTGAAACTGTAATCAGCCTAGTAAACAAATACCCAAATCTACTGGTGGTACAAACGCTATCCAAATCGCGTTCACTTGCCGGTATGCGAGTGGGTTTTGCAGTGGGAAATATCGATTTAATTACAGCGCTAGATCGCGTTAAAAATTCATTTAACTCTTACCCGCTAGATCGTTTGGCAGAAGCCGCTACCGTTGCAGCCTTTGAAGATGATACTTATTTTAAAGCTTGCCGCGATAAAATTGTTGCCACCCGTGAATGGACGGTAAAAGAGCTGGAAGCATTGGGTTTTAACGTATTACCCTCCCAAGCGAATTTTGTCTTTGCAAAACCCGCAGGCAATAACGCCGCAGAGCTTGCTCAAAAACTGCGTGAACAAAAAATCCTGGTTCGCTACTTTAGCGCGCCGCGCATCAACGAGTTCTTGCGCATTACCATTGGCACCGATGACCAAATGCAACGCATGATTGATGTATTAAAAAGCGTTTAACGTTAATCACAAAAAAACGCCCGAGCTTTGCTCGGGCGTTTTTGTTTAACCTTGAGACGAATTGAATTAGCTGCCGGGTTTTCCCTGAATCGTAAAATACTTATCCATTCCCGTCCACTGCAGCATTTGCCAAACATCCTCATTGCAGTGACACAACTTTATATCGCCGCGCTCAGAACCTTTCTGCTCTTTAAACAGAAGAAGCATGCCTAGCCCGGTAAGGGTTAACGCGGGCGCATCCGTAAAATTAAATTCAAATTGGCCTATACCATTTGCATCGGTCTCAGCGATTAAACGCCGCCATTCACTGCGCAAACTCTGATCCAAATTGCCAGAAACATTAATACGCAGACCGTGACCACTATTTATAGGCAGCCAATCTATAGTTGCCGTATGGGTACCTGAATAACTGGTGCTAATCACCGCTTTTTTATGAACCGGGCCTGGGGTAACCGGCACCAACTTAGATCGTGCAGGCTTGGTCTTAGGCGTAGGTGTTGGCGCATGGGCTCGAGCGACTTTGGGCGGCGCACTAAACGGATCAACATAGCTTTCCGCGACATGGTCATCCCATGTGGACGGCTGCTTTTGGGTACTCAATACATCATCAATCAGATGCCCACGCGCTTTCTTAGCTTGCGCATCTTCATCATTGGCTCGTGTTACTTTTTCTTCGCCCAGAAAGGGCACTTTACGCCTCATGTGGTGCCTCCAAACCTAGGTATGTGTTATTAAAAGATGAATATTGGTCAGAGTCGTCTATTGGCGGGAGAGAACCCTAATACAGTATAGATAAGAATTAGGATTTGGCATTTCAGCTCTTTTTTTGAGCATTTTTCGCACTATGTTTCTGCAGGTAACCGCATAGCTCATCTTTTTCTTTTATTACAGACATAGTTAACATTTTTGTTTATGATGAGAAAAAGATATATAAAACTGTAGACTACGTCTCTACAGCAGGAAGAGTAGAGTGGAGAAAGGCCATAGGATCGCTTGCCTTGAATATGTTTGCAAGGTAGCAAGGCCGCCAAGACTGTTAACCCTTTACAGGCCCTTGAGTAGCGCAGCATGCTTATTAAACGATGCTGAATGCGTGCGGCTATCACTATTTATGTATTAAGTGATAAGAGCTTGCGGATTAACCCATGACTCACAATCACCCCTAGTGGGCAGCTATGCAAAATAAAAACAGTGCAGTGGAATTGATTAAAAAATTCCAGCAACTATTTAATAACTTAAATCACAAAGAAATTGCTGAGCGGCTGGTAAAGCTTGTCGCCTCTAAACCCGTTATCAGCCGCGCCGTATTGGTCGTGGAGCGCGATAGCCATCTTTACGTTGAGGCCATTGCCTCCCAACAAGATTCCGATTTGTTAATTAATGGAATTAGCACTTCACTCACTCGCCTGAATTACCTACCTCACCAGCATATTCATCAGGTTTTTGATAGCGGCAAACCCTTGGCGCTGGATAGCAATGAAATTGATTTGCTCGGAGCCATGTTTACCAAAAAAGGCTGCAAAGCGTGCTATCTACACCCCATTTTAGAAAACAATAAAACCATTGCGGTCTTCTATATGGAGGCCGAGCAGGGTTTAGCGCAGCTTGAAAAAGCCATGAACGAATTGGATTCAGTGTGGACTTTCAGTTCACTCTTGATTCGCCAAGTGATTGATATGTGGCATCGCGAAGAACAATCCGAGCGCTTTCGCCTGGCAGAACAAGCACTTTGGGCGAGTGAAACTTATCTCAATGCCATTTTGCGCTATTCGCCCGCGTTAATTTCGGTAAAAGATTTAGATGGTAACGTCGTGCTTGCCAGCGATCATTTTAAGCATATGGCCAATATCGATGATGCCGGGTTTGTGGGTAAAAATGTATTTGATGTTTACCCCAAAGATGTTGCGCAATCCATTTGCGATATAGATACCGCCGCAAAAACCAAGCAACAAACGTTCGAAGTTGAATTGGATTTAATGCACAAAGACGGCAGCATGCACACTTATTTAATGGTGAAGTTTCCGCTGCGCAGCAAAGAGAATCGCGTGTTTGGTGTGTGTACTATTGGTACTGATATTTCCGAGCGCAAACTTGCCGAAAATGCGTTACGTGAACAACAGTCGCGCCTCAATTACATGGCGTTTCACGATTCACTCACCGGCCTGCCTAACCGCTCTTTGTTTTACGACCGCATTTACCACGGCCTTGCGCGTGCACGTCGCGGCAATTCAAAAGTCGCGCTTATGCTGCTCGACATCGACCGATTTAAAAACATTAATGACAGCCTCGGCCACGATGCCGGTGATTTAATGCTCAAAGCCATAGCGACGCGTTTGAATGAAGGTGTACGCGATATGGATACCGTTGCGCGTTTGGGCGGCGATGAATTTGTCGTGGTACTTGAAGGTGTACACGATCTTGAAGATGTCATGTTTGTTGCCAATAAATTGCTCGTGACGCTTGCGCGCCCAATGGAAATTAGCGGCCACGAAATTACCTCTACCGTTAGCATCGGGGTCAGTATTTTCCCTGACGATGGTGATGTGACCGACGAGCTTCTTAAGAACGCCGATATCGCCATGTACAAAGCGAAAGAAGCCGGCAAAAACAACTGCCAGTTCTACACCAAAGGCATGAATGCCACTGCCGTAAATTATTTATTGCTAGAAAATGATTTGCGTCGCGCACTCGAACTCAATCAGTTCACCTTGCACTACCAACCCCAAATTGATTTAAAAACCGGCGATTTGATGGGCGTGGAAGCTCTGGTGCGCTGGCAGCACCCAGATCGCGGCCTTGTATCGCCCGCGCATTTTATTCCACTGGCCGAAGAGACAGGTTTGATTGTCCCGATTGGTGAATGGGTGTTACGCGAGGCCTGTCGCCAACAAAAGCTGTGGCTGGATGCAGGCAGAAGAGTTGGAAAGGTTGCCGTTAACTTATCGCCTCGCCAATTTCGCCAGAAGAATTTTCCCGGCAAAGTGGAAGCCATTCTGCGTGAAACGCAATTAGCAGCAGAATATTTGGAGTTAGAAATTACCGAAAGCTGCGCCATGGAACACGCCGGCGAAACCATTAACCAGCTCAACCAGCTCAACCAAATGGGCATGTATTTGGCCATCGACGATTTCGGTACAGGCTATTCATCGCTCGCGTATTTGCAGCGGTTTCCCATCCAGAAATTAAAAATTGACCGCAGCTTTGTGAATGATATTCACGACGACATGAACGATGCCGCCATTACCAAAACCATTATTGGTTTAGCACACAGTATGCAATTACGTGTGGTTGCCGAAGGCGTAGAAACCCAGCATCAAGCCGATTGGTTGCGTCAATGCGGCTGCGACCAAGCACAAGGATTCCTCTACGCCAAACCCATGGCACCTAAACAATTTGAAAGCCACTTCCACGGCGGCCGCTTCTGTTTTGATGGCACAGTCATACCGCTTGAAAATTACAAAATGGGCGCTTGAGTTCATAATTCGCACGCTATTGTTCATACCGCCATCTTCTAAGCAAGGTGGCGGTTCATCCGCTTAACCAGCCTTACCTCCGCTCAAATATCTCAACCCTCCTTCCATCACTTTTAACTCATCACAAAACATGCTGTATATACACTATGAATTTACTGGCCCAAACCGGTACTATCGCTTGTACCCGTTATAAAGTATTTGCAATCTCAAACAATGTGTATTAGTGTAATAATACACATGTAGCTATCTGCATACAGAAACTGCGTTTAGTCAAAATAACTATAATTTTTTAAGCCACAAAGTTTTAAACAATCACTTTTCTAAGAAGGAGCGTCAAATGACTCAATCGGCATCTAATATTAATAACCTCACCAATATTATCACCGCTCCCAAACTCGCTTTCCCTGCGATAAAAGAAAAACCCAGCGTACTTTTCCCCCTGGGGTTAATTTTATTAGCGGCTATTTGTAGCATGCTGTATTTCTATGTGGTCGTCGATTTCGCCTGGATGATTGAGCAAATGGTCAATGCCCAAACTGTCGGCAAAAGCGATGCAGAGCGCGAAGGCATGCAGAAAGCAATGAGCTCGCTTTCCCCCACCATTATGGGCGGTAGTTCAGTAGCAGGAATGGTTATTGCTATTTCAGTTTTTTATTCGATTATGGCCGCTTATTTAATGCTGGCGAATAAACTTCTCGATAGCAACAACCTCGGTTTTAAAGCATGGTTATCATTTATTTGCTGGTGCTCTATTCCCTCTATTTTTACATCGCTCGCATCACTTATTAATATTATGTTGGCTGACAACGGCCAGATCACACTCGAAGCTATTAATCCCATCAGTTTTAATAATTTATTTTTGCACCTCGTTCCAAGTGATCCATTATTTGGCCCTTTAAACGCATGGGACCCTATGATGTTGTGGGGCATGGGGCTAATGATATTTGGCTTTAACCAATGGACAGGAAAATCACTCGCCAAATCGGCAGCCATTGTTCTTGCACCTAGCTTGATTATTTACGGCACCTGGATTGCTATAGCGCTGAACTAATTTACACACCCTGACTTGCCGGTGTTATGCACCGGCTTTTTTGCATTCGTTTTTTCTATTTACTATCGGGTCTCCCCTATGAAAAAGCCCATTATTATCGCCGTAATACTTTGTTTAATTATTGGTGTGCCGGTCATAAAAAAAGTGACCAGTGGCGATAGTATTAAAAAAGTCGACGTGGAAGCCCTAGGCTACCACTCAATCAAAGCTTCTATTATTGCCTCAGGCAATTTGAATCACGAAGAAAAAGTACAACTCAGCACCGAAGTGATTGGCAAGGTTAAAAGCATCTTTGTAAAAGAAGGCGATAAAGTCACAAAAGGCCAATTGCTGTTACAAATAGATGATGAAGCCTATATTTCTGCCACAGAGCAAAATCAGGCAGCGGTGCGTATGCAAAAAATTGCTATTGAACGGTTTCAATCCAACCATCAGAATTTGCTCGCACAATGGCAGCGCAAAAAAGTGCTCTTTGATAAAAAATTAATTGATACGCAAACCTTTGATGCCATCAGTTTGGAATTGGCGAGCGCAGATTTTCAAGTGAAATCCGGGCGCGAACAATTAACCCAAGCAGAAGCACAATTAGCACAAGCCAAAAACAATTTGGCAAAAACCCGCGCTTACTCACCGATTGATGGCGTAGTCACCTCGCTCACCATTAAAGTCGGTGAAACCGCTATTGCAGGCACTATGAATTTTGCTGCATCGAGTTTAATGACCATCGCCAATCCCGCTAGCTTACAAGCCGAAGTTAATGTAGATGAAGCGGATATCACCAACGTAGCCGTTGGCCAGCGCGCAGAAGTTGTTGCAATTGCACACTCAGACCAACCCATTAATGGCAAAGTCGCTTTTATTGCTGAAACCGCAAAAGTAGCTGCTGGCCGCAGCGGTTTAAGTTTCGCGGTAAAAATTCGCTTTGAAGACAATAAGGATATTAAGTTATGGCCCGGTATGTCTGCCCGCGCAGAAATTTTTACCAGTGGCGAAACCAGCAAACTCGCAGTGCCCATCCAAGCCATAGTGGCGCATCACGGTGACGACAAAAAAGACGGAACGAATGCCGATGAAAGTAAAAATAGCACCGCAAAAGCCACCACCCATTATATTTTTGTTGCAGATGCCAACAAAGCGCGCAGAGTCACAGTGACCTTGGGTTTATCGGATGATGAATTTCAGGAAATCACCAGCACCAATAAAGATAATTTAAAGCCGGGCGATAAAATTATTCTGGGGCCAGACCGTATTTTGCGTTACTTAAAAGATGGCGAAACGATTACCCATGAAGATAAAACATTGCAAGATAAACATTCGTCATCCAAACAAACAGATAGCAAAAATTCGAGCAGCGCTACTAGTAAAAGTGATGGTAAATAATTATGTCACTTATTGTGCTCAATGATATCGCCAAACATTATGTAATGGGGCAAGAAACTGTACGCGCCCTCGACGGTATTAGCCTTACGATTTCTGCCAATGAATACGTTGCCTTTACGGGTTCATCGGGATCAGGGAAATCCACCATGATGAATATTTTAGGTGCACTCGATAAACCCAGCAGCGGTTCTTACCTTTTAAATAATCGCGATATTAGCCTGATGAATCAAGATGAACTGGCGGATATTCGCAATCACGAAGTGGGTTTTATTTTCCAAAGTTTTAATTTGCTGCCACGCTTATCTGCATTGGGCAATGTCATGCAGCCGTTGATTTATCGCGGTATGCCACTGAAGGCGCGTGAACAGGCAGCCTCCGCTGTATTAAAACGCGTGGGGCTTGCAGACCGCATGCACCATTTGCCCAATCAATTATCGGGCGGGCAGCGCCAACGCGTCGCTATTGCGCGGGCACTGGTGACGAATCCTTCTATTTTGTTAGCGGATGAGCCCACCGGAAATTTAGATTCCACAACCACTACCGACATTATGAAATTGTTTGATGAGTTGCATAGCGAAGGCAACACTATTGTGATGGTAACTCACGAGCCAGAAATTGCGCGCCACTGCCACAGAGTTGTGCGCATGCAAGATGGAAAATTGGCAGAAGATTATTTCAATTAAAAAGCTCATTAAAACAGGACTACATTGTGTTCACTTTTATTGAATGTTTACGCTCTGCACTTATCTCCATTAGAGCGCACGGCTTTCGCAGTATATTAACTACGCTCGGCATTATTATTGGCGTGGCATCCGTGATTGCAACTGTCTCTATTGTGCAGGGGTTGAGTTACAGTATTGGCCAACAATTTGAAGGATTAGGCGCGAACAGCTTATCGGTTTATTCCTACACATCCTTTGAAGATCAAATGAAAGGCCGTTTTGGGCGCATTACCGCCGATGACTTGCAACTCATTACCGATCGCACAGAAGGTATTGAATCTATTACCCCTATGTTGGCGTCACGTTTTACCAGCGTAGTACGCTTTGGTGCAAAATCGACTACAGGGCGCGTTATTGGCACCACCAATAGCTACCAACAAGTGAACCAATTATTTATTCAGAAGGGGCGCTTTTTATCAGAAAGCGATAATCAAACTCGCCGCCGTGTGTGTGTTATTGGAACCCAGGTGCGCGATAACTTACTACTGCCTGAAAACCCGATTGGCGAATTTATTGAAATCAATTCTGAGTGGGTAAAAGTTATTGGCCTTGCTGAACCCAAGGGAGAAATGCTTGGTTTTAAACAAGATGACATAGTGCTGCTGCCCTACAGCACCATGCAAAGTTTGAATGGCAACCAAACCCAAGTAGATATCCAAATTCAATTAACCGTTAAAAATTTGGATGAAATGGAAACGGTAACGGAAAAAATCCGTAAGCTGTTACGACAATCACACCGCATTAAAAATGGTAATGATGATTTTAAAATCCAATCCTCCGAACAACTCAAAGAATCTTTTTCTAAAATCACTGCCTCAGTAACCTTGGTGATGGGCGGGATTGTGAGCATTTCGTTATTGGTAGGCGGCATAGGCATTATGAATATCATGCTGGTATCTGTTACCGAGCGCACTCGCGAAATTGGCATTTGCAAAGCCATAGGCGCAAAGCGTCATTTTATTTTGCTACAATTTTTAATGGAATCCCTGACGCTATGTTTACTCGGAGGGCTAATAGGATTACTAATTGGCTATGCCTTAGGCATGGGTTTGGCGGCTATGATTCCCAACTTTCCTCCCGCACACGTACCTTGGTGGGCTATTGCTATTTCGGTGGGGTTCTCTGCACTTATTGGCATAGTGTTTGGAATAGTCCCTGCTGCGAAAGCAGCCAACCTTGACCCTATTGAATCCTTGCGTTACGAATAATTTTAAATAATGGATACCCGCATAAATAGCTATGACTTATTGTGGCGCTTGCGAGTTATTGCAACATCATTGACATTATTTTTTAATCGCAAACATCTTAACCATTTTAATTTTGAATATTTACAACTGGCTTTCTTTTGCAATTAACCTTTGCCCTTGGTTTTATTGTTATTGGGGCGCGCATTTTCTTCGATAAACGCCACAATCATATCGGCGATATTTTTCTTAGTAGTTGCTTCAATTCCCTCTAAACCGGGCGATGAATTCACCTCCATCACTAAGGGCCCACGGCTTGAGCGCAGCAAATCGACACCTGCCAATTGTAAACCCATCGTTTGCGCCGCTTTAATGGCCGTTGTGCGTTCTGCTGGCGTCAGCTTAGTTACTTTTGCACTGCCACCGCGATGCAAGTTAGAGCGAAACTCACCCTCTTGTGCTGTGCGCTGCATAGACGCCACAATTTTCCCGCCAATCACGAAGCACCGTACATCACTACCATTGGCCTCTTTAATAAATTCTTGCACTAGGAACTCGGCGCGCAGCTCGCGGAAGGCTTCAATCACGCTCTCAGCAGCCTTGGAGGTCTCGGCAAGTACAATGCCTCGCCCCTGAGTACCTTCACAGAGCTTAAGCACTAGTGGCGCACCACCGACAAGTTTAATCAGCTCCTTGGTATCGTGAACGTTGTAGGCAAAGCTGGTTTTCGGTAGGCCAATGCCTTTGCGTGACAACAATTGTAAGGCACGCAACTTATCCCGTGAACGACCGAGTGCAACCGACTCGGTTAAACAGTAAACACCCATCATTTCAAATTGACGAATCACCGCCAAACCATAATGAGTCACTGAAGCACCTATTCGCGGAATAACCGCATCGAAGTCTTGTAGTTCCTCTCCCATATACCAAATGGATGGGTTGGATGAGGTGATATCCATATAACACTTAAGGATGTCGATAACACGCACCTCATGGCCGCGTGCAAGGCAAGCCTCCACCAAACGCTTGGTGGAGTAGAGATGGCGATTGCGCGACAGAATAGCTATTTTCATAAAGAACCTAAAAGAAGAACTGACCTCAGATGGTGTTCGACAGCGAGCGCTGTGAATCATTTGAGAACGGGCTGGGATTTATTGCCTCCCAGCATAAAAGATTTGCTGCTATCCACCACAAAACGCCGTTTCAGCGCACTGCGGCCCAATAGCATACGGAACATCATATTTTCACGATCAGTAAGGGTGAGCTCTACCAGACGCGTCTCACCCTGCAGTTCAAGAGTGGTTTCAATCACGGGGCGCATTTCGGCATGACCGCCAGAATCCGTGACCCGGCGAACATCTTTTACGGGTGCTTCACAGTCAACCACAACACCCGCAGAGGCTTGGAAGGGGTGTACGCCAAATCGTACCCAAGGCATACCATCGCGCTCAAAGGGCTGTACGTAAAAGGCATGGAGCGCACTGGTTTTTGCGCCTGTATCCACCTTGACTTTTATATGGGCAATCGCCAAATCTGGCAAGCTAACCCATTCGCGCCAACCAATAACGGTTTTCTGAGCGCCTGCTTGCTGCCCTGCAACGGGTAACTTTGCCACTAATACGCCTCTCTCATTTAAGAATCTCGCCATTATAGAGCTGGAATCATGAATTATTACCAATTAATCACAACTAGTGCTAAAAGAAAAAACCAGGGCACTTTTAAATATTTTTCTTTTTTTTTATTTTGGCCTATGGTAAATAGCGCGGGTCAAATTTATCCATACCAACCTGTTACTGGAGCATGCACATGTCTGTTGATGTAGACACTCAAGATTCGGATTTAATTGGCGATGCAACTATGGAAGTTGAGGATGATCCTGCCCCCAAACTGACGGGCAAAGAAGCTAGCCAACACACCCTTGAAATGCGCCGTAAACTGGAAGATCGGTTAGAGCGTAAGCGCATTAAAGACCAGCTCGGTTACGATGACATTTCAGATCTCGATTTTTAATATAAAAGGCTTCGGTATAGCGCATTATCCGAAGCCTTACTTCCCTCAAAAGAATACCTTCATTTTAAACACCACGCTTTGAGTTGCGTTTTGGCGCATTTTGTCTAATATTCAGCATAGCAAACACGATTAAAGGCTCACAATGCTGACCAAATGGCGCTTAGAAATAATACTGGTCGCACTGGTATTGCTAACTCTCTTAGCCATAGTTGCAGAAAAGAAAATTCTGCAGGCGGCTATGGTTATCACCCCTCAAAGTGGCTATTTCCTTGAAGCCTACAGTGACACGCGCAATGGTGGAAACAGTCAGGCAGAAATAATTAACGCGCAAAACTTTCAATGGCGCTGCGTGCTAAAAGATAAGTACCCTTACCCCTACTGTGGTTTTGAAATCATTTTTGACCCCAACCGCCAGCAAGGCTTGGACTTCAGCCACTTCACCAAAATTCGCCTCTGGCTTGACTATGAAGGCAACAATAAAACCCTGCGCGTTTATCTACGAAACTTTGACCCTCGCTACAGTACCGTAGACATTGAACCCAGCACTAAATATAACCAAATTGAGTTCTCTACAGACCTATTAAAAGAGCAACCGTTGGAATTTTCATTGAAAGATTTTTTTGTTGCCGACTGGTGGCTAGTGGAATACAACATTCCGCCAAAACTGAGCCATCCGCAATTCGACAATATTATTATGATTGAGATACAGACTGGTTCAAAAGAACCTTTAGGTGAACATAATTTCCAATTAAAAAAAATCGAGCTAGTGGGGCAGCGGCTTACCACCGAGAAATGGTATTTGTTAATCATGAGCGCCTGGCTGGGTATTTTTGTCATTTTCCTAGGCTATCGAATTGCATCGCTCACCACCCAAGTTCGCTCACAAAAGAAACGTGAATCTGAACTATTGGAAATCAACTCATTGCTGGATGTACGCAGTAAACAACTTGAAGAGAAAAGCAAAACAGATTCGCTTACTGGCGCATTCAACCGACAAGGCATTGAAGATGCGATTCGAGTGGGACTGTGGGAATGGCGCAGCCAGAAAAAGCCCTTATCTCTTATCTTAATGGATATAGATCACTTTAAAAAAATTAATGATCAATATGGTCATGCAATTGGCGATCATGTTTTATATTCCCTATCAAATATTGTTAAACAACATATTCGCACTAATGATTTATTTGCACGCTGGGGCGGAGAAGAGTTTGTATTGCTATGCCGCGACACAAAAATAGATCACGCAAGTTTAATCGCTGAAAAAATTCGCGAGCTGATTGCCAACTTTGCCTTTGATAACAATGTGCGAGTAACTGCCAGCTTTGGCGTAGCCACCCTCAATGACAATGAAACGCTAGAGCAGTTATTTAATAACGCGGATAAAGCGCTGTACGAAGCCAAGCACCAGGGAAGAAATAAAGTAATAGTCGCGGATTTTCTGTAGCGTTTCATACATACAAAAAAGCCAGCAAATTGCTGGCCTTTTATCACGGAAGAAAGCGAAATCTTAAAATCTAAAATTAGCACCCACAAGGAATTCATTTCCTGCATCAGTGTCAGTAAGCGATAATCCCGCGCTGAATTTTTCCGTAAAGAATTTGGTGGTGCGAAGTGTATATTCAGTACCAGTGTCGTCATCGCCAATGTTAGCGCCTACACTGAACGTATTATCGATATAAAAATCGCCGCCAACAGACTTATAAGTGCCAAAATCCGTATCTGCCAAACTAGCTTCTACATTAATGAATTGGCCTGACCCAATAGCCGTTACATATTTCGCATGAATATTTGCGTCATAGCCAGCGTCGTGGCTGTATGATGTAGTTACTAAAAGTCCATCAATAGGTGTAACACCTACAGTCGTGAACCAATCATGTTCGCTGTCATGATTTGCTGAGTAACGCGTTGCGCCCGCACTGACATACAGAAAACTTTCTGGAATATAAAACTCAGCACCTACTGCATAGATTTTCTGGTTAGGTGAACCATTTTGTTTGGGGCTAACACCAAAGCCTGCAAAAACATTACTGTTCTTTCCAAGATAAGCAGCTTCACCCAAGGGTAAATTATTCGTTTCTACAGCCTTGAAATAGTAGTTACCACCCAGTTCATAGAATTCCCCATTAGTATTTGAATGGTCATTTTCAAAACGAACTGCGTTTGCGCTGAGATCAACTTGATAAGTATCAGCAATTGAAAAACCAGATACTGATACGCCTAATGCCGCAACGAGTAATTTTAATTTCATAAAAACTTCCTTAACAATAAAACAATATACAGATAGAACAAACCCAAAAGAAAAATCAATTGGATTTGAATGCCAGGGCAGGTTAGCAGTTGTGACTGAATGTAAAATGAATGGATTTTTACGAGACGGGATTAAGCTTCACAAAAACAACTGAAGAGCATTTCATCTTCTAATCGCATTGCTGTCAGTGCGCCGCCCCACACACAGCCGGTATCCAATGCATAAATATTAGGGGTGTTAGCATTGCCTTCAAGTGCCGCCCAGTGGCCAAAAATAATTTTTTCGCCGCTCGTTTTTCTCTCAGAAAATGAAAACCAAGGTGCAAAGCCAAGTGGCGCTGCCAACATAGTATCTTTAGTTTCCAGCTCCAACATACCTTCGCCAGTACAAAAACGCATGCGCGTAAAATAATTGGTGATTAACCGTAGACGATCCAAACCAATTAATTTATTTTTCCAGCGATTAGGTTGATTACCGTACATATTGCTCAAAAAATCGTGTCGATATCGGCTTTGCAATATCGCTTCCACTTCACGCGCATGCGCTTGGGCTTGCTGCAATGACCATATAGGTGGAATGCCTGCATGCACCATGGTATAGCCCAAGGTGGCATCGGTATGGAGAAGCTTTCCTTGAATTAGCCAATCAATTAATTCTTGTCGATCCGGGGCATTTAATAAAGTATTCAGGGTATCGCTCTGGCCGCTTTTACGAAGACCATAAGCAACTGCCAAAAAATGTAAATCATGATTACCTAAAACAAATTCAACAGAGTTGCGAATGGAATATAAATATCGAAGGGTTGCCAGAGAATCGGGGCCGCGATTAATTAAATCGCCCACTAGCCATAAAGTATCCAGCTCAGGATTAAATGCAATTTTTTCAAGTAAACATTGGAGCGATTCGAAGCATCCCTGAATATCACCAATTGCATATGTAGCCATAATAATGGAAACCTTTTTATTGGAAATTACGTTCAGCTATGCTTTTGATGTACGCACGGTAGCAGTCTTAATGTACTGCGTGCGGAGGCACTAACGCAAATGTTGGAATTTCTGCATCGAAGGCTTCGCCATTCTGCGCGCGCATTTGATAAGTACCCTGCATCATGCCCGTTTCAGTTTCAAGCACTACACCACTGGTGTAAATGTAACTTTCACCTGGTGCAATGAGTGGCTGCTCACCAATAACACCAATGCCCTGAACTTCTTGCAGGTTATCTTTGGCATCACGAATCAGCCAATGGCGACTAATTAATTGTGCCGTTTCATCACCGTGATTGGCAATGGTGATAGTGTAGGAATAAACATAACGCTGCTGTGGCACGGTTTGATCTGCCAAGTAATGAGTTTTTACGCTAACAAGAATTTTATGCGGCATAAATCTTTTAACTACTGAGTGATGCATTTGCATCGAAAGAAAGGCTATCCAACAGATTACTGGTAGCGACATATTCGGCCAAACTGATTTCTTCGGCCCGAGCAGAAGTATCTATAGGCAATTGTTCAATAATCTCAGGTTCAAGTAATTGTTTAAGTGCATTGCGCAATGTTTTACGACGCTGCTGAAAAGCGACATTCACCAGCCTTTCCAGGGTTTTAATATTAGTCGCCTCGTGGGGTAAATCCTGATAAGGCATTAATCTCACAATGGCAGAATCTACTTTGGGTGCAGGGTCAAATGATGTTGGGGGCACATCAAATAAATCTTCTACCGCACAATAATATTGCACCATTATGCCTAAGCGCCCGTAAGCACTATCGCCAGCTTGCGCCGCCATTCGTTTCACAACTTCTTTTTGCAGCATGAAATGCATATCGCTGACTTGCGTTGAATACGACAATAGATGAAAGATTAAAGGTGTCGAAATATTGTAGGGTAAGTTGCCCACTATTCGAATTGGCTTATCGTCTTTAACAAGCTGCGCAAAATCAAACTGCAGTGCATCCGCCTGAAACAGTTGAAAATTGGGATGCTTTTCAAATTTCACTTTTAACCAAGGCACCAAATCGCGATCCAGCTCTATCACACTTAAGTTATCGCAAGAGTCTGCTAACAGTTGTGTTATCGCGCCTTTGCCCGGCCCAATTTCCACAATCACATCGTCTTTATGTGGATGCACTGCGCGCACTATGTCGCGAATGATACCGTGATCAATTAAAAAATTTTGCCCAAAACGCTTACGGGCTTTGTGTTGGCTTTCGCTGTTTAAATTGTGGTTTTTACTCATATTATTGCGCTCGCTGGCGAGCCTCTACCATGTCTATTGCGTAGCTCAGCGCGGTGCGCAAGCTGCCTAAATCGGCCTTGCCAGTTGCGGCTAAATCCAACGCAGTGCCGTGATCCACAGACGTGCGAATAATTGGCAAACCTAAGGTCACATTGACTGCTTGACCAAAGCCTTTGTATTTTAAAACGGGTAATCCTTGATCGTGGTACATCGCCAAAACTGCATCGGCGTGATCCAGATACTTGGGCGTAAATAAAGTATCTGCTGGCAAAGGGCCGATTAAGTTAATACCTTGTGAGCGCAACTTATCCAACGTGGGTTCGATAATGTCAATTTCTTCACGACCTAAATGACCGCCCTCACCGGCATGAGGGTTTAAGCCACACACATAAATTCTGGGCTGTGCAATGCCAAACTGTTGCTGCAAATCGCGATGCAAAATAGTAATAACTTGCACCAATTCTTTTTCATTAATAGCGGCAGCCACATCTTTAAGCGGCAAGTGAGTTGTCGCCAATGCCACACGTAAGCCTTGGGTTGCCAACATCATTACCACTTTTTCGGTGGATGTTTTATCCGCAAGATATTCAGTGTGGCCACTAAAGGCTATGCCCGCATCGTTAATCACACTTTTGTGCACTGGGCCTGTAACCAAAGCAGCAAAATCACCTGCAACACACCCGCTAATTGCAGCATCTAACGTTTGCAAAATATAGCCTGCGTTTTGAATATTTAATTCGCCTGCATTTACCTTTGCACCCAACATAATCGGAAGAACCACTAGCTCACCGGCCAGCGCGGGCTTAGGCGCCTCGGCAAGATTGAGCATACGAATTTGCAGCAGCACACCCAACTGACGCGCGCGCGCTTGCAATAACTCGGGGTCAGCAATAACAACAATTTCATGAGGCTGTGCTTGCTGTGCGAGAGTCACGGCTAAATCTGGGCCTATGCCTGCGGGCTCACCCGGCGTTAAAGCAATGCGAAAACATGCTGCCATTAGGTTTATTTCGCTCATTCGAATTCAATTAACGACAAAATCAAAACGCGGCATCAACAAGGTAACTTATTTAACAAACTTGCGTTTGCTACTAAGACTTGTCTAGCCGCGTTTAGAGTATTTTTTAACTACTTTAATTTAATTTCAACAAACGCTTCTTCGCGAATTTGCGTTAACCAAAGTTGAAACTCTTCTTCAAAACGGCGAGAGCGAATCATATTTTGCGCTTGGTTACGCTTCATTTGCTCGCTCATATCTTCTTTGCGACGCTCCAATACTTCCAAAATATGCCAGCCGAACTGGCTTTTAAATGGACGGCTTATTTTGCCTATTGGTGTATTTGTCATAGCCTCTTCAAAGGCAGCTACAAACATACCTGGCGACGACCATCCTAAATCACCGCCGTTTAACATGGAACCAGTGTCTTCAGAGTTAGCTTTAGCCAATGCAGCAAAATCTTCGCCTTTTTCAATACGCGCTTTTAACGCTAATAACTTATCGCGGGCCTGGTTCTCGTCCATAATCTCAGACGTTTTAACCAAAATATGACGCGCGTGAGTCTGCTCAATGAGCTGCTGTCCACCACCGCGCTGCTCAATATTTTTAAGGATATGGAAACCCGCTCCGCTACGGAAAGGTGCAGTGACCGCACCGACTTTTAAGTCTGCCAATTGATTACCAAACAGCTCTGGCAACTGCGCTAATTTACGCCAGCCAATATCGCCACCCTGAAGCGCTGCTTGATCATTAGAGTTTGCAATAGCTAACTGGGCAAAATCTGCTCCTGCTTGTAATTTTTGGTGAAGCTCTTTGGCTTTTTGTTCTGCGGCAGCAATTGTCTCTGCATCTGCAGAGCTTGGAATCGCAATTAAAATATGGCCGATATGATAGTCCGGTGAGGTAGCAAATTTTCCATCGCTTGAGGCAAGAAAGTTATCGATTTCCTGAGGTGAAATTTTGATACGGCCATTTACTATGCCTTGCTGAAGATGGCCAATGGTTATTTCATCGCGAATTTGATTACGCAAACCTGCCAAGGTTAAACCCTGACGCTTTAAATCTGCCTCGAGTTGAACATCATTCATTTTATTTTTTTCGCGAATACGACCAATCGCTTCATTTATTTCATCATCTTCAACTTTAATGTCATAACGTTTGGCCAAACCAATCTGAATGCGTTCCACAATCAACTGTTCAAGTACTTGCTTGCGCAATACGTCTTCGTCAGGCAAATCTGTGTATTGGCCTTTTAAACGTTGCAACACAGCTTGGGTGCGATCTCTTAGCTCACTTTCAAGCACTACGTCTTCGTCGACAATTGCGACAACACGATCAAGCCCTAAGGACTTTGCTGCCATTACCGGCGGCACCACAAGCAATAGCGCGGTGATAAAAAGACTGCAATATTTTTTGGTTAATCTCATTTGCATAATGTATTCACTTGTTGTTTAGCGTAAAGTTTTTTCGCGTTCGGAAAACCCGGTAATTGTTTTTTCGAGCAAATTGCCAATCTTTTTATCCATACTGCCCAATCCTTTAAGCTCTATCTCTAGCATAATGCCGGGCTCAAAATCATCGTTCTTTAAATTGGCAAAAAAGTCGGGGGTGGAGTAGTCAACCCGTAACCACCGGCGCCCCATCACTCGCACTCGGTAGCAGCAATCGTTGTATTCGAGCCCCGCATAAGTATCTAGTTCCACGTCATGCGTAAAATCGTGATTATTGCGCGCGATAATACTCCAGCGGCTATTAATTGGCAGAATTATTGATGTGTCTAACTGGTTCATCGACTGCGTTTGGATAGGCGCAGGTTGCGATGGGCTGACATTTGAAACCTTCAGCGCATAACGGTAAGTCAGGTTAAAGATGCGGAAAGAGTCGTCTATATAATGAAGCCCTGCATTGGCATTTTCCAAATGCTTGACGTGCTGGTCATACGCGGCATCTGCACTTATATGAAGCCCCTTTCGAACTTGCCCGCTCACCTGCAACGCCAAATTAGAAGAGTTACGTTTGCTTTCCTCTAATAACGCTGTATTGGCCAACTGATCGGGATCATAGGCCAAGACCTCACGATCCTCTGCATAAAATATCTGGCCGATACTCATTCGCAAACGCTCAATGCCCGTTTGCTTAGATGAAAATGCGGTGGAAATACCTATAGATAACTGATTCGCATCATCCAAGCGGTCGCCGCCTGCAAAGCGAGTGGTGCGGAATAGCTGGTTATAATTGAAGGTAAGATCGCTTGTATCAAAGTTTACAAAACTCGCCTGGTTGGCCGTTAGCTTATAGAGCGAATCCTGGTTTGTGTAACCACTGTAAAAATAAAACGCCCTCGGCTCCAGCGTTTGCAGAAAGTTATTACTCACATCGCGCTCAAAATAGAGCCCAGCATCTACACTGGCTTGCGGCACAACGAAACGCGGCGCAGCATCAGCACCGGCTATCAAATTATTACTATCTAATTGATAAGCTAAACCTTTAACGGCGACACCCGGTTTTACAAAACCCCATGTGTAAGATTTATCCCATACTACACTGTAATCAGTATTAATACGGTCACCGTAAATAGTATTTGCAAGCGCTTGTTCACGGGCTTCGGGGGTCGTAAATGAGCTTGAAAAATAGCGGTTTTGTACAAAATTAACGTATTCGTTATTGAGTTTTACTACCCAATCATTGACTTGATAATTACCATCAACATGAATACGTGGCAATTCCCTATAGGGCAGTTGCGTGGTTGTTAACAAGCGATACTCATCGACTTTAATACCGCTAAACCAATGTTCGGAGCGATAATCGGCCGATGCAGTTTGCCGAATAAACGCCTGCCGATTGGAATCGGTTGAGCTGTTGTACATATCGCGCAAGTAATCTTTATCGCTGAGGTCGGCATAATTAATATTGGTGGACCAATTTTGGCCCATGCCACCTTGTTGCTCTAACTTGGCATACCAGCGGTCATGATCGCGATAAGGATAGGCCTCTTGCTCAGTGAGATTACCGAGTGCAATTTGGGTTTCCAAAAAACTACTGAAACCACCCTTATCATTATTGATAATACTGCTGTTCAGCTCAGTCTTAAAGTATTGGGAGAGGTGGCGCGCCTCTGTTTCAAGCATGAAGCCCCGGTTGGAGAGGTAATGCGATGTAAACGTAGCATCTGCATTTGGTGCAATGTTCCAATAAAAAGGAACGGCGAGCTCAGTGCCGTTGCGTTTGCTGTAGGCCGGGGTAGGAATTAAAAAACCGGTTAAACGGTCGCTGCCTACCGGGAAGCGAATATAGGGTAAATAGAATACCGGGATATCCTGAATATGGATCCGCATGTTTTTAGCGGTGCCGTAATTCTCATCAGGGTGCAAACTAATCTCTGACCCGCGCACCGACCAAGCGTTATCGCCCGGTTCACAGCTGCTGATCAGGCTCTGTTCAAGATTGACGACATTATCGCCAAACTTTTGCAAAGTCTCTGCAACGCCGTGAATACGGGTTTCATAAAACACAAAGCGAGTGTTATTAAAACGAGCATCGCCGGTTTCCAGATTCATCTCACCGGAGTCAGCGCGAATCATCACATTAGGGTCACGCAGTTGAATTCCACCGGTAAGCGTGGCTTGGCCGGTTTCCTTATCGTAACTGGCGTTCTCAGTGCTAATAGAGCGATTACCCTGCGTAATCGCAACATTACCGCTAAAGGTCACATGCGAATCTGCCTCGCTGGCTTGTTCATCCGCATGGGAACGAAGCGGCGCAGATTCCGGCGTTAAGGATGCATCGCTATCGGTTCGGGTAGGCGGCACGTACGCGCCTTTGCAGCAACTATTGGGAACGGTCAGTTTTTGCGCTTCAGTTAAATTCTCTATAGGAACCCAGTCTAAATACTCGGTCTCTTCAAAATCTTTACGCAATTGCGCAGCTTCATCGGCAGCGAGATTTGCAGAACACAGCAAACCCCATACAGGTAAAAACACCACCAAACCGGCAGCGCGTAAACCTGTTGTCATTGGAGCTAAGGGAAATTTGTGGGCTAAAGCCATTAACAACTGTCTCGTTGGAGAGGGATTCCAGGCGATGCTCTATACCTATATAGAAAAACAGCTTGGGATCACGCAAAAATTGCCGCGATTCTACTGCAATCAGCCGTGGCAGGGAATGAATTCGCCTCGAATCAGTAACAAACAATATCTTCCGCTGCGCTTAAGTATGCGAAGAAACGATTTGTACACCAGATTTAACCCGCCGCCGGGTGCTAGAATCACGCCCATTACTCTGCCCATCCTTTGGAGCCACCATGTCTACGGCTTTTAAACCCCATGAACGAGAACAACAACTGGGCATCTGGGTTGCCGACCAGCTCGATTTTACGCCTGCTGCGATAACATTAAAACCAATTGCCAGCGATGCCGGTTTTCGTCGGTATTTTCGTTTCGCTAGGCCATCGCAATGGTTAGCCGTTGATGCACCACCGCAAACAGAAGATAGCCGTCAATTCGTAGCTCTCGCACGCTTCTTAAGTGAACATCACGTTAAGACACCTAAAATTCTAGCGGCAGATGAGACTCATGGATTTCTCTTGGTGGAAGATTTTGGCGATGAGCTTTTGCATCGCCACCTCACACCCAACAAAGCGGATGAGCTCTATCGCAAAGCATTTGCCAGCTTAATCCAGCTTGCGAGCTGCCCAGATCAACCCTCACTAATACCGCGTTATGACCTTGAGCTTTTACGCCGCGAACTCGGTATTTTTACAGAATGGTTTGTAGGCGCGCTTTTGGGGTATTCACTTAACGCCATTGAAAACGCCATGCTGGATAAGCTTTTTAGCGCACTGGAAAGCTCTGCACTGTCACAGCCACAATGTGTAGTGCACCGCGACTTTCATTCACGCAACCTTTTGCTTCGCAACGATAACAGCTTAGGCGTTATAGATTTTCAGGGCGCGCTCTGGGGCGGTTGCACTTATGATTTGGTATCGCTACTGCGCGATTGCTATATCCGCTGGCCAACTGAGCAAGTAACCGCTTGGGCGCTGGAGTACCGCCAAACCGCAATTAACGCCGGCTTATTGAACCCAAATGTAGATGGACAAACCTATCTGCGCTGGTTTGATTGGATGGGGTTGCAACGCCATATTAAAGTCTTAGGCATATTTGCGCGGTTGAATTTACGCGATGGCAAATCCCACTATTTGAAAGACTTGCCGCTAGTCATCCGCTACACATTAGAAGTTGCACAGGCTTACCCGGAACTACAACCTTTTGCGGATTGGTTTTGCGACAAACTCCTGCCGCTCGCTGAACAACAGGCTTGGTATAGCGATTATCGTCAAGCAGGCGACAATTTAGGTGGCAGCCAATGAAAGCAATGATCCTCGCCGCCGGGATTGGTCAGCGTATGCGTCCGTTAACCAATAACCTCCCAAAACCCATGCTTGCAGTGGGTGGCAAACCGCTGTTGCAGTATCACCTGGAAGCGCTCGCAAACATTGGTGTGCGCGATATTGTGATTAACCTCGCTTATCTGGGCGATAAAATTCGCGCATTTGTCGGCAACGGCGAGGCATTTGGTGTAAAGGTTAGCTATTCCGAAGAACCCGAACCGCTGGAAACTGCAGGCGCCTTATTACATGCATTACCGCTTTTAGGCACCGAACCTTTTATTCTTATTAACGGCGATGTCTGGACGGATTATCCACTGGAAAATCTAGCTGCTTATACGCTGCAAGACGATGAAGATGCACACCTAGTTCTTGTGCCCAACCCGGCGTTTCATCCCGCTGGCGATTTCTCACCTAACCTCCAAGGCCGTTTGGAAAATAATCCTGACCTTCCTAAATTTACCTACGGCGGAATCAGCCTGATTCACCCGCGTTTAATTAGCGCCTATCCCCAACGACGAAACAAATTTCCGCTGGTTGAAGTGTTACGTTTTGGGATTGATCACAACAAAATTAGCGCCACCGTTTATGGCGGCCGTTGGAGCGATGTTGGCACGCCCGAAAGGCTTGAACAGCTAGATGCCCAATTACGCACACAAGCTATTAATGGCCGTTAACAACACGAAGGCCAAGGAGCTACACCATGCGCGTCTTACTCATTGAAGACGATCACATGATAGGCGAGTCCGTCACCGAAAGCCTTACCGATGCAGGCTATGCCATTGATTGGGTAAAAAATGGCGACTCCGGCTTAACCGCCATAAGCTGCCAGAATTATGACCTTTTACTACTGGATTTAGGGTTGCCACGCAAAGATGGAATCGAGGTACTACGCAGCATTCGGCAACAAAAAAATCCCCTTCCTATTATTATTTTAACCGCGCGCGACGGCGTTCAAGATCGCATCACCGGGTTAGATGCAGGTGCCGATGATTATTTGGTAAAACCGTTTGCACTGGGCGAATTAACGGCACGCATGCGCTCTGTGCTGCGGCGAAAAAGCACAACCGCAGAACCAAATTTTAGCAACGGTATTATTTCGTTAAACCCCGCTACGCGCGAAGCCTCTCTTATTAATACCGATTCTATTAGTAACACCGGTTCAATTATGAATAGTGACCCCATTCGTTTATCCGCACGTGAATTTGCGCTCTTGCAGGCGCTGTTAGTACGCCCCGGCGCTATTCTTTCGCGCGCCGAGCTCGAAGAAAAAATATACGCGTGGGGTTCAGAAGTGGAAAGCAATGCGGTGGAATTTTTAATTCACTCACTGCGCAAAAAATTTGGCAGTAACATCATTAAAAATGTTCGGGGATTGGGATGGATGGTCGCAAAGTCAAATTAATTGATTCGCTTCAATTTCGCTTAACAATGGGCACTGCGCTGGCGATTTTAATCGTTGCGATTATTACTGGTGGGCTTTCTTATTGGTGGGCACGTGAAGAAGCTATTGAGCTGCAAGATGAACAACTTATTCGCCTTGCCGCGTTGGTTAATAGTCAACGTATTGCGCCACAAGATTCGTCAACTCCAGTAGAAATTTCTAGCGCAGACCCGGAATCGCACTTTGTGGTGCAATGGCTCGGCTCAGCATCGGCGCAAGCTTTTGACGCACTGCCAAATATTCCCAACGATATCGCAGAAGGCTTACAAACACGCGATGTACAAGGCGTTAGTTGGCGACTATTAGTAAAGACGTTAAAAAATGGTCGCCGTGTTCTGGTTGCACAACAAACTGAAGTGCGCGATGAAATTGCCGTAATGAGCACACTCGACACACTGATTCCCTTAATTGTTTTAATGCTGCTGCTCACGCTAATCGTGAGTTATTTAATTCGCCAGGTATTTGCACCTTTAAAAAAATTGGCGGCCCAGCTAGACGGAAGACCAGATCATGATTTAAAACCGCTCCCGGAAGAAAATTTAGCGCTGGAAATTTCTCCCTTCGTTGTAGCCATCAATCGCTTACTTATTCGTGTTAATCATTCAATGGTGCAGCAGCGTCAATTTGTGCGCGATGCAGCGCATGAATTGCGCTCACCGTTAACGTCAATTTCCCTGCAAGCTGAACGCCTTATTGAGTTAACCACTGAACCGGTGCTACACAACAAATTAATTAATTTGCACAAAGCTACCGAGCGCACGCGCATTTTAATTGAGCAATTGCTCAATATGGCAAGAGCGCAAGAAAACGTTACCGGCAGCGACAGCATTGTTTCACTCAAAGCGGTACTGCGAGAAACCTTGGAAGATTTGTTGCCACAAGCAGAAGCAAAACAGATTGGTGTAGCGGTTTTTGGTGCAGACCTTAAGGTTAAAGGAGATGCGATGGATTTACATATCATCCTCAAAAACATTATCGACAACGCTATTCGTTATACGCCGCACAATGGCACAGTCGATATTTTACTAGAAGATAAACACACTTTCGTGTGCGTGATTGTGAAAGACTCCGGGCCAGGTATTGCCAATGACGAACAAGCGCGAGTATTTGATCCCTTTTATCGCGTGCCCGGTACCGAACAAGTGGGCTCCGGGCTTGGGCTCTTTATCGTAAAAAACATTGTAAATCGTTTAGGGCTTGAACTGGATATTTACAATAATACGGGTAAAGCTACAGGCTTATCGGTTGAAATTCGTTTTCCAATTACACATAGCACTCATTTAAATGCAGCCGAATAATCCGCTACTACATAGCGCGCAACAAAACTTAAATCACCACCGCATTTTTGCAGGGTTTTACAATATCCAAATCAGGGTTATACACTTTGGTATTAATATTGAGCAACCCGAGCACCGTATGGAATAAATTGTCTTGCGAGTAAGCCGCACTGCTTCTTTCCCGCAGGCAGTTGCTATCAATAGCATTTGCTTTTTCAAACCCACTGGAAAACCACAGAAAAAATGGCACCTGCTTTTGTTCTTTGGGAGCAATCGCATAGGGCATGCCGTGGAGGTATAAATGATTCTCCCCAAGCGATTCACCGTGATCCGATAAGTACAGCAATACGGTATTGTAGTCTTGGTGTTTAGTTGACAACCAAGTGAGCGTGTTATGTAAAAAATAATCGGTGTAACGGATGGTGTTATCAAAAGCGTTGATCACCTCCTCTGCCGTACATTTTTGCAATTGATTGTCTTTACACGCTGGAGTGAAATATTCGCTCTTGTTGGGGTAGCGACTAAAATAATCCGGGCCATGGCTACCTTTTTGGTGTAGCACTATGACTTTACTGCCGCTCGCTGCCGTAATTTTTTCATCTATGTTATGTAACAAAATCTCATCAAAACATTCATGCTCGTTGCACAAATCTGGTACGTGAAGTTGCTGTACATCTTCATAGGTAACGCGATCACATACACCCTTGCAGCTGGAATTATTATCGCGCCACAACACGGAAAAGCCCGCATGGTGGATAACATCTAACAAGCCCTCCTGCGCTTTAGCTTTGCTGTCTGAATAATTTGCGCGACCAAGCGCTGAAAACATACAGGGAACCGAAACTGCCGTTTCAGTGCCGCAGGACACCACTTGGGGGAAGTTAATAATATTGTGTTGTTTTAACCAAGGCGTAGTTTCGCGGTTGTAACCATTAATACCAAAGTGATCTGCACGCGCGGTTTCCCCCATCACTAAAATAAATAGCGTGGGTTTTAGCTGCTGCTTACCAAAGACGTTGATTCGAGCATCGCTCTCAATCGGCTGAACAATCACAGGCTTCGTGCTTGTGGTTAGATACGACGCCCCTGCCGCTATAACATTCACCGGGTTGGCCATTTGCCGAATATTTTTGTGGCTGCGAAAAAAAGTCGCATAATCTGCCGACATACTCACAATTAAAATCATGCAACCCAGCAGCGCAATCAAAATGTGTTTGGTTTTGGCCCAAAGTTCGCGCGTTACGCTAGCGAATTTTACATTTATCACCGACATCAATAGCGATGGCAAAACACCCAGCGCAACGACATAAAATGCCAAAGTATTATTGATCAACCCGCGAACTTCCATTGCATCTGTTTCTACCGCGTTTTGGATCATCAAACGATGCATAACAATGCCATAACTATCCATAAAATAAGCAACGCAGGCCGCTACCAACAACAGCACACTTAATATTGGCTTGGCCACATAAGGCCAGGTGATAACGGAAATCAGGCTGAACGTTAAGAGCGCCAATAACAGCGTGACATTGAGGATAAAGACACAACCCCTCACGCTGGTGTAGTCAATTTGCTCAATCATCGCGCCAAAAAAAGCGGCGTTATAAAAAAGCAATAACAATATGGTAATCAGCGCAGAGAAAACACGGCTACTGCACTGTAGATAGGGTTTTTCGATTACGTTTGGAAATGCAAGACTTAATGACATAGCAACCCCGCATAACTACGCTCAGGCTGTTTACTAAACATGTATAAACAGAGTCCAAGGCAGTAAAACCAACACACTGCCAAAGTCCATAAATCGTGAGAAATAAAATGCGCGCCGCGAATTTGTTGCGCCACCCCCAAAGCCAAACCAAAGAGTAAAGCCATCGCCAAACCTACCCAGCGCCAGCGCGATGCATAGATGCAGCCAACAAAATACACAGCAACCCACGCATACCCGGCACTGGCGTGTGCTGCAGGAAAACAACCTGCACCATTGCGCAGCATAAGTTGCTCAATTACAGAGTGATAAGGGAGCTGCCCGCCATAGCGTGCAAACTCCCACGGGCAAGAGACAGCGAGCAATGCCTTCAAAATACTGACCAATAAACTGCTGCCGCCCGCCGCGCAAAACAAATATAACAAGGGTTTTTGATGACGCCTAAAGCTCGCACGCGCATAAGCTAAGAGCATCGCCATAAACACCACCAACGCTATCAATAACGATAAGCTGCGCCCACCTTGATGCAATACCCGCTCAGCCAACCAACTGCCTTTCCATGCCCAACTATGGCCCTGCAAACCGTAAAAATAATCGGCAACCAGCCTATCAATATCAAAAAAATGAATTGCTGCAGAAAGCACAACCAATAAGGCAAACGGATAAACGGCGTGGATATAAAAGAATCGGGGATGATTAGCAGTCATGCATAACGTCTTCTAATGACAATAAAGACGCATCTTAGCGAGGAAGACTTAGGTGAAACTTAGGGCGCGCTTGGGATAGCACTTAATTCGATATGAAGCGTTCTAATATCCTTCGAGAAGCGGAATGCAGGCAAGATCTTAGATCATAAACTCAGGCCAAACCCTATAATTGGGCTATAGTGTAATAACATTTCAAGATCATCAGAGCGATAGTCGTAAGGCGATGACAAAACTCCAGCCCATTTCACAACTGGTTCAACAGCTCAATGTGCCCATACAAGATTTGGCACAATTAAGCTTTTGTGATGGCACTCGGGATTCCAGCGTAAAAGCGTGGGTTCGCTCTTTACCATTAACACAAACGCAATTTGTGAGTGGCTTACTTTATCAAGCCCTGCCCGATGTTGGCCGATTTCAAACATTGCCTGCAAACCGCATTCAAATTTTAGAAAGTTTGCGCAACCCAACGCTGCAATCTATTGAAGGCTTAACGCAAAGCTTTCTAAATCAACCCTTAATCTTGCCTGAGCCCGCCGTAAAAACGGCCACCATCGCACAAGCATTACAGAAACACATGATTAATGGTTACCTGGTCGCCATTCGTGATTTATGCAGCCAGGCTAACGCCAATACTGATTTACTCACACTTGCCATTCATCGTGCTATTACGGGGCTAAGCCTGTTATTGCTCCGGTACTATCAATTGTATGTGCCTATTTCGGGGCAACTGTGGTCAGAGCTGCACTCGCTTTATCAAATCGCCATTCAGCTAGGTGTCACAGACAAACCCGTGGTAGATGACTACCCACACCTGCAGCACTGCCAAACCATTACGCTCGCGTACGTTCGTGCACTACTGCTCGCCTGCGCGCGCCCAAATCAGTTACGACAAGACGAAATTCTCTCTACCTTTGAAGCGTTAAATGAGCTCAGTTCTTTAGCACAGTTACACGATTCGCAAACGGGTAACCACGATAATTTATTTGCCATTGCGCTTAACAGTAATCGCCCGCCGTTGTATCGCTCGCGCTTCGCGGCCGATGAAAACACATTCTTGCTAGAACTAAATACCACCCAGATTTGTAAAAAGCTCGCTGAAATCAATATCGCCAGCAGTACTGAATCCGTTGAAAACGCCAGCTTGCGCAATGAGCTGCAGCTCACCTCATCATTAACGCTGCATTTAATTCAAGCGTGGAACTTGTTAGCGCAGCGCACCTTTGAGCGCCAGGAAAGCCAAGGCATACTCGACGTTGCCGTTGGCCTTACCAACATTCATTACCAGCTCTCTGGGCAGATGAACTTTACCCATTTTTTAAACAGAACCGTTGGCCTGCAATCAGCCGATAAGATGGGTGCTATCTTTCAAAAACGGGGTGTTTTGCTAAAAGATACCGCCAAGCAAAAAGCCAAAGCAGACCCTTGGGATGATGCATTTGATATTAGCGGCACGTCACTGGCAGGCCGTTCGGTAGCCACTGATAAAATTGAGCTGGCCATTAAAAAGCAAGAGATAGAAGAGTCCAAAGATACTAACCCCATTTACCATGTGCCATTAATTGACAGCAGCCCGGGTGGTTATTGCATTGAATGGCGTGATGAAATACCCAATCAAGTAAAAGCCGGCGAACTCTTGGGCTTGCGTGACCCTTTGCGCAAGCGTTGGAGCTTGGGTGTAGTGCGCTGGGCCAATCAAACCAAAGGGGCGACGCAATTAGGTATTCAAGTGTTGGCCGCGATTGCCACACCGGTTGGATTAGCCATGATTCATAAAACGGGCGATTCATCTGAATTTTTACGCGCCTTGGAGATCCCCCCCCTTAAAGCCATTAATCAACCCGCCACCTTGATTACCAACGCCGTATCGTTTCGCGAGTACAGCAAAGCGCGTATTTATAAACGTACCGATGGCGCTTCAGAAATGGAGCAGCACAATATCCAACTAACCCGTCGGCTCTTTGGAACAGGTGCGTTTAGTCAATTTACCTATCGTGAACTCGCCACGCCCAAACCCAAAGAGGCGGCGAAAAATGATGATTTTGATTCCATTTGGGATTCGTAAATTTACTCGAGTAGAGCAAAAAAAACAGAAGACTTAACACACTGAAAAAGCAATATATGCAGTATGAAAGTGATTAATTTGCGCTAGAAATGTATGACAAGGTTAACCAGGTCGCATAAATCGACGCTTAGCTTGAGCAAATGCGATATTGAAGTAAGATAACTAAACAATTCGCGCTAAATCAGTCTAGAACTGATAGCAATTCGTTAGCAATAGTTGGTGCAAATGCCACGCCCAACGGTTAGCTAACGACATTACGGTTAATAAAATACCGCCAACTGCGGTTTGGTTAAAGGATCGATACAGACATTACTATGACCCCTATAGATACCATTCGCCTTATTATTCTCAACAATTCCCGTGCCGAAGCAGAACGACTCATCAGCATGCTCCACAACGCTGGCAGACCCAGCCGTGCACAACATGTAGATAGTGAAGAAGCACTGGTTAAATTATTACAAGAACAAACGTGGGATCTATTGATTGGTAATGACACCACGACTAACCCAACCCCGCAAGTCACGCTTAAGCACATTCGCCGTTTAAATAAAGATGTGCCGGTAATTTTGCTACACGAAGATGAAGAACCCTTTGCGCAAGTTGAAGGCATGAAAATGGGTGCAGTTGACGTAGTCAATCTTGATGATGACCAACACCTCTTGCTGGTTATTCAACGCGAAATGGCTAACCGCATGGATCGTCAGGCGCGCCGCGCTGCTGATCGCCGCTTTCGCGAAGCCGAGCGTCGCAGCCAACAACTATTAGATTCTTCCCGCGATGCCATCGCCTACGTGCAAGACGGCCTTTATCTTTACGCTAACGAATCTTTTGCCGAATTATTTGGCTTTGAAAAACGCGACGAAATTGAATGCATGCCCATTATGGATATGGTCGCCGATGCCGAGCAAAATAAACTCAAAAACTTCCTGAAAGAATTTATCTTAAAAGGCGAGGATGCAGGTTTAAGCCAATTGGCATTTGATGGCGTGATGCAAGATGGCACACCCACCGCTATCAACCTGGAAGTATCGCATGTCACCTATGACGAAGAGCCTTGCATTCAGTTCTTAGCGCGTGCAACACGCCACGAAGCTCAAAACAACAATGAAGAGCTACAAGCAAAAATTGATCAAATTAAATCACAAGATTTAGTCACTGGTCTCTACAATCGCCAGCACATGATTCAAACCCTTGAACACACAATTGATCATATTGGTGATCAACAATCGTTAAGCTTGTTATATATAGAGCTGGATACTTTTGCTGAGCGCGTTTCCTCTGCATTTGGGGTGGCGGGTTCCGATTTAGTCTTGAGTGATATATCAACAGTTCTGCGCGAAAAAATGAATACCAGCGATATACTGGCACGCTTTGGCGACAGTAGCTTTACCTTGCTCATTCCCAACTTGAAAGCCGATGCTGCCGTGAATCGCGCGCTACAACTTTGCAAGCTACTTGAAAATCATATCATTGAGATAGAGAACAAAACCTTGCAGCTTACGTGCAGCATAGGTGTTTCAATTATTAATGAAACGTCAACTAATGCGGGCACCGTTATTGAACAAGCACGCACAGCAATGGAAAAAGTTCGTGCAGCACAAGGTAATAATGCCAGCCTCTTTGAACCAGAAGTTATCGTTACGGATGCCGTACGCGATATAGCCGCTGAAATCCAGCACGCACTAGATAACGACAAATTCCGCTTATTGTTTCAACCGATTATTAGCCTACGTGGTTCAGAAGAAGAATATTACGAAGTGTATTTGCGCATGATTAATGAAGCAGGTACCGATATTGAACCCGATGAATTCCTTGAAGCGGCCAGTAAAATTAACTTAAGTATTAAGATTGACCGTTGGGTAATTCTAGAATCTATAAAAATGCTGTCGCAACATCGCACCAAAGGTAACAAGACCAAACTGATTGTGAACCTAGGGCGCCAATCACTCTGCGATGAAACCTTGTTGCCCTGGCTGGCTGTAGCATTCAAAGCCGCAAAATTAGCGCCGGATGCTATTACTTTCCAAGCCAATGAAGTAGACATTACCAATCATTTAAATGCCGCCAAAGCATTTGCAGAAGGTTTGCAAAAAATGAAAACTCAAATGTCGATTACCAATTTTGGTTGCTCACTCAACCCCTTTAACGCACTAAAACATGTTTCTGTAAACATGATTAAAATCGACGGTTCCTTCACCAGCGATATTCAGCACAAAAATGAAAGCTCGATTGCACTTATTGAACTCATTGAAAAATTGCACGCCGAAAATAAAGTAACGATTGTACCCTTTGTAGAAAATGCGAGTGTGCTTTCCACCCTATGGCAAGCGGGTGCGCACTACATTCAAGGCCACTATTTGCAAGAACCAACCCAAAGTTTGAGTTACGATTTCAATATGGAATCATAGCGATGAGTATGCGGCTGCGATAATGCAGACGCACACTCAGCAATAACCTTACATCAACTATAGCGTTAAAAAATTCATACCAAATACAAAAAATTTTACCAGACAACTGAAGTCGACATCGACCAAAAAATCATCACACGCTTCACCTCACCCTTCCTTGTGTTAAATACCGAACAGATCACACCATTGTTACTGCCTAAGCTTGGTAGCAAGATGTGTGTATTTAGCCTTTAAATCGCACTCTTTAATAAAATTGTTTAGGCTACTTTTTATATTCGCTTAAACAAATAATTTTTTGAGGAGATGATTATGAAATTTAAGAAATCGGCAGCAATTTTTAGCATTCTGACATTAGCGGCAACAACCAGCCCGCTTACATTTGCAGAAGATTCTGGTTGGTATATTGGCGGAAACGTGGGTCAATCCAGAGCAAGACTTGATGACCATAAAATAATCAGTGATGTTGTGCCTATATCGCATGCATTTATCAACGACAACACCATTGATGGCGGTTATAAACTTTATGCAGGCTATCAATTAAACAAGTATTTTTCTGTTGAAGGTGGATATTTTGACCTGGGTGACTTTCAATTTAATCACTCTATCGCGCCCAATGGAGTGATTGAGGCCAATATGCAAGTGAGAGGCGCAAACCTGGATGTGTTAGGTTACTTGCCATTAACAGATAAATTTTCAGCTTTTGCACGTGTAGGTGTTAATTATGCGCTTACCCAAGACACCTTTAACGTAACCAATGCGCCAGGTGTAGTGGGCGGAGAATTAAGCGGCCGCGATACTTTCCCAAAAGCGGGCGTAGGCTTGGAATACAAATTTAATGAATCATGGGCTCTACGCGCTGAAGCTGAACGCTATAGAATTAGCAATGCAATCACCGATCACAACAATATCGATTTGTACTCAATCGGCGTTGTTTACCGTTTTGGGGGGAGCAAAAAAGTTGCATCTGTTAAAGCAGCCCCTGCGCCTGCGGTAACTGCAGCGGCACCACGCTTTGAAAAAATGTCTATATCGGCAACTGAGTTATTCACGTTTGATAGCGCAGAGGTGAATCAGGCACAACCAGAATTGGAAAAGCTCACTACCACTTTGCAAAGCAGCTCGGAACCCAAGCGCGTTAATATTGTTGGCCACACAGACCGCTTGGGCTCAGATGACTACAATCAGAAACTCTCCGAGCAACGTGCACTTGCCGTAAAAAACTATATGGTTGCGAAAGGTATTGCAGCAGATCGTTTGGCAACGGAGGGCAAAGGTGAAAAAGAACCCGTGGTTCAATGTAACGATAAAAACCGGGGAAAACTCATCGAGTGCTTACAACCAAATCGTAGAGTTCAAATTGACAAAATAGAAGTAGAGCTTGAAGTCGCACCTTAATTACGTGCTCTATCAACATGGAAGCTATTCAAAAAAATGAGCGCTGTTAGCGCTCATTTTTCTTTTCATCATCTATATATAAATTGAACCAGCCTTGTTTCCCCATAGGTTAATCGATCAAAATACTTCACCAATTAAGGCGAAACAATCTTAATGGAATTTCCATTCTGTATTACATCCATCTTCACATTTGCATTATTAATTTGTACGGTGCGGTAAGTCGAAGTGCCTAGGGCATCGCCAGTAATTGTTAAGTTGTAAGTTCCATTGCTAACAGGGATTGAATATGCCCCGGCGGCATACACAGGATAGGTCGCTCCGTTAAAACTGATGTTAATGCCACTTAAGCCCTCGCCCACATCGTAAAATTCATTATTATTTATATCCCTATACACAACCCCCGTTAAATAATAATTTGACCCTGAGCGAGCAAAATTCTGGGTCAACATGGACGACAAATAGTTATTATCGCTATTCATAAAATAACCCTGGCGCTGCCCAATACCTAATTCGCGAAAATTAGCTTCAAGGATATTAAGACGATGTCCAGGCGATTTAAATAGCCCTTCGTGATGCGTGATCGCATAGCTTGTTAAATTAATAGTAGGAGCCGATGTACCTCCCCATGCGATATTTTCACCGCTCATCCAATTTCCACTAAAAACATAACCCGCCGCACTCATGCGCGTACTAGGCGTTGAATCATTAACACCGGTATGAGAGAAAATATCCTCATCCAACATCCACTGCGAATGCTTGCGTGCGGAATCAATCAATAGCACATTATGTGCAAGTGGCTGTTTAGGTGTCGTAGTAATAGTGGTGCCCGTAATGCCGTCATTTAAACCAATGCCATATCGCACAGCCTCCGCTTCAGGGTTGGCACGCGCACGATTGACAAGCTCCATCACTAATGTTTCCTGGGCTGTTGGCTGCTTGGAAATATCAATGGTACTAGGCGTTGCACTTACTTCATTGCTCGCCACACTTTCCACACCACCACTCACAGCAGTGACAACAAAGTAATAAGTTTCATTATTTCTCAATGAATTAATAACACGTGGAGAGCTGACATTTTGCAGCAAAGTGCCGTCATCAAAACTCGCAATATTGCGAATTAAAATTTTAGACTCAGACGCATAATAAATATTGTAACTACTGGCACCTACTACCGAATTCCAAGTTAAGGTTACGGAGCCGTTAGCAGGAACAACCGCAACATTTTGCGGTACACCGAGTGTCGCCACAGTTGAAGAAGATGAATTGTTGACAAGGGAACTACTTGATGAGCTGTTAGGCGCCACGCTTGAGCCGCTTGGGTTTGGAGAACCACCTCCAGAAGAGCCGCCACCGCAAGCGAC